>Ga0228638_1000004_pt1 | contig 104085 bp, 80 predicted proteins | sample 48DmetaG_FD_182704 | JGI IMG/M metagenome (GOLD analysis project Ga0228638, IMG submission 182704) | Seawater microbial communities from Monterey Bay, California, United States - 48D | ecosystem: Environmental > Aquatic > Marine > Coastal | place: USA: California | collected 2016-10-31 | reverse complement strand
AGTACCTCGTAGATGTTGTAGAATCAAACTTTTAGAACTAAACGGTGTAAAATACGTATATATCCACGGTTCATGACTCGTCATGTGTGTAGGTACTCTCTAAAGGGGCGATATATAAATTTTTCCGGTACTCTCTAAAGGGGCGATATATAAATTTTTCCAACGCGTTTTTTGAACGCGCCGGGGTTTAGCGAAACGCGATGGCGCAACCGTCGCGTTCGCGCGCCCGCCAGTGCGCGGTGCGGCCGCGGCCGCCCGCGGGTGCGCGTGAGTAGTTCGAGGTGATTCCGACGCGTCGCGTCCGCACGTCGTCGCGCGCCGAATGCCTCGCACGTGCGTGTGCACGAACCCGAACTGCGACAAAGATGTCGAGCGATTCGCGTTCCAACTCGGCAAGCACTGGAAAGACGACGTGCTCAAATCGATTCTATCGAGTCTCAGACCCGGAGCGGATGCTGATGACGTAGAAAAATACTTTTTGCGCGCGATGACGAAGCCCGATGGTGTTCGAGTGTCCTCGCAGCACTTCTTCTGGTACCATTTAGCATGGTCTCGAGGAGACCGCCCGAAGCTGGTCTTCAAAGATGGCGCGCACGTCCGGCCGACGTACATGCTCCATTCGAATCGGCCGACGTACGCGGGCGAACGAATCGTCGATCCGGCTCGTGTAGAATGTTTATCACCGCGCGAGACGCGTCTGCGCGTGAAGGCGCCGGCACGGGCGCCCCTTTCAGAGATTTCAAATTTGAATGAGGACGACGTGCATGCGACACAAGCTGGTGTCAGAGTTGGGATTAAACGGCGACGATCTGCTCCTGCGGCAATTTGCTCGCACAATCGCGCGCAAAACATGTCTTTGAACTCGTTTGAACGGGGAAGGCCGGCGGAAGAGACGTGCCGCGTGCAAGAAGGGACTATCCACAAGTTACGCTGTGATGAGTTGAAGTTGAGCGAGGCGCTGCGGGAAGAGCGTCAGCACGCAGACGACGCGCGCGAGGACGTTCGTTTGCTCACGGAAGAACTTGAACGTATTCAAGAAGAAATGCACGACCAGGATCGAAAATCCTCGTTCGTAACTATGCGATACTTGCGGGCGACGAGGGCTAGTGATAAGCAAATCAAAGCGCTTACTGGGTGGCCAACTTTGAAAACATTCGATGCTTTGTGGCGTTTCGTCAACGCGGGCGACCGCAATGCGACGCAAAACTTGTCGATTGTCAAACGAAAATGGAGGGGCGATTCGACGAGCGCGACGGGTTCGCATGGAACGGTCGTTCCGCGGAAAAAGAGCTTCAAATGGGAAGATGTATTTTTGGCGTGGTGGATGAGAGCGAAGATGGACTTGACCGCGGATCAACTTGCATACTTCGTCGGAATACACAAATCGACGCTTACACGTGCGCTACATCAAATGACATCATTTTTAACGGTTTTTATACGTGCTTACGGTGGCGACCCGATCGATCCCGAATGGATCCAGATGACAACAGGGGAGGATTGGAAAGAAGCATACGGGCAGAAACCTTATGAGATTATCGACGTGACTGAAGTGCCCATGGAGACTCCAGATGACCCATATATGCAGCGTTGGTTTTACAGTCATTATAAGAAGCGCTACGTGTGCAAATTTCTTGGCGCCTGTCACCCAAATTGTCTTGCCGCTTTCTGTTCAGTTGGGTTCCCTGGATCCATTTTTGACAATGAAATTTGCTTTGCTGGAAAGGATCATCCGATGCTTAATCATGCGGTACACCGAGCCAGCATCCGCCGGAGGACGTTCACAGACGAGAACGACGAAAATGTAGTCGTTCCCGAAACAATTGCAGCTGATCGTGGCTTTTGCGAAGGGTTGAATAGACAGTTTGAACGGGATGCGTTCAGGCTTGTGCACCCTGCGTTTTCAAGAGGCAAGAATGTGGCCTTCTCCAAGGAGGACATTCTCGACACCAGGGCGCAAGCATGTCGCCGAGTGCTAATTGAAAATGCTTTCGGTCGCGTCAAGACGATTTGGAAGCGTATGCGCGGTCCAATAGCTATCTCCAAGCTGAAATCGGTGCATCAGGAGTGGCCAATAATATTTTTCCTAGCGCTAGATTTACAAGCTTCGCTAAGGTAGATTCCGCGTCTCGCACGCGTCTGTAACCCTGTGTAAAGTACATTTGTGATTGTTCTCTTTTTCATATACGTCGAAATACTCCCTGAGAAGTGTTGATGGCTTGTTTCGCGACCACATCGCGCTTACATCAGGTGCAACTTCAGGGAGCTCCAAATCACCGTCACCGCGAGTGTCCACAGTGCATCGTCGCTTTGCGCGCCCAGCTTCGAATCGATTAAAGTCAATGTTGCTAAGAGGATTTTTGCGATTCATCGGATCCCCTTCGCCACTCGTGCCGAACCACTCACTTTCGAGCGACGTGCATGGATCAGCTGGTCGTTGCAACTTGGCAAAATACCAGAGCGCTGCGATGACATGGATGCACCCTCCGAAGTCTCCGCCCGCTCCCGCCTTGCACGCGCACGTCCCACGCTCGACACTGACGACATGGTCATGGACATGTTCATTCGTTTCTTCGTCGATGCACCCATACTTGCATAACAAGCATACAGCGACGGCATAACGCTCTGCTTTGAGTGATGCCGGAATACCAACTCGGAACCACACGCGGAAGTGAGTTTGCATCCACGGATGCCCCACGTGCGCAAAACGAATCGGAAGGGGCGTCCGGGCGTGTATTCGTGCGTATCCTTGTCGATACGCTTTGGATCGAACCGGGTCGCCGTAAACGGACATCCCCGCGAGCCACGTCGTGATGATGTCCTCACCCATAAGCGGTGACGTCTCGCGGAAAAGCTCAACGTCAGTGCTCCACACTTCAGCATCCATTGGTGCGTCCAGATCGGGATCTAGCTCAGGGAATTGCGTCACCGGAAGATGAAAATGATGAACCAAATATGTATGAAGACTTTTCCCTTCTGGATCCTGGACGTCGACGTCGACGTCGATATCTAGCTCCTCGTACCGACGCTCAAGCTCCATCCTCTGTATGACCTCTGAGATGATGACATCTTTGTCCCGAATATCCTGACATCCGCGGCGGCGATCGTTCCTACGCACGTTCAGCCAACGTATTAAATCCGATTTGGAGTTGTCCTCGACTCTCTTTTCCGGTAAAACGGCGCCTTTGATGAGATACTTGGGGATTCGTCTCGCCCGTGTTTCACCATGTCTAAAAAGGGCAGCCACTGCAACCAATTCAACGGGTTCGTGAGTATCCGCATCGCGCAAACCTAAAGCGAATTCTTCGTTTTCTGAGTGATTTGCGTTGAATATGGTTGCGTTATTGAGCCAGCGTCTCTCTTTCGTCCGCATATCGTACACGATTGCTCGCTCAAAGCCCGCCAGGCTTTCCTCAAGTTTGAGAATTTGCGTGTCCTCATCACTCGCGTCGACGACGTCCTTCTTGACGAGGTATTTCACAAAAGAGCGGATACTGAGAGTCTCTGCACTCTGTATGCACGCTACAATGGCTTTCAGAGCCGTTTGGGGTCCAAGTCCGGGAACTTTCCCCTCCCTGTAATCACACCCGCTCGCCGCCGCCCACAAGCGCATGGCGGCGTCGCCGTGCATGCACATGAGCTCCGCAACTGTGTTCACCTCGTTCGTGTCTACCGGCATCCTCAGGTTGTTTCTGTTAAAAACGTTACACTTTAACGTCGAAACGCTCCAAGACACCTTGTGGACGACCTTGGCGCACCCGAGCACCACTGCATCTGTGTCATCCGTCAACACGAAATCAACGAGACCACTCGACTCCATGTACTTCAACTGGTGATCTGATTCGTTTGGCGCCACGACGTACACGAATCCACGCTTCCGCACTTCATTCAGTATCCGAGGCAAATAACATCGTTCGAATTTTTCACCTATCGTACCTGCTCGCTTCGCGTGCGTCTCCTTCTTGTGTGCAGTCCTCGCACCGTCGAAAACAAGGACTGGGAAGACACCTGCATTCACGAGCTTCGTAGCGCGCGAAATGACCGTTTCTACAGACGAATCCAGTTTATCCTGAACAGAACCAGTTTTTCGCATCGCCCACCCCTGGTGTATCCAGATGTTTGCGTCTACCCCCGCTTTCGCGTTGGCGAACTCGCCGCCGATGGACGTGCGGACGACCGCATCGTCGAACGCTTTCCACCCTGCGTCGACGCCCATACGCACCAGAATTTGCAAACACGGCTACAACTCGATCAGAAATACATTTTGTCACCTGTTCATGTGCCTCCGCGATGCCCGACGCGCGTGCGCGCCACGACAGCAGCGTGAAAGTGACGGGGATGCGCGACGGGCCGAGCGAGTTCAAAAAAAGGACGAAAGGGCACCGGATTCGAGGTTTTCGTCGACAGTGGGTCATGACGAGTCACAAACGTTCGACTTAAATATGTAAAATGATAGGAAAACCTTAATGCAATGGGTCTATTATAAAACATTACAATAGACGACTTTTTCACGCGAGAGACCTACGACTCGTATCATACAAAGTTTTGTACTATCAGTATCCAGATGTCAACTGTACTCGAGCTTCGCAATAGCGCGGAGAACGCTATACGTGGTAGCGCACGGAAGGGGTCGGACGGAACTTGTGGTGAAAACGTTAAAACGTAGAGCATGCAAAAATTTACAGAGACGATGCGAAAAGCCGCGGCTCGCATACCAAACTGGTGCCAAATACCTGTGGGCGGGAGAACAGCGTCTAACGTAGCGAAGTTCGAGGTGAACCAAGAACACAGAACCTGTTTAAGAAAACTTACCTTCAGTGTAGGTGCTACTAGAAGAAAAGCTCCCGTCAACTTGTCAACAGGGCTCGGGATCACACGCGTGGCAAGTACGGCCGAGAAATGGAACCACTCGTTGGCAAAATCCACTCACTGGCTGGACTAGTAGCGAACAACCGCATTTTGCTAGGTTCGCGACAAACATAGAATTTCTTTCGAGCCAAGCTGCTAGGTCCTACTGCGAGCGTAGTGGACTAGATTTATTGCTGACAAGCAAAAAGTCACCTTCATCCATAAAACGCACAGCTACGACGGTCATTAGTGGAGCTCTAAGAAAAGAGAAGAAACCAAAGAGCTATGGAGACAACTTTTCAGTGCAACGCAGAGGAATACCAATTTGGCCACCAGTATAGCTGCCCGTTCGCGAAATTTTCGTATGTCATATTCCAGACTCAAATAGATTTGGAATAGAGAACGAATTTGATGTTCTCAAAAGTTTCGTGTAGCTCCTACGCCACTGCAAAGCGTTAGCGTGTATAGCCATAATATACACTCTTCTCTGATGCACCGTTGCTGAGATGAGCCAGTGAGTCCTGAGCTCATAGTTGTAAAATGTCAATCCATTACGCTCATCCGTGGAGCTGCTTACTACGTCTTCTTCTTGAACCGGCGCTCCTATAAGCTCAGGACCAAAGCCTTTAATAAAATTTGCCAAAGATAGAAAATCTTGTATCTGCGGGTTTGACTGGAAATTTTGTCTATTAGTTGTCCTGCATATTGAGAAAGACCTTAAATACCTCATTCGGGAAGTCTGCAAATCTAAGGATGGGTGCCAAGATAATTTTCAATTCACCGTCTTCATCACTCGCAAATTTCGCATCAATCTCTGTACCCTCAGGATCAGCTATACTCACAGGCCTCTCGTCCCAACCATCATAGATGAGAAATTTGTACGGCGTAATTTCACTCCAGCCCACCCCGTGACCACCACTTTTGCCCAGTGGACGCACATACACTCTCTCACCCTGCGCATTTGCGGCAGATAAGCCAGGCATTCTTCCAGGGGTCGAAGCCTGACTCGACGTTAGTCCAGTTCAGTCAAGTTTGAGGTTCTACACACCAAAGCCTTCCTGAAGGCGAGTGTAGGAGAAAACGCGACTCCCAACATGCCGACACGGCGACTGAGCGTCGGGGGCACTCCTGCCTTGAACTTGGGCTTGTTATTCAACTGCAAGTGCGTCGCACTGCTTGTCCTTGAAGCAGTCATCTTGCGTTCTTCACTGGGGTGTGGGGAGCACGCTTGAGTCAGTCCTCCAGTGCTCGCAGGTAGCACAAGTGAATACGATTTTGAGAAACCTTGGGTTTAAGTAAGCGATGGATGTTGCGTGCTTTCTTATATCCTTTTTTAGTGCTATGGGTCATATATGACCCATAACGCGAGAAATTTCGACACTAAAAAAGGATATTCACACGGGCTAAGTCTATCTAGGTCATGTAGTGTAGACATATACATTAGTATCACTACAATACGGGACTGGGTTCATCTCATGTGCATTATCTCTCACAGCGTTTGAATTTCTTTTTTAAATTCGAAAACATCCCGCGTGCCGGTCGCGCGCTGCCTCAGCGGTACGCGGTGATTCGCCAAACGTTCGTTAGAAAGCTAGACATTCACGTTCAAGCTCGCCGTGATGTGGAGTAACGAGATCGATGCTGTCGACGCTAAAAAGGAGTTCGTGAAGTTCTTGGAGGAGTATGACGAAGAGCACGCTTGTGAGTTCTCAGCTGAAAGTGGTCGACATACCATAGATCTCGACAAGTTGCGAAAGTATTGTGACAATAAAGATAAGAAAGATCTCATTACGAAGATCCTTGACGAGCCTGCCACATACCTCACTAGTTTGGCATCTGCGGTGGAGGAATTTGAAAGTCAGCGCAACACCGGACTGAAAGGAGTCTCTAAGCAAAGCGAAGTTAAAATATGCCTGAAAGGAAACTTTGGTAGCCGTAGTATCTCTCCACGAGATCTCTTATCTCACTATATTGAAAAAATCGTGAGCGTCAAGGGCATAGTCACAAAATGCACAGCGGTGCGCCCAAAACTCACAAAAATCACGCAGTTTTGTTCAGAGACAAATAAATTTTCTCACAGGACGTATAGAGACGCTACCACACTGAGAGGGGCACCGACATCTCTCGCCATCAGTGCACGAGACGAAACTGGAAACCAGCTCACCACAGAATATGGTCTCAGTTCTTACAGCGATCAACAGTGTATCACTATCCAAGAAATGCCTGAGCACTCTCCCAGTGGCCAGCTGCCAAGATCAGTCGAAGTTGTGCTCGAAGATGATCTAGTCGATACTTGCAAGCCTGGTGACCGTGTCAATATTGTCGGCGTGTATAAAGTACTACCATCAAGGTTACCAAACATGGCACTTGGTGGCACATTTCGTACACTTCTAGTAGCAATTGGTATAACTCAACTTTCAGGGGAGATTAGTGTACCAGACTTGACAAGTACGGATCACGCTATGATTACAAAATTGGCGAAAAGAGATCCTGAAGACCTACTGAAACTTCTAGGTCAGTCACTGGCTCCGTCTATTTTTGGTCATGACACGATAAAGCGAGCCCTAATATTATTGCTGATAGGTGGAATAGAGAAGAACTTGCAAAACGGTACGCACATACGTGGGGACGTCAATTGTTTGATGGTTGGCGATCCTTCCGTAGCAAAATCTCAACTATTACGCTGTGTCATGGGTGTCGCTCCATTTGCAATAAGTACTACCGGCAGAGGCTCATCTGGAGTTGGGCTCACTGCGGCTGTCTCCACAGATCAAGACACAGGTGAAAGGCGACTTGAAGCTGGTGCTATGGTACTCGCTGATCGTGGAGTAGTTTGCATTGACGAATTTGACAAAATGAATGATGCAGACCGTGTTGCCATACACGAAGTCATGGAACAGCAAACCGTAACTATTGCAAAAGCAGGTATCCATGCCTCTCTGAATGCACGCTGCAGTGTACTTGCTGCTGCAAATCCAATTTATGGTACATATGATCATAGTCAGCCTGTACCTCGGAACATTAATCTACCAGATTCTCTTTTATCTCGATTTGATCTTCTGTTTGTTGTTCTTGATGAAGCGAGTACTGTGAATGATCGTCAGATCTCTTCACACGTATTATCCATGCATGCGCGAGATGAACATCACGGATTGGAGACGGATCACGACCAACGGAAGCTTCTATCCTGTTCATCTATCGAAGGCGGTGAAGATGACGTAAGATTGTTGAACAAAACGTTTCTGAAAAAGTTCATATTCTACGTGAAAAGGCGTCCCCGTGCGGAGCTGACGGCTGACGCAGAGCGCTGCCTAGCCGAGCACTATTCTTCTTGGAGAAACGAAAAGTCAGGAACACAACACGAAATCCCAATCACGGCTCGTACTCTCGAGACCATGATTCGATTGTCGACTGCACACGCAAAAATGCGTCTGTCAACCACAGTTGAGAGGGGTGATGCTCTTGTAGCGCTAGAGATAATGCGGTCAGTAATGGAGACGGATACTAAAAACGTGGCTGCACAAGGTGCAGTTGTGTCAAATCACTACGACTGTTTCACGAAAGAACTTGCAAAGTTGACAGAACGCTGCGAGACAATTGCGATGACTACTTTGGAAGAGATGGTGAACACTTGGGAGGGATGTGAAAATCTTAGTCGAACTGACATGTTAATCTTCCTACACAAGCTACAAGACGCGGGCAAGGTGCTGATTGATGATGATCAAAAGATACACCGACTCTGAGCGAACTACAGTTTGCAATAGCCATAAATACGAGGACTTGTACAGAACTTGCATGCATCAGAAAATAAAACGCCTTCGCGCCGTACTTGAGTAGTTACAGCGACAGTTTTGTGTAGAATATCGTTTTAAACAGTCGAAAATAAAATGATGCAGTAAGCTGACAGTGAATTCTGACTCGAATGCAACGCTTTTGCTATTACACGTGAGAGTGATGACAGTAGACGTCACAGGTCAACCACAACATTTCAAACATTCGCTGCGTTTCGTTTATGTGCTTTTCTCGTCTGACGCACGTACCACCCGTCTATAGGCTTTGGCTGATTTCAGACTGGTATCGATCGTCCAAAGTCTCCGGTAAGGATTGGCTGTTTGATTGGAGTGCCTGGTACCGCAAAGTTATTTGAACGATTTTGGCACAACCCTGCTGCACATCGTATGTTTTGTTCTCCATTTTATCTACTGCGTACACGCCCTTCTCCGTTGAGTTTTTTCCACGCCTTACTGCGAACAAAGATTTTGTACCGTCCCAAATGCCAAAAACTCGGCTCTTCAAGGAGATATCCGCACCCTGGACTTTATTGATATTGGCTGTACTTTCTACGATGGGGTCAAGTTCTGCTGCCAAAGTTATCGGTCCCCAACTCTTACTCACATCCGCAATAGCTATTTCATTATACAAACTCATACGAACCAAGTCTTCTAAGACAATAGCCGATTCGCCTCTGGCATTTGACTCGTTTTCACCGTCGATTTGTTCACTATACCAACGTAACTTGAGCGTTTGGAACCTGGGGTCTGTTACTAGGAGGCTGATGGGTTTTGATGAAAGCATTCGACCTCCTGGTAGTGCCTTCACACGCTCTTCTTCTTGTGATATGATATTTCCCGGCCAACACACTTCCAAGCCGAGCTCACCAGGCTGATTTGTCAAAGCATCATGAGAAATGACCTCCACGTGCAAGAGACCCGAAAGGTCCTCTAGTCGCGCATTCGCTGGCAGAGAATATCCCGTGCCCGGAATTGGAACCGTTATGCATCTTGGCCAAACCAAATACGAAGAAATTAGAGCTTTTATGTACGTTCTCAAGGGTTGAGCCAGTCCTGGTACAAGCGTAATGTCACCACCAACAACACGAAGATCGAACACCACCTCTGGCTCTTCCGTTAATGCTATTGTCAGTGCACCAAAACATGGAAATTTCCCAATCAGGGGAGCAAAAATCAATCTAAGCGTGAATTTACATTTGATTTCGGTCAAAGATACCGGGACAGAGAGGGTATCCTGCGCAGCACGAACACCTAAGACCACATTAGGATCCCCTGCCCAGAAAACTTGAAGGTCTATTTCAACAGCGCCCTCGCCGGTGCTTTCGTATACTTTGACGGCTTCAATTTTGGCAGGTACACTACCGAAACTGAATCTCTCAAATCGAAGTGAAGTCAAGAAGTTTGGACGAGTTGCTTGCAGGATTGGATCTAACGCGTTGACTATGACATTTGACGTAGCCTCATCCAAGTATGGCCAAGCTGCAGAGACGACCTTATTCAGCCAGCCCCCACGCTGAAAATCATTCAAAGCTAACCAGGAAGGTAACTCGCCGAATAACTCGCGGATTTCTCCTTCATCCAACGTACTTATTTCAGCAAGTGCTTGTCTGCTGTTGGCTCTGGCTTCCAGCTCGCCTTGCCTATTTTGCTGCACGCGCAGTGCCAATCCAGCACATACAGCACCGCAACAAAAGCTCAAAATCATGAGTATAGGAACGCTAAACTCGTTTGGTGATGGTAGAACAGCCTCAGTTCCCAGTAAAAGGGGCGGGCTTGAGGGGAGAAAATGTATACAGCAACCAAATTGTTCAGTTTGAACAGAGAATAGTTTACCAAAAGTGAAAAGGGAATGCTTAGCTGACGTCACGGCGATTGCACGAGTTGAGGAAAAGGTTCTAGGATTTTTGCGGTACTTCGGTAGCCAACTGTTTCGTGCGTCTGGTACATTGTAAAGCTTTTTGCCACTCAGTGTCTGCATTTCTTTCCTACTAAGGTGAAACTCGTGAAACTCGCACAGGATACAGAGGACACGCGAAAGCCAAATCGGACGCGACACGATGCCGTACAAGTGCACGATTTGTGCGTATTCTATGATCTGCGCACCGAATGCTTTGCGTCCTTGGGGTTCTCTGGGCGGTTCACTCCAGGTGGCGTTGTAGAGCTCGAAACAGGAACCACGTGAAAGTGACTTCGGAAAAGCAGTTTCGAGCGAATCATGTCCTGCAATGACCGCCTTGCTTACTTCTCGATGCTTCTCACTCACTGCGTATGCGTAGAATCGCGCTCCCGTCGCCGTAACTTAGCAAAGTACGCGGGTGTAATTTGTGCTTATGAAGCAAACTCTAACATTAGAATACCGCATAGGAAAAATGAGCGATACAATATGTCGCTCATTCAGTCATTCATTGTGCTAAGTTTGAGTGTAGCTATAGTGTAGGTCCAAATTTAGTAATGTGAACATGCTCGTCAGCATCACTACAATACGAGAAGGTTCATATCACGTGTCACATTATCTCTCAAACTGAACAATCCGAGCTCAGGAAAAATTTATATATCGCCCCTTTAGAGAGTACCTACACACATGACGAGTCATGAACCGTGGATATATACGTATTTTACACCGTTTAGTGCCATCTACAATAGAGTATTCCTACCTTGGTGAAAAACACGTTCGCCTCGTGTAAAATACGTATATATCCACGGTTCATGACTCGTCATGTGTGTAGGTACTCTCTAAAGGGGCGATATATAAATTTTTCCCACGCACGGCACCCATCGCGACTTATAAACCCAAGGTTTCTCAGCGGCTATTTCTCTAAATGCTTAAAGAAACAGCAGAGCAAGGTTCGAGACAGGAGGCGCGCTGCTAGTTGACTCAAGTGCGACAATTAACATACGAGTGCAATGGATACGACGTCTTTCTCGAAGGCTTCTTCGATCGAGGAAGTCGACAATGAGAGATATGGGAAGGGTACTACGTCACGAAAGCGACCGAAATGGTCACGAGACAACGACAACGAAGCCACCACACTTAAGGACTCAGAGGACGCACTAGCAGTGACGAATAAATATCGACACGTAGTCCTCAGGCGGTTAGATGATGCAAACATATCTTGTCCGAGTGTTAGCCCTATTTACGCGACGAAATTTGACCGCACTGGTCGACTATTATTAACAGCGGGCCTCGATGGACATGCCAGGATATTCGTGCAAGAATCTAACAGCGACAGTTACGAGAACGCTCGTACCCTTCATGTCGAAGAATTACCTATACGGCGCGCGGACTTCTATGGAAATGATAATAGGAAGGTACTTCTTGCAGGCAAACGAGATTTGTACGTGGTTGACGTAGACTCAAGTATTGCTGAAAAAATTGTGCTTGGCGCTGAAAACAACTGGCGCGCAGCGTCTTTTGTGGTGAGTAAGACTGTTGGAAGTTCTTCACTTGCGTGTTTAGGTGAACAAGGACGAGTTGGATTATTTGCACTCAAGTCGCGTAGTAAAGTGGCCACTTTGAAAGTAAGTGGTCAAGTGACAGCAGGGGTTTTCGGCCCAGGTATCCAGGATTTTACAACGTTGAACAGTGATGGTAGCGTACATGTGTGGGACTTGAGAACAAATAGATGTAAACTTCGACTCCAGAACAATGACTTGTCCGCGGCTACGGCGATTGCGCTCTGTCCAAGTGGTAGATCCCTTGCAGTTGGGACTTCTTCCGGTACGATTGGTTTGTTTTCTGACTGGCACGCAAGACGAGTAAATACGATCGCCACTCCTGTGAAACTTGTGAACAGTCTAATAACTGCAATCGATGGCTTACATTTCAACCACGATGGCAACCTTTTGCTTGCCAGCTCAAGTTCATCGAAAGATGCGGTCAGAATAGTCGATACCATAACCAATTTTACTCTACCCAACTGGCCGACTAAAAACACTCCTCTGAACAAAGTATTTTCGAGTGATTTCCACCCGTGTAGCACACATTTAGCAATAGGGAATGCGCGTGGGCGGGTGCTTCTCTACAACCTTTCAAGTTTGAACGGTCGGTGACTCTTCAGCAGTGAGTCACCAGATTGAATCAGGTGCTTCACGTGCTGGCTGAACAGAAAAGGTGAGACCCAGCGCGTTGTACGAGTGAGTATGGTGATCGACTATGTTCGTGTCACTCAGCTCTAAATTTATAAAATCCAAGTAAGCAGTGCCCTGAAGTGAGCGTCAAGTAAATTCAAAGGAGTGACGAGAGTTGACATACATCGAACAATGGTCCAGCATGCCATACTCCGGCATTTAACTTCACCATTAAATCACCTATACACAACTCAACTCAAGCGAGTTCGTGTCGCAAGAAGATTTTGTACCTTCAATCTGAAACACTTCAATATCATCACTGCTCGGAAACTGCTTAACACAAAATGTTGGCTTTGCCACTGCAAGAAACCTACGCGATGCGTTTCCTTGAAAATTGATTCCTAGAAAAGAGAGCGACTCACCAGGGATGATTGCCAATGCGAAAAAGACACTGGGTGACTTTCTCGTGGTATGTAATTTTGTCGAATGATAGGTCTCTGTCCCTAGCTCGGAAAATATATAGGCGCGGACTACCTTGGCATATTTCTAATTTTAAATCCTATTTCGTATTTAGTTTTCTCATCGTCCTATGATGCTGAAAGTACCTGCTCATCATATTGCTTACCATCTTCTTCCCAACGTGTCACCTGCAAACATCTGATTTAGACTTACGTGAGGAAAGTCCAAACAACTTACTTGGCCGTATGATTTGAAGTTATTACTATCTATGCGCTGTGCGATCAGGACGTGCTCCTTAAGCGATTTCGGACGAAAACGATTGCGATAAAGACCAACGGGCTGAGATCTGTCGCGCCCAACGTTCGCCAGCGGCCTTTTGTCTTTCGTCGTAAACAACCATCGTTGAATTGCCCGGTGTCGCATAATGACTTGAAGCGATGAATGCGAGTTGATATCCCTTTAAGCGCGATCTTTGTTGCAACTAGCGTGTGTTGCGAAGCACTCGTGGTTGTCACGTCGTCGTATTATGGTGCGATAATGCAAGAATCACAGTCGTCCGACTTACACTCGTCCGACGGTAGATATCGTATAAGTGTTGAAAATGGCTCAGTTCGTCTAAATATGCTATCTGGGGCCGGAGTGTGGGATGTGTCGTTACGGGCGACGTGAGATAGAGACTTTTTAAGCAATAGAGTCGATGTGTAAATTTTTCAAGACATAACGTCTCACGGCGGTTAAGAGTTGTCTAAAATGGGGATGGTACCGGACACAATACCACTTGCTTTTGAGACTATTCCTTGTTCTTTCTGGGAATGGCGTAGACTCTGATCAGGTTGCAATGTTGGAACACGAGAACATAACGACCTATGTGTCTCGTCAGAGCAAAGTGTGGACAAAATGAAAATGCTGTACTCACTTCAGAGGTGCCCCGACAATTTCTGGAGCCATTCCAGCGACTTCCTGTTTCTTTAGGTCGTCATACAACACCCTAGTACTCCGTTGTTGGTCAGTTCCCTAGAAAAATCTCAATTTGTCACTTAGAGTGTTCTCAAAGTCATACGACCTCTGTAAATTGGCTCCTGAATTCCTCCTTCATAAGCTTTATATTTGTTGGTCGTGAAATCTGCCGTGGTAGAACAGGCAAAAAGCCAGGCGTATACTCCGGATATGGCTCATCGACCGTCGCTAAGGTAGGCCGCAGCTATGAAGGCAACGCGTATGAATTTCAAGTTCTAAATTATTCCGTAAAACGTACTTTTGCTCTTCTGCGCAAAGAGATGCCGCCGTTTCCACTGCGCACAGTGCACGGTCCCTTAGAAACTCTCTCAAAAAACTCCACCAAACTATGGAAATCTTCACAACTTTGCAAAATATCGGCAACGTTTACAGTTGTTCGACCCTTGAATTTAGTTAGCTGCACTGCTGGAAAGAGCCTAAGTTGAACACGTACTCCAATTCGAGCCAGATTCTTGGACAACATCGCAGTTTCGTGGATGTACCTTTTGGTTGCGATGGGGATTAGCCGTAATAGTTATGCTACTCAAAATATTCGACTTACGATGCAAGTATTTGGCAGAAAATTTCTGCGGTCGTCTCTTTGATGGTCACATCGGCACCACATATCTGAGATAGCCTAAGAGGGAATCCCACGGTGCGTAAAAGCGCTCACCTTCGAAACGAGTTGTAAATGCATCGATCGAGAGAAGTCATCTCGTAGTGCCATGCGGACGTGTACAACGCCCCTCCCGAACTCTGAAGTAGTGGCAGGTCCCCGATCTCGCGTGGAAGATCCGTCCATCTGTGGGCACAGTCCACTGTATAACTGATAAATCGCTTATATAGTAAAAAATTAATCTAAACTACTAGGGTTTCCGTAAATAAAATACGTACCGAAAATAATGAATTAAGTTACGTCGGCGTGCCACGACGTCGTCGCGCGTCACTCCGCGCCGCGCGCGCGCCAGTCCGGTGCGGGGTCGACCGAACTAGCCGTCGGTCGTGGTTTCCGACCGTTTGAATTTGAATTCGCTGCGCGCGCGGCGCTTGAAGACGACCGTTGGAGCCCAACGAGCATGTAAATCTTTGAGGCAGTTTTCGCCGCGCATGACGCGACGTGGTGTACGTCGGAGTACGTCCCCGGCCGTCTCGACGGCGCGGAAAGGTTGCAAGAAGTCTCCTCGACGCAGTGGAGTGCCATCAGTTGACGCCAGGTCGACGGCCACGCTCTTCGACGATGGTGCAGATGACAACGCTCAGGTTGTGCAAGACGTGCGTCAAGTTGCTATTGCTGTGCTCGCAAACAAACGGCGTCGGATCCAAGCGAGAAGCACCGAAACGAAGGAAAATAATGTTTAGTACGCTTCCACCAAGTTTAGGCGCCTATAGCGACGACACGCCGTCGCACATGTTGTAATTCTAGACCCTGACACACCTTAAAAATGCACTCATTCTCAAGTCATTATTTTTGAAAAAAGTTACGTTGAAGATGCACGAAATCACGCACGCCACCGGCGACGCGATACTGCACGGCTGACGACGAACGAGGCGGCGTTGGAAAGCGCGTAAAAAGTTACAAAATATACTCCCGAACCAGAGCTATCGGTGCAGTCGTCGCGGCGCGAGACGCGCGCAAACACGAAAATTTACGTTTTACGCAACTTTTTTTCGAAAATACAAGTAGTATTACATCATATATACGATAGGTGGCTCTTTAGTGTTCTTGGCGAGTCGCGTCAACGTTCCAACGCCTCGGAGACCGCACACCCTTGACCTGAAAGGCTGGGCCAAGAGGGCGCCATGATTTGGACTCTTGCCACGAAATCGAGCGTTTCAGTGCGCGCTCGCGCCGATGCGAATCGATATGTAGTTCAACGACAGAGTCGCAACGCCCGTCACGCCCTTCGAGTCTGTCATCCGCGGCACACACTACCGTGCGCTATTCAACCAGTTCGAAGTCACGCATTGATGGCAGTAGACTTCAGTATTATTGTCGGGCGTCGCACGCGAACTGTATTGACATGCGCAACGGCAAATACTGTTGAACCAGAAAAAGCTTACACGAGCGAGTTCCTGAAAGTCCGTCTCGGAGTTTTTCTCAGTATTTTGCTGGGCTATTCGTGTTATTATTTAACGAGGAACAGTCTGACATTTACTGCACCAGCTATGGTGGCAACACCAAGCCTCGGACTTGACATAACATCTATTGGAGTGATTACGTCAATCTTCCCTCTATGCTATGGTTGCAGCAAGTTTGTGAGTGGAGTTGTTGGTGATATGCTGTCTCCTGCTATCATGCTCGGAGGAGGACTGATAGCAACAGGCTTTGTCAACCTCATTTTCGGCTTTAGTAGTACATTGCCGTTATTTTGTCTTCTTTGGGCTATGAACGGAATATTACAAGGCTTCGGCGCGCCAAGTTGTGCCAAAATATTGACGTCGTGGTTTGCAGCTAAGGAGCGCGGAACCTACTGGGGAATGTGGAATATAGCTCATAACTTGGGAGGGTTTGCTGCACCCATATTGGCAGGTACAGCCGCACGAACATTAGGATGGAATTGGGGTCTTTGGGCTCCAGGAGTGATAGCTGTTTCTGTTGGTCTCGTTATTGTGGCGACACTTCGCGATTCGCCAGAAAGTCGTGGTTTCGCTCCTGTCGAGATCGAATCAGCAGACTTGTCTCCAAAAGTCTCTGACGACTTGAAGCCAAATCTGGTCCAAAATTTACTTCACAACGTTCTTTCCAACCCTTTCATTTGGGGCCTCGCATTCACATATTTTTGTGTGTACGTCGTAAGGCAAGGTATTACATCATGGTCTATCTTCTACTTGATAAAAGAGAAAGGAGTTGTCGATGCTGGCTCAGCAGCAGTGCGTGTTTCTGGTCTCGAACTCGGTGGACTGGTTGGTAGCTTGATTGCCGGTAAACTAAGTGACTGGTATATCGCTCAATATCCAGGTGGCGCCGTAGGCAAACGTATCCAAATTGTCATCTGTTATCTTTGTGGTGTCGCTGCAGCACTGCTCGCGTTCAAAGCAGTGCCAAACGGATATGCAGGTGCACAAGCAGCCATCGTTTTCATGATTGGCTTTTTCTTGTACGGTCCACAGATGCTCATAGGTCTGTGCGGTGCAGAAATAGTTGGTCGGCGCTCAGTTGGTGCAAGTGAGGGTTTTCTTGGGTGGGTAGCATATCTTGGAGCAGCTAATGCTGGTGTGCCGCTCTCACTACTGGTTCAACAGTACGGTTGGGATGCTTTTTTTGCAGCTCTACTCGCAGCTTGTGTCGTTGGCATCATGTTGCTACTCCCTTTAACAAGGGCAAAAAGCTATTTACAACGCAAGTAATGTGAAGGCGTTGTACGATTTCATCGCCATAAACGCCTTTTTCCATCGGCCTGCTCTCAAGTTTCTACAACTGATGTCACAATGTATGACCTATATCCACTAATAATGATCTACCCAATCCCAAAATAGATACAACATAAATACAGGACAAACAATACTTGTACAAAAAAACTGACGGAAATGCTCCTATGAGAGCTTGCTTATTGATGCGTTAATGGGTGTACTGTTTGAAACCAAAATACAATTTTGCGAGACCTCTTCTTTCTTAAATGCCTCCTTTAAACTCTTTTTGTGCCTTCGAGCCTCCTTTCGTCCTACTTTCACTGCAGCTTTTCGAATTTTCTTTTCCTCACGGGTTTCACCTTTTCGCACAATATTTTCTCTCCAAGATGAGTCCTGATGTTGAATCGCTGGATCGATAGGAGTAGCAACGATGTCAGAAAAATTTGTGCTCTGCGAGGCAATCGTAAATGCCGGCCCTACGCGAGTAGCAGGAGCCCTCTGCTCGTGCCTTTGATTGATAGTTGTCCCAAGTAGTTTGGGGTGATTGTCCAGTGCAGAGTAGGAGCTTAGAACACTTTCACAGTCGAACTTGGAATGTAAATTGATACCAGCATCTTCATAGGGATTGATACCGCGATGGTCAATCCTTTTCACGTCAATTCTTGTGCTGGATGAGGGATTTCCTACCTCTTTTTCTGCTGCACAACTCGTCCTTCCTGCAGTGCGAAGTTGCAACTCATTTAAAGCATTCAGCACTTCGCCCGATCCACCGACCGAAGTATAACTAGAATAATCTGGCATCATATCGTCATAGGATTTCATCATATTCACAAATGCATCGCTCGAAACATCGTCCGCCGCGGTGTTTCTGTTGAGACAAGTTGTTCCACTCAGGCTGCGAGGCTTATCTCTTGAAGCGCCTTCACATGATTGCCCAATCGTGATTTCTGCACCGATGATACTATTGAAAAAGTCATCGTACTCATCCGGGTCACAATCTGAAGCTAAGTTTGATGCGATGTCTGTTAGCTTGTACTCAATTTCAGAAAGTTCTCGGTCGAGCTCGGCATCTGTTGATGTCTCTACACCACGCTCTTTCTGGTCGATTCCACAATCCGAAGAGGTCACAGCCTTCCGCGCGTGTGTTGATTGAAAATATATTGCATTTGGATCTGAGCCCATCACACGCAGATGGCGATCGTAGTCATAATCCACTATGGGTGCCGGCTCTTCGGTACACTCTCCTGCTGGCCCTACCAATCGACTGTTGCCAACCCCAGTTGATTCGTCGCGTATGGTGATGCCATCACACGCACGTGGCCTGAACTCATTCACTCTTTCTGTGTTTGCGAAGGGTTCAAAGGTGCCATTCAAATCCGTGCGTATCCAACGTAAAGCGTGTCCAGAACTCTCTCCGTTCTGGGGTAGAAGAGCGTACGTTGCGGCGGGCCCGTTTATAAACTTCTTTTTTGGCATGCGATTCCTTCTATGACTAGTCGTGCTTGAGTATCGTGCCCGGTCCTTGTGTCCGAGCGTCTTTGGAGACGGCCGAGGAACCAGCCGGCGTGCGGCGCGACGCAGTGTGCGCCGCCTCGGCTCTCGCAGGCGACACCGGTCGCCGATTGAAATCGGTCGATTCACCGATCGATTCGATCGATGCATGATCGATCGACTCGATCAAACTGATCGATAATTTCATCGACTGACCAACTAGCCTTAGAAAAAGGGAAACTCGCCTAGGTCAGTAGGTTACCCCCGAGGGAAAAATAAAACGGGTCGTGCTTGATGCGTCCTCGGGCGCTAGCACGTAGCACGAGTGTCCGTCGCGATCGTCTGTATATTTTCAACGAAAGTAGCCAAACTTTTCCGACATGATGACCTCAAATTGCTCTCGCGTGGCCCTAGGCCGGTCTTTAACACGATTAGAACTCAAGTCGGTAAGTTGCCACAGTGAAAAAGTTGCAGAGCCTAAACTTTGCCGGTAGATATTCTTCAGTCGCCCCACCCGTAATACGAGTCATATCTCGATGTCTTTGAAAACGGGCATAGTCGGTGAGTATCTAGAGCTCTCTGACGAACCTTCGTAACGACAACCTTAGGCTTACCAAACGTTGGCAAGAGCACCCTTTTCAATGCACTTGTTGAAAACAGTGTTGCACAGGTACCTTGAAAACGAATCATAACTACCCTGTTTAATATCGCAAAGGCGTCAAATTTTCCATTCTGTACGATCGAGCCCAATTTTGGCATCGTAAATGTACCAGATGACCGACTGGACGTCCTTGCAAACATTTCTGAGACAGAGAAAATTGTGCCTGCAACTGTGGAATTTGTGGATATCGCGGGCCTTGTGAAGGTAAAAAAGTTTTTCCTAAGGTATGAAGATGGCTAAAATTTCGTAAAGGGTGCAGCGGACGGACAGGGCTTAGGGAACAAGTTCTTGTCTAACATTCGAGAATGTGATGCCCTTGTACACGTGGTTCGTTGTTTTGAAGACACCGATGTACGTATCTTGAAAGTGATGCCGTTTTCCCTGTCTAACGCTACATTTTCGACACAGATAATCCACGTCGACGGCAGTGTCGATTCGCAGCGCGACATCGCAGTGATAAATTTTGAGTTGATTCTATCTGATTTATCTCAAGTTGAACGTGCCCTTGAAAGGACATTGAAGACTCGTGGGAAGGTGGGAATATTCTCGTATAACTAACCAGTAAGGCACTGAATACATACAGATATCAAACGCCGCATCAAAGATTCAACTATATGAAAAGTTGATCAAAGTATTGGAGTCTGGACGTGCCGTGAGGACACTGGATCTTTCGGAGGTAAGCGGTAAAGCACTTCATTTTGATTCTCAGCATGAGTTCTTTCAGGAGGAAAACAGTGATTTGTCCGACTTGAAATTGCTCACCATGAAACCCTGCATCTACGCAGCTAACGTGAACGAAGGTGACCTGCGAGATGAGGTTCGTTTTAAGTGGTCAAATGTAGCACTTTTCGCTTAACAGTGTAACTTCAGGGATCGAAGAACGATCAAGTGCAGAAACTTCGCGAGACTGCAAACGAGGAGAGTGCAGGTGTTATTGTTGTTTCTGCGCAGGTCCGGTCTGTTTTATGCAATAGTGACCACATTTTGAAACACACATAGGTTGAGGCTGAGATTATGCAGCTCGATAAGAACGAGAGGAGCATGTTCCTAAGTGATCTTGGCTTATCTCGCAGTGGTCTCGAATCACTGGTAAGTTTTGAGAGTTTTGAGAGTCTCCGTGTCGCTTTACTCATGCCAAACTCAGATTAGAGCAACATATGCGCAGTTGGGTCTTCAAACATATTTCACCACTGGCAAGAAAGAAACTAGAGCGTGGACCATAAAGGTAGTTTTTATTCATGTCCTCTGAAAACATTCATTTCATGTTTTTCCAGCGTGGCTTTACTGCCCCCCAAGCTGCTGGCGTCATTCATTCGGACTTTGAGCGTGGCTTTATCAAGTAATATGGCTATGTCAATTCGTTTCTGCGGTAACTCTGTGAACAGGTGTGAAACCGTCGGTTTTGATGACTTTGTTACTTGTAAAGGCTACACTGTCGCAAAGGTGAGTGAGTTGCACATATCCTACCGCAGTTCTTCTGAACGGTATTAGGAGCGAGGACTGTGGCGACTAGAAGGCAAGGAATACGTTGTCAACGAAGGAGACGTGTTACTTTTCAAATTTAATGTTTAGCTGTTAATATCAAAATATATCTGTCAAATAGTCCAGCGTTTCAAGTCTATTTTGTATTTCACTTTTTGTCGTTGCCTTTTTGCTACCATCTCGAGTCATGTGTTGACTATCTGTGCCTCTGCGTTTTCGATATCTGTTCGAATCAATATCTATTTGTCGAGAGTTTGAGAAGAAAAAAATGATGAAAGTAGCGACGATACCTTGGCGAGGTAGGTCGGGGATAGAACCCGGTAGTGTGATGGCGTAAACTTCTATCTGTCCGGTTTTTGCCGTCAGCCAAAGTCTAGATTGATCATTGGCGTTAGGTATTTCTAACGTGGTACCAACTGGGGCCCGAAGTGCCAACAGTGTGTCCCAATGTAGAGAGGACGTAGTAGCTAAGCAGTCCTCGGCGACAAAAAAGGCTGTCTGGAAACATATTACTCCGAATCAATGCTCGAGAAATGTGAGTTCACCTTGCTTGTATCGTCTGCAAGTAAAATCTTGACTAATTCAGATATTTCTGTCGTGCGAGACTGTATGCACGTGCCAAGAGGTGTGGTCTCAGCTTGTGTAGCTCCCTTGTACGGTGCATCATGTGAGTCCAAGTCGCTTAGGGCAGATTCGACGCTACCCCTCCATCTCACGGTATTTTTCGAAGTCTTGTCTATCAAACCGATTCCTTCTAGTACATTTGTGATATCATATATGCGTCGCTTCTGTACCCCAAGAGCTCGGGCTGCATAGTTGAGATCGAAATACTGGCTAGTTTCACACTTCAGCAAAGCGATGAAACGTTGCGTCAGCAAATTCAACGAGCTGCGGATATGTAAACATCCACATATCTTCATTACTCAAAGTGAAGCTTACCTTTCGTGTCGACTCGGTCTTCTGTTGTTCGGACTCATCGTAGTTTGATGTGACAAACCGACACAACCTCGTTGACTTTGGAGCGGACTCCACCGCGCTTGAACTGCGTTTTAGTTAGTCCGATACTACAGTTCGTGCATCTCCGGGTCAATACTCGTAGCGCGATGCGAGCGAAGTTTGTTGCGGCGCACACTGCGGGCCGTACGAGTCACTGGGAATACTAACGTAGGTGGCATCGAGGAAATCTGTTTCACACTCCCCAGTTTCTGTACAAGCGCGTCCTTCCCGGACTTCTGGCGAATTAACCAGGTGGGAAAATACATATTTTTGTGGTGTCTGAAGATAATGGTGTTACAAAAGGTCGAGGCAAGTGGATAGTTAGCATCAAAAGAAAACTTAACTCAGAAGTGTGTCCAGCAAGTGCCCTACGTTTGGTATCTTCAAATCTTGATACGTTTGTCCACAGCCGACGAAGAGGATAGGAGCGCCAGAAGCTCTTACCATCGATAATGCAGCACCAACCTTACTATCTATCGTATCAAATTTTGAAATAATGATACCATCTATCATTCGCTGCCTTCCACGACTGTCCAAATCGGCCAGCGCCGAGTTGAATTTCTGGATCTGGTCGACTGCATCATTACCGACGAGGGCTTCTCCTACAAATAGAACTAGATCGGGTGAGTTTATGGATATCAGCTTGGAAAGAGCACGCATCAATGGCTCGTTATCTTGCATGCGTCCAGCTGTATCGATGAGGACAACATCAATTCCCTGTCGCCTCGCCTGAACTATTGCTTCTTGGGCTATTGTCGCCGGATCTCTCTCATATCCACGTTCGTACAACGGTATCTCTAGACGTTGACAGTGCGTGCGAAGCTGCTCTACCGCTCCTGCGCGAAAGGTGTCACACGCTGAAACCAGGACAGACAAACCGTTCGACAATAACCATGCCGCCACTTTTGACAGGCTCGTACTTTTTCCTACACCATTTACGCCAATAAATGTGATCGTATATGGTCTTTTCTTTGCTTGAGCCGAACGAATTTGTGCGAGTAAATTCATGGTACGCTGAGGAGAGAGTGTTTGCATTAGTGAATTTCTTATTGTCCCGTGAACTGCTGCACCCAACGACCCAAGTACAGAAACTTCTTTCCCTAGTAAAGCTGCACGTACGTCAGCACATACGTGTTCAACTATTGTAGAGGCAACGTTTTTATCCAGCAAAGAATCTCTCATTTTGCTAAGAACTGGGTTCAAACCTTCCTCGGTGATGCACTTCTTTTGAAAAATGTTCTCGTGGAAACTTTCGTTCATGAGACGAGACAGCCAATTTCCTTTATGCGATTGCAACTGGGTAATCGGTATCAGATTTTCACGCGTAGGCACTTTAATATTATTCATCCGTACACGTGGTTCGTATGATGTGGGAACCTGCTCAGAGAAGTCAAGTCTTGCAACCTTCGACAAATTTCCTTTATCGTCCCTATTCGTACTGTTTCCACTTTGAATCCACGAACACAATCCAGCACGAGATTGTTCCGAGACGAACTTCGCGAATCGATCGCATAGTACAACGCCTGGTTTGTAGTGCGTTAGAAATTCGATGTGTATTGCATCCAGCATAGCCGAAACTCCCGTTGGGTGACAGTCCTGAACGAAAGCCACTAAAAATATCAACTCAAAGTTATTATCAAGTTTCCATTGGAGACAAATCGGATTTGTTCCGTGTTCATGGAGCAGCATGGAGTTTTCGCCCGAACGGCCGCCCAAAAGAATCTCTTCTGTGACCTTTGTTGCTATGCTACCGATGTCCTGACTGTCGTTTGACCGCCAAGAAAATAGAATGAGTCCGCTTCTCTGGAACACGACAAATTCTTCAAGCATCGCTAGCTTCCACCAATAGATCTTTATCTTGGCCGCGGTGGGAAGCGCTGCGCACGCACAACTCGCGATGGTGCGAACGAGTTGGTCCGCTCCAAGCCATGTGCTGCACGTGCTGCACAAGTATCAGGATGGTACAAGTGGAGATTGTAGAGCAAAATGCAACTGAAATACGCAAATGCTTCGACGGGAGTAACAGAAAATGAGAAAGTAAACACGACCACGTCAAACGTACCGCGCCAGACTTCCCCGAAAGCGCTCTTATTATGACAGTCGAGAGCGTATTGTACGAACCTAGACACGCAACACCAGGCGTCGCTATAGAGCTATTTGGCAACGAGAAGCTAACGAATCAAGAGCGAACAGCTCGAACTATCCTCGCACGCTACTGAAAGGCAACCTACGTCACTTCCCTTCTTTCGTACACTTTTGAGTGCATCAACGGGATAGCTACAGGATTTCACTTTAAGCTTTATTGCTTAGCGCAGTGTGCTACAGTTTCGTCTGAACGTCTGTACCATGCGGCCAGCTTCTTTGCCTTCGATCACAAGTCTAGTAATTCTAGACAATGAAGGGAAACGGATCGCGGCAAAATACTACAGCCTAGAATGGTGCGTACTCGTATCACCACGCAAACCTCTCAACTTGAATACTTACTCAAGCTGCGCGTACAGGAAAAATCCCCAGAAACAAGTCGCATTTGAGCAGGCAGTTTTCAACAAAACCAACGCAGCAACGCAAGAGCTTGACGTCATAGTGCTGGAGCACAATTTGGTGGTTTACCGAAATGCAATCGATTTTCAAGTTTACGCAGTCGCTCCTAAATTTGAAAATGAAGTCATCTTAGCGGCTGTTCTGCAAGCACTTCATGGTGCTTTAACTACGTTGACAAGTGGTGTGATGGAGAAACACGTCTTGCTGGAGCACTTCGACGAGTGCATGCTGACGTTTGACGAGCTCATTGACGACGGCTTCATCCTTGAGACAGATCCAGATATAATATGTAACCGAGTTTCGATGCAAGATTCGGTCGTTAATCTAGGCAGCATAGATCATCCTTTGTCGCAGGCTCTGGCAAACGCCAAGGAGATTTCCAGAAATCTACTGCGCTGACAGACGATGTAAAGATTCGAGTTTGTGAAACCGCTCGCTTGTAATAACAACTGGGATCGGCTATGTTTCAGAGGCTAAGTAATCATTTTGCTTCCGCCGCGGGCTTCCTGCTTGACTTTCGCATCAAGTTGCCCATCTCCTCTCTCTTCTTCTTCGCGCGCAAGTGCGTACCGAGCTGCGACGGCGAAAAAAGGGATTCGAAGGGTTAATCCGCTTATCGACGATCGTCATCGATTTTGACGATTTTAGGCGCGAACGAAGTTCCTCGACTCGACCAGGCAACCGAGCGCGAGCGCGACGACAAGTTTCGGGGAGAGCGGGAAAGCCCTAGTCCACGGGCACTTACTTTTCTCTTTGCGAGCTTCAACGCGCGTTTGTCGCGGCCATTCTTCAAAAGCTCAACCAGACGCTTCTCATAAGGTGCGGACCCGGCAACGTCGCGAATAAGGCCTCGAATCATTCCGACGCGTTTCCCGCAGCGCTACGAAGACAAAAAGTAAGAAAACGCAAACAAGCAAAAGTCTACTACTTACCCCCTTGCGCGAACCGGGTCGAGGCGCCAACGTTCGAGTGGTCACATCATGGCCTTTAGACAGTCCAACAGCGATACCTTTCGTCATCTTTGCGTTCGATACGCGTGTGCGGACGACGTAAGTCTCGACGCGGGTTGCCGCTCTAAGGCAGAGCTGTGGCGTGCCGCCATTTTGATTTTTTATTGATTTTTATTATAGGCGCATTTCGCACATTTACATCGTATACTGTACAAAAAGTATACTATTAAATATTTACTAAATATTTACCGATATCTGTACCAGTACTCGAGTGCAAGTGCTCAGCGTCGGAAAGTCGAGCGATTTCGAAGACAGCGCGTCGCCGTGCAGGACATCCCGACACATCAGATGGGTGGCACAAAAAGTGCAACTAGCGCGATTTCGAAACAATTAAAGTCTAAGGGCCTTCAAAAGCTAAGATGGTACTGTCAACTGTGCGAAAAGCAGTGTAGAGATGAAAACGGTTTCAAGTGCCACTGCGCTTCAGAAAGTCATCTTCGTCGAGTACAGCTATTTGGATCGAATTCAAAACGTGCAGTCGACGAGTATTCGACAATTTTCGAGCAAACTTTCATCAAAACCTTGCAGCTGTCGTGAGTGAATTTTCTGTTTTGTATTACCAAAAGTGAACCACACCACAGATATAGGCACGCGCGGGTCGAAGCAACCAAAGTCTATAACGAGGTTATTTCACACAAAACCCACGTACACATGAATGGTACGACTTCCTAAAATAATATCACCTCTCCATGTATTCTCAAGTCTCGCTGCAGCTACAAAATGGACTACCTTGACTGAGTTCGTCAAGCACTTGAATAGTAGACCAGACTGCACAATAGAAGAAACTCCCAAAGGGTGGTTCATAGTGTACAACCCCGTAGATACTGAGGAGGCTCTTCGCCGTCAATTGAATAGCAAAAGATCCCGAGAAAGTGCGGACGAAAGACAGTTAGAAAAGGTCGAAAGGCACTCTTTTCTACATTGTCACAACTCAATCTTAGGACAGGTGATAAAGCTGCAGTCAGCGTATACACACGACACAACGCAAATGCGTGATGTCAAGGCACCATCTGAGATAAGTGGCGGCAATGAGCTCAAAGGCTTCGTCTTGAAGGTGATTGTTTTTGTAAATTTGTGTTCAATCATTCTGAAAGATAGCCACGCAGATGAAAAGTACAACTGAACGAAAGGTGCGAAAATGTGCCTTTTCAAGGATTTACTTCGCTCTGATGTTGCAGACGCAGGCGATCGACTCACATACCAAAGAAAAGCTGGAAGATGAACAATGGCTATCCACCGGACTTGTTGTCCGACTAAAACAAGACCGCAAAATGGGCAAAGGCACTATTGTAACAGTAAATGCTGGTCTTGCACGCATAAACTTTTCTGGCTGTCTAGTAGAGGCACACCAAGCAGACTTAGATAAAGTCATACCTGTATGTGTGTATTTTGACTCTTCTGAGTTAACGTTTTAATAATTGTCTAGAGATTAAACTCCACTGTTGTTGTCACAGGAGGAAAAATGAAAGGAAAGTGCGCAAAGTTGCTGCACGTCGACCTACACCATAAAACGGTGAGTTCAAATGTTTACAGCTAAAATTTCATATTCAACTCGCCTTAGGCGGAAGTAGTGACTCTCGACGACATGAAAGAAAACGTTGAGCTCCAACATATCTGCAAGTATGACCCTTGATGCGCACTTGATCCAGCTTTCGAATTAGAAGAAGTTGTATGTATAGTAGAGTCCCGGAAAATGCAGGAATGCAAGCTTGTTTAAAATATGCATCACTGTCGTCGAACGTGCGAAAGCTCTGATCCCGAGTCAAACTTTTTGCATATATGTGTACACCCGAAGCCGTGCTAAAAAGTTTTTCAAAATTTTATACCACCAAAGAGATCGAGTTGCCTAACTGGGTGGGCAGTTGGTAGTGTACTTTTTTTCAAAATTGAAGCCTCTCAACGTGTGAAATAAACTTTCGTACGCGCCGTCGTGAGATGGTGACGTGATAGGTTGATTTCCGAAAGGTTCTAGTGATGCGTTACTGTACGTCATAGGAACATGTCGTCCGGTTCCCTCGCGGTACACTCGGTGTGTGAGTTCCACGAGCAGACAAACGTGGAACCTCTTGCGGAACCACACGTTGTAACCGAATCATTGGAACGAAAACTCTCGTCAAACAAGTGGTCAGACCTATGCGAGGGTCTTCTTCAGTTTCGAGCGCTTGTCGTTCATCACACAGACGAAGTTGGAGAGCGTGAACTCACCAAGTGGATGCCGCTTCTGTTGGTAAGCTTGGCAAATTTGCGCAGCGCTGTAGTTAAGGCTGCCTTGCTGTGTGTGATCGATATTTTGAATACGCGGCAGTTATCTGTTGCTCCATTTATTAGCGCCGAGAAGTCTTCTCTTTTCCACGCTCTACTCGAGAAGAGCTCTTTTGAGAAGAAGTTCGTGATGTCTGATGCGCGTCGCGCTCTCTACCTCTTGGTTGACACCGCTCCTTCAGAAGTTATCATTACTAGTGCGTTACTTTTGGTGAAACATAGTAGACCACAGTTCAGGGCCCAAGTTGCATTTTCAATTGCGATCGCTGTCGAAAAAAGTGGAGCACATGGGCTTCAGGTATAAAATATCTCTACAACTACTCAATTTTTGGCTAACAGTTGGTGTCACAGAACATTGTTACCACGAATGAAGGACTCATCGAAGCGATATTCACTCTAGTAAGTTCATTTTATTAGCTTTAATTCCTCACATTTATGATGTCGACAGGCAAATGATGCGCACCAAAGCACAAGACAGGAAGGAAGAAGGGCAGCAAACACTGTGCGGGAAAAATTCCTTGAGTCACACACGCATGCCCAGTGGCAACAGTTATTGCGAGAACATTTGAATGTCACACTGCTTGTGCTCACCGCAAAGTGGCATGAAAATGTATCAATTCAAGAACGTACTCAGTGGAAGCGTAGCGATTTTCCGTAAGCCCTTGTGAAGGCGGACTTTACTTTGCCGCAAAGAACACTAGCTACACTTTGAAACATAAGACCTTTACCATTGAACTTTGTGACATCGTGCAATGTATCCCAATCTGTTCGATTCAGGTTGTATTCCCGCATGAACGACACTACTTCTGCTATACCTTCACTTTCTCTGCCGCCTTTTGCCGCAAACATCATCGGGCGGAGAGTTTTTGTGCGAACCAGGGGAAAGTACTCGAGTCGCACTTGACTACTTGTTGCGGCACATGGTGCATGACAGCAAAAGTGGCTCGATAACTCATGGCATACTCTATTTACCTTCGATCTGCTTGATATCTTTCCAAGTAGTGCAGGAAAACGATGAAAATTGCGTTCATTCTGCGAGACCGAGAGGACTTCCCGTCTACCAGAAACGATAGATGAAGGTAATACGGAACTAGATATCGTGGCAACTGGCAACAACCCCCACCTCTGATCCACATATACAGCCTTGCTAATGATATCAGCATCTGATATCCTGCATGCAGATGCGGCTAACAACTCGAGTCGCTTTTCCTCACTTTGAGCTATACTAGGACGTATATTCACATAATTTTCTTGTACAAACAGTGGTATCAGGTCGTCTGAGAGAGCTTGGCTCTCTCTCTGCTGGACTGTGCTTTTCATTGCTCCATCGAAGAGCTTGTCTGTATTCGAGAATGGATTTCCTGGTACGTCCTTGATAAGTTTATCGGAAAAGTAATTAGAAGAAGTTCCTATTTTCAGCATTTGTAACTGGTTCAACATCAAACGCACGTCGTTATCACAAGTTTCCACGAGCGTCAGCAGTGAGTCGCTGGTGATATTCAAATTTTCTTTACGCGCAACTTCAGTGATGTACTTCACCAACTGGGGTCGTAACGGGCGTTGAAAAGCACACTCGTCACAATACGGTAAAAGGCTTTTCAGTTTGGTTGAATATTTGTCGTTGCAGATGCAAATAACAGGGATTTTTGTCTCCTTGATTAAGCTGATGAGCTCGGCAACTCCACCTCTATCCCCACTACTCATACCGTCTACTTCATCCATTATCAGGACCATTCTTTTCTTCTGACCGTTGAATGCTATTGGTGAATTCGTGACCATTTCCTTAACTACGCTGATGAGGTTGCCTTTAATACCATCACTGACAACTGAATTTGATTTGTTTCTGGAATCGCTTGCGTTGACTTCAAAGCAATCATATCCAAGTTTTGCACTAACGAGCTTAGCTGAAGTTGTCTTCCCTATCCCTGGTGGTCCACTGATTAAAATTGCTTTCGAATTTCTCCTCTGCAACTGAGAGTGCCAGTTGTTCAACCAGTCTTTCAGTCTGCTAATCTTGGCGGCGTTCCCTACTACTTCCGTCAGCTCTTTCGGTTGATATTTGTTGACCCAAAGTATCTGTTGCGACGTGTTTCCTGTCTGATTCGCATGACGGTCAATACCTACGTTTGAACTGTTGATCGTATTCTCGGGCCTCGGCTGTTTTGGCTTAGGCGCATCGCCAGTTGTCGGGAAGACTTCGGAGTATTTACGAATGGACATGTTGCCTCAGTTAATTCAATCGAAGACCTGAAGTCACAAATGTATTCGATAAACGGAATATACCAGAGCGTCCAAGCGTGTACACCTCACGAACCGAGCTTGCAGTGTCAATGACGACGCCGTTCAAACTGACTTTCGCCACTTGCTGCAGACGTAAAAAAATTGAAAAAAGTATTTTACCATGGTAAAGTATATGTATATATGAGCGTAGAGGCCGCTCGAGTGCTCCATGTGGCCAATTGTACCCCACTTTTTTGCTTTCTATATACGTACTTAGTACAAACATTTGTAAATGAAATACAAGATGCAAAATACATCGACCAGAAACACACGCGCGTCTTTGGTGTCACTTCGTTGCCGATCGGTGCACACGCGAACTTCGTAAAGGTGTCGGTTGAGCGACTTGATCGTCAAGTCATTCGAACGGGCACATCAGTTGACTGCACGTAGGCTACACCATAATTCGTAGTGCGTTTGCGACGGTGGTTAACTCGGAAACCCCAAAACAGCATGAGCGGTTCTCCACACGGAAGAGCACGACAAAGTCTTGAAGACGAGTTGTTCGTCGAGGTATGATGTTGATCGTCGAACGCATATCACCGTCAAGCTTAACGATCATTCAGCTATACACTGAAGCTTCTGGCGATCCTATCCAGCGTAAGTTCTAAATCTGTCTGGAAAAGAAAAGTTCTTTATTTTGTCACAGCAAGGGAACAACGTGACTTGGCACCACCAGCACCCCCCCCAGGCGCTCCATCACATCCGGAGACGCGTTTATCCCATTTGCCCGATGGACGCTTAAATACTTACAATGGGCAGTCGCCGAATGCGAGGTACAACAACAAAGGCCAGAGGATTTTACCAGGAGGCGGAGGTGGTGCGCGTTTCATCCCACCAGAGGAGTACAAGGAGTTCCTGCAGCTCGGCCACGGAGGTATATTTGATCTCGACTTAGATAATATCGATGTAGCTCCATGGAGGGAGAGGGGCGCAGATGTAAGTTCATACTTCAATTACGGCCTTGATGAAAGAACTTGGCGTAAATACGCCAAAAGCATTCGCAAATCAAGACTGGAACAGCATTTACAGAACAAAATAGAAACTTACGGCATAGATTCTTCCGTTGTCGATTCAGAACTCCCGATAGAAGTGCGGAAAGCGATAGGTGGCTGGGAACATGCTCGAAATACGAACGTAATGAAGTTACACGATGCTCCACGTGGCCATGTTGTGCACAGCGCTGCTCCGCGACACGACAACACTTCAGTCACCGTTTCGGATATAAGACAAAACGACGAACACGTGGATGATCGATTCCTTCTTCAATTGCAAAAGCAGGTCGAAGAGCTTCAAAAAGAGTACAAACGAGCCATAGAGGATGGAACGATGACACCGCAACGAAACTTCCAACTTCAACAGCACATGTTAGACATCAAGAGGCAGATGCTTCACTCGAGCGGTTGAGGCGATGGAAAAATGAAGGCGTGACGACATCAAACGGTTTGCTCAGAGGAATTGCTAGAAAAATGTATTAATAAGTCCTGATCAAATATCAATTGCCTGATAGCGGAAAAAACACCGAGAGTATTCAAAGAATAACTCCGTCGGGGGTAACCTAGGCACTAAGCGGGCCCATTTAGCAACTACCTGTGATGTAGCACGGGTAGCTCTTCATCGGAGCGTAGGCACCTTGTGCGAAGAACGCCGCCGTGGAGAAGCCGACGATGACGAGGGTGATGATCCAGCCGAACACAGTTTTACCGATGATGAACCAGTTGATGCCCTTGCGGCCTTCGAGTAGGGCGACGCCGACGGTGGCACCAACTTGGCAGTGAGTGGTAGACAGCGGCCAGCCGAGACGGGATCCCATGATGATGACGCAAGCCGCACCAAGCTCGATGCAGATACCGCGACTCGGGGTGAGCTTGGCAATCTTGGTACCGAGAGCGTGAAGAATCTTGTAGCCGTACAAGGCGAGGCCACAGACGATGCCGGCAGCGCCAAGACCGAGAATCCAATATGAATCGTCGCCCATTTCAGCTTCCTTCGAAACTTTACCGCTCTTGAAGACGACTACCATAGAGGCGAAGGGACCGATAGAGTTGGCCACATCGTTGGCGCCGTGCGCGAACGAGTCGCAGCACGCGGTGAGGATTTGCAAGTATCGCATGCAAAGTTCAGTCTTTTCGTCAAACTTTTCGGCGTTTTCGTGGATCGCCAATACAGCCATGTCTTCGTCAAGAATGTCTTCAGCCTTGTGGGCGAGTGAAGATTCAAGATGATCTTGCAGAGCGTACCACATGCGACGCGGCGCGCCAAAGACACCGACAGGATACTCGCGCGGTTGACGGACGACCTTCTCTTCGGCCTTCTTGCCCGAACCACGCTCCGCCTTTTCGAGCTGTTGCTTCTCGAAGAGCTCATCGGTCGTCTTGAGGATGTAAGGGGTAACGAAGAAGTACGCAATAATGCCACATCCTCCGCCGATGCCGAACGCGATGGCGCACGCCGTACCGACCGGTGTGTCGTCGAGCTCAAGGAACTTGGCGCCCTTGTACACGATGAAGAAGATGTTGATGATGAGAGTGCACGCAAGCAACACTGGGAACGCGACGGCAGTACGAGAATAAGAATGTTCGGAACGCATGACGAGAGTACGCAGGGTCACGAAGAAGACGAACGCAAAGGCGCCAGAGATGACCGGGGACAAGAGCCAGGAGATGATGACGGCGACGACGCCTTTGACGTACGGGAATTCGTCCGCTTTCTTGGTCCAAATGACACACTCGCTACCACGCGCGACCAAAGTCATTCCAATCATACCACCAACGCACGAGTGCGTCGTGGAGACGGCCATTTCGAAGGCAGATGCGACGACGAGCCAGATGGCGACGGCAAAAATGACGCATAGGCAGCCGTACATCAAGAGGCCGGGATCGTTCGCACCACCGGTACCGGCGAAGCATTTCTGGTTAGCAATGCCCTTGCGAATTGTCTTGACGACGTGACCGCCCATGAACATGGCACCACAGAATTCAAAGATCGCGGCGAGGACTACAGCGTTTTTAATGGTCAACGCGCCGGACCCGACAGAGGTGGCGAACGCATTCGCGACGTCGTTGGCACCTGTAGGTAAATACGATTGATCGCACGACGTCAGTGATGCTTCTAATACACTCCAATCGCACGTGTGCGACCAAGCCGTGTCATTAAAGCCTATGAACGCGAAAGGTAAAAAGTGCGCGCATCGTGTGCGTACCGATGCCAAAGGCGGCGAAGAAGGCGAGGAAACTGCCGCAAACGACGATCCATTCGAATCTCTTGGTTTCAGTAGCGCCGGCCAAAAGGTGGCGGGATGCTTGAGCGAGCGCATCCGAAGAGCTCATCGTTGTGCGTGACGAGACGGCGCGCGACGTGTTCTTGCGGCGACCGCGCATATTCCCACGCGGGAATTTGAAAAGGCAAGATTCCGAGAATATTCCTTGCGGAACGAATTCACGGTTCGTGAACCTCGAAAGAAGACGCGATTGGAAGGGGGTGGCTAAATCACACCGGGAAGCAACTTTTTATCATTTTGTATGTACGTATAATGGAAATTAAATACAGTATATGCGAGCGATAAAAAGTTGCTTCCCGGTGTGATTTAGCCACCCCCGATTGGAATCCAGGGTCGGGAGAAAATTCATTTATGGAAAACACACATGTAGAATGTGATACAAAGTCAATAGGCAAAGCGATCAAAGATATTGTACAGATGCAAAACTCTTTCTCTATTTGTCCATAGGACAATAAAATTCAGCGTCTTGGATGAAGACGTCACCCGCGAGTCGAGACCCTTGCGCTCAAAGCGCAGACGCGATAGCAGAAGCGCTATCGTTTAGTACAGTCCAGTTCGAAAATGCGATCTGCTCTAACTGCAGCGAGGTAAGAGTCGTATAAACTGTATCGTACCTCGCCTGACGTGTGTTAAGGGTGGTGAGCCGGCGGGCAAATGCTTCGTACCCGGACGATTTCTACCTTCGCAAGGGTGCTCGGCGAGCCTTGGTGAATCGAACACATTGGCTCTCGAATGCATCAAAATGTTACATTGCAACGCGGGCGACAGTAACGCGCGAAGGTAATCCAATTTTCAATGTCGTGAACAAACTTTCTCACTTGAAGTTTAGACATATTTACAGCGGATCCAAAGAATAACGTGAGCGAATACATTTTTGATAAGATTGATAAAGGCCTACACCGCCTTCCAGATCACCCGCTTGGTATTTTGAAAGCGGTTATTGAAAATTATTTCACTTCGCAGCACACGGAGAAGGGACATTTTGTGATGTTTGATGACCTTGCACCCGTTGTCACAACTTATGCAAACTTTGATTCCGTTCTTGTTCCAGTGGATCATGTATCTAGGTCTACAAACGACACATATTATGTGACTGAAGACACTGTTCTTCGATGTCATACATCCGCGCACCAGCTTGAGCTACTAAAGAATGGGCACAGACAGTTTCTGGTCACCGGCGACGTTTATCGACGCGATTCAATAGATGCTACACATTTCCCTGTATTTCACCAAGTTGAAGGTGTACGTGTGTTTGAACCACACGAATGGGAATCTCGGAACATTTCCAGCCTCGAGCTTGCAAGCACAGAGCTCAAAACTACGCTGGAGGGGCTTGTACGACACCTCTTTGGAGACTGCGAAATGCGCTGGGTAGACGCATATTTTCCCTTCACAGAGCCGTCGTATGAGTTGGAAATTTTTTTTCAAGGGGAATGGTTGGAAGTTTTAGGATGCGGAGTTATGCAGAGTAGTATCCTGGACAATGCCTCTTTGGGTGATCGGCGGGCATGGGCATTCGGACTGGGTTTGGAGCGTCTTGCCATGATTCTTTTTGATATTCCAGACATTCGTTTATTTTGGACATCAGACACCCGATTTTCGGCACAGTTCAGCGCCGGGATGTTCAAAGCTGGAGGTGTTGGCATGAAAAAGTTTGCAAGTTATTCCAAGTACCCCCCATGCTACAAAGATGCATCATTTTGGCTACCTGATGACTCGAGTTTTACTGAAAACACCTTGTGTGAGCTTGTACGTGATGCTGCTGGAAGCCTAGTGGAAGAGGTCAAACTGATCGATGAATTCACGAACCCCAAACTTGGTCGAACGTCTAACTGTTACAGGTTTACCTATCGATCGATGGAACGTTCATTGACAGACGAAGAGGTGAATAAAATACAAGAAATCGTTAGAGCGAGATTGGAATCAGAGCTCCGAGTTACACTGCGTTGATGGGTGATGATAGTCAGAGCGTCACCATTTTGTGGGCAAGAAGTAGAATCGGCCATAGTTTGTATTACGATTCGTTCACTATGTTCTAAGTGCTCAGACCATGTAACGCTCTTTTGCGCGACGCTCAAGTCTGATGGCATCGTCGTGTACCATATAACCGATTTTTTCAGACTCTGGCACGCAGAGTACCGTCTTAAAGTGACGTCCTATCGCGAGCTGCTCAGGTTCACTTGATGCTGTCTTTGTCCAGAGTGAAATGCGATGTTGCTTCTGCCTCACACTGACCACGGCACCGCAAATCTCACTGGGCTCTGCGAACTGCTCTCCGATCAGCTCGAGCAGGAGATTCAACCAGTTTTCGTCTAAGTCATTCGTATCCTTCGTTTTTGGAAAGTAATAAGTCCACTTTCCACCGTTTGCGCACTTATCATCCTCCCATTTCGGTTCAATACCTTCTTTAAACAGGTGGAAGTCTGTGCCCATGATAAGTTTGCTGGGGCTGAGAATGTTGTTGTAGAGACACCAGAAGTCTTCTACGGTGTTAAAAGTGTAAACACTACGAAGCGTCTGTCCCCAAGTCGTCTGCTTTTGGCGGCTAGAAATGGAATTAGTTTGGGACCTAAGATGAGTTTTGAACGTACCCGTTGGGATTGTCAAACCACAAAGTCCACGTATGTTCTAAAGGATGTTTCGTCAGCGAAGACTGCTGCTGTGACTCCGGCATATTTGATTGCAACGAGAGCGAAACGAAGATTCGTGTCACAAGCGCGAAAACTTGCGGCGACGCGCGACGGTTTAATGCGGCGCGTTGTACTGTCGCCGCGGTTGCGTGTTAGGTTTGTGCTCGCAACTCTGGCAACTTTTCCTGTCGTTTTTATAAATTATATCTGGAAATACACCAGCGTATATTGGTGTTCGCTACGAGTATCTCATGTTCTCATGTGAAAATTGACGTCTTTTTGCTGCGATGCGAGGTCTAAGTTCGATCGCTTTCGCCCCGATCTTCGCAAGACGAACGATTTCTGCGCCGATTCGTATTCAGCGACGTGCGCCTCTACTAACTCCGACCCTACGCGCCTGTAGCTCTATTCCGAAGAGCGTACCCGAACGCTTCAATCCTTTCCAACCGAAATAAAGCTTACGAAACTTATCACTGTAGAACATGCTTTCAACGCAACTCGTCGGTACTTTTCGCGTTCAAATATCGAGTTTTGAAAAGAAATCAAATCATACGAAGCACGCAGCGCGTCGTCAACGTTCTCGATGTTTCGTGCGGGCGAGCATCGAAAGTACGCCCTTGAAGGTCCGGTTGGCGCAGCTTGTCGTGGATATAGTTCCTGGTGAGCGGGGTCTCCGTTCACTCGCTTCAGCTTTTCCGAAAAAAATACGAGGAACGTTCCAAGGCCTGATGGATAGTTACAAGTCGCAGATGATGATTGCAGCTGGGGATGACGATATTGCTTCCAGGGCAACAACTTATATTTTCAAGGACATGGTCAAGGCATACGCTGGACAACTTCTCGGCACACCATATGAATTCCCTTCTTATCATCGAGCCATACGTTCGCCTTATGACTACTTTCAAATGGCAAATATGTACATTGGTAGTCTGATTAACTTTGAGCGCTCTATTATGAGGCATCCTACACGATGGTCGACGATACACTCTCAGATAGCAGCCGGTGAAAACGTTATCTTGTTTGCTAATCATCAAAGTGAAGGCGATGCGGCGTTCATCCCACTGTTCACCGAAGTCACGCATCCTGGGCTGGGGCAAAAAGTGACATATGTAGCAGGGGATCGTGTTGTTAGCGATCTTCTGGCGAAGCCTTTTAGTATGGGGAAGGATTTATTGTGCGTTCACTCCAAAAAGCACATGAACGACGTTCCAGAAGAAAAGTCAAAGAAAATGAAACAGAACTTATCGACTGTGAAAGAAATGCAAAGACTTCTAAACAAAGGTGGCATGCTTATATGGATTGCGCCCGCGGGTGGTAGAGATCGTCGTCAAGCCGACGGAACGCTCTGCCCAGACAAGTTTGATCCACAGGCAATAGAAATGATGAGAAAGCTTGGGACCAAATCAACTTCTGCTAAGACGCATTACTACCCCTTTGCTATGGCAACCTACGATATAATGCCCCCTCCAGCGTCTTCCGAAAAAACAATTGGCGAGCAACGTGTCGTGAATTATACCGGTGTTGGTCTCGCCATTGGTGAAGAAGTGGATGTGGCTGCTTTCACCGAAAGTGAAGTACTTGCAGAGTACGTGTGGCAAAAGGTCGTAGATGAGTACGAACTCATCAGAGATTGTAACATTCCTGGTGGCGGTCACGTTGAGCTACCTGAAGACAGTATCCATCCACCGCGCGCACCTTCGATTCCCATTTTTGAGTGAACTCATTGTCAGTATTATTTTAGTTCAGTATTTCGTTTTGCTCTTCACGTCACTGTGTGCTGCTCCTCAAACCTTTGTTTTCGTGCTATTGACAACGTTCTCAAACGTCGTTGAAGAAAATCAGATCGAAATGATTTGTAACGCTCGTCAACGTGCATGATAGCGGCTGAAAGTGTTCGACTATAAAGTCCGTTGTGTGCGATGAGGATTGTCCGTGGAGCTACTTTACCTTACTTTTATTTTAAATGCTCCGTGCGAAAGGAAGATTATGTTTATCAGCCTGCATTCCGTCGTAACGCTCGTTTTCCCTCATTCAGAAGGAGGGCACTATCGGACGACGCGAATAAAGTAGAAGCGTTTCTAGGTGAGATAATCGACACCAGTCAAATTGCTACTCTGTCGGATGGTTTCTGCAACGAAGTTTTCCTGGTGAACACGACGAAAGGTCATCAAGTCGTAAAGTTGTATAGCCTTGTCTCAAAATTACGAACACAGCGTGAATTGAGAGGGTTTGCAGATGTGTTGTGTGCACAACTGCAGCTGTCACCAAATGTGACACGGCGTACATCCCAAGGTATCGCGCACGAGTTCGTTCTTGGAAGAGTGCTATCAGAGGAGGACATGCACAATGATCGGATTGATTTCAGTCTAAGCATCGCATCACGAATCAGCACTCTACATAGCTCACCAATACCACGGGAGTATGGTAGCCAGCCACTGATTTGGGGTTGGTTACACTCTATGCTTGAGTATATAAAATTAAAAAAAGATATTTTGCCCGGCGGTGTCACCGTGTACGAACTAGAAGAAGAAGTCGCATCGATGAAGGAGCGTCTGGGGCGCGCACAACTTCCTGTCGTGTTTTGTCACGGTGATTTGAAACCTTCAAATTTATTACTTGAAGAGCCGTCTGGGAAGATATGGATGATTGACTTAGAGCTCGCTGGTCCGAATTATCGTGGTTTTGACTTGATGAAACTCTTTCGAACGAATCCTCAGAGTTTTTCTGAAGCGAAATTTGAGCGATTTCTTTCATGCTATGCCCATCAACTTGGGTCTCAGCAGTTGACTGTTCATGAGCTCAAGCGTGAATGTCAAATTTGTGAGGCATTGACATGGCTTGAAGCCGCAGTTTTCTTTGCAGCGATGATAACCGCCCCTAATAGTGACGTTGCAAGTAGCTCAACTTTATTTGAAAGTCGATGGCAACTTTTTCTAGGTTGCAAAAGCCAGTGCTAAATGTTGAGTGTTGAACTGGGTGACTTTTCCTTGGCTTCATGGTACAAGTTCGAAGATGCATATCATGAACAGACCACATGCACTGGTCAAGAAAGGATTATCCCAGGTATGTGGAGCCCAGGCTTCACATAGTGTCATCGTGATGGGTAAGAAGACTATGCTAAGTGCAAACTGTGTTGCTGTAAACAGCTTTCTGAAAGGTATGAGTCCAAGCAAAGATACAATGTACACACAGGCGCTGCCTTCATACGATCTTTCGAAGTCTCCGGCGCAGAAAGCACCCTTGTACCAAAGCGCTGAAGTTTTGTACTTATTCTTCCCCCATCGCACCCCAACTGGTTCCGCTAGACCGTCACCTAAAACGTTAATCACCATTGGCAGAACGGCCATTTTTACCCTTCGTATATCCTTCTGCAATGTCAAGTAAAAATGAAGCAAAAGTATAGCAACGTAGTTACCCAATAGCTGGGAAAGCATCCATGTAAGAGTGTATGGTCGATCGTTGACTCGATCGACCGCACGAAATGCCATCATCAATACACGACTTTGTCGCCGAACAGGCTTGATGAGCGCCAAAAATGGTATGAACTGGAACCAGCACGCCCATGTGAGTTCCAAACTCCCCGGAAGTTTCGTTGCATCCTGGGGCCAAAGAAAGTGAAGAGATATCGGCAGCGCATATGCGAACACGTGAGAAATCTTGCGACTGTAACTTTCGTCTAAACCTTTGAAAATTACCGAGTAGCCACAAATGATAAATACCAGACAGAGTAATGTATTTTGCAATAAAAGCTTACTCCAAAAAGTGAAGTCAGGCCGAATCAGTACTGTTTCGTCAAGGTACACGAGGAAGATCCAAATTAAGATCAAACATACGAGGAAAGTGTACGTCCTACGACTTTCGTCCTCAGTCCACTCTTCTCCGTATGCCCCCATATCTGTTTTGATCACACATTCCATTGCCGCAGTAAAGTGATGCGGGAATTGCCATATCGTACACCGATTCATCGTTCTTTCAGCAACTACTCCAAAGTGATGCGGTGTTTGCAGACGGTTTCTTTCGTTTCTTGCCGACAACTTGGAAGCTGAAACGTCTTTCGTGCAACTATATGTCACGACGAGACTTTAGAAGCCATATCCACTGCTTTTGACTCGACTTACTTCTCGTCGACGCTATCCTATCCTCACTTTTTATCCTCGCTTTCACTTTCACTTGGTGGCTGAGTACCCGACAAGTGACGCTCTGTCAGCCCGAGTATGTGTGGTCACTCACTCGAGAAAACTATCTTTAGCAAGAACAAAAATTTCGGGATATCCGACACAGGATGACCAACCTATATAAATATAATATCGATACAAACCCGAAAAATATAGCGTAATTCCGTGTAATATATGAAAACCCATAACCATGGGCTTACACAACACAGCAAAACAGTAGGCAGTGGCGGCTGCGTCGCGTACTTTCGCGCGCACCGCGAGCGCAACGCCATCGCGAAGTCTTGAATCAATTTCTAGGCGTACATAGAGACACATAATTACGTTCATTTCTGGGAAGCGCGGGCATCATTGATAGCACTGCTCGTGCACAACTGAAGCGCACAACAACCACTGTCACTTTTGTTGGGCGATGCAAAGTGACGAAGTCGTCTGGCAGGTAAGTAACGCTCAGTGTGTTCCTCATCAGTACGACTAAATGGACGAAGATAATCAATCATGCGCACTGTAGCTACAAGAGCACGAGCGAAAAAGACAATTTTTGTCGAAACGAGTACAATGTTACGGGTTTATGCAACCGAAGTTCGTGTCCTCTTGCAAACAGCCAATACGCCACTGTTCTAGAAGAAGACGGTAAAATGCGGGTTAACGACAAACTTTTGATATTTGTAACACTCTTGAAAGGAAAACTTTATTTGGCAATGAAGACTGCAGAGCGTGCACACAAGCCGGCCTCACTGTGGGAAAGGGTTCTCTTGAGCGTAGACTATGCGGATGCGCTTGAGCAAATAACTTGTATGCTGAAGCACTGGTGAGTGTGTCAACGATCAAGTTCTATGAAATTTGAACTTCGTCAACTAGGCCAAAGTTCCTCGTTCATAAGAACAAGCAACGCTTGACAAAACTGGTTCAGTATCTCATCCGCTGTCGGCGACTGAATAAAACCATTAGGTACGTGTGATTCGTTCCTATGTATCATGTAGCCTCACATGTGTTTTAGGCCTGATATAGTGACAATGCCTCGCCGTGAAACGAAGCGAGAAGTCAGAAAAGAAGCGAAGGTACGTCTTGGTGGCATAATAAGCTGATGTCGGCCACCTTATCTAACCTGTGCACGTATAGGCAGAAAAGGCAGCCAAAATACAAACCTCGATCGAGAAGGAATTATTGGTAAGAGTATCTGCCTGCTTTTCACGAACTTATGTCAAGCGTTTCATCGATGTCAGGAGCGTCTAAGTAATGGAACCTACAACTCAGCGTATAAATTTTCTTCAGCGAAATATATACAAGAGCTAAGCGATCACCATATGGTAACAAGAACTAATGAGGTAACTGCACGAACTATCTTATTGTTTCTATCTAAGCACCACGCGAAAGGTTAAGAAGAAACGCAAGGTACCGACTCGTATGCACCGAGAGCTCGAGTTTGAAATTGAAGAGACAAACACAAAGTGACTTATGATAGCTATCCAAACATTCTCCTGTGTAAAAAATACTACAAGACGGGAAGACGAGTCCAATAGCTTTCGATGTAAAATGTAAATCATACTCGGAGTTTACTACTGATCCTTCTATGTCCATACAAACTCTCCAGCTGCGCGAGAGAACACTAAGTCTCGTCCGTTAACAGTAACAATGCCATCCTTTAAAAAACATTTCCACTTTGACTTCGTGCGCGAAACTTTCTCGAACTGCCCCAAAAGAATGTTTGCACTATCGATCTCTCGAAGCTCTGATGCAAATGTCAAGTATGTGTCGCCAGAGACGTTTCGCACTTACCTGCAAGTTCGTCGCTGTCCGAGCTCAGTTCATTGTCGGTGCTTTTTGTTATAGTTGGTGATCTCTGCTAGGAGACTGTGATGTCTGATCATTGATAAATGTATTCATCCTCGCACCGTCGGAGTGGCTTCGTGAGTGAACTTCGTTATCTTGTTACTCGAACTTCCTGCTGTCTCTCTGGCTCGTTTATTCTGGAAACTATGAGTGAGGAAAACTTGGGGATATGGCACTGGTACATACTTTTTCGCCGCCTGCATTTTCTTCACTCTACACCAACATGACTGATGATCCGTTAATTCTGAAAGCAACTTTACCTCTGGTTTCACTCCTATGTCAAGCTTTACGCCACCAAGCAATTTCTCCTCCCAAAGCTAAAGAAATGTTTTGAGCAAGTTGGGCTTTGGCCGTAGCTGCATGTCATACCGTCGCGAGCTTGTTCAACACATTTTCGGACAAGTGTTCCGCTGCAAATTCTTTCTGTTGTCGCCATGTTTAAGGTACGGGCGTCGGGAGAAGGAGAAGACGACGAACTACCTTGGAACGTGCAAGTACATCCTGCATCACGCGATGAAAAATGCCCGATGTATCCATGTGAGATGCACGAGTCTTCAGAACGGTGGAGCCACGTTCACCCAACTCACAGATCGGATTTAGGATCGATGTTTTACGTGTTGACGTGTACTGACGACCGACGAACGTGTTAGTGTTGCGTTGCCAGTCACACCTGATTCTGCTAGTCATGGTTCAATAATTAATCGATGATTATATCTTAATATACGAAACTCAAATAATGAAAGTGTACTAGTGCTTGTACAAGCACAAGTATGGCGGTGCGGTGGAAGTTATTTATTCCGAGTTGCATTTGTTCGAATCTCGTCACGCTTCCGCGGGCGACGAACGTCAATCCGCGTGCAAGGAGCGTCACTTCGCGACATCTTTCTTCGATAGTGTAGCCACGCGTTCCGACGATCGTCTGGCCCCTCAACCGAACTATACGTTGGCGTACTCTTTGCCGCAGACTGGTGGCTGGATCAAAAGCTCTTCAAACGAGTTGAACCCGTACGTTTAAAATGGAGTCCGCGCAAAGAGATGGCCAGGGTTTTAAGAAGCGAGATGAAGATTTCTTGCTGCAAGGTAAATTGCACTCGGCGCTGATGATCTATCGACTCGTTGACTCCGTACACAAGACGAGCATTCGCCATTTTGGGCGATCGAAAAAGGAGCTGTTCTTCAGGAAGCCCGGTGTTTCAACGACACACAGTTGTCTACGCGAAAGTGTCAGCAGGTAATATTAACTCGACCATTGCGGCAATATCCGTGACTTTCTGGAGTAGGTGATCACGAAGTTACTTTATTTATACAACCAAGGCGAGCGTTTCACGGCGGTACGATTCCGGAGTGTTTCTGTCATACTTTCTGACCGCTGTATGTCGTAGACCGAGGCTACTGAGGTTTTCTTCTCTGTAACCAAGCTCTTCCACGCAACAGATGGAAGTCTGAGGCGTCTATTATACCTCATAATAAAAGAAATTTCCCCAAGTTCGGATGAGGTGAGTGGCTGTCGTTAGCAATCTGAACTTGAACCTGACGTTCTTCATGTAGGTCATAATAGTCACTTCGTCGCTGATGAAAGATATGAACAGTAAAATCGATCTATACAGAGCAAACTCAATTCGAGTCCTATGTAGCATTACGGATTCTGGCTTGCTTGGTCAGATAGAGCGGTTTCTGAAGCAAGCCGTTGTCGATAAAAGTCCGATTGTTTCGTCGTCAGCTCTGGTGTCGGGTCTTCGTTTGATGAAGGTACGACACGTTTTTCCTTAGATTCGATTAAATCACTTAAAATCGGCACAGATGAACCCTGAAATAGTCAGGCGTTGGAGTAGTGAAGTGCAGGAGGCTGCAAATTCTGATGATCCAATTGTACAATTTCACGCCATCACACTGTTGCATCAAATCAAACAGAATGACAAGTTGGCGGTAAGCAAACTGGTTTTGCAGTGTATCCGCAGTAATATTCGATCCCCACTCGCAACCTGCTCAGTAATCAGATACATTTCAGAGGTACATACAGTTGCCAATTTCTTCACATAGTCACTAACTCTCACGTAGATACTACAAGATGGTAATGGAGCTGATACGGACATATATCATGGGTTTCTTGAAAGCTGTCTTCGAAACAAATCTGAAATGGTAGTTTTCGAAGCCGCAAAGTAAGTACAGGCGATTGCTATAGTAAAACACACTGAAATGAGTTGACTTGTAGGAGTATCGCTACATTACCAGATGTGGATTCGAGGCTTTTGCATTCATCTATGATGGTGTTGCAACTTCTTCTTTCGTCACCCAAACCAATTTTGAGATTTGGCGCTGTAAGGGCGTTGAATTCGATAGCAATTCATGATCCAGCTACAGTGGCTGTGTGCAATGTTGAACTTGAAAGTTTGGTAGCTGACACTAATCGAGCTATCTCAACACTAGCCGTCACCACCTTACTGCGCACTGGGGGCGAAAGCTCGGTCGACCGACTTATGCAGCAAATATCTTCGCTCTTTGCCGGACTGCAGGTGCGCCTGTGCAAAATACTTTACTTTTTTATCTTATTATGAAAAAAATTTAGGATGAGTACAAGCTTACGATCATTGATGCTATCAAGTCATTGTGTACAAAATATCCATCAAAACACCGCACACTGATTATCTTCCTCTCATCTTCTTTGCGAGAAGAGGGTGGCTTCGAATATAAGCGCTCTATAGTTGGTTGTCTCCTTCATATCGTTCATGCAAATGCGAAGGTCAAAGAACTCGGTCTTATGCACTTGAGCGAGTTTATTGAAGATTGCGAGTACACACAATTGTCTATTCATATCTTGCATGTGCTCGGCGAAGACGGTCCGTCTACGGAAGATCCGAGCAAATTCATCCGATACATTTACAACAGACTTTTCCTCGAAAATGCCGCCATAAGAGCAGCGGCAGTGTCTGCGTTGACCAACTTTGGGATGCGTTGCTCGTCGCTGCGTGATCAACTTGCTGTTCTGTTACTTCGTTGTGTTCATGATATAGATGATGAAGTTAGAGATCGTGCAACCCTGTTCCGGCACTGGCTGAAAATTGAAGGCACATCTTCTATCCCAGATCTCAGTTCTATCCAAGTTGTTGAAAGTGCCCTTGGGATCTATTTGGAGTCAGAGATGAAAAGTTCATTTCAGTTGCAGGACGTAAGAGTGCTTTCACAAGCTACAACAAGTCAAGTAGAACAGTTAAGAGAACCAGAAGTCAATCAAACAGAGGATGAGCTACAATTTATATCTGTACTTAGAGCGGAAAAAGAGTTCGCAGATTTTGACTTCAGCGATGGAGAAGTCTTGAGTTCAACCATCATGCCTCTGACTGAATGTGAGACAGAATATAAGGTAACTTGTGTGAAGCATGTCACGAAGGACCATGTGATTTTTCAGTTTGCGGTTGTCAACACAATCGAAGAACAGATTCTGGAGAATGTGACAGTGAACATGGATGTTATCAGTAACCTTGCCAGCGAGTTCGACGGGCAGTTTACTGTTGTATTGCCACTACTTCGTGTAGATGCGAGGGCATTCACCTATGTCTGTTTCACTCGAACGATTGACACAACTTTCAGTTCCCGATTCACATGTTCGTTGCACTTCACATCGAAAGAAATCGATCCTCTGTCCGGTGAACCTGATGATGTTGGTTACGAAGACGACTATCTTCTGGAAGACGTGGAAGTTACATTTTTCGACTTTGTTTCGCCTTTGAAGTTGAATAATGTACTAGACGACTGGGATTCGTTACCCACAAGCACAGAAATTGCCGAGCGAATTGATATGGGACAGCATAGCTCGGTGGATAACATTCTACGTTCTTTCGTATCTGTGACACGCCTTTCTGTCTGTCACATGTTTGACGGAAGCGGTGGTAGTGGGCGTAGTTACATGCTTGCGGCATCTGTGAACTGGGATGAGAAAATTCTCGTCAAAGTTGAGTTTATCGTAGATGCTGCGCATAACGTCATCGCCGATGTTACCGCGCGGTCTGGAAAGGAAGCAGTCACAGCAGCATTTCAAGCTGCACTGGCAACGAACGTCAACTTTTTTCGTGAGTAGATAGCTGTTGAGAAAACTTACAAATAAACTACAAGGACCTACTGACGCAATCGTTCTCCCTCGCACTATTATATATTAGAACGCTTAGATTGAGAGAACCCGAATTCGTACCTCGCGATATTTTCTCAAGAACAGTTTCAGTGGTCCGATGTAGTCTTCGAAGCCAAGAGTGCTCATAGCCCACAAGAGATCGTCTCCATTTATGGTTTTCCGTTTCTCACGTTGACACTTATCGCTCGCACTGTGGTAATATTGTCAGATATGTAGTAAGATGGAACATGACCTCCTCGGGACCTCGAAAAACTTACTCGCTTGTAATAAAACTGATGAATTCAGAGACACACTCCTGAACTGTTTCCTTCGCATCTTTCGCCACCTTGGCGTTCGCTGGCAATGCTTTCTTCATGATTCTGGTAATATTTGCTATAGGAAGAAATCTTTCCTGCTCTCGGGCCATGTCATTTTCTTCGTTCGCGTGAGAATCTTCCATACGTAGACGTAGACTCGTACACGCGCCGCGGGTCGTTATTGGGAGTTTCCAAATAAAACCGACTTGTGCAGCAGTGGTGAACGCAGGCAATTTGGATGCTTAAAAACGAATTTATGAACCGTCCCGAATGGATGCTAGTATATAAAACCACAACATACGACGTGATTTTGCGTAATAGATGAAAATTCAACTCGCAAACGTTGTTGGCGTCGGCGAATTTTCACGAGGGGACGTCCGACATTGATAGAGTTTTACGAAAAGATGGTATACAATATTCGATATTCCTGGCACAAACTAAAAGAATGAGGGCCACAACCGAGCGCCGCCCACTGCGGCGTCGCACTGCGCGACAGACGTTGTCGATGAGGAGGCTCGATGTAAAAGAAAGTACCTACACGAAGGAAACTTCTCTTGTCTACCAAGCTCTTGGTCCAGATCGAGAGAAAACGCTCCGTCAGTTGTGCAGTGCGACAAAACTTTCTTTGGAACGGTGTTCTCAGGTGCTGTATATGCTTGCGCGACAGGGTTGTGTAAGGAAGTGCTCGTCAAAGACCTCACGGAAAACGTCGGCGGCTCAAACGTACAAACTTGAACCGCAGAGCAACTCACGTCGCAGGAGGGTTCCACTTTATTTGGAGCACGTGAGGTTATTACATGGGAAGGCAGCCGAGCAAATCATGTTTTGTTTTTTCACGCACGGCTACCTCACAGTTACTGAGATTGAAAGTTTGCTGTATAGAAACCAAAAGAACACTCAAGAAAATCAATCAATACGAGGAATTCTTGAGCGCCTGTACCACTCAGACTTTATTTCGGTGGCCGATACATCTCAAAAACCGTCCAACCACGTGAACGACAAACTGCAGTTGCACGTTTCTTTTCCAGAGTGTCTTGAAAAGACTCTTTGGACAGTTGACTTTCAGAATATGAATAGGAGTGTATGTGAACTTGAGTGTGTGAAACTAGTTACTAGGACCCTTCGTGATACTGACGCAAGAATTCTCCAATATGTACATAGACATGAGAGGGCTTTACGTGGGTCTAACACGAGCGTTCTCGCGTCAAGTTTGTCCACACACTTCTTAGAGACGGATGGTTTGTCTCATGCGGAAGTTACTCAATCGTTGGAGTCACTGAAGATGCGTTCATATCTTGCAGGTGCTCCCGGAGACCAAGGTTCAGGAGGAGTTCATTTGAATACAGAACTTGTGACCAACACAACTCATCATCAGATAGTGTACACAATTGTCAAGCAGCGATTTGGAGAGACCGCATGTCGTCTATTCCGTCTTCTTCTCAATAGCCCTCAATTAGAACAAAAACAAATATCTGAGCTGGCTATGATTCCCCTAAAAGATTGTCGGGAAATATTAGGTAAACTCTTGAAACACGAGTACGTTCGGCTGCAGGAAGTTGCACGCACAACTGATCATGCTCCGTCACGAACAAATTATCTTTGGAAAGTTCATCTCCCTTCAGTTATTGTGAGAATACAACTTGAGTTGCAGGCCACCTATCAAAATTTAGAATCTAGACTCCATGAGGAGCTTCGTAAAGAGAATGCGTCGTCGTGCGCAAGTGTTTTCCACGCTTGTGTCGACCCACGAGACCAGAGCGAAACACTCTCGAGTGCCAAGAGGGGACTACGAACGTCGGTAGAGAAATTAGAATTGTCGCTTCTCCGCCTTGACAAGATGATGATTGTTTTCAGTTCTTAACGATTACAATATGAGAAACTTGGGCAGCCAGTCTGGCTTTTGTCAGTGCGTCAGGTCGCATCAAGGAGGTTGACTTAAGCTACTTGCTTAGCGAGTTCATCCGCCTTGGCGACCGCCTCGTTCATGTCTCCTACCATGTAGAACGCCATTTCCGGAAGATCATCGTAGTTGCCACCGATTAAACCCTTGAATCCGGAGATAGTATCTTTCAGGTCTACGTATTTACCCGGACTTCCTGTGAACACCTCAGCAACATGAAAGGGTTGTGACAAGAAACGCTGAACTTTTCGTGCTCTCGACACGGTAAGTTTATCATCTTCGGATAACTCATCCATGCCCAGAATGGCGATAATGTCCTGGAGATTTTTGTAATCTTGCAAGATTTTCTGCACCCCCCGCGCCGTAGCATAGTGCTCGTCACCGAGAGTCAGTGGAGACAGCATTCTCGAGGTGGAGTCGAGGGGGTCAACAGCAGGATAAATGCCGATTTCCGCGATAGATCGCGACAGCACAGTTGTAGCGTCGAGATGTGCGAACGTGGTTGCGGGCGCAGGGTCAGTGAGATCGTCTGCTGGGACGTAAATTGCTTGAACGGATGTGATGGAACCCTTTTTCGTCGTAGTAATACGCTCCTGGAGACCACCCAAGTCGGTTGCAAGAGTTGGCTGGTAGCCTACAGCGGATGGAATCCGGCCAAGCAAGGCAGATACTTCAGAGTTGGCTTGCGTGAAGCGGAAAATATTGTCAACGAAGAAAAGGACATCTTGGCCCTCAAAGTCACGGAAATACTCAGCCACAGTCAAACCGGTCAAACCAACCCTTGCTCTTGCTCCGGGAGGCTCGTTCATTTGTCCGTACACCAACGTGCACTTGGAATCTTTCGCTTGGTCGCCGAGTTTGATAACTCCTCCTTCAATCATTTCGTGATACAAATCGTTCCCTTCTCGGGTTCTTTCGCCAACGCCCGCAAACACGGAAAAACCGCCTAAACATTTATGTTATTGAGTGATCGGGATGAGAAATATGTTTCAACGCACCATGCCCCTTCGCGATATTATTGATCAGCTCCATGATGAAAACGGTTTTGCCCACTCCAGCACCACCAAAAAGTCCAATTTTCCCTCCTTTCTGATATGGAGCAAGAAGATCGACCACCTTTAAATTTCGATTAGTTTCACGGCAAAAATCGTCCGAACAATAACACTTTACCTTGATTCCAGTTACAAGCATTTCCATTTCTGTGCTCTGGTCAACGAAAGGAGGAGCTTCGCGATGGATCGCCAGCAAAGACTCAGCCACTGCGTGGAAGAGTAAGTACAGGTTCATTCCGAGATTTCCGTACAATTTGATCGTGAATAACTCCCAAACTTGCCACACGTAATCGTCAGCGCGCGCTTGGAAACTTACCTATCGGCCCACATTCATCGATTGGTTCCCCGATCACGTTCATGATCCGACCGAGAGTAGAACGGCCAACCGGAATCTGAGTGCCGCGACAGAAGAGCACGCATGTCAGAGAGGTGGAGAGATAATCGATATTTATATCACGCCTTACCTGAATCGGAGAACCCATATTAAGAACTGGTTGCCCACGCACGAGCCCTTCGGTCGTGTCCATCGCGATCGTGCGAACGGTATTTTCCCCCAGGTGTTGCGCAACTTCGAGAACGAGTCTAATTTCATGACCCTGAACTTCGAGAGCGCTCAAAATAGGAGGTAGATCCCCATCGAAGCGCACATCCACCACGGCACCGATGACTTGTGTTACCGAACCCGCAGAGGGGCTTGTTGCAAGTGCGCGAGACAACGGCGTCGAGAGAGACACACGAGAAGCGCTCGTTGCTCCTACAGATAGCACGTTACTTCCCGGTGTAGACGCAGAACTTCGCAAAATTAATTGCCCGATGTTACCAGCGCATCTGCCGATGGTTCTTCGCATGGCTCAGTTGAGACGCAGGATGCGACGCGCTATGGTCGGGCAGCGTGTAGGTTTTTTTGCTTCACCATCCCAAAACACTGTACGTGTCGTATAAAGACTGCATATACTACATGCGTATGGCTCTATCACCCATACATATCAGTATGTATTACTTTCCACGCCCTAATGTATGGGGTGTTAACCTTCTCGATCGCCACGCGCGCGTTGTGGCGTCGTCGCGAGTTATAGCACTTCGACGGCGCGCACATATTAGGGACGTGGAAAGTAATACATACTGATATCCCGTCGCTGTAAAATACTTTTTATGTCTTAAAAAACAAAACATAAACACTTTTTTATATTGTATATCTAATATCTCATATGTCGATCTCGAGGCCATTCAGCGTTGAGATCGGGCCGGTAACGAATTGCGCAAGGGATTCTAGTTGCGGCGGCGCAGCACACGTGTGCTCGCAGGATTGCTGATCAGAGGAACGAGTATACTTTGATCCGCGGACGAACGACTCCGAACTCTTCTCCAGTGGACCGGTCAAGTATTCGCGCCTTTCTATCTTCGAACCACACGCACAGCGCGTTGGTGAGCTTTCAGGATGGGCGAGCACGTTCTTAAATCCGACGGGTTTACACCGCCACTTGACGCTTCAAAGTGGCCTTTACTTTTGAAGAATTATGATAAGATGATGGTAAGCGCCTTTCTACGTATTGATTATCATCAAACTAAGTTATTTGCCGTAAGGTGAGAACAAGTCACTACACCCCGATCCCCAATGGTTGCTCTCCTCTCAGTCGCCCACTCAGCGAATATCTACGATACGGTGTCATCAACTTGGATAAGCCTGCGAATCCATCTTCCCATGAAGTTGTGGCTTGGTTAAAGCGAATCCTCCGTGTTGAAAAAACGGGGCACAGCGGCACCCTCGATCCGAAAGTTACGGGCTCTCTCATCGTGTGCATCGATCGCGCTACCCGACTTGTCAAAGCTCAACAGGGTGCTGGAAAAGAGTATGTCTGCGTCTGTCGTCTGCATGGTTCTATAAACGGTGGCCACAAAGTAGTGGAGCGCGCCTTAGAAACGCTGACAGGCGCGCTATTCCAAAGACCCCCTCTCATATCTGCTGTGAAACGCCAGCTCAGAATTCGTACAATTTACTCTAGTAAGCTGTATGAATATGATGATGATCGAAAGTTGGCTGTATTTTGGGTATCATGCGAAGCTGGTACTTATATACGTACCCTCTGTGTCCATTTAGGATTACTCTTGGGTGTTGGAGGACATATGCAGGAATTGAGACGAGTGCGCTCTGGGATTTGTGGTGAAAGCAACAATTTGGCCACGATGCACGACGTCCTAGACGCTATGTGGGTGTATGATAATTTCAAACAGGAGGATTATCTTCGTCGTGTAGTCTTACCTCTTGAAATCTTATTGACGAATTACAAGAGGATCGTTGTCAAAGATTCAGCTGTCAATGCCGTCTGTTATGGAGCAAAACTTATGATTCCTGGTGTGCTTCGTTACGACTCTGGTATTGAAGTTGGAGACGAGTGTGTTTTGATGACAACTAAAGGTGAAGCCATTGCGATTGGGATATCGCAGATGAGCACCGCAGTGATTGCCACTTGTGATCACGGGACTGTTGCAAAAGTGAAGCGCGTCGTCATGGAGCGAGACACATACCCACGCCGGTGGGGTCTTGGACCAGTTGCGCATTCCAAAAAACTGACAGCGCAACCTAAAGAGCTAGATAAAAGTAAAGCAGCTGTTTCGCACCAGTCTAATGGAGAGCGTACCGAAGTAGAAGGAAAGAAAGAAAAGAAAGAAAAGAAAGAAAAGAAAGAAAAACATGAAAAGAAGAAACATAAAACTGACAAGTGAACAAGACATATTCCACGTCAACAACTTGCAGAATTTTGATCTATTTAGTTTTGTTAAATAAGTTTTACATACGCGCTTAGTGCATAATCCAAACTACATAGAACTTCACCAACCAACATTCTCTCTTCAGCACACGGAGTCTATGCACCCAGCAACCACGCATCCAAAGTGTTGTCTCGAAAAGAACTTGTGACTAAAGCGCCGTCACGATGAGAAGCTGCCAACGTCAGGCCATGGCTGTCGCCGTGTGCGTGAAGTAGTTTGAGGGAAGTTGGGGATTTTCCTCTCAATTTTAACATGTGCAGCGAACCATTTTGTGAACTTACGAATACGACACCATCTCGATTAGCTGAACAGTGTGAATCGTCACCCATAGGAATATCACATAAACACAGTGCACACGTATCGGTCTTCGTGTCCCATAAAATAAACTTGCAGTGAAGGGTAGCAATCACTATGGAGCTTGATTTCTCTATAAACCGTGCAAGTTGAATAGGCTCGCCAAAGCTTAAGCTTTTGAGACAAGAACTATTATGCACATCCCACATTCGACAAACTCCGTCGCAACTCGCTGACAGTAGCATTGTATTATCCCTGCTGAATTGCACTGAAGTTACCGGATCAGAGTGTGCAGGTAAGATGGAAACACAGCACCCACTTCTTACGTCCCAGATACGAATTGATTCATCGCAAGATGCGCTAGCAATAAGCGAATCTGTCCAGTTAAACTCGCAGCATAACACGGGACCAGTGTGACCGCACAGTAGAACGAGGCAGCTACACCTGGACACATCCCAAATCTGCACGGTGCAGTCATCCGACGCTGTTGCAAGATGAACATCGCTATGAGCCCAAGAGCAGTCACCAAGCGCCATGGTATGACCACATAATACTGCATGCAATTGAAGCCCGGGACATGTCCAGACTTTGCACGTCTTGTCAGCTGAGGCAGTAGCAACCCTGCGCGTGTAAAAGTGTCATCATATGTGAAAATACATAATGAAATTGCATACCATCGTCCATTGTGCGAAATCTCGATAGCCGTGACCTCGGCCAAATGACGCAGAGCACATTTGGTTATCTTCTGTGGACGGCACATCACTAGACACGCAGGCAAGCAAGCTAAGAACTTCGAACGTCGTACGCTCCTTGTTTCTCCGCAAACACCCGTTGTGTATTACAAAGCACAAGTGAGAAGCAAAGTGTTTATGTTTAATGGAGGCCGCGCTGTGTGTTATATTTACTAATTGGCTCGTTTCCACGCGTCGTCCTGTGGGTTTCTTACGTGACACGTTACAACAGGTTACAACAGAAATGGGCTGCTAAGCTGATTCCAGCTGGGTTTCTGATGGCCACAGAGGTCGAATGATATGCGGTCGAGGTTTCTAATAATAGAAATGAAGGTTACAAGGTATTTTTGTCACTGGTGTCGGCTCTCAGTGCGCGTCACAAGCTCGCAGCCAACTCTTTCTGTCGTCTTAGCTCAAAATCCGGCTGGGCAATACTAATGTGCAGCTTCCGACCCCTCCATGAACAGCCATTATAAGTCGTGAGAAAGCGATCTAACACGGAGTCGGTCGACAATAGAGAGAAAAACGCGAACCCGCGGCACTGCTGCTGCTCGCCAACTGGAAATTTTTCTAGTATAATTTCCACGTTGAGCACGTCGCCAAAGTGCCGAAAACGCGTGCGAATGTCTTCCGCTGATATATTCGGAGGCAAGCCACCCACGTGTAGCCTAAAAAGTTTGCGTTCTTCTGTCGTCATTTGTGCTGCTTCCTCACATAAACAGTTAGACGAAGTCGTGTGATGCCCAGCTGAGGGCCGCGCCGTTTCAACCCTTAGACACTCTGATACGCCGAGCGAGATACGATATACCTAAGGTGCAACTTGTGCGTGTATCGTAGGTGCGGCTCAGTGTGAGTTCTTTCAGCCTACCATCGAAGCCGCGAACTGACACGCACGAGACGTACCGCAACCGCCTAAAACTACAGTACAGCAGTAGTTTGAGTTGCAGCTTTCCCGATGGAAAAAAATATAGGCAACCTCCCTTTAAAATAACAAGTAATTCTTCATTCAGTCATTACTTGTTCACTTGATGTTGAAATTCTATTTGCACCGAAACGAACGCGCAAGGAATTAATTACAATAAACGTGACCGGGTACTTTCGAAGCAAGAGAACAGGAATTTGGAGTATCCGAGCGTTCGTTTCACTTCACTGCCCACTATTGCACAACTTTGATTTGGGCGATAAGCATGCGATCTCCTCTCACTCCATTGTGCACATTTTCTCGAGCTAATTCTCTCGACGGCGTCTACGAACGTTGTATGACGCTTTCGAGTTCGAATGCCGCCTCGCGGAACTTAAAGGAAGGTGCGCAATTATCCCCTTAGAATCATTCACCACTTGACCTGGGAACACAACTAGATGTAGCTGCAAAATATTGGTCACAGCGCTTTAGGCTGTTTAAAAAGTGGCACCTTGGAGTCAGGCTCGATGAAATAGCTTGGTTCTCAGTTACACCAGAAGCCATAGCAGAGCATCACGCAGCCCGTTGCTCACTGCGGCTGCCGTCTGACGGCGTCAAGCACAGTCCTACATTTATTTTAGATGCCTTTTGTGGCGCAGGTGGCAATGCAATCCAGTTCGCCTTGAGTTCCATGAACGTACTTACGTTCGATAATCGTCTACAAACAATAGAGTTGGTATTACACTATGACAATATTTCACTATTGCAATTATCTAGAATATAGGCTCGCCACAACGCTAGAGTTTACAATGTGGGCGACAAGATAAACTTTGTGTGCGGTGACGTAGTGACGTCTTTCCCAACCATAGTAGTAGACGTAATATTTTTATCGCCGCCTTGGGGCGGTCCATCGTACAAGAATGATATATACCAGTTGAAGGAGCTGCGAGTTTCGCATATTGACGGGCTTCAACTGCTAAAGTGTGCCCTACAGGTCACACAAAACGTAGCCTTTTACCTCCCAAGGAATGTAAGCTTGCGCGATGTCATAGATTTAGGAGTTCCATTTGAGGTATCTTACATTCGAACCTTCCTAAACTCAGTTGATCATATAAGGATAGGTTGAAAAGAACTTTTTGAATGGTAAGCTCAAGGCTGTGACGCTTTATTTTGGAGACCTCATCACCTCGGCGTTTGAGGGAAAGGAGTTTAGAGTCCAAACAAAAGCAATCTTGAGGTAGCTTTGGTTTTATGACAAGCCAAGTGCTCGTCTCGTTGAACCATCAATTCTGTAATCTATGAAGCATTGATTCCGTTCAATCTCAGCATTCAAACGCTTGGCTCTTTTGCATAAACGAGTCTTGCCCACTGGTTGCCTTCGAAAAGCCTTGATAAATTGGGCAATTCTAAAGTTGTTGCTATTATTCTGTGCAGATCCATGCGCAACACGCTGATCCCAAATAAGAAAACTCCCTGATCGCATTGTAACTCTCTGTTTGAAGTTGTGAAGAGGATCGTTCGGCGCAAATATGTAACTACCGGAACCTCTACCTCGCCACACTAGGTGGCCAGAATCCACGCTACCAGGATGAATGTGTGTAGCCATGGGGCCGAGAGAACCGACCCATTTATGAAAACACTTGTGAAATCCAGCAATTAACACAGTGCCACCATCATTCAACGTGTTGTCGTTAAGCGCAAGCACTCCCTGTACGTGTGGACCAGTCTCGCGTGTCACGCCATTGATTTCTTTGCTGAAATCTCGCAGTGTTTCGTACGTAAGATCCTCTAGGGGCATTGCGTCGGAAAAATAAGTCCAAGGGTTCAGGTCCAGGTGCAGGTTTTCTTTTGTTTTCCATTGTTTCATGTCACGATGTCCACCTTTGAATAAAATGTTTCGAGTTGGCCTGTATACGCACCACCTATCATGGGAAACTAAAATGTCCTCGTCTTCGAGCAAGAGGCGGAATGCCTCGAGAACTTTTGCATTCGAGCGATTACGGACGATTTGAGTGCTGAAAATGGCTGGCTCTGAGGCAAGTCCGTATGTTTGTGATGATAAATTGTGATACGTTTCGGGTAGAGATCGTTGGAACCCTGCGTGTTTTTTCTCCAGGAACTTCCATATTTCTTGCTGCGAGTTTTCGCATGAGCTCGAATCGATCACATCTCGAAAAACCACAAAACCAAATTGGTCGAAGAAGACACGCGCTCGTGCTTCCTCTTCGGTATCTTGTTTCAAATCACCAGAAGAAAGTACGAACGAAACTGTGAATCCATCTTCGTCCGTCGGAATGATGTGAAAATGCTCTCTGTAAATTTTGAGGAAGTCCTCCGAAGATTGACCAGGGGGTATTGTTTCATGCGATTTCACATTCGTCCTGGATTTTCCCCTTCTCTTCAATTCAGCAAGCGTTGCTGCAGCACTGCGGAGCTTTGCCTTCGTGGCTCCCTCAGACTTCAACTGTTTTATTAAGCGAATTTGCTGCTCGTAAGCTTCGTAGTCCGAAACAAGTTCCATGCTCTCGTCACGCGGCGCGCGAGAGGCCCACGTGGCGAAGCAACTACCTCGTCGATTACAGTGTTTGCCGGCGCGAGGACCTGTCCCTAATTACGTGTGTCTAGCTTCCGTAGCGCTACACTTTCATACCAAGGGCGGACTAACGTGGCGGAGGAGGCACTTCAGTCGCTACGAAAGATCACGTGCAAATGGTGCGAAGTGCTCTAAACCGGTATGATTTGAGCGTGACCTGGAAAGGCTCGAAGGAAGCGCCTTGTGGCGTCATCAGACTGGACGGTCCGTGTTCGTCTACTCTCGCTGCCCAGTCCGCATAGGGTTTTGGATCAAAACCCTTTTTAGTTCGGCGACGAGCACCGATCACACGCCGCAGATCGCGCCGACGACGTTCCGCGTTGTGAGAGCTCCAAAGGTAGCGGCCAGTGGATAATTTCTGCAATTCATCATGGTATCGTTAAAACTTCAGAAGCGACTGGCTGCTTCAGTCTTGAACTGCGGCGCAAGGAAGATCTGGATGGACCCTAACGAGGTAAGCACGTGCTGGGATCGGTCCACGGTGACACGTCGCGATGTTTTGGATTAACAGAGTTGTAAAATCACACGCGACGCGTTTAATACCTACACTGTGTGCATTTTCTGACACTTAAGCGCAGATCAACGAGATTTCTAGTGCGAACTCCAGGCAAAATATTCGCAAACTCGTGAAGGACGGATTCGTGATCCGCAAACCCACCAAGGTATGTTCTTAGATTTCGCAGTTTTTCGTGAACGCTGACGTGATTCGATTTTACTTCGTTCTTAGATCCACTCGCGTGCTCGCACGTGCCGTGAACAGGCGGCGAAACGCCTTGGTCGCCATACGGGTTACGGTAAGCGTCGAGGTACTCGCGAAGCCAGGTTGCCGACCAAAGTACTTTGGCTTAGACGTCATCGAGTGCTTCGAAGACTACTCAAAAAGTACAGAGACGCGAAAAAAATCGACAAGCATATGTACCACTCGATGTACTTAAAGTGCAAGGGTAACGTTTTCAAGAACAAGAGAGTGCTTATGGAGGCGATCCACAAAGCCAAGGCTGAGAAGGCCAGAGAGAAATCTTTGGCGGATCAATTTGAGGCTCGCCGCGCTAAAAACAAAGCGACTAGAACGCGCAAGATTGCTCGACGAGAAGACCGTATCGCCGCAGGCATTGCTGGCCTAGTTCAGGAAAAGTGAGACTGAGGGAGCTTTCTTCAAGCGCGACTAGAATTAACACATTTTCATTTCAATACAACTCTACTGGTTTCCGTTGTGACGTCCACGATCGCGAACCTTAATGCAACATATTTTGCTAATCTGTGAACAAGAACGAATTTGCACCGCGTGCACAAATAATCCACGGTTGACGAGGGTGGAACGTGCACTTCACCGCTCCAGCCGAATCATCGCCGGGAACTCGTATTAATTTTAAAGGTACAATAGCCGGCTCTCTGAGTAAGTCATCGTCAAGTCTCAAATAGAATACCTGCATCAATCCAATCGATAGAGCAACTCCAAATAACGGGAGTCTTGGGTGAAAGCATGATGCGATTCCTGTTCCACTCTGAAGTTGTATCACTTTGCTTGGCGATGAAGATATTGCGGTGTCAAACAAGTAAACACGAGAATCGTTACCGCAAATTGCAACAATGTCTCCAGAATGATCGATAGAAAACGCACTTATCGTGCTATTTCCGGCTCGCAACTTCTGCACTTGTCGATGTTCCCGTATGTCGAAGACTTGGACGCTTGAACGAGTTGAGGTGAATATCATCGCTTTTCTAGGATGAAAAATAGAATGTGTGATGTGATTGCGAGCAGAAGAGAACACAACTTGACTGCTGAAAGTCGAAAGCTGATGAACGCATAGACGCCCAGATTCTTTTTCGACAGAGGAGAAGTAATCGCCCTTATTATGCCAGCTGATGGAGATCGGCGCACAGGATAAACGCACCGAACACTCACCAAATTCACTCTTTGTCCACGACAGATCAACATCCATGCCGCTAACCAAACCAAGTACGGTGGCAGTCGATATTATTGATACATGCTTTCCACTACAGACGGCGATGTCTCGATCTGAGCCAGGACGCCAGGATATACAGGTTATAGGTGCGTCAAAACAAGTAGCTTGAATACAGTGCCCACTCAAGATATCCCATAATCGAAGTTTTCCATCCGATGCACCTGAACATAACAACTCACCTGTATCATTAATAGAAATCGCACGAACTTCGCTTTTTAATCCGGTATATTTGACCGCTAAGATATGAGGGAAAGGCTTTAAACTTGATATCTCTGGTGTTTTGGGTAATATACTTGCTGGATTTATCCTAAGTACTTGCCTTTCTACCCTAGGACATAGGTACAAGTCCAGGCAACGGTTGAAACATTCTTTGACAAAATTGATGTTTGACGAGAGGTTTCTCAATGAACTTTTTCTGTCTATTGGGGAGCTATCCCCGAGATACTCGATTGGGGCGTTGTAAGAAAGCTCATTCCCTGCTCGTAGCGCTTTCGGCGCACGAGTTCTCGAATTACTTGATTCACTGCCCGCAGTTTCTGTAGCCCAAATGTCAAAGTTTCGCTCCCTTTCGTTTCGATCCAAGTATGCGCGTGGATCGTTTGCTGCTTGCCTCAGCTGTCGCACAAGTGATACAACCTTACGGGCTTCGTGTTTTGATGGTACGAATCTACGTTTTGGCTCTGCCATTTGAGTACACCCATCGCTACTCGAGTCGAGTAATGTAATTGAAGTGCTGCTTCCTCCTTCCGACGTTGGCAGGAACCCATCGTCCAGCCTCTGAATCATCCTTACTTGCTGCGCCGTAAGTCGGAAACGACTTCCATTTTTCTCGTCGAGAAGCACTCTCCATGAGCTCCTATCGTCTATGGACTGTAAGAGTGTTTCGAGACTGTCTGTTTCCCTTCTATGCAATAGTTTCAAACCGCCTTGCGTGTAACCAGCGTGTCGCTCCCCTCTGTACCAAGCCCGTGGTACATCGCCGACGGTATTCGCGACGTCGCTAAGCTCGTGTTTCGTTGAACGCTCCATTGAAGTATGCCAGCGGAGGCCTTCTACTGTATACCTTCTACTGTGTACCAACAGCGATTTCAACCCGCCTGCAATCGCCCACTTGCGGGCGCTCCGTGCGACGTTCGCAACGAGGAGCGGCGGCGCGTTACTCCTTTCTTCCTCTTTTCCTTTTTGTTCGCGGGTCACGTAGATATCGACGATAGAGATCCATGTCCACTGATCCTCGTTTCTATAAATATCTCGTATTCTGAGTACAGGCTTGTCTTATTTCCTTTCACTCGTGTCACTCGACCGTTCGCGCTCGCACAACTGAACGTGCGTTGTTGAACAACTGAAAATTTGAATTACAATTCATAGCGGTTATGTTCGATCAAATTGCCTGTGTAAGGTGCGCCCATATAGCGGAACCTACCTCGAGCTGCGCGCAAACTCGGACTCGTTGTGTGGCTCAGTTATTAGCTCGTCGAACGGTTTCGCAGAAGTGCGCATACGCGAGCAGGATAGGAGGTCAACTTTATTTCGTCCCTCGTAATATGAAGAAAAATGTCGTTTTCAAGGTAAGTGCACGTAGCTTTGTTTGTCGAAAGATGACGGTGGGAGATAGGCAACCAGTCAAGCCCAGTTCTTCGGCACTTTTCTACGGGAGGACTATGATCCCATTATCCTACTTTTCTGTGCCAACTCTATTTTGATCTGTAAGTCTATCGCTTCTGATATATCTATTTATAACCTGTACGTAGCGATTGTGCTAATTTACCTTCAGCAAAAGGAGGGGGAGGAGTGAACACGGTAGTTTTGCAAACTGTGTGCTCTAAACCTGCCGTGGTGTGGGACTTTATTTAGAGTAGTGCGGCATGCTGGATCATAGATTTCATTCGCATTGATATCCTTGATATCGATATGTGGTCGTGATCACCAAGGCACCTTAGTATAGCTGTGCATGTCATGTATACCGCCCTCTCGCTGAGCTGCGCCAGTTCGCGCCTCCATCGTCATCGTCCCACTAGCTAAAATCTGATGGGCTTTTGTAAGTGAATCCGCGCCGAGATCTTGAAAACCTTGCTTGACACCGTGCACGAGATATGGAATCATAGTTTTCACAGAGCCCTTGTCTCGGACCGTACCAGATACACCTTGAGCAATCTTCAGGTGCCCAGATTCGCTCAGATAGCGAGAATCGCTCCCCTTCTTCATAGCGTCAAGGCTGCCCATTCCACGATACTGTTTTACACGGACGCCATCTTGATAGAAGTATTGTCCTGGTGCTTCTGTGGTACCTGAAAACATAGAACCACACATTGCGACACTAGCCCCAAGCGCCAACGCTTTGACAATGTGGCCACTGTTTTGGATGCCTCCATCGGCGATGATAGGAACATTGAACTCTTTAGCTATTTGCCCCACCTTGTAAACGGCCGTCGCCTGTCCTCGACCAACGGCACAGACTTCTTGTGTCGTACATATACTACCGGAACCCATACCAACGCGAAGCCCGTCAGCGCCAGCTTCGAGTAGACGTCGAGCCTGATTCTGTGTGACAACATTTCCAGCGATTACATCCACGTGCGGAAGCTCGTTTTTCAAGTACTTGATCATTTCTAGCTGATAAATAGAATCGCCTTGAGATGAATCCAAAATGATGGCATCCACTCCAGCATCTGCGAGATATTTAGCGCGGACACGATCGGCGTCTCGCGTTCCGATGGCGGCCCCACACAGCAAACGACCATGTTTATCGAGAGAAGGAACTCCACTTGGTGGTCTATTTAACCTATCTTTTATGGTCGCTCGCGTCAATAAGCCAATCAAATATCGCTTTGCATCCACGATGGGTAGCTTTCCCCTTTTACTCTCAAGAAGAATTTGCTCGTTCTCTTGTGCACTCTTCTCGGTAGAACCGAGCACCAGGTCGTCGACGGAAGTCATGACTTCAGAAAGTAAGGTATTGCGATCGCGCACAAGTTCAGCGTCACGAGTAGTTACTAAACCGAGTAGAGCACTACCACAAGTTCCACTTTCACTGATGCAAACTGAGCTGAAACCTCGAGCTGCGCGCAACTCGTCCAAATCTCGAAGTGTTGCACTTGGGCGCAGAACTGCCGGATTTGCGACGTATCCGGGTCTATGCGACTTGACTATCTTCGCATGTTCAAGTTGAGATTCCATCTACGACGAATCATAAGTTAGAGACGTAAAAAATGCGTTGGACTGTCGTACCGCCATGTTGTAGTGAAGGAAACCCATCCCTCCAGCCTCAGCCATTGCGATGGCCATATCAGACTCGGTGACTGTATAAATCCATTAAGCCTTGTAAATCGTAAAGATATAGTTGCGACCAACCTGTATCCATCGGAGAGCTCACCATTGGCGTTCGGATCGACACATTTCTACTCACTCGTGTTGAGAGATCAACCTGTGGGTGTTTGAATCAAGTTGCTGTTAAGTGCGTGCCGAACGATCAAACGTACCTGGTCAGCCGCAAAATCGATGAAACCAGGATGGAAGATAACATCATCGTATGTGTAGCAAAATCCTAGTCATGAAATTGGTAAGCCGCGAAGAGTCGAAACACACTTCGGCTTCACTTACCCTGGTTGAAAAGAGCCTCGCCGGGGAAGCCATCGAGGGAAGCCATGGCGATAAGATCTCAACCGGGGATGAATACGCACTGTTATGATGTCGGTACTCCAGCGAGTAGGCGCTACAGACGTCGCACGGTCGGCGGATTCAGCCGCAGCTGGGGCGCGAAACTCAAGGTTTCCAACGGACAGACGACGTAGGCGATTTATGTATTCCTTTTCCAGCTCGTACGTACTGTATATTGAGATGTTTCTGACTAATTACTAGTTGCGCAATGGAGCCAAACATATTACACAGAAACCGATTGAGGGACTTGGGGGACACAAATAGAAACCAGCTGCCGTCCCAGAAGAGTTACGCGGCGTCACTAGCTGACGAGTATACCGAATGCGAGTCTCTGGAGAAAGGGTACCATTCGCTGGATTAAGCACCGCAGACCGCAACAGCTATCGCACGTCGCCGATTTCGCGGTCACGTTCTTCGAGGCCGCTCAAAGCCAGTTCTCTGTCCACAAGCGACTTTGTGCGTCGTCATATCTTGGACCTCGCTCCTTACAAGCCAATACTTCCATTGGATGTTCTCTCCGGTATGTAGGAATCCTGTGTCACCTGAATTAGCTCATCAGCTGTAACCGCAGATCAACTTGGGATACCCGTTGAAAAACTCGTCAAACTAGATGCAAATGAAAACCCTTACGGGCCACCACCGGGTACCAATTGATGATTTTCGTAGCCACGGTCGATTTGATCAGCTTAAACACAGAGGTTTTTGATGCCCTGTCTAAGATGGAATTCCCGCAAATATACCCAGATCCTGAATCGAGACGCCTCCGGGCAAAACTAGTGCGTGTCTCCTTCTTTTTTTTGCTTCGACTAATGTAAGTTTTATTAGTCTACTGAAAGTGGCGTGCCGCCTGAAAATATTCTAGTTGGCTGTGGAGCAGATGAGGTACGATCATTAGCACTGAATCTAACTCATGAATGATGTTTCTGCGTCAAGCTTATCGATTTGATATTGCGCGTGGTTTTGGAACCAGGTGACTGTATCATAAACACTCCGCCCACATTTGGAATGTATGCATTCGACTGCTCAATTAACGGTACCTTACCCCTTGCACGTTAAGTATGATTTCTGACTTGATCAACTCTAGATGGGCAAATCATTGATGTGCCGCGCGGTGCTGCACCTGATTTTAAGATAGACGTGCCAGCCATCAAAGCAGCTGTGCACGAACACAAACCGAAAGTTCTATTTCTCACGTCACCGAATAATCCTGACGGTTCGGTGATTCATCCATCAGATATTGACGCGCTTCTTGAGCTTCCTGTGTTGGTCGTTCTCGATGAGGCATACATCGAGTTCTGTGAAACGCATCAAAGTCGAATGCAAGACGTTCTGGCGCACGAAAATTTGATAGTACTTCGAACATTTAGTAAACGTGCAGCTTTAGCTGGTAAGCGTATGCGATTCCGCCTATTATCGCTTTTAAGCAAACGTCACCAGGGATCCGCGTTGGCTACGGAGCTATGCCTCTCTGGCTTATGAACTACATGTGGCGTGTGAAGCAGCCATACAACGTATCAACAGTTGCAGAGTTGGCAGCTTGTGCTGCTCTTGGGAATCAAGAATATTTGAAGGTTTGTCAAATTTTTGAACTGTTTTACAATTCTTCTCACAGCTTGCAGCACGTCAAGGATTTGCTAATCAATGAGCGCGAAAGACTTTTCACGGAGCTGCAGAGGGTTGAATTTCTGACGCCGTATCCGTCACAATCAAATTTCATCCTCACTAAGTGCGTTTCCTAATCCGCTGTGTTTTTCGCTCACGTAATTCTCCATCTAGAGTCAACGGCGATGCCGAAAACCTAAAAAATTATCTCGCCGCCAAGGGAATAATGGTGAGGTACTACTCTAGTCCACCTCAACTCGCCAGTTGTATCAGGATATCTGTTGGCAGACCTGAACACACAGACACCTTGATTGCCGCTCTGCGACGATACGATATGTTCTGATTTCTCCACCCGGCGATCGCTCATGTAATCTGAGGTCTTTCATGGAATACAAATTTTTCCCGCACGAGCCCTATTGCCTTGAACTGTTTCGAATGTTCAAGGTCAGTCAACACAACGAAGGGCTTTGCTAAAATTTGCTTAGTTCCTGAAACAACGCTGAGTCATGGAAATCGACATATAAATAAATAAACCTTGGATATCATGCCTGCCAATTCGCATTTTCATTATGATTCCCTTCGCTTATTTCAGTTTCATTCCAGCACTCTATTACGAACACTACCACCTTGTTTTTCAAAGTATTTTTAGAGATCCTGTCACTACTCGCACCATTCGTGCAGATTTGCCCCTTTGAATCCTCTTCAACGAAAGTAGCGTGTAAAATGATGCCGCAATACCTGCAGCTCGACAATACAATATTGCCCTGGATGCTCCACCTCTTCGTTCCTACCCATCGCGTCTTTCCAACTGGTATGTGACGTAAACGTCTTCTTTGTCGGAACAATAACACTCTCAACAATTATGAAAAACTTAGGTGAAACAATGTATCATTTTCGCTCATTTCTATAGCCAGTTTCTTATTTTAGATGGCAACAAGTTAACTTAACGTGCACCCTCGTAAAATACGTACATATCCACGGTTCATGACTCGTCATGTGTGTAGGTACTCTCTAAAGGTGCGATATATAAATTTTTCCCGTAACTTTTCAGTCCCGAGTACCAGAGGCCTGTTTCTGTTTTTCAGAAGCATCGATGCTTTATTTTCGCATATTTCACACAAACATCCAATGTTTCTGCTAAAAAGCAGGCATCTACCAATAGTCACAATTCCAGTAGCACGCGCGCCCCCCCGTCCTTCGCGCAACCGGTCGGGTCGTCACCAGACGCCGAGTGGACAGGGTATTCACTCCCCTCGTGGGCGCGAGTATGGCAACAACCGCCCAAAGGAATGAAGCTTATACGACTGCGAGCGATGAGCGCGACCTTGCGAACGCAGAGCACCTCACGCGCGCAGATTCCTTCGCAGGAAAACCGCTCCCACTCTTTCCCGAGCCGAGTCGCAACAAAGTGCACTGGGAACACATGCTAGAAGAAATGTCGTGGCTCGCGAAGGACTTCGTGCGAGAGCGTAAATGGAGGTACAGCGTGCACACGTGTCACTCTCAGCGAGCTAACAGACCTGTCTAGGCACAGTAAAGGGCGAAAGTGTTCGTCCATAGCTGCACGGCAAGCAGTTACCCGCCGAAGACATCGCGAAGTAAGAGGCATTCAGATGCGACAGCTGTCGTGTAAACTTGCAGCGCAAATAGCACGTGAAGTAGTTGGATTTTGGGATAAGGTTGATAAGGTATGCTTTGAGCAAACGTACAAACCATTTCTAAACTCTGTCTGTGCAGCTGATTTCACGCAGAGAAGCAAGTTCACTTGAACTTCAGCAAAAGGCCGAGTTAGAACAACAGTTAGGTGAGTACGTTACAATTTACTGGAACGCTGTGCTGACTTAGATTTTAGATCATTTACTAACGAAGACTGAGAATTTCTCAAGTGCTTTGGCAAGGCTTCTTTCTAGAGGAACTAAACCGAAAAAATGTGAGACCAAGTCGAATAGAAAACAGATGGATACTGGCAGGACTGTCCGTGCGTTAGATAATTCTATAACCGCTGATTTAGATGGCCGGTTGTTAGAAGGGGAAGATGAAGGTTCTCCACGAAGTGCTCCAATAGATGTTGTTGATTACAATCCAAACAACAACGATGAGTGGGATGATTTGGAATCGTTCGACGAACAAGTACGCAAAGAAGAGGAAGAAAGCGTTGATGCAAGTATTGAAATTCAAAGTCTTCGAGAAGAAGCAGAGTTATCTGTTGAGGAGCTCTTGAAGAGATATGCCTCGGCCGAACAAGCGAGCAACTTTATGAAAGCAGAAGTACATCCCGGCCATGAGCGGCAAGTCACAGACTTGAGTGACGACTCAACTGAAGAACGGACGGAATTAAAAGTTCCATTCCTTTTAAAGCATGAGCTACGAGATTATCAGCGATTCGGTCTCAAATGGTTGGTTGGCTGCCATGAAACGGGGGTGAACGCTATGCTGGCAGACGAAATGGGCCTTGGTAAAACTATCCAAACGATTAGCTTGCTAGCACATTTGGCATGCGAACATGGCATCTGGGGTCCACATTTGATTATCGTCCCTACATCTGTGATGGTGAACTGGGAAGTAGAATTCAAGAAGTGGTGTCCTTCACTGAAGATTTTAACGTACTTTGGCACGCAGAAAGACCGTAAATTAAAGAGAACAGGTTGGAGCAAACCGAACAGCTTCCATGTTTGCGTTACGACTTACAGAATTGCTGTTCAAGATCAAAGCGTCTTTCGTAGAAAGCGTTGGCAATATCTCATCTTAGATGAGGCCCACATGATAAAGAACTGGCGTTCTCAGCGTTGGCAGACGCTTCTCACCTTTGAGAGCGCTCATAGGTTGCTCATAACAGGGACGCCGTTACAGAACGATGTGATGGAACTATGGGCACTGATGCATTTCTTGATGCCAAACTTATTCCAATCACACTCTGAGTTCAAAAATTGGTTTTCAAACCCGTTGCTTGGGATGGCAGAAGGGAAAATTGCAATCGATCACCAGCTTACTTCGAGGTTGCATGCTGTTTTGCGTCCTTTTATTCTACGTAGATTAAAGATTGACGTAGAGCAGTCTTTGCCATCCAAAATTGAGCACATAGTACGATGCAGATTGTCACGCCGGCAAAAACGCCTTTATGATGAATACATGTCATCGAACGATACCTTGAACACACTCAACTCATCGAATGTTATGGGTGTCATGAACTGCTTGATGCAACTGAGAAAAGTTTGCAATCATCCAGATTTGTTCGCCGGTCGAAGCATAATATCAGCTTTTGATATGCCTAATATACTTGAACTAAACTACCCAAGTGCTCTGAGCAAAATATGTAGCACAAAAAGGCTGAAGGTTATATTTTCTCCCATCCAGCAAAGTTCTCTGTATACTTCATCAGGTGATGTCGGAAAGTTTAGCGCTCATAGTTGTGATATCGCTACTGTCTCTACTTTTGTCAGTACCGAGTTACAACAGCGAAGAGACACAAGTTTGAATGAGAATAAACGTTTGGTCTCGCGTATGGTTTCGCAGGTATTTCGTATCAAAAGAACTGAACCAGATTATGTAGAACTCTCCAGTGTCGTCGATATCGTGAGAAAACAGCGCATAGATCTAAGCTTTGAGTGCTTCAGGAAATCAGATAAAGTTCTGAAGTTCTTATTTCGTATCCCAAAAGCAAGGGCACGGACACCGATCGGTTTCCCTCAATATGAAATGTTTACCGAAAGTCTGACAAGACTTCATGAATTACTACGACCAATACGAAAACTCACAATTAGAGGCCACCTTGTCTTTCCAGACGCTCGCCTTGTGCAGTTCGACTGTGGCAAGCTGCAAGCACTTGCTCCCCTACTGCGAGCCCTCAAATCTGGTGGACATAAGGTCGTTATTTTCACACAAATGACAAAAGTTCTAGATATTTTAGAGCGCTTCCTCAATCTGTACAGCTATAGCTATGTACGTCTTGATGGCACAACTAAACCGGAGCAGAGGCAGATATTGATGCAAAGGTTTAACGCTGACTCAAAATTATTTGCTTTCATACTTTCCACAAGATCTGGTGGTTTCGGCATCAATCTGACAGGAGCAGATACTGTAATTTTTTACGACTCCGATTGGAATCCAGCGGTGGACGCACAGGCGCAAGACCGTTGTCATCGTATAGGGCAAACGAGAGAGGTGAATATTTACCGACTCATTTCGGAGGATACGATCGAGGAAAACATTTTCAAAAAGGCTTTGCAAAAGCGAGAGCTAGATGATTTAGCGATTCAGAAGGGTCGCTTCAACTTGAATTCTTTTGAGGGAGAAGGTGAACTGCAATTTTTAGATTCTTCGAAACAATGTATTAAATCACACGTGCTCAGTCGAAGGTATGGAGAGAAATGAAGAAACAGAGTATGAGGTGAGTAACGAGTTCCAGACCTCGACAGTTCATCTTTTGAGGTGTTTGTGTACTCACTCGTTGCTTGTCATAGAATCGAAGTAATAGGGATACCGAAAGTAGTACAATTGACTTTTCGCGGTTATACTCTTTTCTTAGCCCGGTCGAGAGGTATGCGATGGTATGTTCCGTTCAAGTGATGTCTACGTTTTAACCATAACCATTTCTTAGAGAGTTGCTGAAGGTATGAAGGCTCAAGCATCGAGTTTACGGTGATTGATAGAGTTTCACATGACGCATGAAGCTACTTTGCAAGATGATCTAAATTTTCTATATTGCGCCTAATCCATCTCGTAGCTTCTTTCGTCTGCGCTTGGCCTGGGCCTTGCTGAGCTTCAGTTCGTGCGCTTGTGCGACCGTCTCTGCTTGTGCAGCTCGTTGGTTTTGGTAGATAGGAACATCCGGTTGCTTGGATGAACGCAGCGTTCGCACTTCACCTGTCGGTTCTGCTTTCTTCGCTGGCTGAAAGACATAATGGCGTGTTTAGTGCAAAGGCGCGCGATGTCTTTGTTGTCTCATTACCTTCGGGGTGGGGACCTGCGGTTGTCTATACCCGTGCTCATCTTGATGAAAATGCTGTGTCTTGATCAGCGTATTGGGGCGATACAAAGTACTACACTCACCGCAATTGTAGGGGGCTGGACGACAACGTTCTGCTGAAAAGGTTTTTGTGGAGGAAACTGGATAAAGCCGGAACCAACTATTCGAGTTGGATCCTATGAAACGACAAGTCAGACGAAAAATCGCGGGACACACATTGATGGGTTTCCGAAGCGTACCTCTATCCTCATCGTTGCGTCGTCCACGTCACTTTGCTTAAGCATTTCGCGCTCGCGGCGAGTTCCGAGCTCAGGGAAGTGCGGCTTCACGAATACAGCTGTACACGGCGTTTCGCTCACTTTTCATTTTCCTTATTGGTGTACGATCACCCGTACGGAACTGCGTGGAAATCCTATCACAAACGTGCAACTCCATCGCTAAAACATCAAACGAACTCATCAACGTCTGGCTCGCACCTGTTGCAAGGTCGCAGCGCAGCGTCCATAAATGTTCGTCAACGTATGAGCGTGTCGTTTGTTCGAAAAACTGAACTGGCTCACGCAACTCTAGCTCTATGTTTGCGCGGTTTAGATTGAGGCACCTTTTGAACCTTCGTAGTCAAAGAACGTTGGTGGTTCAACAGCTAGATGGACCGTTGTCAGCTTGTGGCAACGCTGTTGAGCAAGTCGTCTTACAATCAGCGAATAGGATAGAAGCTACGAAAATAAGATCGCATAGTGTATCGACTATCGCGAGCACCGCTTTGCAGCAGAAGCACGAGAATACCGAAAATGTGTTTCATCTTCGTGCTGATCGCACCCTTGATGCCATTCACGATACAGTTGAGGTTTGGGCAGATGACATGGACCTTCGGGACTTAGACATCACTTATGAAATGAATGTTCTAACGCTGTCGTTTGGTACAAAAGGTACCTTCGTACTGAACAAGCAAGCACCAGCACAAGAGCTATGGATGTCCTCACCAGTAAGTGGACCTGCCCACTATACGTACTGTAGTCAAAACCAAGCTTGGAAGGACACAAGGAACGATGAGGAGTTGTTGCCACGCTTTGAGCAAGAACTGCAGCAAATTTCCGCGTGCACAGGCCTATCTTTGGCCGACGCGAATAAAAAATAGTACTGTAGCAGTAACAAAATGTGAACCGCAGCGGACACTAAAAATGTTTGCGGCACCAACCTCAAACTCCTTTCAAATTTCGTGCAAAAGATTTTTGAAGTTCTGAACGCTTATCTCCTCAAGACTACTGACAACTAAGTCTGCGCGCTTCAACTCCCATAGTTTGTGTTTACTACTCACCATGATGGTGTGCGTATTCAGCTCATATGCTGCTTCAAGTGCCTGGATGCTACTGCCCAATACGACAAGTCTATTGAGTGGGCGTTTCAACATAAAAGCACCGAGAGCTATGCCTTCTGTATCTGGTAGACCGAAACGGACATCATCAGCCGCTATGAGTGGCAGAAATATCTCGGATCGCTCTTGGCCGACTCCAGTTGTTGCATTTGGAAACATGTATTCATGTAAAGTAGAATCCTTCAATAGATATTGTATGTTGCTCCTTGTATCTTGCGACAGCAAAACACACGGAATGTCGTTGACTTGTAAAAGATTTATCAACCTTAAAACGCCAGGCTGAATTTTATATGTTACTTTATCGCGTTTAAGTTGTTGAACAAATATTTCTTGTTTCCTCGACGCCAGTCGCTTTATCTCAACCTTGTTGTGGGTCCAGTTGAATACTTGTGAAATCAACTGCTCTGCCTTAAGACTGTACTTATGTCTCATCTCATACTCCACTGGATATTGAAAATTTTCCTCCAAAGCAAGTGCGCGCCAAGCAGCCTCGTGATACGAAGTGGCATCAGATACTAGGACTCCTTCGAGTTCGCATATCACTCCCAACCAGTCTGTCCCAAGTCGTCTCCATTGCTCGAGTGGGTTCGATGTGGGAGGCGTACGATTATTCCAAACTGAGTCATCGTGAGTAGCGCGGTAAAGTGAATCTTCATGCATGCTCTGAGCCTGTTGACATTCACCACGAAAACGCCCCACTAAGACCACGGCGTGCTTGGAAAGATATGGACCTTGGCGATTTGTCTTCCGTAGACGGAGCTCGCGTGCGTGACCATTAGAAATCGGTCGAAGACATGGCATATCTTGTGCCCACTACTACGTTCGCTACGGACATGCAGCGCAGGGTCACACTTATTTCTGTTTGTCGAAACCCGTGTGGTCACAGAAGAGCGCCTGTAACTGGAACGTGTACACGAACACCTGTCGAATGAAGATGGGACAAGATTGTCGACAGTATCGTGTGCCGGTGCTGAGTGATAACGCGACTGTTTATGAGAGTTCGTTTGCGTGTGTGTATTGGACAGTTAACAAAATGTTGACAAATTGTTCCATGCACGTCTTAGGACCATTAGCAGCCCCCCGTATGGAACGTCGTTCAGACGTAAATTAGAGCACGAGTGCGCATTTCGTAGGGCATAGTGTGGAAAGAGAAAGCTAAAATTGCAAGCGATCTGGCGCAAACATGGTATATCGCGTTGAGCGCACACTAAACGCGAAGAAATTGTCTGCTGATTTTCCATCACAGCAGTTCAAGCGCAACTGCCTTCGATCCTAGAATACCAACTTCTGGATTTAGAACTACATACAAAGGAAAAGCACCTCTCAACTTGCAAAACTTTGAGCCAGGCCGCAAAAAGGATTTAAGAAGACAACCGTTAGAAAGTGAGTCCTTCATTTTTGCCGGTATTCCTCCAGCGATGTATACTCCACCGGTCGCGAGACACTTCAATCCCAAATTTGCTGCTTCTGCACCTAAAATTTCCAAAAATATATCAACTGCCTGCGCACAGAGCTCACAGCCACCAGAGTTTGCTCTCATACTAATTTCAGCTGGTGTGAGAACTGGTGAAGTATTGCTACTTTGAGAACGTAAAAAGTCATATATTCGAACAAGACCAGGTCCCGAACACACGTGCTCAACTTCACATTCCTCAAGTTGCTTTTCTACCCATAGAGATAAGGCATGCTGTATCTCACCTCTTGCAGCAAAGTCTGCGTGAGAACCTTCCGTCGGATGCACCTCATATCTATTCAAGTTATCGTCCCATGTGAGAAATGCCTCACCTAAGCCGGTCCCTGGTCCTAAGATTGCAATAGAACCATTTGCCTTTCGATCACCATCATTCAAAGTCAAAATATCACTCTGATCAAGTTCAAACACACCATAGCCAACTGCTTCAAAGTCGTTTATCACTTTTACTTTGCCGATGTTGTATTTGGACTTCACCGAGTCTGCATCCACTGTCCAGCCAATATTTGTTAGAGTACACGAATTGTTTGCTACGACTCCAGCAACCGCAAAACATGCGGCGTCAAACGAATTTATCTGTAGTTCGGACATAAGTTGCTGGAGACAAGAATCGAACGAATCATGCTTTGATGTTTCTGAGGTCCATGTATGCGCTTCCTTTTTCTGATCAGCGTGCCATATACAAAACCGTGCATTTGTGCCACCAATGTCGGCTACTAGAATCGTTTGCTCAGAGAAAGTGGCGTGTGCGCTCATGAGTTGACCACGGACGTGAGGAAATTTTTGTGACTTGATGCACTGTCGCCTTCTGTGGACGAGACGAATGTGTTCACTATTCGTACGCGCGAATGTGACGCAGTCCATACGCCGTGTCGACGCCGAGGCTAGAAGTATGCTGCGCGAGTGTCTCGTTTCCCTCAACTGCCGTTGTTCAAGAGTTACCTCGGAAAGTGACTTTCGATAAATTTTGTGCTCATCAGTTATCGATATCAAAATTCCACACGACCTATATGGTATGTGGAATATGTACTGTACAATTTTCATATGTTGAAAAAACACGCAAAAGCGAGAGTAGTTCTCCCGACGCACGACCAATCATTTTTCACTATTTAGAAAAATGCTTGATTTTGATTGGCTACGTGATGAGCTCACACGCTTCAAGGAGTTACGAGCGCATCGCTCGGCAGACTGCGACGCGATCACCCTTTCGACAAGATGCCGATCAAAAGAGCGTCATACCGCAACGCGGTGGTGTGCGCTTGCGCTTCTCTTTTCCTCTTCGCCGTTTGCGCTTTGCCAATCAACGCCGAAAATCCTACTGAAATCACGGGCACGGTGATCGGCATAGATCTCGGCACGACGTACTCTTGCGTTGGTGCATACGTAAACGGTAAAGTCGAGATCATCGCTAATGATCAAGGGAACAGAATCACACCATCTTACGTCGCATTCACCGATTCTGAAAGACTAATCGGAGATTCGGCCAAGAACCAGGCGTCTGCCAATCCTACTCGGACGGTGTTTGATGCAAAGCGGCTCATCGGCCGAAAATTCACGGACAAAGAAGTACAACGCGATCTTAAGATGTTCCCATTCAAAGTTGTGGACAAAGACAGTAAGCCATGCGTTGAAGTTGAACTCAAAGAAGGCAAGAAGGTTTTCCAGGCTGAAGAAATTTCAGCGATGGTTCTCACGAAGATGAAGGAGACCGCCGAGGCGTACCTGGGTAAGGATATCAAACACGCCGTCGTAACTGTCCCAGCGTATTTCAACGACGCACAGCGTCAAGCGACAAAAGATGCTGGTGTTATCGCTGGCTTAAACGTCGCCCGCATCATTAACGAACCCACAGCTGCGGCGATTGCATATGGGTTGGACAAGAAAGGCGAGAAAAACATTCTTGTTTTTGATCTCGGAGGAGGTACGTTCGACGTATCGATTCTCACGATCGACAACGGTGTTTTTGAAGTCATCTCCACGAACGGAGATACTCATTTAGGCGGTGAGGACTTCGATCAACGTATCATGGAATATTTCATGAAACTCATCAAGCGCAAGCACGGCAAGGACGTATCAGGCGACGTGAAGGCTGTGCAAAAGCTTAGACGTGAAGCCGAAAGGGCTAAGCGAACTCTTTCAAATCAACATCAAGTTCGAGTCGAAATCGAAGCTCTTTTCGATGGGATCGATTTCTCTGAACCCCTTACTCGCGCCCGATTTGAAGAGCTGAACAACGACCTCTTCCGCAAGACCATGGGACCTGTCAAAAAAGCCATGGATGACGCGGGCATGAAGAAGAGCGAAATCGACGAAATTGTGTTGGTCGGTGGTTCGACTCGAATCCCGAAGGTTCAAGACCTCCTTCGAGACTTCTTCGACGGCAAGGAACCAAACAGAGGAGTCAATCCTGACGAAGCTGTTGCGTACGGCGCCGCTGTGCAAGGTGGAATACTTTCGGGTGAAGGCGGCGATGAAACCAAAGATATCCTCTTATTAGACGTGGCACCGCTTACTCAAGGTATTGAAACTGTTGGAGGAGTTATGACGAAGCTCATCCCCCGTAATACGGTTATCCCAACTAAGAAGTCACAAACTTTCACCACTTATCAGGACAACCAGCAGACGGTCATGATCCAGGTTTTCGAAGGCGAACGAGCGATGACTAAAGATAATCATCTTTTGGGTAAGTTCGAGCTCACCTCAATCCCTCCAGCTCCTCGCGGTGTGCCGCAGATTGAGGTCACTTTTGAAATCGATGCCAATGGCATCCTGAACGTTGGCGCTGAAGACAAGGGAACAGGCAAATCAGAAAAGATCACCATAACGAACGACAAAGGACGGTTGTCGCAAGAAGAAATTGAGCGCATGGTCGAAGAAGCAGAAGAATTTGCGGAAGAGGATAGGAAGACGAAGGAACGCATTGATTCGCGTAATAGTCTTGAGACGTTTGCGTACAACATGAAAAACACGATTTCTGACTCCGACAAACTCGCTGACAAGCTCGACGACGACGACAAAAACACGATTGAGGAAGCAGTCAAAGAGACTCTTGACTGGTTGGATGAAAATCAAAGCGCTGAAAAAGAAGACTACGACGAACAGCTGAAGCAGCTCGAAGAAGTCTGCAACCCTATTGTGGCCAAAGCGTATCAGAGCGCGGAAACGGACGATTCGGAGACTGTTGACGAACACGACGAACTTTAATGTCTGTTCACGGTGGCACGCTTGAACATTGCAACGCGTAAGAGACGTAAGAGATTGAGTAGCATGATTTTGTATTAAGCAGTGCCTTCATCCTTCCATGTTTTCGTTTACATCTGAGCTATCCCGCCCTAAACCGTACAGAATGCCGTTGAATCGATCAATGCCCTCTTCGCTAAACTTAGTACCACAGAGTTTAAAAAATGTGAAAGCAGTCAGCAAACTATCACTTCCAGCTTGATGTTGTGGACCAATCCTCTCTACTTGCAATAAATCAGCGAGTTTGTTCAGTCCACCATGTATATTGCCTAGTCGCTTCATCATGAGTTTCATATCGTAAACTTGTGGGAAGTACTGGTTCAACAGCTCAAAGAACTCGCTTTCTCTTTCTGGAAGTTCTTTGCAAGTTAGCAGTTTCAGCAAGTACCCGAAATCGTAACCACTATGAAATGTGATCCATCTCACTTCATCATTCAATACTACATCACTGACCATCAACAACTCCCCAAACTTTTTGACGTCGATACCGCGCACTTCGAGGGCAACAAAATCAATGCCGCTTTGTTTCAAAAGCTCTATTGAGTCGCGCGCGTATACATCTTCCCGGAGGCTGAACTCTTTGAAATTGAATTGCCAGATACAGTATTGACCATTTACGTGTGCAAGATGTCCGTCGCCGTCAGTGAATGTCAGCCCTAACTGTATAAGCTTAAGCATATCAACGTTGCAACGCAGCATGTGATAGTGAAAATCGGACTGATCTTTAAAAGTTCCAACTGGACGAGCAACCTGCGAGTTCATGTCAATCAAATAAACGAACGCAGAGGTATGAACGTACCACACCAGGAAACTCCGTATCCATTGCGACGTATGGATATCTTGTAATCACTTCGCGGATGATCCCCATCTCCTCCTCCAAGTTATCGGCCCACACCTCTCTTGTGACCAAGTTGTTCGCGTTCATAGCCCCGCGAAATTGGAATCCGAACTACAGGTGGTTTCTAATTGCGTGCGTTTGCGTCGCGATTTGAACCGGCTACCGTCGCGCTAGGTGTTGTGCGTGAGTGTGCGTCTAGAAGTTCATACGCATCCCGTAGAAGTTTACATACTGGACATAAGTATATGTAACCTGCTTACATACAGAGATGCCCATCATGCCCATCATGCTGGGATGGTTAAATGGTTTATGCTGCGCATGTTCCCAGTTTTTGACGTTCGAGGGCCCACGGCGGTCACGTTGAAACGACACTCGTCCCCGTACACCATTCGTGCAGCACCGACATCCTAGAGCGTCGCTTTGATGACGGCCTCTACTGGGGGCAAGTACGTTCAAGCCAGCGCGTACGGGAATCGGACACTTCATACAGTTTCCTCTTGTACGAGCGACGGAGGCTCGTTCCCAGAACTGCGCGCGCGCACATCGTCCACTGATCCAATCGGTTCGACGTCACAGAAACGTCATTTCGCTTTAGCGATTGGTAGCAACATACATGATGCTTCTTTGCAGTCGCAAATACCTAAAGTACGTCAAAGTCCTCCGAATTCTTTCTCTCACTGACACACAACCAGTTGAGAAGACAACTTTCAGGTGCGGTTGCGGCAGATATCAGGAGAACGGTGGATGCAATATCATCGCGTGATCCATCAAATGGCGAACTTGCTGGCTCCACCGCTCCGAAGTATTTTAAGTACTCGAAGTCTGGTGGTGAGCAAGCCGCTGCCCAGTCACGCGTCATAAAACTGCACGAAGTTGTTTCCGACCCCCTGGAACCAGCGCATATCAAGTTGAAAAAGGCACGCTGCTTGCACATTTTGCATTAAATGAATACTAATGATCTATCAGATGCCTCCAGCGCACAGTTCACCACCGAGTACGGTCTTACATAGTCCACCTCGTGCACTCACGGAAAGTGAAAGAGCACAGTGGAATATTCCACCGTCGATTTCCAACTGGAAGGTGCGATGGCAAAATTAGTTTGAAGTTAAACCATGACGCTTTTGCATACAGAATTCCAAAGGTTATACGATTCCACTGGACAAGCGGCTTGCGGCCGATGGTCGCGGTTTACAAACAACACGAATCAACGACAGTTTTGCCAAACTCAGCGAGGTATGCACAGACGGCACTTTTTCAACTTTCTTCTAACCACGTACCCAAAGGCGCTATATGTAGCCGAGCAAAAGTCAAGAGATGCTGTAGACCTACGATCTAAGCTTCAAGCCGAGATCCGTGCCCAGACCGATCAAAAACACGAAAATTTGCTACGAAAAATTGCTTCTGACGTAAAACAAAAATCTAACACACAGAGCCCGACTGAATAAGCGTTCTTGTAACTAGCACTTTGAATAGTATTTAGTCTCAATCAGTAGAATCGTATCTGTCTCGGAGTTCCTCGTACTTCGGCATATCTTCAGAAACAACAGAGGTGGTAGTTGAAACTGCAGAAGCTATCAATTCTACGTTTGACACACACACTGGTTGGTAACTGCTTTGTATCAGCATGCGTGACTCAGAAGCAAGCAAATACCGCTTTGCCGCAAGCATCCACGCCCGAACGCAAATTCCATAAATGTCCGCCCCTGAGCAAAGTGGATCGCAATGTTTTGCGATTTCATGAAGTTGTACATCGTTCGAAAGACACATTTGGCGGGTCGAAGCTTCTAAAAGCTTGATTCGCCTTTCAAGAGTGGTATCAATACCCATGTAAAGTAAACGATCGAATCTACCAGGACGCAAAAGAGAAGTGTCGAGTATATCTGGTCGATTTGAAGCCCCGATGATGAAAATACTTCTATTTGATCCTATAGCGTCAAACTCCAGAATCAGTTGACTCACCATCCTGGCAGTTGCCACATGCCCAGAACTTCGTTTTGATGCTATGGATTCGACTTCGTCGAAGAATAAGAGGCTTGGTTGATTTTCCTTTGCCTTGCGAAATATAGAACGAATAGCTCGTTCACTTTGGCCGACGTACATATTTAGTAGTTCAGGGCCTTTAACATTCAAGAAAGACATGCCACTCTCCTCTGCTAATATCTTCGCGACGAGGGTTTTGCCTGTACCCGGCGGCCCAAACAAGAGCACATTTTTTTTTGGTGCGGTAACGTGGTCAAAAAGGTGATGATACTTCATGGAAAAATGCAATAAATCCAGAAGTATTTGTTTAATATGTATATGACCACCAATATCAGCCCAACAGTACTTGACTCTTGTGAGACTTGCTGAACTTAACAAGTCGTGTCCATCTTTAGAACACGTGTAGCATATTTGTAGCTGCAAACTTTTTGCCAGGGCACAATAAAACTTACGTCTCAGATCAATAGATAAACCAATTGTGGCTCGTTTGCCGTGGTAAGAGTGTGCGGTCGAAACTACATTCATTTGCCGTGTAACAAAATGTTCCATATTCAAACTGAAGACAGGAATGTTGAGCTCTCCTTCCGACCCGGACACAAGCGCATAAACGACCCTTGTCCTTCTATACAAGTGTTCAAACTGTTTTTGAAGTACATCCGTCAAGCGAGCTCCTAATGGAGAGCATACATCTGCCAGATCGAATGATGCTATACTGCCACGTGCACTTGACTGTTGTATGACTATATTTTTGAAACGCTCAACAGCTTTAATCGGGTCAGCTACGCCAAAGACGATGAATAAGAGTTGCGTTTGTCCAAATTCATAATTCTTTCGTGTTGACGCGTCCACAAGCAAGTATCTTTTCAAGGCGTTCCCACACAGCTCAAGCTCGTGATACGACACAGCAGCCGTTCTCAAGCCGTGGCACTGGCTCAACTTCGCAATCTCTCGTTGCCGAAGACTTATAGCTGAGAGTTTTCGGAATGGTAATCCATCCATGTCAGATTTATTTCTCGATAGCCCGTGCCGGCAGCAAACTTCAGCAGGACATGGTAAGCCAAGTGGTGCTTTTGTAATATGTACAACATACTTGGTATTTTTCACACTCACGAGGAAGTCAATATCCTCGGTAACTTTTTCGCAATGCATGCCCTCAACTCGTGAGATTCTGAAGCAAGGTATTGTAAATATATTTTTGTCTTCCATTTTGCAAGTCCAGATAGGTTGCCCGAACCGCACATAGCGCAGTGTTTGAACTTTCAAAGCTAGCATGTGAAGTAGTGCGCTCATAGTCGAACGACGGTGCAGAGAGCCACTGTGAAACGAAACATGAATGACACGAGCTTCAGGTATTTGAACATTTATCATGCGGTGTATGTCGTAGGCTCTCCACAGCATTGTGTGGCGATTTGGCTTTAAATTCAACATATCAGTGACGAGACTATGCTGGCTAGTGCGTTCTAGAACACACTTGACTGTACTTGAGCCGTCCGACTGATTCAAGGAATATGCCACCAGGCGCTTCACGTAGCAAGAACTTACTCCAGTCACTCTTACGTATGTCCCATGCACAACTCCAAGGCCACAAAGTAAATCCACACGTATTTTAAAGTTTTCATCGATATGGTAAGTCGTAGTTTTTCCTCCCGAGTTTCGAAGCACGGCCGAAATTAGATCAAGTTTTTTCGAATTTGCCTTACCGTAGTTTCCGAATGGAAATGTAGCCTCGGTTATCTTCGGGTGCGAGTATCGGTGACGACTCTGACCTGAAGAACCCATGTCGCGGCTATTCAGTCTTCGTTAGAAAGGCATAACGGTTTGCCCCCCGTAACGCGGACCGCAACGCGGACCGTTCCCGCTTCGAATCGACGCTTGGTCGCTTGATATATGGAAATGATGAATCGTGTCGAAGCAGACGTGTGCTACCGTCGGATAGCTTTCAGCTTGAACTTGCTTGCGTTCGGCGAACGATCCCACTCTCGTTTAGCCAGCTCGCAAAGACGCGCTCCTCAAGAGAGCGTAATTTTTGACGTCAGAAATATTTTGGGCATCGTAATTACGCGTAATTTACGCCTAAATTACACTTGACGTCAATGGCGTAATTTTGAGCTCATCTCTACGGGGATGCCGCCCGCCGCGTTCTCGTTGGTGTCTACGACTCGTCTCACACTGCCGGTCGTCGAAAACCCGGAGGTGCACTCGCGCTGCTCTGAAGATGTCGAAAGGAAACGAACTGAGAGTATCAGGTTTGTCTCAAGACATCACCGAGGAGGCCATTCGATTCGTCTTCAGTACTTTCGGTAAAGTTGTTCAAGTCGTGTTGACTGAGCAAAGTAGGAACACTACAGCACGGCGTATTGCTTACATATCGTTTTCTAAAAGGTAATTCTAATTGATATGATTCAGATCACTGCCTTACTCTTGAATAGTGAGGACGCGCAAGAAGCTATGCAGAATATGGATCAGTCTATACTTTTTGGAGTCCCAGTTCAAGTGACGTTGCGCTCGTGAGCCACCTGACCAATTTTGAAAGTGTAGTCACCTGAGCGAGTGACGTATCTTACCCATGGAAGGGCTGAGTATCCACTTTTTTCTGATACTTTCAAGTAACGAACCTGTATTCCACTTGGTGTGAAATATGGGATCTCAAACTGTACCTTAACATAACTGCGAGAAAAGCTGGGAGCTTGTGCCTTCACAGAAGGAACTGAAACTAGCACTGTCAAGTCGAAGTCTCTCCCACCAGGAATCGTCTTAACATGCCACTTGATAGACTCTAACTCAGGGACATATAGTACTTCGCCAACTTTGCACTGTATTTCGGGCTTCGTCGCGTCTGATTCAACAGGAATGATAATTGTCACATCCTGAGCTGAGAAGCGTTCCCTGAAACGCGTAGATACTCTCACGGTGTATTTTATTTTTGTTTCTCCCAGAGCTATTCGCTTGGCAACAACCCAAACCAGAGGTTGGACGCTTGACGACAAACGATATGAAAGCAACTCAAAGCGGCCATCTGGGGGCACAAATACTATACTTTTATCTGAGGAAAACTCTCCCAACTTGACGCAACGGTGGAACTTGATATCTTCCATACCTATCGGTCGGTCACCGCTTGTGAAAGAACGGTCATGATGCGGATAAAGTTTTTCATTCAAACCGAGTTTGCACTCGGGCATACCACTGAGTTGTACCTTCATCTGCACCGCGCCTTGCAACGAAGACTGTGTTATTTCTCCGAAGCTGTTCACACACAATGAGCAACTTTCCAGCACGTCAAGGAATATTTCATTCTTCGTGTAAGAAATACCCGCTGGACGCCAAGAAATAGCATTTGTGATCGCCAACGGAGCTCGCACTTCCTCTAAGCGATGCGCATCAAGTGTGATGAATTGTTCAAGGACCTTGCCCTCGGTGAACTGCGGATAGCCATCGTCCATGACTTCATCCAATAACTCGTAAATGAGAACAAAGTTGTCCCTGATAGATTCCTCTTCGAGTTTACCAAAATAATATTTCAGAAGTTCAATAAAGCTATGAATGAAGTTGAAAATCAGCGCTGGGTTCGAACCTTTACGACCGACACACATAAAAATCAGATCGTTGTGCTTCACGTGGAAAAAGTCGTTCTCTCCAGAGTTGTCTGAAAAAATGGGCGGCAGTCCTGATTCATAGCTTGCTTCGATGAATGCGAGTGAAAATTGCTCCACGTAGTTTGAGGGTGCTTCGCCACGCCAGTCTCTCCGTAACAAAGGCTTACAAGAAGAAGTCAGAATTTCCAGAACGCAGCACGTTGTTGGTTTACTGCTCATGACTTTCGAGCCCGTTGCGGATATTAGTCGGACTGTTATCCTACTTGAGCTCGACTTGTTGAATCTTCACGTCAGGAAGACGTCGTGGCAACAAATCGTATAGTCTAGCCGCGTCAGACATTCGAAGCACGTCGCAACCGGCGCAACGCGTTCGCGTTGACGATCGAGTCGCCTACGTCCTTCGACGCGGGTGGGCCGGGCCGTCCATGAGAAACCTTGGGTTTATAAAGTCGCGATGGATGTTGCGTACTTTCTGATGCTTATTCATACGCGCTAAGTCTATATGTATGTATAGGCTTCGTAGGACAGACATATGCATTAGCATCACTATAATACGGGATTGGGTTCATATCATGTGTCATTATCTCTCAGTCCATACTTCCGCACTTTACTGCACTTACCGAAGCGCGCCACGAGTCTGAGCTGCACGGCGCGTGCTCCACTACCTGACGTCGATCTCCATTCTCTTTCGCTTGTGATCGAATCGCAAGGTACTCGTCGACGGCTTATCGTCGCGGTATACTCTAGCTCGACGTATGGCGAGATACTACTGTGGTACGCGACTATTTGCTTTCCTTTCCAACCTGAAATGTACTCAAGATTACTGTGACGCCTTCTTAACACACGACTCGGCTACGGTACGAAAGCAACACAATTCTGGATTCAAACACAAAGCCAATGTCCGCAATTTCTACACTCAATTCGCGCTGAATAGCAGCGTGAAAGCTGTGCCTCTCGAACGAGTGCCTCGATAGAGTTGCCGCAGAGATGCCTCACCGGCGAACAATTCTGTCGCCTCTTCCGATGACCCACACGCATCTGCGCAGTAAGCGATGTAGAACGACCTTCCTCGCCACACAGCTTGCAAATACGCCACTGGGTGAACAAATCCTGGAGCGCTAGCCTTTCTTCTTGGAAGTCCGACTCGTGGCCTCGTGTAGCGTGAATACCCGAATACTTTTTATTTTTTGTTAGGCAAAAAGTCATTATAATATATCATGGACATCACGGGAATCCATAAATGTACACTATATATCTATATAAATCCGCGAAATATAGCATAATTCCGCATAATATATGAAAATCTATAGTCAGAGGACTAAACCCAACTAGTAGTGCGTTGTCCCGATCGCACCGTCACAACGTGCCGCGCCTTCGTCTGTGACACTTCGTGTACCGCCTATCGATGAGTCGCCGCTGCTGGCATGCCTTTTCGAGCGCACTGCGTTTGTGTCACCCTCTCACAGTCTCCCCGTCTTACATCGCTAAATTACGTACTGCGTCTGTAGCTTCGGTGCGCCAGTTGAGTACTACAACTACGAACTCTTTTCTGGCGACCTATGTGCGTCATGAAGACGAACGTAGACAATTGGGCATACCGGCCAAACCACTGAGCGCATCCCAAGTTCTTGAGGTGACAAATCTTCTCGAAAATGATAGCCTGTGTGCTGCAGACGGAGAGCGCTTGCTAGATCTCCTCAAATTTAGAGTCCCGCCTGGTGTCGATGAGGCTGCGTACGTGAAGGCGGCGTGGCTGGCATCCATCGTGAGTGGATCGACTAGCAATCGTTTCGTCGATCCAAAGCTCGCTTTAAAGCTTCTTGGGACTATGCAGGGGGGTTACAACATCTCCCCTATGATGGCCGCTTTGGACAGCCCAGAGCTGGCGTCGTTTGCCGCGAAAGAATTATCGCATACCATTCTAGTTTTCGATGCATTTTACGATGTTGAAGCCAAAGCGAAATCAGGCAATGCGTTTGCAATTCAAGTACTCGAAAGTTGGGCTGCCGCTGAATGGTTTACTTCAAGAGATTCCCTGCAAAAGAAATTGACCATGACTGTATTTAGAGTGACAGGAGAGACCAACACTGACGATTTGTCACCAGCGCAAGACGCCTGGAGTAGGCCAGATATTCCATTACATGCGCTCGCGATGCTTAAAAATCAAAGAGACGGGATAACAAATGCGATGGATCAGTTGCGTGAGCTCAAAATGAAAGGGTTCCCACTTGTGTATGTTGGCGATGTTGTTGGCACTGGTTCTTCAAGAAAGTCAGCGACAAACTCTCTACTGTGGCATATGGGTGAAGACATCCCGTACGTTCCGAATAAAAGGACCGGTGGTGTCACGATTGGTGGTAAAATTGCGCCGATTTTCTTCAATACTATGGAGGATAGTGGCTCACTCCCTCTTGAGATGAGTGTCGATCGTTTGAAAATGGGTGATGTCATCGACATATACCCTTATGAAGGACTCGTCAAAAGACACGATTCGAATGAAGAACTTTCCAACTTTTCGCTCAGAAGTCCTGTGCTATTGGATGAGTTACGCGCTGGTGGTAGAATCCCGCTCATCATAGGTCGTGGTCTTACAGAGAGGGCACGGGCTCATTTGAAGTTACCTCCGTCCGACCTCTTCCGAAAATCCAATTCGCAGGATAAAAAGATCACCAAATTTACATATGCTCAAAAGATTGTCGCAAAAGCTTGCGGTATGGAAGGTGGTGTGTCACCCGGTACATATTGTGAACCGAAAGTTACCACAGTGGGAAGCCAAGATACTACAGGTCCAATGACGCGTGATGAGCTGAAAGACTTAGCTTGTCTCGGTTTTAGCGCTGATTTTGTACTTCAATCATTTTGTCATACCGCAGCATATCCAAAGCCGGTGGACATCACTACTCATCACACACTACCAGACTTCATTAGAACTCGAGGTGGTGTATCACTGAAGCCCGGCGACGGCGTTATACACAGTTGGCTGAATCGAATGTTATTACCAGATACGGTTGGTACTGGCGGCGATTCACATACACGGTTTCCCATAGGAATTTCCTTTCCTGCTGGCTCAGGTCTTGTTGCATTTGGGGCCGCTACAGGAGTTATACCACTAGACATGCCAGAGTCTGTCCTCGTTAGGTTTACCGGATCTATTCAGCCTGGTATCACACTAAGAGATCTGGTGCACGCTATTCCATACTTTGCCATCAAAGAGGGGCTACTCACCGTCTCCAAGGAAAATAAAGTTAACGTCTTCAGCGGCCGTATACTAGAAATTGAAGGTCTTGAACATCTCAAGTGTGAACAAGCCTTTGAACTATCCGATGCGAGTGCTGAACGAAGTGCTGCAGGTTGCACCATCAAGCTCAACAAGGAACCTATCGAAGAATATCTGAAGAGCAACGTCGTTCTTCTTAGATGGATGATTTCACAAGGTTACGGCGATCAACGCGCACTCGAGCGTCGTATAGAAGCCATGACTTCATGGCTTGCAGCTCCAATCCTTCTTGAGGCTGACAGTGGCGCCGAATACGCGGAGCAGATAACGATCGATTTGGCTACCATCACTGAACCCATATTATGTGCCCCAAATGACCCGGATGATGCAAGGCTGTTGTCTACTGTCGCAGGGGATAAAGTTGATGAAGTTTTCATAGGTTCTTGCATGACAAATATTGGGCATTTTCGCGCAGCAGGAAAAATACTGGAATCCTTCAGTGGTACGCTACCAACACGTCTTTGGATCGCACCACCTACAAAAATGGACGAATCTAGTCTAAACGACGAAGGCTATTACGGTACATTTGGTTCCGTGGGCGCACGGACGGAGATGCCCGGTTGTTCACTGTGCATGGGCAATCAAGCTCGAGTCGCCGAGCGTAGCACGGTCGTTTCAACGAGTACTCGCAATTTCCCGAACCGTCTTGGCAAGGGAGCTAATGTTTACCTTGCATCCGCAGAACTTGCAGCAGTATGCGCAATCATTGGACGAATCCCATCGAAAAGTGAATATCTCAAGTATACCTCGAGTCTCGCCACCGATGCTTCTGATACGTATCGGTATCTAAATTTCGACCAGATACCAGAGTATAACACAGTTGAACGACCATAAACGTGCTTTTACATACTCTGATATCCTGCGTGACGCGATGATGTCGTATTTTTAATTCCACTGAGCGAAAAAGTGTATCATATGGAGTATACCAAGAAATAGTACTACCTGCATATGTTGTTAGCTACAGATCTTCGTTGCCGAGACAGTCAGCGAACCTGAACGAGTAGAAAATAACATCCGTATATTCTCCAAAGGAATGAGACCGAACTGCGACCGCATTTAAATTTTGTAAAGGTATTTGACAAACTGCCGTACCTGCACAGCATCAGTATCCAAAGCACAGATGCGGTAACTGTTGCCACTCTTCTGAGTCCAAGCTTATTGCTCGTGGCATGATCAACCAGTTTAGTCTGCAAGGTGCAAAATGTGCCGGACAGTCCCAAGATCATCCTGTGTAATAAATAAGTCAATGCTGCATCGTAATAGGCTCACCGTACTTTTTCTTTTGTGTTGAGTTGCCCGCCAGCGCGAAAAGAGACTTTTCACCGTTGCCGATCAAAATAATGCATGTCGCAGCGAAGATAAATGTATAACTCTCAAGTTTAGTTCTGACATACTCAACTCTTTGTGTGTGCATGTGTGAGCGGAGCGAGTGTACTCTCGGGAACCGTGAAACTCCGCGACTCATGGCGTGCTGCAACTGGAAAAAGTTTAAGCTCGAAATATCGCGGTCAATATTTGATACGATATTCTAATAGATGATTCCATCCGCAAATTACGAACCTTTTATACGAGCCCGCGCGTGGTTTTCCGACGACTCCGGCGGCTGCACCCCGACGCTTTGCTTTCTTTGCGCGCGTCCTCCGAGGTGACTAAGCATCCACGAAAATAGTTGGAGAGTCGATTTAGCGGACGCTAAATCTCTCAAGCATCGTTATGCTCGGCTACCGCGTGACGAACGTAGTTGGTTCGACTCGTCCCGGGGCCGCCGTCATCCTGGATGGTGTACTTTATACGTGCTGTGGAAGCCATATCAAGAAGATTGAGGTCGGCTCAGATAGAGCAGTTATTTTCTCGAGTGAGCTAGAAGAAAATGTCCGCCAACTAGCGATTTCAAAGTGTAAAACTCTGCTTCTTGTGGTTGGCAAAACGGCTGGGATTATGTTTGACACCCGTAAGCAAGTCATCTGCCAGCGATTCCGATACAAAAGTGAAATACACGCTGTATCGTTCAGTCACTCGACAAGATATGTCGCAATCGCTATTGATAGAACTGTTGAGGTGTGGAATTTGCAACAAACGGGCGCTGCAGACCGGCTGAGTTTGGCGTTGCGAAGCCGAGACATGGGTTGTTCGACATCACTCCTGAGCTTATCATGGAGTTCAGATGACGCTTACCTAGCTATTGCATCCAGCGATAGAGCATGCAAGATCATAGGCCTCTTTGAACAACCTACGTTCTTTGATTTTGTGGCGCGAGCCAAGTTACTCGCGGTGCATATTTGTAACGAACCAGCCAAAATGCTTTCAGTTTTGACAAATGGTGAAGTGATCAAATTTAATTTTGCGTCAGACGGTTCAAATACCGTAGTGCGAACTATTCCACTCACTTCGACCATGTTATGTGCTGCTTTCGACGCAAGTGCAAGCATGATATGTATTGGAGCCTCAGACGGGTTTACAATACATGACATGGTCACAGGTGTGATACTTGCAACGGTCAACATGGACTTTCCGGTTTGCGATTCGGTGAAGTGTAAATTTGACCCTGTGAGTAAATTTGTATTACTAAGTTGTGATGAATCTGGTGAGCTTTGTTTGTGGGATTGGCAAAGTGATAGTTTGATATACAAGTCAAATAATGAACTCTCAAAAATCGGAGCAGCGGCCCTCAGTGAGGATGGAACATTATTGGTCACTGGTTCTGAAGCTGCACTTGTCAAAGTTTGGCGGCTACCTCTCGGAACGTGCTCCATGACATTTACACAGCACACAGGACCGATAACGGATGTGGTATTTTTTTGTCATAGCGATGCGTTTGTGTCGTCCAGCTTGGATGGAACAGCGAGAGCAGTTGACCTCATCAGGTGCAAAAACTTTCGAACCTTCATTTGTCCAGATGGGCAAGGAATAACACATTTATCGATTGACCAGAGTGATAACATCATATGCGGCGCTGCTGAGAAAAGTCACAACATTTTGGTTTGGTCGATGTCATCAGGACAGCTTCTTGATATTTTGGTCGGCCACGAAGCGCCAGTGACCTCTTTGCAGATCTGCCCGCAGAATATGTACATAATTTCGTGTTCATGGGATAAGACTACCCGTGTGTGGGATCTAAATGGGAGTAAGCGCGAGCTAGATTCGTTCTCTCATTCAGCCGAGATCACTACGGCTATATTGTCTCACAACGGTAAAATGCTTGCTTCCTTGTCACGAAATAACCGAATACACATGTGGCATGTACTAGAAGGAACGATTCATGGTTCCATAGATATACCTAACTCTTCGACTTCGCATAATTCACACTCTTCTCGGCTTTCCTTTATTCAGAGCGATACCATGCTCGCTTATCTGGATTCTTCATGCGCGTTACGAGTATATGACGTGCAAAGTTGTTCTTTGATTAAACGGCTAAGACTGCATGTTGATGATTCTTCTGTGAATCATACTGGTACACTGTTTTCTACAAACAACGGACTAATTCTGGGAGTGACTCTTTCAAATCAAGTTCATATTTTGGATAATTGTATTCTGAACGCAAGACCGACCATGATAGGAGAGGAAGTAGATGAACAGAGTATACACCTAGCAGTGAAGCAAGGACTTTATTCGTATGCTCTCAAGTTGGCGGCTCGTCTCGCAAACCCAGCGCTATTTACAGCAGTACTACACACGCTGCCAGCAAGTCATGTGAACAAAATCGCTCGTGACTTGTCACCTGATGCGTCTGACGACTTTTTCTCTGGGTTAAACCATGGGCTATCGTCGAGTCCTCACATAGAATCTGTTCTCTTTTTGCTTCGCGAAATTTGCCGACAACAGTCTGCTGCATTTTTCCAAGGTTGTTCAAAATTGAAAACGGTGGCATTGCAGCTAGGTGTAGCGCAGTCTTCTATCACTTTTTTAGCCGAAAAGAATCATGCAGTGATCGAATTCATATGTACAACGCAAAACTGTTGATGTGGGACGCAGTTGTTTTCATGTGAAAATATGTACTATGGTGCTGACGCATGCAAGAATTCCTCAACCGTGAACTTTGGGACCACAACATCTCGATGTAGCGCATCGTTTATCAGAGATGCCCATAGTGGATTACTACTTGTATTTGCACTGCACAAGACCCACAGAAATGTTTTTGCCCGTGTCAGAGCAACATTCAATCTGCGTGCATCGTTCATGAATCCTACGCCTGTCGACGCGTTGCGAACACACGATAGTATGACCGCATCACTCTCTCTGCCTTGGAATCCATCTATAGTGCTAATATGCACTTGGACTTTTTGCAGTGTTCCTAATTGGCGTGTTAACTGTCTGAGTCTCTCGCACTGATACGAATAAGGTGAAATGACTGTTAATGTCAACTTCGGCCCAGCCTGCGCGATAGATGACTCTACAGCTAATATGAGTCGAACACATAACATTGCCTCATACTCGTTTTTCACAGAGCCATGATAGTCCCGCTGTTCGACACCACCACTCGTGTCAAACACCAAATATGGACCGAACGGAACAATGTGCGAAAAGCACATCGTTTCATGTTGTAATATACTCGTTGTACGAGTGCAAACACTCGCGTCTACTAACTTGCCTGCATAAAAGAAGGTTGATGGAAACTGCCGTATACTAGGATGCATACGATACTGGATTGAAAGCAGAATCGGACTGATGCCATTGTCTACCAGTCTCTCAAAAAAGGACTTATCGTAGTGTGATTGCACAGCCGCCTTGGAAAGTACAGTCGACGGCAGTTGCTGAGGATCACCAACCAGAACACAGTGTTTAACCCCATGAAATAACGGCACAAGAAGAGATAACTCAGTAGCTTGAGCGGCCTCGTCAACAACAAGTGTATGAAACCCATGTGAAACATTCGTAAGGCATCGTTTGCCACTGGAAGCGAGTGTGGTGAAAACTATCTCAGCCTCATCTACGAAGGATGTCTCCAAAGCGCTTCGTAGCACGTCGATATTACACTCATTTCTCAATGCTTGATCATAATACGGACGCAAATGTTCGAGACGCGAAAGATCTGCTACTGCTCGGTCTCTATTTTCGTACATAGAAAGTATTTCCCTCGTGATCATTTCAAGCTCGGCCTGATTGAAGCGAGTGCTCTCTGCGGGCTTGAGAAAGTTGAGTCGTGTTTGTAAGTTTTCCTCTAGCGCTCGGACAGTATGGCACTGCCTGGAAAGCCAGAGCAACCAATCTTCCTTACTCATACCTAATAACGTTCTTGCTTTACTTTCAGCGCTGAATTCGAACAGTTGTCTGTCCTCACTATCTACATTTTTTGTTCCAACGTGAATTATTGACGGATGGTATTTCGCTCCATCACGCTGAATGAAACCTGCATGTGATACGCGCCGTAGGATGTTCATAACCGCGCCATTGCTAGGCGCACAAACCAATATATGTGGTCTTTGTTGCGTTGTGTCAGTGTCCCCGGCAATAGCGTGTATGATCGAGCGATAGTAATCATCAAATTTTACCAGATGGAGTGCATTTAGGAGTCCCCACTGTAAAGAAATATGAGAATATCAGCACTTCAAACGAACGAAACGAAATGACGCACTATTGTATGTGTCTTTCCAGTGCCAGGAGGACCCTGTATGAGAGTGAAAGGAAAGTTTGTTGATTGCGATACATCGCGTAGCATAGCTTGTCTGATTGCTTGAGTTTGGTCTCGATTGAAGCACTCGTCCAATCCGCCAATTTGAGGCACACACGGCAGCTTGTCGGAATAAACATGATTATTCTTATGCTTCCCTGGATTCAAAATGGACTGTAACATGCGCTATATTAGGCTTTAGAACAAATATCAAAGTAGTCTACGAACAAGAATAACGTACAGTGTCCAAGTTTTCTAGGGACCAAAGTGCACCAAACTCCTGCAAAAACGTAGACAACTTTGTGCTGGGTAATAACCAGTATGTGCCCAAAACGTTATGGTCGTTTATATCGTGCTTCAACGACGTCCCTCCTCGTGGAACCAGAAAGCTGGTGTCTTTTGAGACCAACTTTACAGTTACAGTTTGCTTTGTCGCGGAAAGAGAAGTGTGCAGTACTGTGCCAAGTGCATGGGGGCCCGCGGGAGGACCTCGTGGCGCGTATCCCGTAGCTTCTGGGGCTATCAAGATGACCACATTCGGCCTCAATATTCTATCGAGTTCGTCTACGTTTCCTTTGGAGATGGTGCAAGTCACCTCAGCACCGAGAGATATTTTGGTGACAGTTACTTTCATACGACACCCAGAAGCTGAAATCGAAAATAAGAGTCACAATCGATGAGAATATACTTTCATCATTACCCGCGGATTGTTCAAATCCTGATTTCACACTCTCTCTTGCTTCTTCAACAAGAAGGGCCGCAAAATCTTCTCGATACTCGTGTATATTACGGAAAACTGGCGACAACTGGGGCAACTTCACTGGAATATCGACCCATAATTTTCCATCAAGGAGGAGCAGCCGCTCGAGAGAAGAGCTCGTCATGGCTCGCAAAGTTCCACGGGTGTGCGGACCGTGGACTACAGAACGGAGTACGGCGAACGAATGACTGTTCAACGAACTTGTTTCGCCACTCTCGATGTGCGGTGTCACATTCGTACGAACATATCATATGATACTGAATGTAAGACGCTGTATATGAACGTATTGTTATGTATGAAAACACGTCGAAACTAGGAGCATGTATTTCACCGTGAACGTCACCGTTGCGCGTCCACATTCGTGTTGACTCGCACGTATGTCTCGTGATACGGCGGCGTTGCTGCACTTTGCGACAAACAACAATGGATCATGTACGACTCACACAGGTAGAATATCACGTAGATTGTCACGAGCCAGCTAAAGACGCGTTCACAAGGCACTGTTCCAAGATTTAGTAGAAAGTTATCGCGTTGACTTTCAGATGAGCGAAGAGGAAGCTTTCCGGGAAGCGAAGGAAGAACTTCGGATAAGAGGACTAGAATACCGTGACATACTGCGTGAAAGCTCAGAGGATAGATCAAAACGTGCGTTCATGTTCGAGGAACTTATGAGAGCCGCTGAGGAGACAGATGCAACAAAAATTGAGTTGTGTGTATCAAAACTTTGTGCAGTTTCTTCCGACTTTAATTTCTTTACCGGCGAAAAAAGTTTCATTCAAACTACATCGAGCCTGACAACGGCGGCACTTTTAGTTTTGGACAAAGAAGAGACTTGTCACTTTGTTTTCAAAATTCTGTTAGGTGAGAGTTTTGAGCACGACTAGTAATGTGGTATTGGTTTATATTCTACGTAGAGACTCTCCAAAGAAGTAACGTCATGGTTGACATTTGGGATGACGTTTCGAAGCGTTTGCTTAGTAATATGGGAGCAGATGTACTTGAGAATGGCGTTATGTGTGATGACTTTTTGCGCGTACTTATGGCAGGGTCAAAGTGTTGCTACAGAACAAAGCAGGAACTATTAGAAGTGAGTATTTATGATTTCCCCTCCGTCTCGTCATTCACTATTGCCACAGTACAACACTTTAACGATGCTTATGCACGTTCTGGCGACTGATTGGCGAACTTCGCACATCACGATATGTAAGCTGACACGCACACTCTTGGCACGAGGTCAAGGCGATGCGCCTGTGCCTTTAGCACGCATTCACGAGCTGTGCGATGCTGAGCTTGCGAATATGCTTGTGAAGAGTACGTTGCTTCATTACTATAAAAAAGTTTTGACCTTTACTCTTAAAAGTTCTGAAGGATGACTGTGAGAAGCCACTAGAGTATCGCAGTGAAAGTATTCTGTACTTGGTAAGATGGTGACCTGTGTGATGACCCTATGAAATACTATTGCAACAGATTGAATCTCTGCTTATCAGTGAGATAATTTGCACAATTTTCATGGAAGCAGACGCTTTCGACTGCTTCTTGGTTCGTGCTTTAACCTAAATCCTGCTCAGTTTTTGAATCGCACAACAGAGAATCTTGGCACAACCATTCAGCGAAGCACAGACTAAATTCACTCTCGGGTGCCTTCGGAGAATTTTGATCCTTGAAAGTACAAGGATACGCTTTGTCGAAAGCGGCGGTGTTCAATTGATGAACAGGATTTTATTGATTACAGGTTTGAAAGTTGTTTTGAATGTTTTCACTTTTCTTATCACCCATTTCGAAGGCAAGCATCACGGTATTGTTGAACGTGCACTGGGGGTGCTAGTCGCGGCATCGCTTCGGAATGTTCATTTAACAGAAGTCATGGTCCACGAGCAGCACTTTGATACGTTGATGGACTTGATGCGAAAACATAAAGACGAAGGAGGTATTCAACGGCAATGCTGCATGCTGATACGAAATTGCACTGCAAGCGGTGCTCAAATTGTGAAGGTGCGTCGCACATGTCGAGAGATTTAGTTAACGTTCTTAGATGGCAAAACAGTCCATGCTTATTGAACAAGGAGTTGAAGATTTACTTCGACTGGCGAAAAAAGAGCACCTACTGCTATGTTCAGATGTTGGTAGTGCAGCTTTGCGTGATCTCGGTTGCACGAACTACAATGAAGACTGGAATCCGCGTACTCTGGTTCTCGGTATTGGCGGAGGAGTCATAGATACAACAGAACTTTAGCATTGTTCATGTACATCTGTGAAAAGCCCACGAACGAAATACGTACACAGCCATGTTGTCCGGAATATTAGTATAACGTATATCACAACTTGTAGTGCACCAACCAATAATCGCTCAGCAAGGATGTAGTTTGATTCAGCATAGTTTGATTCAGCATACATATATTTGTACCAGTCGCGTGTAGGCTGCAGTTTTAGGCGTGATGATTGGCGTCATCCGGTTCGACGCACACTTACATGTTGAACTGATATCAGCAGGCTCATTGGCGAGTCGACTGCGTGTTAGCAGTTTCAGATATAGCGAAAGTTTTGACTGTACACATTCGTTGAAGAAGGTCTTGGAGGAAAGACTAGAAACGGTCATTGTTGTCTCGACCGTGGCGAGTGAATGTCAATCCGAATTCCGTGCTTTAATTGATACCATGACAAGATTCTGCATAATGTTAGGCTGTAAGGTTTTTCGATTAGTCCTCGAAAAGTATTCTGGACGTCAAAATATCAATATGCCTGCACCTAATAACATCCTGGTGCTTAATTGGTTCGATAGCAACCTCGCCCATGTGTTGGAGAGGGCATTACGATCTAAACGAACGGCTGATATACTCGAATTTTTAGTGACATCGACTGTACAAAAAACACGAGTGTTGCCGGACTCCACGTTCAAAGGCGATCTGGCGCCTGTTGCGTCATACTCACTGTTCGGCGTCACCTTGATGAGTTGTGCGATGAAAACACAGTGCATGTGTCATATGCAAAAGAATGGCGGCAACTTAGCGAATGCTTACTTTGATACGTCAGATGCATTCAAGGTACGAATGCTTGAAAATTACGCAAACGCGGAGACATGCGTCTCACTACTGTCGAACCTCATTCTAGAATGGAAACACATCCGAACGGGTGGTCCATATTATTTTCAGTCGATGATCATAGCGACTCTGAACACTTTTTACGCGATTGACGTGTGTAACGGTCTGCTCCACCAAATGCATGATCCTATTGCTACAGAAATGAAAACTAGATTGTTCTCACCTCCTGCCTTGGTCAGGATAAAACAAGAACTTAACTCTCACATTCGTGCGGGTGTACACGATGTCAAGTTTGGAGCTTTGAGTGATATTTTCTTGTGGAAGTCAGGGATCGATAGGACGTTTGATTTGTATCGTGTGTCTTTGTGTCAGATCGCAGAAGATATTTTCACGTTCATCATCAATCAGCAGCGACTATTCGGATTTCAGAGTAGAGTACTGAAGTATAGAAAACATTGTGGATTTGACTGGTATGTGCAGCATTCCGAGCTCTACAAATTAGACGACTATCGCGGTACTCGTGTCACTGCTTTCGATAACTGCCCTTCGAAATTGAAAACAAAAAGTGGTGGTTACACCAGGCTTTCTTGTTGTCATTTAGACTGCTTGAATGCGCGTTTTGAGGCGAAGTTGGCTGATTTGGAACGGAGGAGAACATTGATGTATCAGAATTTAGAGGCAACTTTACAGAGTGCAAAATCATGCCTCGGCATCACAATGCATAGTATGAAATATGTCGTCTGTTTCTTTGAGCGCAGCACTGATTTTTGTCGCAATACGAGACCGTTTATGAATGAAAATGGAGTATTTCTTGTTGATGCTCCGGGTGTACAGTTCGGAGAGTCATGTGCTTCACGCTCGCTTTTACTTACACATGCGACGCCATTTGTGCTCGTAACGGGTCCAAGTATGAGTGGAAAGAGTACGTTTATACAACGAGTTGCTGAACTTACCACGCTCGCTTTATCGACGCGGTTTATCAATGCTCGACATATGTATTGTCCATTATTTGACGTGGTGTTTCATCATGGCGAAGAACAAATTGGTTTGTTCAGCTCTCACTTCTTCTCGGATTTGAAGCTCTTGCAGAGCATAATATCGACCTGTTCTTCCAGCGCACTAGTTCTTCTCGATGAGCCATGTAAGTCAACCAGTGTTAGAGAGGCAGAGTGCATCATGTGGGTGTTCCTAGAATTTTTGCTACAACGGAGTGTAAAACTCGTTCTCGTTAGTCATTTACGAACGGTTGTGGACTTCGGGGTAGTATACAGTGCATCACGTACTCTCACCTTGGGATTCGCAGAAGAGTATGGGCATTTCAACTTCAACTACATGTTGATTGACTACGAACGTCGTCACGATGAGAACTACGGTATTCGACAGGCTCGCTTGAGTAAGCTTCCTTTGGAAGTGTTAACGAGATCGGCGTCTATTGCTTTGATACTACGTAGTTCGTTCGCGTCGCTCTGGGGAATCGATCGTACACTCAAGGCATATGCTTTCACCGCAAACGTTCAGGAAATAATATCCTCGCTCAATTTAATGGCAGAATATGTTACTGCTGATGATGTTAGAAGGAAGACGGAATTGCTTCGATTGTTTCGATTGTTTTCATGAATCAGCACAGATCATAGTGTCTCACTGCGGGTTCTTGAAAAGTATCGGGTTCTCAGATGTGCTTTCGGTTGCGTTTACCAAGTGACGTAGAATAGCTAGCGGGATCATGATGATCGTCGACTGATGAAATAATCTGCACCCACATTTGCGTGGGAACGTAAGTAGAGAAGCAGTCTATAACATCGCTGGCGAGAAGAGCGATGCCTTTTTCCCCTTTACGACTGATTCTACAAATTGCGACGAAATCACGTAAGATCTCAGGATAGTGCTTTAACACATCTTTCATTTCGTTTGCGAGCGCAGCCATCCATTTCAATGCAAACTCTTGTAGCTCACGGCACATGGACATTCTCAACAAATGCATCTTGTTTGTAACAAAATTACCGTACAGAGGCAAATGAAAAATCTCGGTCGAACACTCATTCCCCTGCCAAAAGTCGGATCTTTCCTGCTGAATTAAGTGCGCGGAGATGACAGTCAAAGTTCTCTGAATTGATGACATAGTTTTCTCAGATGTTTTTGTGAAACTACTTGATGTGTGTAGTTGCCACAACACATTCACGATGCCTATCAAAGTATCGTGGATGCACTCACTTGGAAAACTATTGATGATGTATTGAACCTCAGTTCTATTTTTCGTGTATTTGTGAATCACACACAGGTTGAGTAATCGACATATCGTTGTTTTTATCCAGACGTGTGGATGATTGAGCAACGTGATAAATACCCGAGAAAGATTGAATGCTTGCACGGAATCAAGTGTGCCATCTATACCCTGCTCACACCCCTGTTCAAATATTAAGAGCGCGTTGTACAATAGCGGCCAATCACCCTCTACTGCGCTACCATCGCAATCTGAAAGACTGACGATTTTCTTGGTGATTTCGCTTCGTAACTCGATATAAATTTGGGCTGCGAGATCTATCTCCGGCAACGATATTCTGAGTATCTGTAAAGCTGCTCCGACAATCGCTCCATTTTCGCCAGTAATTGCTGTGGCTATTATTGTGAAGAGCTTATTGAGGCGAGTGTCTGAAACGCGCTGAAGTAATACCAGCGTGCTGTGCGCGCACAAAGTTCTACATGCTTGGTCGGCATCTGATGCTAATTTTGCCAAGAAAAAAAACAGAAGCAATTCTGAGTGTATATTGAGTATGTTTTCTGGAATCTTTGCCACGAGTGTCGATATCGTTGCTAGAACGGACAAACGACCCTGGGCATACTCATAGTCTGCATTCGCAAGCAGACTGTTAAGAATTCCATGTAATTTACGTTCTCCGATGGGATACACCGAAATAAACTGAACAACCAATTTTGAGCACGACGCTCTGAGCTGGACATTGTTGCCCACAGCATTGAGTGATATTATTTTCTCAAGGAGCTCATACATATGGGGTACTAAAATCCTTTTCCCTATGACTGCTTTGAGTATACTGAAATTAGCCTTCGAAAGTTGGTAGCGCTGCGTGTCTTCAAGTGTAAGAGTCACGACGAGGTTGCAAAGATCTGAAGACAACGTCAAAGAATGATCGCTCTTCAATACTGCTGTCAACAATGCATACACTGCATTTCGCAACATTAAGGTTGGTGACTGTTTCAAAAGCTGAAACATTAGCTTCGATATAAAGACCAGATGCTGCTGAAATGTACTTGGTGCATGTCGCACGGTGTCTTTCAGAACAGTAATCGCTCGTATTTGAAGATCACGATATCTCAGTAGACTTGTGAGTATACTGAAGTAACTTCGTTCCATATGCTTTGTGAAACTTCCCATGTTGGCGTTTGACGTTCTACGAAGGACATCACTCAGTATATCAAGTGAAAAATTGGCCAGCATATTGATATTTTCAGTATGTATTGTCTTTATCTTCTCAACGTGAGCCGCTGAGTTGTCCCTCATCCCTTTAGAAGAGCGGTTGGACTCAACATCCTTTGTTTCAACCACGTTCAGACAATTACTTACGACTGAAAAGAAGATAAGTAGCACACTGTAAGCCGACAGTCGCGTATTTGTTGACAAGCCTTGGCGTAAAGCTTCAAGATACAACTTTAACTTTGTCGCGTTCAATCCACTGACCGAGCTCACGCTCAAAACGTTTCTCAGTGGACGTATAGCGGAGTTTAGCGTGTAATCGTCGTAAATACGTGAGAACAGAAGGACTGTACTTCTCAATGGGTACATCTTGCGGCTCTCCGCGCAGAATGTCTTCACACTTCCGCAAAGCATTGAACCATATAAATCTCCAAAAGAATCACGCTCAAGGATATTCACAACAACTGGCAGAACGATCTGGAAATCTGCATCCAATAACGCGTCAGAGAACACCGCAGAAAATATGATAGATTCTCTAACATATTGTGTGAACCCTTTATCTAGTTGACTCATCAAAAACTGCAGCATTTGGACTATAATAGAGGATGGCAATGACGTCAGAAGACAACGCAACGTTCTACGCGCTGAGTCCCTTACCTTCTGAGAACGACTGCAAAAAGCGTGGGCAAGTTTCGACATCACGATCCGCATTCTATCGTCTCTGTCTGAAGCTTCGAGTAAGCATGAAATAACGCAGAATGCTTGCGTGAACAAATGGTTCACCTTGCCCTGATGCTCGTCACGCCCGTGCACCACAATTCGCGCCTCCAAATACGGCAGAACAGACGGATTCAATTCTTTCACTACCTCGATCTGGTCTATTTCAGAACCAACACCACACTTTGTATTAACCTTTGCGATGTTAACCAACGCTAAACAAAGGTATTTCTCGAATGCATTCGACCCAACACCCCGCATATTGATAATTTTGAGTACCTCAACCATATAGTCATCCCATGTGATGAAATGCAATGTTTCTATGCTTGTTGAAATAGCTATCTCCACAACATCCGGAGAATCAGAATACAAAAAACCCTTCAGCAAGGGTAAAACGAATGTAACCATCGATCGCGAGCTGAATTCTGCAACCCGCAATACCCTTTTTAGATTGCGGAGAGCTTCACACTGATGTCGTTCTTGAATGTGCCCAACATTTTCAAAAAATTGCTTCGTCAGTGGGTGGTTCCGCAACTGGCACAAATCCTGATAGATCTTAGGAAGCAATGCTATAAAACTGTTCAATATCATAATTCCCTCCAAACGTGTACTTAGATGACGATGTGATAGGAGCGAAGGCAGAGAATCGTTGACTGCGACTTGTAGCACGTGCAGTAATGACTCATGTTCACCTGGAACAATCAGTTTTGAGACCGCACAAGCGAAATTTACCAATGACTCCCGCGCTGCTATTCTAATAGTGATGTCATCACCTTTTAAATCATACATACTTTGACGAATGAGTGATTCAACTAAGTAGACATCCACCGCGATTTCTAAAAAGAAGTCTGTCGTGAGTCCCCGATATGTTTGCACACGTGTTGTAACATCCGTTTCGTCAATTTTGTCTGTCCGCATGGCATTGAGATTTCGCAAACGATGAATGACATCAATTGCACGCGGTTGATGTGCTGCGACAGTCTCAAAAATGCCAAGTAATGCATGACGAATATGTGTTCGCCGAATTTTTCCAAATAAGAAAGCGAGTTGATGCATGACGTCATTACAGATATCTCTTTCGACTCTTCGCTCAGAAAGTATAGCCCAAAGAACCCCCAATAGCTTTTGGAGCACTATATCACTTACTCTCGAAGTGCTCACGATAACGCTGACGATATTTCGAATGATTATCGAAACCAAATTATCTCCTTCACACGTCAAGATGACGAGCCTTTCAAGGATAGACCACTCCGCGCCAAATTTATAATGTTTTCGACGGGTACAATCAAAATTTACCAGATTCAACACATAATTTACTAATTGACGGTCCGATCGCAAAAGTTTGAGCGCCTCTGAGCGGATTCGAGGTTCCGAACTTCCTACAAAGTCAACGACGTTTCCCAGTATACTTATGATAGACGCTCGACATTCTGGCAATATGTCCTGTACTTGAAGACACCGCCAGCACTGAGTTATAATGGAGTGCAAACTTCCAATACCCTGCTCATCTGCAAAGAGTAAATCGGGGTACGCGGACAACACATGCACAATTTGTAGGCATGTTGATACGCGTTGTTGTACATGGGACTCAAGACGTGTGCCTAGTTTGGACAGAGCTGGAATGATGATAGGCCAGAACGGCATGATGTCACCCTGAAAATACTCGCAGATGATCATTATATTGAGTGCACTCTCGCGATGGATGATCTTTGTACGGTGATCGAACGTGTCACCCGATAGTAAGCCCACTGACCCACCTTCCGATGATTGATCTACAGAAAGCGCAAATATCTTGAATGTGACTAAGATAAAAATATCTGGGCACTTTCTTAAATGAGCACGAAGTACGGTCATCATAGTGCGCGAATTGAGTAAAAACGCTACCGTCGTTTTCGAGCAGCTGTTCAAGTTTATATGTAAGCTTGACGTATATGCAGCCGAACGTTGCTTCAGTAATGAACCCAAAAGATGTGTATGTAATTCATCCTCACTTATTCTCACCACACCAGACAGGCTACGTGCAAACAAGGGAAGTATCTCGTGCGTTTCGAACATCGATATACTTGCAAGTGCTGCGGAACGGATTCCCTTTTTGTCTTTACGGCGGGCGTGACATTGTAGTATCCCAATAAGAATTGGAACAACTTTCTTTCTGTACTTTTCATCGATAAAAAATACCCCGTCTGCCTTGGCATCCGCATCGAAACATACAGGTCTTGCAGTCAAAGTCGCTTTGAATGTGGTATGATTCACTAGTAATCGCAAGTAATCAATCAGCTCAGCACTGAAGTAGCTAAGATTGCAGCGCTCTAAACATGTCAATGCTGCGGTTGCAACATCTACATTTTCGTATCCAGTCATCCGCTCCAAAATACAAATAAATGAATCTGATCTCAGGGCAGACTTGCGTTTTAAAGCCCTTGATATTATTCGAAGCCATGTCACTAAACATTTATCATAGTTCTTCCGAGGGATACCAGGTAGTAAACTATTTGCACGAGACGCATACTCAAAAAATCGATCTATGATTTTCAAAGAAGTTTGCGTTTCCTCATCCATGCTCGCTAAAATATTCAAAAGAGAATCCATGTACATCCAGTGGAGGTCTTCATGGTTATGATCATCATCGTCTATAACTGTATTCAGGGTTATCGGGGCTTTACCACCCGCATCCATTCCAAACTCTTCGTTGAAACATATACAGTCTGTTCTGATAACTTTGTCAACCAGTTGATTGCTTTCCTCAGGCTGCACCTGAATCAAAGACTCTAAATACTTAGACAGTGCCGGCCAAAATGCCGTCAATCGAACATATAATGCCCCTAGACATAGTTTGACCAAAAGAAAACGCTGAAAACTGTTCTGTGAGGTCACTCTACCGAGGGACGCTAATTTTGAAAGCGAGGTTGTGCAGTATTTGATGTGCGCCAACAAACCTCCACACTCAGTACTGTGGCTATTCAAGGCATAGAACATGCGGATCTCTGATTTGAGCCCTCTAATCGACTCCATCAATTCACCATCGTTCTCACTAGAAGTTACTTGTGCGAGTTTGCCATCTGCTATGAGGAGTAAAACACGCAAGCCAGCTAGTCGTAGTCTAATATCCTCGGAGTCCAATATTGCTATTGCTGGTTCGACAAGCTTGGTGTAAAGAGACTCTGCAGTTGGCTCAAAATAACACGCGTTCATCTCGCAGAATGTCGCAACTGCATTCCAAGCACTCGGCGAAAAATATGGCGAGGATGAAATTTCTAACACAGCCTCGGCGATAGTCAACATCGCGCGATTTTCTCGCTCGCTTATGTTTGACACATCAAAGCAAAGGGCAGCTTCTGTGCACGCTGTTAAGATAGCTAGTATATTCTGAGCTTCAAACGCCGCAGTGTTACTTCGCTTCAAAGCAATCTTCTCGTTCTGCATAGCGCAGCTGATGAGATCAAGACTTTTGCTTCGTATCCTTGTGAGCGGTATGTAGTAAATATTTATGACGGAACGTTCAGCGACACAGTCAGAAGAAATCGATGCTGCGTGCACTGCAATATTTACGATATTTTTATCTAGCGCTGACGGCGTACATCGTCGTTTTGATGCAATATTGTGTAAGAGCTTTCGCATGAGCTGCACGGAAGATTTTCCAAGTTTTGATACAGAATCACGTGCCGCCACAAATGCTTGCAATAGTATGTGTTGATCTGCCAATTCTGTAGCTTGTGTGTAGCTTGAATACAGACTCGACAAAAAGCGTATTGTTTCCTCCGGCTTATCTTGCGATATCAAAACGGTCCAAGGAATACTGTGTAAAGAAGGTATTACTGTGTGCGGACTGCCAACAAGTTTCGAACTAAAAACAAAAGTGAACAATTCACTGAGAAAATCGCGTCTTGCCGCAAGGACTGATTCGCTTGATGTTAGCTCAAACTTTGACGTCCTTGCAACGAGATGATTGAATACTTGTAATATTTTGTCAACTTGATAGGGCTGGGTAAAGTACTGCACGCACACACGCGATAGTTGAAGCGTAACAAGATGCGACGTACTTTCACCCATTGTGGCTATGATCGCGTGCAACAGCTCATGTATCATATCCCAAATCCTTGGCATACATTGACCACTTTGCGAATGTTGAAGAACTCCTTTCATCGTCGTCATTATGACAGTGGAATGTATCGCATGTATTTCAATGTTCATATCATCGCATAAAACTGCACGCGTAAGCATGTCTTCAATTCGGTCAAGTGCCTTAGAATGAATTTCGTTGCCTATCCCAACAAAACATTGATAAATGAGTTCACCTGTTTCAACAGAGATTTCCATCTGAAACTTTAATCCACGAGTCGTTGCCGCTATTTCCGCAATCAAATCCAAGTAAACATCTCCCCAGGAGCCAATTGTTGCAGAACGTAAACTAAAACCAAGAGTTTTCGCTGCCAGGCTCCTCACAATTCTGCACTTATGTAGCCGAAGCATCGAAGTGTACGCGAATAACTTTGAATGATTCGCCAGAAATTGTTTCCTGCACAATTTGCAAAGACGAGCCAAGCAGTCGAATATGACTTCCAGGACTTCAGAATCTTCAAATGCGCCTTCGTTGACCAAGGACGCCATAGATTCCACAGTTCGTGAAAAGTAAACAAGAAAGTCTTCTCCAAGATCTTGTGCTAGCGCACTTAAAACTCCAAGCAAAGCGGGAACGGATACTGCTGCTTTGTAGTGTAGCCTAGATAAAATTGCATCTACGAGCTCTCGCTGGTGTAAAATGATCTGTGGTAGCGTTTGGTATTTACCCCGCATCTGCCTGATGAAAGAGTTATAGTCGTGGGCACAACATAGTTCCTGCCAGTGTTGACAAGCTTGTTCAGTGAAACACTCAGCATCAGGTAGGAGGATCCCATTTACTTCAGCATTCGAATCTATTCTTATTGCCTTAACTTTCTGCGATGTCGACTCAAATTTGAATCTTCGCCCCGACTCTTCTGCTCTGACCATGGTTTACTTCGAGGCTCTGAAGTCTTCACAAGAAAGGCGTCGGTGTGTTAGCGACAGTCTCAGGCCCGGATCATAAGAGCAATTGTGGATTGACACTTGTACAATTACGGTCTGATCAACTTTGTATTAGCAGACTTTTGACAGTTCTCGCTATGAAACGCGGAAGTCAACCGCCGCCACATGACAGTGTCGAAAGACTAAAAAGACAAGACGAACGTGATTCCAATCTAAGAAATATTCTTTTTTTCATAATCACACATACTTTAGTATCATTATATTGTATCATAATATAAGGATGAAAGTATGAGATCGGTGTTGGTGTCGGCAATGAAAATAGCCTCATATATTAATATAGACAGCATCTATCATTCACATTTCTTTCATCGCCTTGCTTCGCCTCGCAGCCGCGGTCAAACGCAGTCGCGTCGCGTGTGAATTACCCCGACAGGCCGCACTGACACGTGTATCCTATATCGTGCCGACAGGAGCGCACTGCGTCTAAGCTTAGGAACAGTGTTGCGAGCGCGCATTACGGCAATCACACGTAGCGTTGCTCGTCAAAATAGCAGCACGCGATGTACACGTCTTCAACTCGACTGGCTCAAAACCTCAACCAGACTCGAGTCGCGCGCCCGCGATGTGCTGGGGGGCACGGACGAAACGCCGACAGTCTTCGCCCCGTGATTACGCGAAAATTGAGCGCACGTGCGCGTAATGGGCGCTCAGGCACACGGTTCGTGCCAAATCGTGGTTCTGAGCAGGATATCTTA
>Ga0228638_1000002_pt1 | contig 119307 bp, 84 predicted proteins | sample 48DmetaG_FD_182704 | JGI IMG/M metagenome (GOLD analysis project Ga0228638, IMG submission 182704) | Seawater microbial communities from Monterey Bay, California, United States - 48D | ecosystem: Environmental > Aquatic > Marine > Coastal | place: USA: California | collected 2016-10-31 | reverse complement strand
TGCAGAAGATGACTTTCGATTCCTACCTGTACAAAACTGTTGTGCCGGGCAATCCGTTGGACGATGCGAAGCTCCTCGCCAATACTGTTGCCTCACTGATGCGCTCGAACGCTCTTCGCATCGCGTCCAAAAGCGGTATTACTGCGTAAGATGCGATTAATTTCAATTCTTCACGGATCATCTTCGCAGCAAATTAGTAGCGCTACATCTTACAATGTTATAATCATTTTATTCACCTATGAGCACGTCACTCTTATCATTGGAAAGGCGCTCCTCTCTTTTGCTGAAGTCACACTATGCAGGTAATTTGTACAGCATTGAAACTAGTACAGTACATATTATGAAGAGATTCGAGGTTCAATTGATTGATCTTCTACTCCCTCATGGTACTGCCAAGCTTTCCTACACTCTCGACGATGTCTTTCTGCCATTGCATTCGCGTTGGACAGACTATCTGTAATACTTTCCTTTGATGGAGTGAACGAGTAACAAAATCCGAACTGCGCTTCAAATACTAGTGGTAGGAAAGGAGACACGACAAAATCAATAAGTGGTTTAATGGGGAGCAAAGGAGTGAGAATCTTAATCGCTTCACTATTCATTCTTCCAAGTCCTTGTATGGCAGCAGTTCGAAACAAACGCTTTGCGTAGTACATTTTGAGTTTAGTTAGAGCCTCAGATGGATGCTTTACATCCAAAAGAAGGTCAGACAGAACGAAGGCATCTTCAAATGCCAAACCAGATCCTTGACCGATGTTAGGCATCGTCGCATGGCACGAGTCTCCAAGCAATACGACATTTCCATCAGACCAGCCCTTGAGGCAAGGGGGGCGATCCCATAAATCCCTTTGACTGATATCTTTATCCCGTGAAATAGAAATCAAAGTACTGATTTCGGGAGCCCAGTCGCTAAATTTATCCAATAAATATTGTCTTGGCTCATTAATCTGTTCACTATCAGGACCCGCCTTGATAAAAGCATACCACTGAATACGTCCATGTCGGTCTGGACACGTCACAAAATAATGGTCTGGTCCGATGTATGCACAGTATCCAACATCGAAAAAGTCTTCAGTTTCGTGAACGGGCAAGTCACTAAACAGGCGATAACCAGTATGGGAGGCCGTACTCTTGGAACCACGCCCTGTCCCCACCTCGTCAAGCATTTGAGCCCGGACGCAACTCCATATGCCGTCTGCGCCCACAAGGATATCACCTTCAACATTGGTACTATTCTCGAGTTTGACCGAGACTTTTCCCGAAGTAAAATCCTGAGCATACGACTTAACTCTAGAACCCATCTTCAAATCTGTATTGCCGCATGATTTATCACTGTTGATAGATGCAATCTCGTCTAGCAGACAGCGCTGCAAATCTGACCTGTCAACGCAGACAGCAAAAGGCAACTGACTTCTTCTAGGTATTTCTGTAATTGCATCAAATGTGAACATCCAATCAGCCGTGTATCCGTCTTTTATGCCGCTTATCGTACCCCAGAACGGTCGACTGTTTTCTAGGATGGCCTTATAAAGTCGTTCGCTCGTTGCTTTGAGAACGCTCGTGCCGTTACTGGCCAACTGGATAGGGCCACCATACGGACGGTACTCCTGAGTACGTTCAACTACGGTCACGTTGAAACCCTTCTTAGTCAAACAAATGGCGAGAAACAAACCACCTAGTCCCCCCCCGGCTATCACGATATGGAGTTTGGGTGCGTCTCGTGTGTCATCGCCACTTTCAGTGGAAGTTCCTGAAGCGGAGAAGCGTTTTACTACGGACGCGCTCCGTCGTCGTCCTTTCAGCTTTGTATTGGCACCAATACGCACGTTCGATTTACAAACATTCGAACAAGTGCGTTCGCGAGGTATCCATAGCTGTACGTTCGCCATGGTTCCCGTCCCGAACGGAACAGCTTCGAAGTATCGGGCTGTCGTGGGTTGGAGCAGGGTGTACGGAAATTACACTGGAGAGTAGGGTTGATACACACACTGAGATTTGTTTTTTGATAGCGGTGAGCTACTCACACGCACCACACACATGACAAGTCAGGGTGATTGAAAGCGGTTTTAAACGATTCACAACGTCGCAACTCATATTTTTCTAGAGAGCACATTGAGCTCCTGTTCTAAGCTTTGTAACTCTCGTAGGTGTAGTTGTAGCATGTGGAACATGGGACCAAGAGTGGTGGCCCTCGTTTCGTCCTACTTTTTTGTCAATCGTGGAAAATGAAGTGACAGCGACTAAGTTTACCGATTGTTTTGGATACGATTCTGATTGTAGAAACATCTGCGTGACAGCTTGGACCTTGGAACTGACGTCTTCACCAAAAGTAAAAAGTAACTCTCGTTCGTTGCTTGTCGACACAAACACACTGGTAAAACATTAGACACCGGGCTGTGAATCGTAAGAAGGAGCTCGAACCTTTGCGCTGTTTTGAGATCAATACTGAGCGTTTTCAACACGTTGTCCATCTCTATTTGATGTGCCTCTAGTATATCCAACTGTCTCGCAATTCTACAATGATCTGCAAACGAGGTTGCGAGCTGTGCCTATGTTGACAAACGAGTTTTACAAACCTTTAACATGAAATGAGTTTCGGAGCTTGACTGACCTGCAAATGCTCTAATATAGATCGATTGTTGATGACCTGCTTGTCTAAACTGTGAAGTCGTTGAACCTCTCTCTCAAACTCCTGCTGCAGAGGTTTGAAATATGGAAAGCCTTACGTCATATGTATCGCTTACGCTGTATTGTTCGAGGTCGCGCGACCATCGCACTGTGCGTATAGCGGCATACGTCATGTCCCGAGAAAGTTCCCTCGTCATAGCGTTCGGAGGTTTGTGTTCGTTGCCGCGGTATCTACAAGCGCCCTGATAAGTGTACAAGCGTGCGCGTCCTTGCGGCGTGTCGCGCTAGTAAATGGTATGATAAATTCACTTGGACACTGTCACTCGCGCAGTTCTTTCGCGCTCAAGTTTCCGTCGTCTCACCAATACGTTACGTGCCGCTGTATAACCAAAGTCATACGTGTGCACCTACTTCCTCGAGAGCGGGGGCTCGGATTTACGATTTCACGATTAGACGACATTCGTCCACTTCGTATAGTGAGTGGCACGAGCCCAATAAAACACATCTGACGATGGACACTGTGTACCAGTGAGAGTTAACGTCAAAGTTCGAACGGTGAGTCCCGCTTGCGCTCGCACGCTAACGTGGATACTAGATGGAGTGACTTTCCTTTGTACTCGTCCATATCTGAAATTGGGAGTTTAAAATTAGCAGAGTCCAACAATTCTTGGGGCGTGTGCTAACTCGACTAAACTTTATAATTTCACCACGGCTGTAAAACGCAAGCGATACGGACACCCAGTACGTTATCAGTATTATGTTCTCCGACCTGTTTCGTAATCTGGCCAGGGTGGTGGGTTACGCATATTGTATCGCGGCGGGAACTCTGTTTACTTTTCAAAGGAAACTTCAATACATCCCTTCGGCACAGCGTCCTAGTCACCCTATTCGTCTGTCTGCAAGTTTCGCAGCAATAGAGGAGATTTTCACAGTTTCTGAAGACGGTCTAAAGCTTCATGGTTGGCATTGGCCAGCCGTTAAGGGCAGCATGTACGCCCACATCTCTATCTTGCACTTGCATGGTAACGCCGGCAACCGTGAGCACCGTCTGAGGTGGGCGTATATGATACGGCAGCAACTTGGTTGTGGTATTACTCTCATGGACTACAGAGGGTACGGTGGTAACAAAGGACGTCCTTCAGAACCAGGTCTTATTCTAGATGCTATCGCCGCTATTAAATGGCACTATGATAGGAAAAATGCAGTTGATGCCAAGCTCGTTTTGCATCTGGAAAGTATAGGAAGTGTTGCGGGGATAACTGCTCTTCTCAAAGTTGAGCCGTATGTTCAGCGTGCAATATCTGGTATAGTTGTCGAAGGTGGCCTGAGCTCTTGTATCGATATAATTCGCGATAATTTTCGCATTTTTCCTCTATCTCTTCTAATGTTGGATAAATGGAATAATACGTGTGCAGCAGCAAGACAGCTCAGTATGAAAACTCACTTCTTGAGCTTGCACGGCACGTCTGATGCCATTGTACCTCTGTGGTGCGGTAGAAAGCTCTTCGATGCAGTTGCTTGTGAGCACAAGCGATTTGTTCATTTTAATGGCGGTGGACACAATGATCTACTGGATCAGCCGACATATATCCAAACGCTAGAGGAATTTTATGCAAGACTATAGCAAATGAGCGACATACAGAACGAATCAGCTTGCCTCGGGCATGAATTGCACCTTCGCTAGAGTCACCGAATCACCCTTTCTAGTTCGTGTGACTCGTACTCGTGTATAGCCACCTCGCCGCGTTTGATAACGAGTAGACATATCAAACTGTAGTTTTTGTGCAAGTTCCTCTGACCCAAGTACACTTTGGATCCGTCGACGCGCACTTAAACTATTCTGTCCACTGCTTAATTATTTCGTGCATGGACTTGCGAAAATACTCACCTCTTTACCAATCGTGATTAATTTATCTGCGATCGTTTTGAGCATTTTAGCGCGCGTTAACGTTGTCTCCACTTCTCCATGAGTGACGAGTTGAAAGGCCATGTTTCTGTTGTACCTCTATGAAACTAGAGCTCAGATGAGAGTATGGAAAGTTTACCTCATCGCGGGAGAACGCATAAAGTTGTTTAGCATAATCGTTGCTCGGCGATAACTCAATTTTCAAAGCAGCGCTCGTCAACAGTGACGAGTGCGGCGACAGCAGACACTCCGTAGCTCGGCGGCGGATATCGTGCTTCACAGTACATGTACCCTATTCCATTTTAGTCGGAACTAGTAAAAATAGCCCATATTTCGCTACTGGATAGCTCGATTATTTTTGATATCTTTAGTCACCCTTGCAGCGTTGTGCTCATACCAAGTTAAAAGTGAAGAAGATTCTGTCGCTTCGAAGGTTAGGTTGCTCGACGTACCACGGAGTGCTGCGCACTTCCTCGTAAGGTCGCCTGTCCTTTGAAACTATCCAAGCCGACACGAACGGTTGTAGAGGTAGTTGAAGCAAGTCGTACGCGCACTTCTTTGCTTCAGACAGGATTCTCAGGCACAGGGTGACTCTCCGGAGCATGGAGAGTATTCAAGTGTTTGGGAGAGCTTCGTTGAACGAAAGGGAAGAAAAAGAAGTTCATAAGACAGAAACACGAAAACCAACAGCGCAGCCCTTACATGTCATCGTAGAGGATAAAGATTACCAGCTACATGCGAAAGTCAAGGCAGTTGCGGTAAGTGCTGCTGAAATACTATCAAACGCACCCGCATTGCAGGGGACAACTGTCAACACTCAGGCGTCGGTACAAAAAACGTGGTGAACAAACCGAAGAGAACAAATATGTCTATGTCATCAAATGCCCAGTGATGTAGGGCTATCCATGGTGCTCGTACAACGACGCTTTAGAGCCAAACTGGATGGCTTTTTTTATTCTTCGAGCGGCGGTCGACAGGCCAAGATGTAAGGCGAGCTCACGGAGACACTTCTTGTCGCCAATTCCTGGTGGCAAAGTAAGTTCAGCGATCTCATGTACGGGTGTTTTCAAGATTGACAGCATGAAGTCCTCATCTAAGTAGGGGAATCGTGCTTCGCGTCCATGATCAGACAGTATGCGATCGTCTCTGCCCAAGTTTCTTTGCCAGATCCTGAGAGTGTCTAGCCTAAGGTTCTCCTCGAAAGCGTCGTTACCAAATGACTTGAAAATGTTACGATGACGAGTATATCCGCCGCACAGTTCGTCCGCGCCCTGTCCTGATAAAATTATACGACAGCTGGTTTGGTAGGGAATTCGAGCGGAACTTTGTTGGTCACTTTTGATTGTGCCGGCTCCCTTAGCTGCGAACCACAGAGCAGCGCTTATGTTAAAATCCATCGCTGATTTACTCGGATAGATCAGAGACTCGATGTATTGTCTCATCGTGGATAATTGCCTACTATGAACATTTACTTCAATGAAGCGCCAGTTGCGTCCTGGGCAAACACGCTCAAGCTCAGCAAGCGCGCTTCGGGCTGCTTTCCTATCTGGAGACCTACCACCGTCGAAACATACACTGCAAAGATCAATTATTTCATCAGCTTGAAGATTTCGGTGCAGTAAAGCACACAATATGGTGCAGTCCAATCCTCCTGAAAAGAGAACGCCAAAATATGCCTTGTCACGTTTTGAAATACTTTCATGTAAGGGAATCCGACAATGTGCGGATCTCAGCTGCACGGATCTATCGAGACAGTACCATGAAGCTTGTTTGCGGCGAATAAAATCTTCATATTCTCGTGTTCGCTTCGTTCGTACATCGTAAGGCTCACACTCTTCTGTACTACAGCCTGAGGCACCTCGACGGAAAAAGAAAAGTAATAATGCCTTGTGATCACGCCAAATGTGATTTAGCCAGATTGATTTATTAATATATTTCGCACATCTATCGATGTACGTGCGCGACGCATTCGCGTCGAAGCTGAATATCCCCGGAGGACACTCAAACCAATCATGCCGTCTCACTTGAGCTTCACGTGGTACGACAGAGCACACACTTAAATAACCACGAGAACTACTCGGAAGGCAAAGTAATAGGCTTCGCCGACCCACTATATCCTTCGCAATCCAAAGACGATGCGTTTTATGATGCCAGTAGACTAGGCTCCAAGGCCCTCTCACAGCAGAAAGTAGTTGGGAAATTAGCACGCTATCACCTTCAGTAGCATCAAGTTGAGCCAGCAACCATTTTGAATCACTATCTACTACGACTCTGTTACCGCTAGTGTAAATTTCACCATTAAACACCAGCACGTTCTTTGTCGTTTCAGAGCATAATGGTACTTTAGTTCGGACGTGGCCTCGGAGTTGAAGAATAGAGCTACGGAAAGTCACAGTCGTTCCGTGCTTGGTCGACCGCTGTACTGTGCCGGTACCGTCTGGACCCCGGCGTGCGAGTGTCAAGTCGGACGATAGGCACGCGAGTATTCGATCGCTCACGCGTGTTTGTTCTGTGAGCACGGGACGATTAAACAGTTCGGAACTTTCGGGTGTGTAGGCTACGGGACCCAGTTCCACGTGAATCCCGCACATTCTTCGCGGTGACTCACTACGGTTGATATTTGAGCGATAGAACTAGTTCACACGGATGTATCTCGTGCGGGCATCACGGCGACAGCTCAGTTAGTGCCGATGCAACGCGGTGAATATCAGTAAATGTGAGAAGTCGTTCTACAGTGTCGCGCGACACCTCGAAGGCGGATCGATGGCAGATGCGACTGCGAAACTTACATCATTTTTAAAGTGCTATGAACGCCCGCGTGTTACGGGCGCATCTCAGACGACAACGCTCGGGCCCACGACGCTAAAACCCCGCCTGGATTAAAGTCTGGCGTAAGGCAAGCAAGACCTGATGAGGGGGAGTTGAGATGTCCCGACGGCCACATCAATACTCAGGCGTGCTTTTCTTTCGGAGGTTTTGGGACCGTTAAGGTGCGCTTTACCCGGACGCCGGTGCATCACCTGTGGAAAGCGTTAGTTGTAGAGCAGCCCGCGAACAAGATAACGGCGAGGCGAGACGCGTCTAAAATCTGTGACGTTTCGACAAACGAACGTGCGCGTACCTTCCCGCTTGCTGTAACTTTGTAACGCTTGGCGGCAGATTTCCGCGTTTTCATCTTCCCCGCGACGATTGACGTACTCACACGATCGTTCGCCGAAGTCGTCTTGCCGCTGGTGCACGACCCCCCCGCAAGTGAGGACTTCCGCGCAGTGAGCTTCGCCGAAGATGATGGGGAGATAAGTCGAGTGATACTCATGGAAGTAGTCGCGACGGGTGCAAACATTTGCGAGTCGTGGCGGCGGCGGCGGCGGCGGCGGCGACGGCGTGACCGAGCGTGCGGAGTACGCGGACACGACGTCACGGATAGCCTTGCCCTAAAAAAGGGTTTCTTTTATTATTTTCCGGCGGCTTCGGTTAGTCATTTTTGTCATTTAGGTGAATCGAAGGAGTTCATACTCGTGTACACACACAATATACGAAATACACATACGAAGAGTATCAAAGAAATGCCCAACTGTACCGCAGGTCCCCCAACACAGCACGCCGTTGACTACTTTGCGCCACTTTGCCTCATCTGGCTTCCCTGTAACGTGGATGCCGCACGATCCGTTAGCTTCTGGGTTCACTTTCAACCAGTATCATGCAAATGACACTACACGGAAGGTAAAGGCGGCGACAAAAACGGGAACAACAATCTGTGGGGTGGTTTTCTCTTCCGGCGTAGTTTTGGGAGCCGATACTAGATCGACGAACGGAGAGACAGTGGCGGACAAAAATTGCGCGAAGATCCACTATCTAGCTCCGAACATGTTTTGCTGTGGTGCAGGTACAGCGGCGGATACTGAGGCTGTGACAGGTAGGCTGACCACTCGGCTTCAGAGCTTTTCTAACTTGCCGTCAGGTTCTGTATCTTCTGAACTTTTACTACATCGGTCTTTTTCGGACAGGCCGAGCAAAGTAGTCACGGCGCTGACGATATTGAAGGAGCGGCTTTTCAAATACCAAGGGCACATTGGAGCTGCGCTGGTCCTCGGCGGTGTTGATGGAAACGGTCCGCACATTTTCTCTGTATATCCGCATGGCTCTTCTGACTCCCTCCCGTACGCAACAATGGGTAGTGGCTCCCTTGCAGCGATGGCTGTACTAGAATCTGAATATCAGGAGGGGCTGGATGAGAACGGAGCTAAGAACCTAGTTACTCGCGCGATTAAAGCGGGCATTTTCAACGATCTTGGATCAGGCTCTAACGTAGATCTCTGTGTCATCACGATCGATGGGGCCAAAGAACTTCGAAATCATCAAACTTACAACGAGCGATCGTGCAATCTTCGAGAGAGCCCGCTTGTAAGCGAGAAAGTCGAGCTAAACACCAGCAACTTGACAAGTGCGACGGCGGCATCTAAGCCTATAAATACGCCACGTGCCATTCAAAATTTGTGAGAGGTGCTTTGAATTGTTGACCAAAATGTATGTTGGAGTCAAAGATGCTCTCTAGTATGGTTCGCGTATGGAAAATGATCGCAGTTTATATTAGTAGGTAAGCTTGAGCGGTTGACGTAGATCAACGCTGAAACGTTCTTACTTCAAATGATACTAGTTCTAGAGAAGTTTGTTTGAATTTAGATGCGGAATCAACTTACACACTACAAGTTACGATCGCTCACTGACTAATTATTTTACTATATTTATCAGTAAACGAATCGAATTCGAGCTTCTCACATCTCACATCCTATCTAACACATACGAGAGAGCCAGCGTGTGAGTTGGATTTAGTCTAAAACCCTGAAGACCATTGAAAGCTATAGTTGCCTGTTCCACAAGTTGAAATTGCACACGCGCAACTCCGTCAGCACCTTGTGTTAATCGTGCGTCTTCAAATCCAGGAAATTGTTCGAAAAGTATTTGCAGCATGCTATCCGTCGTGGTTGCAGGTAACCCTTTAACACATATGATCCTACTGCTGGGTGCGTCAGTGGTGCGATCTCTCTCACTTATCGAACCAGTTTGTGCACGCGACCTTGTCGCCTTTTCTTTAGCCTGACTATCCGCTTTCCTCATCGCATGAGTATCGCTAGATCGGTTAGTAGAAACTCCGCTGCGGTGTAAGAACACATCAGATACACTGTGTGCATAGGACAAACGCTATAAGGAATTTGTGAAACGACATAAAGATAGAAAAGTAGCTCCTTACCAAAGGTTTGTCATAAAATGTAAAGCCGTTCAGGTAACTGATTGCGCTTTGAGCAGCTGTCCTCTCTTCAAAAATTACCCACGCTTGTCCTCTGAGTTTGTATGTCTTCGCAGAAGTGACCTGAAGAATTTTCCCGAACTGCGAGAATGCTGCATACAGAGCAGACTTGAGATCTGCCGCAAAACTTAACTTACGACACAATACAGTTCAAGAAGGAACACGCACCATTTTGATTCACTTTTTCATTTAAGTTTTGCACATAAACCGTACTGACTGGGGAATCCATCCTCAGCCAAAGTTTTCCAGCCGCCGTATTGAAAAAAGGTACTTCACCGTCGTCGACCGTCTTCACTACACCAAAATACGCTATCGTAAAGTGATGACACGTACGTGTTGGATCTGAGTCTTAGCGAACGCTTACGGACGCAAGTACGAGCGCGTTGTGCAAGAATGCTCCCAAGAAAGAAACAGTTCGGTTTGTTTACGAATTTTTTCACACGGACGCATTGTTATCACGAATAATGTTTAGCATTCGAGATGATACAATATGACATATTGATAGTAAGATTGTACATAAATTATTGAAAGAAAGCCGGGTCTTCGAGAAACGTGGGCATCTCGCGCAAAAACGACCCTGCGGCCGCCGGGCGTCCCAGAACAATGTGGATTTCGAACAAGCATGTCGAAACCGCAACGAGCGTTTTATCGCTGCATAAATGTGTTCGGCATCCGTTATCTTGTGTTCCTTTACGAATGTTGGAGCTGGAGGTTACACGGAGCTGCAACGGTGATCGCTATGACGAACTGGATGTATGACACTTCGTTGAAATTGCGTTCGTGGTGGCGCCGATTTCGCAGCAACGTACGTCTACGATTCCACTACAAGATTCATTGCTCACTAGCGACGAGTATAGAGGACCCGAGGTGCACAAGCTTTAGTTGACTGGGAGAATCCACTAGTGACTGGACGAAACAAGAGGTGAGTTTACTGTCAAACTGCAGATGAAAAATCACGATTGCGCGACTAGGCACGCGCACTGCAATCTTTATGCGTTCTCTTCGGCGGGAGAATCTCATCGCTTTTGGGATTCTGGAGGTAAATGGTCCACGCTCGGAACCCTCAATAACATGGTGGTGTTAAATGGTCACTGGAAATTTCACCTCGCACCCGAACCGTCTAAAGTGCCAACATCTTTTTACGAACGCTGTTTTGAAGACGACGCATGGGGAACCATCCCAGTTCCATCAAATTGGCAGTGCGAAGGACATGATGAACCAATATACACAAATATCCAGTATCCATTTCCTCTGAACCCACCAAGTGCACAACGAGACGGAAAAGTTGGCTATACAAATTCAACAGGATGTTACAGAACCACTTTTCAGGTCCCGGACGAATGGGTATCAGGACAAAGGCGTATTTTTATGACGTTTGATGGCGTTGATTCAGCGTTCATGTGTTGGCTCAATGGCACATGGATTGGTTACTCAGAGGACAGTCGTCTACCTGCAGAATTTGACGTAACGAAAGCGATGCAAACCGATAACATCCTTGCAGTTCAAGTGATGCGATGGTCAAACGGAAGCTATTTAGAAGATCAGGATCAGTGGTGGCTGAGTGGCATTTATCGCGACGTACGGCTTTATTCCAAACCAGTGGTGTTCATCGCAGACTATCAAGTGACAGCCGATATTTCTAAGAGCCAAGCGTCAATATGTGTGGGAATTGAGCTGCAGTCACACCTGGATCATATTTCCGACGAAATCGCGGCGATCACAGTGAAAGTGTTGGATAAAGGACGTACCGTGTGTGAAACAAGCTCGAACGAGTTTCGCAAGGTTATTGGCGAGAAACCTGGCTTCGGGAATCAAAGTACAGTTCCACCAGATAACCGATATAAAAGTAACTTACATTGCCACCTGCAGAGTCCAAAGTTGTGGTCAGCCGAAAATCCTTACTTATACCGTTTAGTCATCACTTTAGTATCCTCAGCAGGCGAAGAAGTCGACTGCGAAGCGTGCAGAGTGGGTGTAAGAAACATACAAATATCAGGCGGCCAGCTTTTAGTCAACGGCACGCCTATCATTGTTCAAGGAGTCAATCGACACGAGCACTGCCCAAAGCATGGAAAATGTGTTAAAGAAGACTTAATGGTCCAAGACATACGGTTGATGAAGCAAAATAACTTTAATGCAGTACGGACAGCACATTATCCCAACCATCCACGTTTCTATGATCTCTGCGATGAATATGGATTATACGTGGTGGATGAAGCCAACATAGAAACACATGGTTTTCAGTCATTATTACACTCGACAGGTTTCCTATCAAATAAAGAACAATGGGAAAACGCTTTTCTCTCAAGGTTTACGCGAATGGTGCATCGGGATTACAATCATCCATCAATAATAATTTGGTCTCTTGGTAACGAATCTGGTTTTGGTAAAAGCCATGAAAAGATGGCACTTTGGGCTAGAGATACGGATAAAACTCGACCAATCATGTACGAGGGGGGCGGTGCGCGTACTAGTTGTACCGATATTATTTGCCCTATGTACGCCAGAGTCGAGGTGTGCTATAAACTTGCGTATTACAAAAATGAGAAAAGGCCATTAATATTATGTGAATACTCACACGCCATGGGAAACAGCAACGGGAGCTTAGATAAATATTGGTTACACTTTAAGAAAAACAAAAGGTTACAAGGAGGCTTTATTTGGGATCTGGTCGATCAAGGTCTGATAAAACAAGACGAGCTTGGGCAGGAATTTTGGGCATATGGCGGTGATTTTGGCGACAAACCAAATGACGCCCAGTTCTGTATCAATGGCCTAGTTTTCCCGGATAGGACAGTGCATCCCGCCATGTATGAAGCAAAGTATTTACAGCAGCCTGTCAGTGTTGAATGGTCATCGGAAGGTCAGTATAGAAACGTCACGATAACGAACTGGTACCACTTTTCGCAACTTTCTCATTTACACATGCTTCTGCACGCATGTTCATACGATGGAAGTGAGATATTCCACGCAAATATCGAACTTCCGGCGATATATCCAGGTCAGAAGCATACGTTCGACGTTCAATCTTTAATCGAATCGTCCGTTGTGAATAGACGCCACATGAGTTCTGTGGCTTTGCTAAACTTTACTTCTCACTTACGCAGCAAAACTGTGTGGGCTGGCGCAGGTTTTGAAGTGGCAAAATCTCAACTGGTGTTGCCGAAATTCTTTCGATCAAATGACATGCCAATATCAACTAATTTGACTTCGAAGATTGATGTCCGCCAGTCTGATGGTTTAGTTATCGCTTCGAGTAATGGTGTTGAGTGCTGTTTTGCTTCATCTGGAAATTTCGCAGGATGCATTCAAAGTTTGAAAGTTCATGATGGCCTGGTAATCATGGGTCCAATTCATCCATGCTTTTGGAGAGCACGCACAGACAATGACCGTGGAGGGGAGGGGCTTTCATACTCAAGTAGGTGGATTGATGCTGGACTTGACCAGCTCAAAATTATGAAAGAGCCATGTATATCGATGAAATTTGTAGATGACAGTTTTCATGTGAAAAGTTGCTTTACGCTAGTATCAAACGGGGATGGGTTTAAAAGGATGGTAGATGTATGCATGACGCATATTTTCATGCCGTCAGGCGAGGTGCACGTCAATAGTTGCATGAACATCGTCGCTGCCTTGCCCGAACTACCTCGTGTTGGTGTAAGATTCAAGTGCAACAAAAACTTTCAGGGCGTGAGTTGGCTTGGACGAGGGCCACATGAGTGTTATCAAGATCGCAAAGCATCTGCGATTTTCGGAAGATATACCTCCACTGTTGACGATATGCATACACCGTATATAGTCCCGAGCGAGAATGGTGGTCGATCAGATATTAAATGGGCAGCACTTGAAGACTGTGCTGGGAGACGTGTTCAATTCACAGCTGAGAGTCCGATTTTATTTAGTCAATTCTCGGCATCCAATTTTGACCTTGAAATGCTTGATCATGCAACTCATACCAATGAATTACGACGCGCCGACTACGTGAACGTCCATCTAGATATGTATCATATGGGTGTTGGGGGTGATGACAGCTGGTCGCCCTCGGTACATAGCGAGTTCACGAGCAAAGCGCGGGAGTGGAACGTTAGTTTTACGGTTCACACATCAAGATGCAATTAGATTACACGTAGATAAAAATACTTTCGCGCTGACTGTAACAATCAAGAAGTTGTAAATCAAAAGAACAGTGTTCATGGAATTACTCCAGCTCACTCAAGTATGCTTCCATCTCCGCATTTTCTAGAACTCTAAATTCAGAGTTGTGCACGACACCTACAGTGCAGCACGCAGTACTGATTGCACCATCTGGACATGTTTCTCGCAACGCTCTGAGACTGTGTTGCACAAGCTTGAACGTGTTCAGAAGAGGAGAGGAGATAAAAATACCACGTTTACCTGGTCAAGGGACATCTCCGACAATCGATACTTCTCAAGATATGTTCTTGCTGCCTGGGATCGACTGCCTGCGTAACCGCTCAATTTCCAACAATTTGAAATAACAAGCGTAACCTCACCTATCCCAACTGCCTCACTTTCGTACGCGTCACCTGATGGTAGCAACTGGTGAAGGTGCAAACCACTTTCATCAGAACCTGCAAGAAGTATACCTACCCCGTATGGACGACGAGATGCATGTTGTGTGCACGCCTACGGAAGTAATGGGTGAAATAATCAAACTGCAAATGCTAAAAGCTCACCTGAAGTTTTCTGGCTGTGGCTGCGCTTAAATGTGCAACTCTAGCTTCTCTATTGTAGACAAAGCTGGAATTAATGGCCGTGTTCCGCAGAATTGACGCAATCTGATGCCCGTCTGAAACGAGTCCCGATACAGCAATGCCTGCATTCTTACTAATAGGAAAAATTTTTTCATGGCGTGCCGCGAGCTCAGAAGAGCTACGTTTGAGAGCTGCGATCACCACAGCGTTTGACCCCTGGAAGTCTGAGTCAGCTCAATCACTTTTGTATGCATAGCAAGAGATTTCACTGAGAAAGAGTTATACCTTGCATCCTACCACAGAACTTCCCTGCGTGACTGCCTCAATTGCGTCTGAAGAAAGGATGTGTTTAGCTACAGACGATTTCAACTCACTTAGACTCACATTCGACTTGATGCAGTCGTCCGTGTGGACTCCAACTCAGAACATCCTGTGAAGTGACAATTAGAGGGACTGAGAAAATTGAGTGTCTGCACTCACCTGGTCGTACTGGTTTCGAAACATTCTACAATCTTACGCTTAGTTAGTGAACGTGGCGCCGCTGGTGTGGAGCGAACTGGCTGCAAGGTGGTTCGAACACAAAGATGAACCGATAAACGACACTTGATATCATACCAGTATATAGTACTTTCCACGTCCTACCATATGATATAGTATTGATATTTATATCAGTATTTAGGCCGACTAATCTTAGTCAGCCTTATCATAATATATACGACCTTTTAGTCTCTTTTTTCGAAATTAGTGCAAAACGTGGGTCTATTTTGTACTAATTTAGTCGTTTTAGCCGCCCTGATGCGAGTTTAATTAGGCGATGTGCAGAGGAGTGCGCACTTGGATACGACGCGCCGTGTAGACGAAACGCCCTGCTTTCAACGGCCGTTGAACTTCCCACTGTCCGCTGCAAGGAAGTGCAGTATCACGATAGTGCTCTGCAACACAGCCGAAAGAAGGCATTTCTATGACGGGCGGCACGAAAGGACGATTGTCCGAGTCTGAACGATGTCTTTTGCGGACAAGCCGCGTGTGCGACGAAATCGATAGTGTTCGTCAACCAAATATGCTCACTGAAAATACGATAAGACTGAAAATTCTGGGTACCACGATAAAAAATCTTGAAGATACGTTGGACGTTGTTGCTTTAGTATCAGACTTCAGGAAACAAGAAGAGGCGATGCGTGTTGCTTTGTCGCTATCAGACTATGGAACTGTAGCGAAGCACGCAGCAAGTTGCTGCGATATACTGCAGAAAAAGGTTCTTTGCGAAGAAAGATCAAGATTTTCTGCGAAACGACTTGGTTTATTTGAACAAGTGCTGCAAACTGTCCGAAAGGCACTGAAGGCACTAATTCCTACGAAAGATTTGGCTGTGATATGCGACCTCGTTAATGTACTTCCATTATTGAATTCTCAAGAAGAGGGAGTAGATTTCATGTCTCAACGTATTCGAGATAGCCTACTCAGTTCAATAGCAGAGAGTGCAACAGAGAATCGGTCGATGTCGAAAAGAGTGACCCTCGTGCTCAGCCAAGCATCACAACTCGTCGACAAAGTGTGTTGCAGCTTATCACAGCATTATGACTGCGTATCTATCCAGCGCTTTGTCAATGAGTCTTGCAAGCATTTAGCTGGTATAACAGCTGAAGTGGCAGGAGAGTTTACGTACGAAAACGAAGTTGAAGACATAGATGAAGCCAATATTGGCGAACTCATATTGACTAGTCGCGCCTGTAGTATTTTTTGGTGGGAGTTGAGTTCACGCATGCGGAATATCTTCACGAATCAAGTGCAAATAGACAGTAATTTCGGTTGGTATGACGATGGTAGCGATAAATTAATGTCCATGTATATGGTAGCAGAAGTACGTTTGCTTCGCAGTCACTATCGACGAGCGATTGCTGAGACATTATGTAGTACCAGTTGCAAAGTCTCTTCTGTCCATGACATCTTTTACGTTATGAGGCGAAGTTTTGAGAGGGCTTACATATCAACGTGGGCGCAAGCGCTCAAATCCGTCCTTGAAGAGATCACACGGATCTTGTCAGAAATGTTTGATGACATTGAGCGAACAGTTAAAATGCCAGCTAAAGAAGTTTTTGTTTCAAGTTTGCCCGACCTTGGTGCGCGTATCCTGACTGACGTTGAGTTGTTCGATCAACTCATAGAGCGACCTGAGATGTCACAACGCATACACATGGCATTGTTATCTGAGACTGTGATGGCATTTAGTGCAAGTTTTCTCACAAACGCAAAATCTTTGATTCATGATGGAACATACAAACGAGGCAATCAAAATTGTTCCATGGACGACTGTTTGCATAGTTTAGATTCAATAACCGTTGCATTTTCCAAGTTATCATCCGAGCTAATGGCAGCACTCGCACAAGATCTACTCAATGTCATGAAGCAAGTAACTAATGAGATATCTTTAACGCAGTACGTACTATCAGGCGAACAGTTTGAATCCATTAGCGTGAAAGAAAGCTGGGTAGAGCCTTTACTGTGGTTTTTTGAGCTCTTTTCTAAGAGGATTGAGAATTATTGTGAAGAGGCTGGTGATTGGGTTACAAAGCTGATACACGTATTGATCAAACGAATAACACTGGTATTAGAAATGACGATGTTCAACTACTTGCGTTTCAACCAGCTTGGATCCCTAGTGTTTGAGCGTCAGGTTAGGGCACTGATTTTAGGGCTTTCGAATTTAAGCCAACCAAATACACGAGCTGAATTTTCACGATTACTGAGTGCATGTCGTCTTCTAAGCCTCGACCACGTGCACGACGTAGCAGACTACCTTGACAACTCATCTGGTTTGATTTTGGAACTAAACATCAACGAAGTCACACAGGTGCTTTGTCTCCGAGACGATTTTTCTGAAACAAATATACGAGAAATTCTTGACAATTTATTCATGGAACCTAGATAATACATAAAAAGCTATCGATAGAACTACTACTCTCGAGTGGACAGACTACTCTCGAGGCAACACCAAACATCACGGAATTAGTTTAGTAATATTTTCGACACTCGTGAATGGTTGTATGTTGAAACGCTCATACGCGGCTTTCTCAAATATGGAACCGACTTTCAACAATTCTATTTCTCCAAAAGCTCTCCCTATTAACTGGAATCCGATTGGGACAGTTGTACCGCGAACAGCAGGCTTCCCTCTTACAACAAGTGCCGGAAGACCGCTCAGGTTGACATTCACGGTCATCGCGTCACCTGTGTACATCTCGAGCGGATTTTTAAGTGATACATTTAGTTTAGGAGCCACAGTTGTCGCTACAGGTGTGAGGAGGGCATTATACGTCCTCAACTTTGACTGTAACTCATTGGCTACAGTTTCACGTACCTTATTCGCGCGCTCATAGTACGCGTCAGCATAGCCAGCAGAGAGTGTATATGTTCCCATCAAAATTCGCCTCTTCACTTCACTGCCGAGATGTTTCGAACGAGTCGACGAACACAGCGTCGTCCTTGATTGAGATTGCAGACTCGAGCCTTCCCGTATGCCATCATAGCGAGCAAGGTTACTGCTTGCCTCCGATAATGCTAAAATATAGTAGGCAGGAAGACCATCCATGAATGTGTCACAGGATATCGTGTCAACTTCAGCACCTAAATCACGCAAGAGGTCAATCGAGTCCAAAAAACTATTCAAAACTTCTTCAGCGATTCCACCCTCGAGTGCTTGCCTCACAATCCCGAATCGGTATCCACACAGTGGTCTATCATTAGAGATCGGCTCAAGGTTGAAAAAATCGGCCACATTTGTATTGATGCGTGTCAAGTCATCATCATGTCCTCTGTGTCTTGATAACGTATTGAACATAATAGCACAGTCTTCTACACAAGAGGTCAGGGTACCAACACAGTCAAATGATGAAGCATACGCCATCAGACCATTTCTAGAAATGGCTCCATAAGTCGGTTTCAAGCCAACAACTCCACAATGTGACGCCGGTTGCCGAACGGATCCGCCTGTGTCTGATCCTAAAGCTGCAACACACTGCTTGGAAGCTACAGCGGCTGCTGAACCACCGGAAGAGCCACCAGGAACGCATGCTTGATCCCAAGGATTGCGTGTTGCGTTGAAATACGAACTTTCCGACGTGCTTCCCATGCCAAATTCGTCCATGTTCGTTTTCCCTACGATAATCGCGCCAGCGTGCCGGAGACGACGCACTACAGTTGCGTCGTAGGGGGGGATATACCCTGCAAGTGCGTTCGAACCTGCTGTGGTCGGTAAATCTTTTGTACAGATGTTATCTTTTACTGCGATGGGGATTCCGGCAAGAATTCCTCTATCGATACCCCTGCTGAGCTCGTCATCGATCATTTTGGCTTGCGCAAGCGCGAGGTCTGTGTCAAGCGCAACGAAGCTATTCAGTGTACCATTGGTCTGCTGTATTCTACGTAAATAGCTCGCGGTCAAGTCAACCGCACTTATCTCACGATCCCGCAGTTGCTTTGCAATGTTCTGTATACCGTGTACATCGTTAGCTGTATCCTTAACGGCGCCCAACGTCAAGGCTGAAAACCTTCTTGCTGGCACCAAAGAAAACTTTCGGAGTGTGCTGCCGGCATTTCGAGCGCCCCACCTCGCCCGCTGCGGAAGCTCTGTTGTGCCCGGCATACGGCCCTTAGAGTAGTCGAAACAAGAAATTAACGACATTGATGAATCGGACTGTCGCGACGCGCAATCGCAAGCGTGCGACGAAACCTCTCAACCGGCGTCGCGTCGCAGGACTAGTAACTAGTCACTAGTTCCGCGTCTGGATTTTCTGTGTAAAATACTGAGAGATAATGCACATGTAATGGACCCAATCCCGTATTATAGTAATGCTAACACCTATGTCTACACTACATGACCTAGACCTACATATAGACTTAGCGCGTATGAATAAGCATCGGACAAGCACGCACGGCACCCATCGCGACATATAAATCCTCCGAGGTTTCTCAAATACGACGAAGGATGCCGTTTTTGATGAGTTTCCAGGATACTGTATGATATCGTATCAGTACGTATTACTTTCCACGTCCCTAGGGACGTGCGCGCCGTCGGAAGTGCTAAAACTCGCGACACGTACTGTAAATAATTATATGAACAAAATATGAAAAGGTATATAGATCGCCGCGCGGAGTTTGGGCCAACTGTCACATATCGGCGTCGCGTGAACTCGTTTGTGACGTTTCGTCTACTCACTTCAGCTAAGAACGCGCATTGAGACGTCCGTTCCGGCGCATCCTTGGTCTCGTCTAAGGCGCCGCATGCGTACACAACGCAACCGATCGAACACTTACGCCTGCTCAGTGTAAATCGCCGACCGTCGCACAACGCAACCTGAGACCAAGCGTTGGGTGGCTGAAGTTGTACGTGCCGTCCGCCTTCGGCATGTAAGTCAAGTTTTATGACGCGCTGCGGCGCGAAAACAGCACGTTAAGTCCCTCGGCCGTAAAGCATGCCATAGTTTCGCGCGAGCCACACGACAATCTTGTCGACCGTCGCGTCGCGCCCTGGATGGCCCACTGGTGAGAGCGAGCACGAGTTCTACTTGGAACTTGTCCCCAGGAAGACAAGTCATCTACTTGCTTACTACAATAGGCGGGATTGGATGTACTTCGCCCGTTCAAAAGTACTAGGGAGCGAAATTTAGGAAAAGCATCGGCCACTAAAGTAGTAAACTGGAATGATTACGTCGCTCAGTTTCAGAAGCGCTCACCAAAGCGGATGTAAGTCGAGCCAATTCCTTGGTTGTTATCGATACACCATTCAGCGCGTACCGGTCCAAGTTTTAGTCCAACACCACAGCTTGCTCCTTTGCCAGCTCGGCGATAATACTCTGTAGGGTTCCCCAGTACTCTACCGCTCGAGTCTAAGTCAGAGCAGCTTTCCCAAAAAGCAAAAGCGTGCGTGTTGACGTATGGGACTGGCAAGCGAAGTTCAACAGCAGACTCAAGAACTGAACGTGAGACACCAAGCTCACCAACACTGTACCCACGGCAAGAGTGTGGGCCACCGAGTGTAAATGCATCGTAGGCACTGCAGTTACCTAAGATGTGTCCGAGCTTAACATGAGCTACGAGGACTGGAGGTGGTAGCATGGTCTGTTTACTTTCGGAGACCAGCTGTACAAACCTTGTCATCTCTGCTGTCAGTCTATTGAGCGTCGGTAAGCGTGCACTTAGACCAATCGATTGATCGAACTGCAACATATCCCTAGAACCGACTTGTGTCCCATTCACAAACTTCGTAGTGTCCCGAATGTTGTTACTTTGTAGCACCAGCATCCTGTCAGTTCCGGAGTCAGCATGAGTTGTACGCGGTCCATCGGCAGCGAGCAGACCGTTTGACAATTGCTTCACTCCGTGCGCGCATATGGCCCCCGAATCATCACGCGACGTAATCTCTTCCAGAATGACACTTGAACTCGATCGTGACTGGCGACTAAAATTTTGACTCAAAGTTGCTTTTACACCAGCTCTGTCAATCCATATTCCGGGGACTTCTTCCATCAAGGGGCCTCCCGTGAACGTTGGCGAAAGTTTTCGCGTATTGAATACCGCAGTCTTAAACGAAGACTTGAGTTTATCACCATCCCCGTAACAATAAGGATGTACATACTCGAGTTTAAAGCCGAGATCATCCTGTGGCTGGAAAAAGTTTGCGGTCGAAACCGAGCCAAAAATTTGACGGCCCCAGCCATCGAGATTCCGTTGTTCAACGAAAACTGATCCACCTGGTCTAGCCGAAACTAAATCGGGTCGCCCCTGCTCGCCAGGAGCGATGCTCCATTCTAATTCGGTTTCTGCGGTACGAATAGGTCTCTCACGTAACATGATATCGACTTGTACCTTTGTTGGATCTTTTTCATCAGGACGAGGAACAACTTGGACGTTATCGAACAACTGCAGCAAGAATATATCTCTTAATGCAGTTTTCGCGTCTTCCACATTGTAGAGTTTGCCTACTTGAAAGTTGTGCTCGCGTTGAATAACTCGTGGGTGCGTGAAACCCTTATTCCCAGCAATAACTTGCATATTATCATCAAGATATACAGCCTGCACCCGAGAAATTTCTCCTTCCACCACATGGGCAATGACTTCTCCGTTTTCCATTCCGTCGAAGTGAGATATGGTGCCGAATGTCAGACCTTTACTCGTGTAATAACTCTCAACTATGTTCTTTGCTGTAGCCAAAACACGAACGGTGCAATTCTGACTTTTTTGTGCAGCTTGAAGAACTTGAGTCTCAACGTCCTTCGGTAAAGCGGTTGCTCCAGCAACTCGAAATGTTTGAACTTTTGGCCAAATTTTTTCCCTGAAGACAAATTCAACTGCGTAACCATCTTTTTTGGGAGTCACGTTTGCATCGACGTTGGCGAACAATCCAGTATTCAGAAGTTGATCCAAGTCATCCGACAAATCCTTTTTCGAAAGCTCAGCACCACGACGTGCATTCAAACCCTGGAATAGTTCTGACTATAAAATGAGGAGTTGTTAGAGTTATGGAGAACAAGCTGAAGTAAGACATACCTTAGTTGGGATCCCAGGTCCAGTTGGTAGATTTGTGGCCAAAACGGACTCGCAAATGAAGCTATCTTTATTTTTCGGTTTCTTGGATTGACTTCGAGACGGTAAGTCTTCGATTTCTTCGTCATCGTCGTCATCGTCGTCGTCGTCGTCGTCGTCGTCGTCATCGTCATATTCGTCGCCAACGTCTCCAGCGTGTAATGAAAGGTCTTCTCCATCTTTCGTGCTTTCGTCATCGCGAGCATACGCAGGCAGAGCACCAAGACCGCCGACGTAGTCCCCATTACCACCACCACCACCATGAAAGAAGTTACCACTACCATTTCCTCCCCCGCCGAACGCGACGCACAGGACAGGTGCTGCCAGCGAGGAGAAACCTCTTGCCGCAACGTATGACAACACTAACCTTCGAAGCATTGTTGCGGGCAAAGAGAAACTTGACGAAGGTTTTTTTTCGCTGAAAACACGAGGCTGTTTCGATTTATGTGCTTGCACGACCATGCGCACGCCGTGGTGTCGCGGAAGACACTTTCGTCGCATCTCGAAAGGTCTTGTTCCGGACGACAACGCTGATAACGGCGCCACTATCGAAGCGCATGATGGCGTCATCAGTGAATAATTTCGAACGAATAACGAGATTAAATGAAGTGTCACGCTCAACTCTCTCTCGACGTCGACGTCCCCGTACGCGGGCGAAAGCAAGGCGATAACCCGGCTCACAACCACTGCAGCCAAAACCCTGCGATGTGGGCCTTTTTTGTTCCTTTACGAGCTTTACGACTGATGATCGCTCTGAAAACTTCAAAGGGTGAAAATACTCAATATATGCACTCCTGAGAGGCACCGCGCGCCGCCGGGCGGAAAGAAGGTTCGAGAAAAAGTCGGTGCGCTCCGTCAGAACTACGCCGATTCACGTGTACGATGATGTCCACCTTTCCGGCTAGCAACATGTTGCAGCGCCACGCAACAAAACAACACTGCTGGAGATCGTCCAAGTCCAGCGCGTTCGCAGGGACTCGCCTTCTCTGCAAGAAGGCTGCTCCTGCTTGCAGAGCGAGGGTGACCGCATTGAAAGTGCGCGCCGAGAAAGTAGTTGGTATTGATCTGGGCACGACAAATTCTGCGGTATGTTTGACTGAATTTTTCGCGCATCGATTTCCGTGCTCCTCACAGTGGCTCGCGCACGCGTTAACCATCATCGAACTGACAAAGCATTTTCGAACCTCGCTATGCAGGTCGCCGCGATGGAAGGAGGTAACCCAACAATCGTCACCAATTCTGAAGGTGGGCGAACGACGCCCTCTGTTGTCGCGTACACGAAAAATGGAGAGCGTCTCGTCGGTCAAATTGCAAAGCGCCAGGGTGTCGTGAATCCTACGAACACGTTTTCTTCGGTGAAGCGGTTCATTGGTAGAAAGTTCGCCGAAGTGGATAACGAAGCTAAAGAAATATCATACTCCGTCATGAACACCGCTGGGTCAGTGAAAATTGACTGTCCTGCTCTTGGAAAGCAGTTTGCGGCTGAAGAGATATCCGCTCAAGTCCTACGTAAGCTTTGTGATGACGCCTCAACTTTCCTTGGAGACAGCGTGACGAAGGCAGTAATTACTGTTCCAGCATACTTCAATGATAGCCAACGTCAAGCAACTAAGGATGCCGGACAAATTTCTGGTATTGACGTGCTGAGAATTATAAACGAACCCACAGCTGCTTCTTTGGCTTATGGCTTTGACAGAAAATCGAACGAAACCATCTTAATTTTCGATCTTGGCGGTGGCACTTTCGATGTGTCCATCCTTGAAGTGGGAGACGGAGTTTTCGAAGTTCTTTCCACATCTGGTGACACGCACCTTGGTGGTGATGACTTCGATAAGAGGATAGTAGATTGGCTTTCTGACGATTTCAAGGCTGCTGAAGGCATCGATCTTCTCGCCGACAAACAGGCATTACAGCGACTCACAGAAGCTGCTGAAAAAGCAAAAATGGACCTCTCCTCTACCACATCAGCCAATATCTCTTTACCATTCATCACTGCGACGGCGGACGGCCCGAAGCACATTGATACGACACTTAGTCGTGCCAAGTTTGAGCAACTGTGTGAAGACCTCATCAGTCGATGTCGATTACCTGTAGAGCAGTCGCTCAAGGATGCGAAGTTGAGTCTCTCCGAAGTCGACGAGGTTATTTTGGTTGGAGGTTCTACAAGAATTCCTGCTGTCAGGGAACTTGTGCGAAGCCTTACGAAGAAGGAGCCTAACATGAGTGTTAATCCTGATGAAGTCGTCGCTCTTGGAGCTGCTGTTCAGGCGGGTGTTCTAGCTGGTGAGGTATCCGACATAGTTCTCCTCGATGTCACACCACTTTCTCTTGGGCTTGAGACTCTTGGTGGTGTGATGACGAAGCTCATTCCGCGTAACACTACCTTGCCCACTTCGAAGTCCGAGGTTTTCTCGACGGCAGCGGACGGTCAGACGAGCGTAGAAATCAATGTTCTTCAAGGTGAAAGAGAGTTCGTGAAGGACAATAAAAGCCTCGGTACTTTCCGTCTTGATGGTATCCCTTCTGCACCTCGTGGCGTACCACAGATTGAGGTCAAGTTCGACATTGACGCGAACGGGATTCTCTCAGTGGAAGCGTGCGATAAAGGTACTGGTAAAAAACAGGATATTAAGATTACAGGTGCGTCCACTCTCTCTTCTGATGAAGTTGAAAGAATGGTCGCCGAGGCAGAATCTTTTGCCGCAGAAGACGCCACTCGTCGCGAGGCTGTGGAAGTAAGAAATAGTGCGGACTCAATGGTTTATCAAACCGAAAAGCAGTTGAAAGAGCTAGAAGACAAAGTACCAACCGATGTAGCGGACAAGGTGAAGGAAAAAGTTGCAGACCTGAGAGCTGCCTTGGCCGCAGAAGACGTCGAAAAAATGAAAAGTGCTCAAGAATCTCTTCAGCAAGAAGTTATGGCTCTTGGGCAAGCTATGTACCAAGGTGAATCGTCCTCAAGCACGTCAGCCACAGCGGAGAGTTCTTCGCCTGACGACGTGATCGATGCTGAGTTCAGTAGCGACAAGTAAAGTCGGACCAGTATTTTTTGTTCTCATTGTGAGGATAGACTAGCGCTGGACTAATAAGAGAATATTCTCAGGTGAAATTTCCTCTTCGATATATGTAATCAACTTTGCTTTCAAGCCCAGACCCATGCACCATTCAACCCTCCCGTTGTTCAAGATACGCTTTGCCAGACGCCCGAGAAGAACTTTTTCCTGGTGTTGTAGTTTGAACGCAGCGGAATGAACATTTTCTTCGTTCCTATCATAGAGAGAAACGGACATAGAACTAGAGCTGCCAAGAGTTGCCCAACTGGTAACTTTGATGAGATGGCAAAACTCGCTGCGTCCAATGCCCTGTTTTACAAGGTATGATTGGTTTACATACGTATCCCAGGAACAGCGGTGGTAACAACACATAGAAACGGCAAATCCGAGTGCTTTACACGTAGGACTTTCACTTTGCCTTGTACGAAAACATGCACGTAAAGCAAGGTCGGTAGCTGAACCACACAGATGCTTTCCAAAACCAACAAAAGAACAAGTTGTTAGTTCTCGTATCTGGCTGAGAACTACGTCTTTCAGGTCAACCGTGACTCGACGTACAAATCCGATACAACGACCTCGTAACGATCGCTCTGCTTTAAATCGATATGCCTTTCTCTCAAGAAGAACAAGATCGACGCCACTAAACACATTTGATAGAAAGTGTGACAGGTACCCTCGACCTGCACCAAACTCGACATACACAGGTTGTTTCTCGGCGCAGAGTTTATTGTTTCGTTCGAAAATTAGTCCATATCGTTGCATAGAAGCAATTATCGCAGCATACTGCTTTTTATGCGACTCTTTTACGGGTATTCCTACCCCCGACACAGTTTCTCGACGCAGTGAAGCTTGTATGTACTCTTCCACCTTGGCTTGAAAGTATGTGCAAGAGTTCAAATACTCATCGTATGTGGCGTAGTTAACGTTATTGAATGTTTTCAACATGAAGAGCATATCTTCAAAGCACACCGCATCGTTGAGAGGAAGATTCGCTGCAAGTCGTGAATCCGAATCTGCGTGTGCGTTAACGTCAAGGTGGAAATGAGGTTGAGCCTGAAGCTTTTCTTTTCGAACTAAGACCGGACAGACTCCTCTGTGTCGATTCGGCCGCCGAACTGTAGATTTACAAAACGCGCACCACCCAGGGACCATCTTGACGTTGAAATTTAGGGCTGGACTTCGCGAATGCCCAGGCAATTGTTTTCTTTGATACAAGACACAAGAGCCTTTAACTCGGAGATAAGTTGCTAATACCGCTCCAGTGAGCACATCATGCGCACTCTTCGCTACTAAAAGCCCGGAAGAGCGTTCAGAAAGTTTAGCGCTGAAATATCAACGCTCAAGCGTGCCGTGAACTGTTCTCCCTCGTCACATTGAAGACAAAGTTAACCTGCAGCTTGTGCTCTTATTACTAGTGTAAGCTTCGATTTCAATCGAAACTCGGGGGCACGACGCATGGGTCGCGACGAATCTATTGTGCAAGTGCACCGTGAGCAGTCGAGTTCGCCGGCATTGGCAATTGATAAAGTTCTGCGACATTACAAAGAACTAAGCTACTGATTTTTGTACAAGTCCAGCAGCGGAGTCCCATTCGCTCGTACTGAGAACTTTATCTATTGTCTCCGACGGCTTGTCAATAATCTTATCGACAATTCCGTACGCGATCGCATCTTTTGCTGTCATATACAGCGGTCTCTGTATGTCCTGGTTGATGCCATAAGAAAGTACAAAAAAAAACCAAGACCGCTCACCTTGTCGATCTTATCGGCTGGATGTCCGGTTGTTTTTGTGAGAATATCAACGAGGACTTGTTTCTGTGCCTTAACTTCTTTCCATTTAATTTGGAGCTCTGTTGCTTGTCTTTCGCCCGTACTCGGGACTTTGGGCTGGTGTAACATGGCGGTCGCGTGAGGTGTCATGAAGCGTTTACCCTTGTTTCCTGCCGACAAAATCATGCACGCCTGGCCGATAGCAACGCCGGTACCGACCGTGTATATCTATATTTCGTCTCAGAGATATGTCGCGCGTGTTGTAGAGCGTACACGCACCTCGTTGCCTATATATTTCATGGTATCGTAGATCGCCGTGGCTTCCGTATCGAAACCAACAACTTCACCGTCAGCACGAGTACAACCAGACGAGTTGATATAAATGTAGCATGGTTTCGATGAGTCCGTGTACTGCAAGTAGAGTAGTTCGGAGACGATTAATTCGGTCACCGCCGGTACGAGCTGTATTCAAAGTGTCAAATTTCAGTATACTTGGCTCGTATGTGAACTCACCGGCATTCCGATGTAAACTATTCGACTATCTAACAAAAGAGAGGGAAGATCTGGCGGTGGGGTCTTCGGCTTGTGCTCGTTGTAAGATGTTCCAGGTGTTGCACTCGCAGGGGAGTGGGACGCAGTGGTTAGGTTACGAGGTTGCCATTTCCGAGTGATGGGGTTACCCCGCCGAAGCCCTAGAGGTGGAGGGCCGTCATCGTCAGTCCTCTGCAACAGCTAAGGTACGCGCGTAAAGGAACGAAAACATGATTTCGTGCAGTTCATCTGCGTCGTGTAGATGTTGATTCCTTCACAAGGACGTACCGACTCTTTCACGGCGTGAACAGTGTAAAAACGTCGCACGACATGCAGCTACGGGTTTGGCGCTACACAACATCGTCCCACCACGGTGTGCCGGAAGAATGTACGATCGTAAAAAAATTTTGTGCGCTTCTGTGCCGTGGTGTGTATGTGCTAGCTCGCCAGCAGACGCGAGATCAAAGAGCGTTATAGGGGACGCGCTCTTCTGAACTGCTGTTATCACGCACGCCAACGTGTTTAGAACTATACAGATATGTATATGAGTTTTTTTCCTGACGCGCTTTTTTGCAGGCCCAGCCTTCGACTTCGTGCAGGGTTTGCTCTTCAGAGCACAGCCCATACCATAACAGCACGGTCGCACGACATAGAAATACTTGCATTTAGCGCAGATTGCAGATGGTAGATATCCGTGCTCTTTCCTGGATACTTAGATCTGACTTCTCAAACAGGTCACGGAATGTCGCATGTACGAGCAGTGTTTTCCCGAGATCGACGAAGTTGTGATGGTTCAGGTTCGGCGTAAAAGTTGCACGAAAGTTCGTGAAGTTCATCTCTTTTAGGTTAAAAGTATCGCGGAAATGGGCGCTTACGTCCAGTTGTTAGAGTATAACAACATAGAGGGGATGATATTGCTGTCTGAGCTGACACGGCGTCGCATCCGCTCCGTATCAAAGCTCATTAAGGTACAGAACTTCATTTGTGTCAAGCAAATTGTTCATTTGTCATTTAGGTTGGACGAATAGAGCCTGTTATGGTGCTCCGTGTGGATAAGGAAAAGGGCTATATAGACTTATCGAAAAGGTACAAACTGACGCTTCATATTACCCAGTTATGTGTGTAAACCTCTAAAACAGGAGAGTTAGTCCAGAAGACGTCCAAGCTTGTGAAGAAAAGTACAACAAGAGCAAAATGGTTCACTCTATACTGAGGCATGTAGCTGAGACTACTTCGTCCCATGATCTTACTGAACTTTACGAGGTACGTTACTTGAACGCCCTACTTTTTGTTCTCACCACTCTTTTAGCATCTTGGCTGGCCACTTTACCGGTTCTACGGACACGCGTTTGACGCTTTCCGACTTATGGTCAACGACGCAGAAACTGTCTTTGATAAAGTGGAATCTCAAAGTACTGGGGCTAAACGAATAGAGGAGTTCGTGAAAGCCGCTCTATTGAAAGACATTCGCCGCCGTATGACGCCGCAGCCACTCAAGATTCGAGCAGACGTGGAGATCACGTGTTTCGATTATGATGGTGTTGAGCACATTAGATCTGCTCTGAAAAAAGCAGAAGAAGTTTCGAACAGCACCTGTGATGTCAAAGTTTCTCTCGTGGCCTCTCCATTGTACGTTTTCACAACGCAGACAGCCGATAAAGAAGCAGGAATTGAGCTCATTTCGCAAGCCATCTCTGCTGCATCCGTACGTCAGAACGTTCATACCACAGCTTTCCAACTTAAATTTCGTGTAGGTATATATAGCGAGTGCGAATGGAACTATGAACGTCAAAGAAAGTCCACGAGCTGTGAGCGAAAGAGATGACCGTCTCCTGGCTGAGAAAATTGAAAAAATTTCAGCTGCAGATGCTGAGGACTCAGACAGTGAGGATGAAACGATGGGAAACGCAGACATCTGATGTGCGTTTTGCAGTAGGACGTCCTTGACGATACTTCGCTCGGTATCATCGCATGTAGTATGAGGAATATTACTTGGACCTTGTCGTAAGTTGGCAACTGCGCGTCTTTTGAGAAGCATGCGGAACTACGCAATATGCGTAGAGTCTCTAGTCCGATGCCTGTAGTATTAAAAGAATATCTTTTTTATTTCACCACTTTTATATGACTACCAAAGAAATTTACCTAGATTCCGTTAATTTTTCATTCACGTAGAAAAGCTGGAATACCATAAATGACGGGAGCCCCTCCTGTCAAAAATTTCAATCGACAATTTACCCTCGCACGTACAACAGAAGTTGAGATCGAGTGTACTTTTGAGGAATTCGGACCTCCACGCCAACCACCTATGAGTTCCAGAGAAAACCTATCTATATCCTTGTCTGTTACGTCCCAGAGATTTGCTACAATTGCTGGTGAACCTTTGATCATGTATGAAAGTACAACTCCATCATATCCAAGTTCACCCTGGGACACCAAGGCACCGCTGGAGCAACCCATCAGAATCATTATTGATTTCCATGAGCATACTACGGACGTGGGTCTCAGGTACTGTTGCGCGGTGCCATGTCCGAAAAACAAAAACATATCATACAATGCCAGCGCTTCATTGATACCACACGGATGTACACCAGTTATAATTTTCCAACTTTGGTTTGTCATGATAGCTGGAAGAAGAACTTTCTCTGTTTCCAAGAGATCGCCATCTGGATTAAGAACCGCGAGGGTATTGGATAAATCTGCGTATCGAATGGGCTGGGAGCATTGCAAATCTGGAAATGTTGCGCACTCTTGTGAATACAAAGCACAAGGGATGCGATAGTACTCCTGATCAGAGATTAGTGGAAGTGATTCCCACGGGAACTCACTTACATATCCATCAAAAAGGAGTAGAATAGGCCCTTGAAAACGTTTCTCGGGTCCTGAGCCAGTTTTGGATGCTGCCAAAATAGATAGCGAAATATCTTTGCAATTCATTGTGAGACTTTGTATGGCGTGTTGAGCAGCGTCGACTGCATCTTGCTCCTCTTCCCACGCAAAATACTTTTCGCCTCCTCTAAACATACTGCACAACACCGTTTGTATTTCTTTCAATTGCATTTTTGTCGCATTTTGCAAAAGTAATCGAATTGCGTGAGGTGCGTACTGAAATAGTTCAAGACCTTCAAGAACTCCGATGTCACGCAGACGGCACATTATTTCACTTGATGCTGCCAAAGTCTCTTTAACAACGTCATCTTGTGGTTCGCCTAGTAAAAGGAACCACCAACAGCCCAACGTGTAAGACTGCACTTCATGAACAAGTTCCTTCAATTGTATATCCTGCGCAATACGATGCTCCCACCATGCTATTTTTTCTTCTCGTTTCATGTCCCCCTTGAGCGCATTTGAATTTGCTTTTGATGCCAGAATATCTCGAAGTTCTTGGACGGGAGATATTGAATCGGGCGCAGGGCGAATCCATGGTAGCGTCACTACGACTGGTATCTCGTCAGGTAACACTGAAGATCTCGTAAGGAGGATCTCTACCTTGCTTGAATGTTCCGGCGTGTCGTCAAGTATACCCAAGGTGGATTCACACAGAGTGATCAAAGGGTGTGTCACAGAAATTATTTTTGCAGAATCTGGCGCCAACATTTTGAGCTGCATATCAGTGCTAGAAGATTGCAGCATTACGAGCTCTTCACGACTGTCCAATTCGGTACGGCAACTTTTGGCACTCAAAGTTGGGTCACTGATTCTGCTTGCTCGCTCGACAATCGATCGCTGTATGAAAGTTGCACCGCACATAACGTGCATCGACTTCGTCAAATTGAGTGAGGCTAGGGGATCATAGAGCACCTCCACTATCGAGTTTAAGGCTGCCAACTTTTTTACGAATACTGGAAACTCATGAGTCAGCTGGAGTGACTTCTGCAACAGGGCTCGAACATAGTCCAATTCTGCGCTGAAATGGTGCGAAGCAAGAGATGGATTCGACTTTTGCAATCCATGGAGTCGTCCAACTTCAATAGTAGACTGTATGATCAGTATGAATGCTTCGTCTGCCGCACATGGACTAGGTTTTCCTTGTAACCACTGTCTACTTTGTGAAAGTAGTTCGTTAGCTGATTCGATGTCAACGTACAGTGCTTTCCGTGCCCTCATTTTGGCAGTTAGACGAGTACACCATTGAATCCATGGATCAATCTCTAGCTTAGTGCCGTTTTGTAAGGATTGCAATGTTGCCAACGATGCTTCAATACAGTTCTCACATGCACGCGCATTGTCGAGCTTATCCGAGCAACTCATATGTCGCAGATATGAAATTGATAGCCCAAATACGTCTTGTAGTGGGTTTGACATGCTATGTTCAACGGTTTGCGCATTCAAAATCTTCTGTGCACGAAACTGATTGTTGAAGTCTAAAGACGTCTCCATGATGTGTAACGTATATTGGACTCGGACAATGTTTGCCAAGTCCAACGAATTCAGACTTTCGCACGTGCGGACGGCCTCGTCTAGAGCGCGTTTTGACATCTCAGTACAGCCGATAGAATGCGCAACTAATGATTTCAAAAATAAAATCTGCATATATACTGTCATTAGATGCCAAAAACTCATGCCGTACTTGACTTCAATGCCATCATGACGAAGTAGACGAAGATACTGAAGTCTGTCAGAATCATTGTGATCACCGTTGGTAGTTGCTACGATGTTTCCAAGTTTCAAAGCAAGTCTCAACTTGTGCAAGGCCTGGTTTGTCACCTTGACGCACTCAACAAGTTTTCCATCACTACGAAGTCTACATATATCAAGAAGTTCGGAGTGAATGACACTTTCAAATCCGCTTTCACTTCGGTACCAAGAAATACCTGGAACAACTTGTTTCGAATTGTTGAGTGTTGGTGTGTAGGAAGGGTCGGTGAGAAGAAAAAGCTCACCCGCGCACAGTCGAGTATCTAGTTCAATACCAGTTGTTGATGCTACGACAGCAAAAAGTGAATCAGCTGCTAGGATATTTCCTGTAAAACAAAGCTTTGAATGAGTCGATTCCAGTACGCAGAAAGTGTTCATGAAGCTATTTTTTATGCTGTCACAAAGCGCACTTCGCTGCTTGTAACCAGAAAGTCTGCGCAGATGCCGCATAGCTTTTTCATACTTCATAGCGAACTCTGCGTTCGCATCATTGAAATCTGAAGTATTTTGTTGCGCACATTGAAAATATAACAAATGTGCAGCAAATTCTATTTCCTTTGCATTTCGGTGGAAGTCGCGATATTCACAACCCGTGGATTCTTGTCGTGATAAAATTTCACAAATATTTATGAGTTTGTCGACTGTTTCCATTTGCAGGTAATCGTCATAAAACCCGTCAGCAGAGGTATGTTTCGCCATCAACACCAAAAGGCAGTCAAACATTTGTATGAGCATTTCATAAGAGATCGCACGATCCAAGTTTGACAACAGTTTTGCATCATTGTGAAGAGAAGAAATCAAGCATGTTTCCACAAATATTTGCTCTTCAAATCGCACTCTGAAACGTATCGCCTCTTGCCACGCAGAGTAGTGTTCAGTCAACATTCTCGTCCACTCGAGGTCTTGATTGTTTTGCAGATATCTGAATACTGCCAAGGCGCATAGTTCTTGGCGGTCGATATCTGGTAATGCACAAAGACATCGTACCAACTCAAACGCATAAACGGCACGAACTTCTGCTTCGTGTGCGCGGTTTACAAGCATAGAGCTCAAAACAATTTCTGGCCTACCACCAAGTTCAAGCAAGATGTGATTGCGAGCCATTAAACGCAACGATAATCTATCTGTATGCACATCGGTTGTGTTGGACACTGCTAGTAAGGCGCACATGTGACAGTCAGCGTCTAAAAGCATCTCCAGATTAGGGCTACTATTCGATCTTTCCACCAATTTTAACAAAAAGTCTTCAATTTTCAAAAATTGTCTCTCTTCTACTATGTGATGACACTTTCGTAGAACTTGCTTGAGCTCAAGGCATGCATTCTCGTTTGACACACACGTGGGAAACTGAAAGCAAATAGTTTTCAATGATACATAAGCCATAGTGAGGGACATCATTGATACTTTTAGTATCGGAACGATTGTGTCGTCGTTACCCGAACTGCTGGGCGTTTCCTCAATAGCTTTTAGTAAAGAAACTACAAGTTGTAAAAGTATCTCAGACGTTCTGCTTGCATACTTTATATCTGGATCTGATCTCGGAATGTTCAAACATTTGCACAATTCAGAAGCAAAGTCACGGACACATCGCCAAAATTGTTTATTAGTATTCAGTTCACATCTACAAAGAGATTTGTGGCGCGCAGAGCGCATAAACTCAAGCATACAAAGACTTAGCTTTTCGCAACTCAGACCGTTCGTCGCCAAACGCATCAAAATCATATATATTGTTGGCTGATGTTCCTGTCCGAAATGAATGGATTCTTCGATAAGCAAGATTTGATGAACAGTCACCAGTTGCCTGTCACTCTGGCAAGCGTGCGCACCAAGCTTTTCGATTGCTATCATCCAGGTATCTGCAGAAAATGATTGAAGTTGCTTCACATCGGCCAGAGAAAGAATATATTTGAAATTTTCGAAGCCATGAAGCTGTGCGAACATTCTTATCAGATTGGGAAGCTGTTCAGCACAGTCTGACTTAACGCATGAAAATAGTGTGAATTTTGAAAGAGAACGAGTAAATGCATCATTTTTGTCTATATCGAAAGATTGATCTTGTGCTTTGGCATTTGAAAGTTTTTCCAAAAGCCTCAACGTATAACGAAAAATCACTCCGTTGTGACGTTCGCAGTTTCCACTTTGAAGTATCCGGAAGTTCAGTCGATCTAGAGAGTTAACCAACAGCCGCAAAGTGGACTCATATTTGTGCCCACATGGATTTAGCTCTACAAAAGCGGCCAACATACTCAACCAACATCCGACGACAAATGAAGAATATCTGCGTGAAGCTCTTTCAGGCTCTTTGGCATTGGAACTGCGAACTGTACGGTGTGGTGAAGACCATCCATCCAGTCGATGTAGCAGTACAACGGCTTGTTCAGAAGCAATATCAAAACATTTCAGAGCAAGCATCAACTTAACTAGCTTGAGGTGAAACGTTTCAATTTCGAGTTCTTTCTCTGCAAACTGAATATTGTCGTACATAAAGTGTATTATTGTTGCCATCTGATCAAACGCAGTTGGCAAACACTCAGAGTCGCTTTCCTCGGCGAGAAGTGAGGAAAAGTTGTCCAAGAGTGCCGAGAGCTTCCGAACGACATCGAATGAAAGCTTCACTTTTCCACCTTCCGACGAATGTTTGGTCAATAAATTCAGAACGCGCGCCACAGTTGCTGAGAACGTCTCAAGATCGCCACTTGCTCTTTCTAACAGTTTTTCAACATCGTGCAGCGAGCAAGGCGTAGAAATATCCGCGGTTCGAGTCATATTGGGGTGTTCATTTGAAGTTATCACAGCTCTCACGCGAGCTTGAACAACGTCAACTTTCTCCCGACGAAAGAACCCGGAATTCGCGAGAGAACAAGCACTAGTTCAGTTTGCGGTCGTAGCTGACGCTGGGAGAGGTGTTTGAAATTTCGAACTGTGTCCCATTTTTACGTTCCCAAGGGTTCGGATGACCTCGCGTAATGTCCTTTGATTAGGCGGTAGACATTTTCTAGAAATGTGCTCGAACCTTATAGCCCGGTCGAAATTTGTTTGACTAGCGCTTCGTGCATCATAGTGATTCCATGCCCCAATATACGTAACTTGTCGCCGACAATTCGAGAGTCCAAACACTGGTCGGTGCTCGAGGCACGATTCCGTGAACGGTACGCGGCGGACGTAGCACACATCCCGACTGATCGTATTGGCGTGTACGGAAGGTTCGTGAATAGTTTGCCTTACTGCAAAGTAGTAGAGGATTCATCCCGCGCGAAAGACATAATCGTATAGTTGCAGAGACGGCTGTGGAACAAAAATGTCGAAGAACAAAATCGCGTACTTTTACGACGCGGATGTCGGCAACTATTACTATGGTCAGGTAAACATTCGTTGCGACGAATTTACATGCTAGATCTCGATCATCACCGGGATATGAGTCCATCGCGTCCCTTCCTTCATCGTAAATTTCCGTTCCGATCTTACAGTTTTCTCTTCAGGGACATCCTATGAAACCTCATAGGATGCGCATGACTCATAATTTGCTGCTACATTATGGATTACACAGCCGCATGGAGGTGTGTTTGATTTCGTTTCTTTAGATGTGCTTCCTACAACGCGTTCATGCTAGGTGTTCCAACCTGCTTTGGCAAGTGCTGAAGATATGACCCTCTTCCATAGTGACGACTACGTAGAGTTTCTTCGGTTAGTCACCCCTGAGAATCAGCACGAGCATATCCGGCAATTGAAACGTTTTAATGTGGCCGAAGATTGTCCTGTCTTTGATGGACTGTTCAATTTCTGCCAGGTTTACACTGGTGGATCGGTTGGAGGTGCGGTGAGGCTGAACCATGGACAGTCTGATACTGTTGTCAACTGGTCAGGTGGTTTACATCACGCAAAGAAAGCTGAAGCAAGTGGCTTCTGTTACATCAACGACATTGTGCTGTGTATACTAGAGTTATTGAAAGTTCACCAACGTGTCCTTTACATTGACATCGACATTCACCATGGTGATGGAGTGGAGGAAGCCTTTTACACAACGGATCGAGTCATGACGGTGTCATTTCACAAGTTTGGCGAATACTTTCCAGGTACAGGTCATTTGCAAGATGTCGGACAACATGCCGGTAAATACTATAGTGTAAATGTGCCATTAAAAGATGGGATTGACGATGGCAGCTACGAACAACTGTATAAGCCGATAATGGCGAAAGTCATGGAGGTATTCAGACCAGAAGCAATAGTATTTCAGTCCGGTGCTGACTCGTTATCCGGCGATCGTTTGGGTTGTTTCAATCTCTCCATTCGTGGCCATGCAGAGTGTTTGAAGTACATGCGAACTTTTCATATCCCCATGATCGTCCTGGGTGGGGGTGGATACACCATAAGAAACGTGGCACGGTGTTGGGCATATGAAACTGGATGTTTGCTCGGCGTTGATATGGACGATACGCTACCTACAAATGACTACTCTGAATATTTCGGACCTACGCGTCAGTTGCACATCCAAACAAGCAATATGGAAAATCAAAATACTGTGGAGTACTTGCAGGGCGTTAGAAATCGCATACTGGAGCATCTTTCCCAACTGCAGCCAGCCCCTAGCGTACCACTTCACGAAGCTCCAACGACACACGTGTCTTCAAAGCACGTACAATCAATGAATACGGAACGTGACAATGATGCTCATCCGCCAGCTCACGACGCTGAGCTTGATCATGAACGTGATACCGAGCATAAACCGGAAAGAAACGTTGGTACATCAAACGAAAACGAATTGCCTTCTAGTGCAATCAGTACCCAAGCTCGAAATGAGCTGATTCAGACGGTCGATATGTTGGGTCTACCAGGACATAGTAGAGCGCACGACATGTTACCGAACAGTACAAATGAGTAGATTGGTGATCAGTAGGTCTCGAAGTGACTTTGTAGTATTGCACTTACTTCTTGCGTTAAAAACTAGAAATACTAGGCGAATCTAAGCGACTAAAGCCAGACGGCTAATCGCTGTCTGGTGTCTGCTTAAGCTGCTCTGTGATTTTGTCTACGTACACCTGAAAAGTTCTGGACTCGAGTCGAGCTATATCACCTGCTGTGCGTAACGACCGCACAGCGGCGTGCTGCTCGTGGTACGAAGCAAGAACGCTTTTCTCCTGCCATGTGCATAATGATTCTAGGCTTTGAAAGAAATGCTTCAAAGTTGACAGAGGAAGTGCCGGGGGGGTGGCGACGGGCTGTCCGTTCGCATAGCCCACTCCTTGAGTTGTATCTTTCGCGAGGTGCAGAGTTGTACTCTTTGCCAAATCGACGCTCGCACTAGTTGCAAGAACTTCTTTTGCTAAAGACTCTAGTTGCGTGCCAATCCGCGATAACGAACGAGCCACCTCCATTGCTCGCCTTTCTACACTCTGTGCCGAACGGGTTGCAGAATCTGTCGAAAGTGGTCGTGTTCGAAGGATGATAATATCTGCCTCCGTTCGTTGAAAGAGTTGATCTAGATGAAATGTGTTATCAGTCATTCCCGTCGAATTCGTGCTCGTTTGGCCTACGCGTCTTCGGTTTCGTGCAAGTCGTCTACGTCCCGATTTGACTTCCATTTTATCGCGGCATGTGCGAACAAGGGATGACCCCGTATTAAAGTGCCCATCAACCTCTCAAAGAGAATTGGACTTGTACTGTGAAGAAATATTGCGACGTGGAAAATCGCAACTTTTCCCGCTTCTTTTGAGTGCTACTTGGTCGCTGTGGACGCAACTGTACTCGTCCTCCTGTAATTTCAACCAAAAGTCTTTCGATAGATATCTTCATCTTAGCCGTATAGGCGGTGCACACGTGTGCTGTCATGGCGTGCAAAGCCCAGAGTTTGGTCACTTTTGGGGACTTGGGTCTATCAACGTGGATCGAGCGTAACTTACGTACTCTAGGGATATTGCAACCAACAGACATCCAACAGCGATGTATTCCGCCCATACTTGAAGGAAGAGATGTGCTTGCGGCTGCACAAACAGGAAGCGGGAAGACGGCTGCATTTGCCCTACCAATACTTGAGCGTTTGCAGACGGATCCGTATGGTGTCTTTGCTGTTTGTTTAACACCTACTCGGGAACTAGCGATACAGCTTACTGAGCAGTTCAGTGTGTTCTGCGGAGGGACCTCACTCAAATGCGAAACCATCATAGGCGGTGACGACGTGAAGGTCCAAGCACAAAGACTTGCTTCAAGGCCACACATAGTGTGTGCAACTCCAGGTAGACTGATGGAGCATTTCGTCTTCGATGAAAGTAACTCGAAGAACTTTTCCAAGGTGTCGACGTTAGTGCTTGATGAAGCTGATAGATTGTTAGATCCAGGTTTTGACGCTGAACTACGAATAATCTTGTCGAAACTACCGAAACAACGGCAGACATTACTTTTCTCGGCTACAATGACGCAAAGTATTTCTGCGATGAAAGATATGAATTTGCATAATGTGTTCCACGTCGACTTGCATAATTGTCAACCGGTGGACAAATGCAAGCAGTGTTACTGCTTTGTACCGGCTAACGTGAAAGAGGCGTACTTGGTGCAGGTGCTTTCCCATTTTCTTGCAAGATTGACAGCATCAATGATAGTTTTCACAAACTCGATCAAAACGTGTGAGCTTCTTCATCAGATTTGTGTGCAACTTGGTATTGAAAGTGTGTCTCTACATTCGCTCAAAAAACAAAAGCAACGTCAAGAGTCGTTGGAGCGGTTCCGTTCGCAGCGTGTTCCAATACTTTTTGCAACTGATGTTGCGTCGAGAGGAATAGATATTCCAGCAGTAGAGGTGATCATAAATTACGACCCCCCTAGGAATGTTTCGGACTATGTACATAGAATCGGTAGAACGGCCCGCGCTGAAAGATCAGGTGAAGCTGTAACGTTGGTCACTCAGCATGATGTTGGTAGATTTTTAGCAATAGAAAAGGGCACTACTCAGCGAATGGAACAGTTCGAACTAAACGAGCAAAACTTCACGTCGAGTTTAACACGCGTGATTGCAGCAAAGCGCTCCGCACGACTGGCGATGACGCAAGATTTTGATTCCAAACTGACGAACCAGAAGCGAGAAGAGAAGAGAAGAGAAGAGAAGAGAAGAGAAGAGAAGAGAAGAAAAGATAAGATAAGAGAAGTTGAACACGTGCAAAAGCATTTTGGCAACACTACATCTCATGCAGGCTAGGCTAAGTAAGACTGGATGCGTAGCCTTCTGCGAACGTCATTCAGCTTTAAGTGCAAGCTTGACTCAAAATCGATGCATTCAATCGGTGCACACGCCGCCCCAGCTCGTGTTGCCCATGGAAATAAGTACCTGCGAAGACGCTCCTGCGATTTGTTTGAAACTTGGAGCGTGCCAATCAAGGCTGCTAGCCCACTCACTGGTAATTGGCAATTCACGAACTCAATCGCCTTGAGCGTCAATTCGCCTTCTATAGTAGTCGAACAGTCAAACAAAACATGAAGAAAATCGTGGACTTCTCGGAGACGGATGAGAACATATTGTTGCGACGCATCCAGTGAAGTGTCGCAACTCGAAACTGGTGGACGATCTTCGGGCTTAAATTGGCGACGATCCATAAACTCTGCATACTTGAACCCGAAGCTATCAGGATCACAAAGTCGAGCGAACTCAAGTGTTTGTTTTGAGACACGGCGCCTTTCTTTGAGCAGTCGTCTGCCTTCTGCACAATTTGACATACGCCAGTGCAATCGCTCGATCGCGGTTTTCGACGACATCTCTGACAGGAGTGCGACGAGATCAGCTCGTGTAGGGTCGCGTAGAGTTTCTGCACTAGCGAGCCCATGAAGCAGAGAACGGACAGGCAAAGACCGTGCGTCGTGCATTTGGACTCGAATACAATACTGTCGGTAAGCCTTTCGCAGAAATTCAACGCTGCATGTAGAACCTACGCGCGCAAAGCTGTGTTTCCACCTAAGACTTGCCCTTGTGAACACGGCCATACTTGTTGCTGCTAAATTTGTAAAACTTAGGAAGTTTCTGGCCCGGTCGCTCCCCGAAATCAAGACTTTCAAGACACGCAATTCTTCATGTGACCTTAATCGAGCCTAAATCAAGCCTAGGCGAACATTAAGAATGCTCTACTGAATTTATGACGTCGCGCGATCGTCTTCGTTCAGCACGGAGTGGAAATCGTTCAGCACGGAGTGGACGACGAGCCGTCGAGCCCTTCAACGCCCGTCAACACCCACGCACAGAATTCAAACTTAAACGGTCGGATATCACGATACGCGGAAATATCGGTAGACTCCGCACCGCCCGGACGCGCGCGCGGCGCGAAGTGGCGCGCGACGGCGCGACAAGACGTCGAGGTTAATTAAATTCACTATTTTACCCTCATACATTATTTTCGAAATCCCTACTGTAGTATGATATGATATGATATCATTTGATGTGGATACCAGGAAAGTGACGAGCAAATCGACGTGGCAGAACAACAGTCGAAATAACGTCAAACTGGCGTCGTCCCGGCTGTATCGCATGGTTTACGCAGACATTCTGTCGAACGGTTTGCATTTCAATTAGTTGCGTCTTAAGAGATTCCTACGCTGTATGGTGTACAATGCAGCTTCGTGCTGGAGCCCTCGTGAAACTGCAGTTCTCAAGTCGACACTGAAGACGTGGTTGGACCAGCATACAGACGACGATACTACGCGCTTTTACCTGTACGCGGCGTCTTTTATTGAGGGCAAAAGCACGAGAGACGTAGCGCTCCGTATGCAGTGGATATTACAACATCATCCCGATTTAAGTACGAAATGTAAAAATGGACTCGGGCACTTGTCAAAAGATAAGCTGCGCTGCGCCTTAGACTCCATGCTGAACCAAGACTCAGGAGGCGTTGAACATTTATCAGAAATGCGCAAAATGTTACAGAACAATGATGTTCTATTAAAAACTACACAGAAGTACATGTTAAGCGGAGACTTCGCGACAAGCAAAGAACATATCAAGCAAGCACATCTTGCGTTGACAAAAATTCTGGGCCGCGTGAAAATAGTTACGACGGACTTATACCCTATGCCGAGATTACCCGTCAGTTTGAATACTTCGCTCGTAGATACGGTCAGTGTATAGCACACATGCATATACAAGGAGATATCTTCACCATGTAAACCAGCTCTTACTCGTTATTTCCTCGAATTTCTCGACAGCGTAAATGAAAACACCCTCTGCACTTGTCTCCTCTTCGTTCTGGTCTAATATTAATGCTATCATATCACCTGCCTCCAGCTCAACTTCATCATTTGCGCCGAGCGTCTGCCATGCACCACCGGCTAAAGCGACACCAGACACATTCTTCGTGTGCAGACCTTTCACCAAAGCCACGCCGGTTTGAATATTCGCTACAATACTTAGCTGCTTATGTGAAATGCGCTTTGATTCACAACCACCGTGCCCACGTCCAATTGTTTGAGGCCCACCGGTGAGGTAAACGTCTGTTCTATCGGGTGCGACAAGTTTACATTTATACTTCGGCATACTTGCATGCTTGGTTGGTTGTTGGATTGATACCGTGTGCTGATTTACTCCTGCTGCTGCCAAATCACGACTCATATGGTGCGCCAGAGCGTTCAATTTGACGATGTCACGTTGAAGCAACTGAAGGAACTCCTTCATGGATACATTTGGTAGAATTTGTAAGTCGTCGTGTCCGAAAGGCACGCCAACGGTCTCCAAGTTTAGAATCATGTGCTCTAAATGCTGTCGCTCACCGTCATCTTCTATTTTATCGTCTTTGAAAGAATCGTAGATGAAAGCACCGATAATATCAACAACCGTTGTCGCGACAGAGACCATAATGAAGCAGCTCATTATTGCCATCATTGCTGTGTAGAAGTCAGCTTTGCCCATCAGACCCTTTGCACCATACTCCAACTGCACTCCTCTGTACTGCATCACAGTTCCACTTGCAGAGATATCTGATGCTGGTCCGGAGAAATGCACCATGTCTACGCTTGTGACAAAGCTTCCCTCACTGCTCAGTTGAATATTCATATCTGCTTCAGCACTGAAATCGAACGGTTTGAAGTGCGACATCGGACGAAAGTTACTAAAAGTCAAGTCAACACTCAATCGCACGCCCGTCAGCCGATAAATGGGAAAATTCGTGGCGAAAGCGGACGAAACTTCAATCTCGTTTCTTTCGTCCAGCTCGATACCAGCTAATCGCAGGATCTCATGAAGGTACATAATCGGGAATTTCGCCGAGTTATTCGCATCGTTAGAGTAAAATGTTCGAAATGCTGTCGACGTGTGATCAAATACAGCAACCGATTCGGGATAGCCGTTATACCCCCAACTCGTAACAAAACGCGGCCGGATTTGCAGGATTAAGTTGTCTGGATCAAGTGGGAACTGATTAACATCTGTTTGATATGATATGCTGCAACCGACCTGGGTCAAAGCATCTGCACACGATCTTGTAAACATTCTCGACTTTAAATGCGTCGCGATGAACGTAGCCACCTCATCAGTTTCAACCATTTGTGCTGTCGGTATATGAGTGACGCAACTGTTATTTAAATATGAACCTTCCGGTACAAGTGAGTCTCCAGCGAAGTCTGAATATGACGCGTTGCAATAAATTTGATTGAGCATTGCACTATCAGCGAGATTCAAATCTCTCACTGTATCATTGAATATGGTAGACATGTATGCTCGTGGCTTTTCCTTGAGCATGTACGTGTGGGCCCCGATGACTGAAACGAGAGCGTACACAAGAATGGTCACCATGAGCGTCTTGTGAACGTAGGCCAGGCGCCTATCGCTTATTTTGACCACCTTAAGTGTCCGATAAGACATCAAGTCATCCCAAAGTTCGGAGAGACCCTCCTTAATGCCTGTATTGTAACAAAAATGTATGAGTTGAAGTGGGAGTGACTGGCGTGAGCGATGGACTTACCCATCGCGAACTCTAGTTAAAAGTTGAACAACGGTAGGACTCTGCAATATGCGTGCTTTACGTGACCATTCGACAGCTCGGACCAGATCTTCGGTACGACAACATAACATATGTGTTCGCCAGGGGTGTTGAGGCTAAAGGCACGTTGAGAGAAAATGACCCATCCATGAACCTTCTCGTATTGTAGTGATGATAACGAGTATGTCTACACTAGTAGAGCGAATATAATATGGAGTTTGGCGTTTTCATACATATATCGGCCTCTGAAAACAGTATGTATGTATATTGTATACAATTATTTTTTATGCAGGGGTGTAGACCTACACACAACAGTTCGCACGGCGAAAGGCAGCGCCAGAAGCTCCGATCGGAAACCGCGCGTTAGAAGAACTGAGCTCGGTCTCGATGGATGACTCTTATCTCATCTCGGTTAGTCCAACGATTGCAAGAAGTATTAAAGCGAATGTAGAGAGTTTGAAGTTAGAAGCGAGTACACCTGCTCAGAGTGACAGGCGGTCGTTGCGAGGTAGTGATGAAATCGTACTGCTCCAGCACGACATTAATTATAGGACTAGAATGCTTGCTTATTATTGATGACAAAGAGCACAGTCTGTGCGTACCCGAGGGACGTGGATCTATAGAACTGTGGAAAAGCTTTGATGGGACTCACACTCTGAAGAGTAGTGACCTGCAGCACGTCTTTGTATGTGACAACGCTACACTGCACGAAAATGATGAATTGAGCACTTCTAGTGAAATTCAGCACTGGTAAGGCGTGATTAATAATCGCTCGAGTTTTATTTCACTTCAAAACGCAAGCGAACTGTCCGATGCCAACGCCATCGCGCAGTCCAAGATAGTCGAGGTAAGGTACACTTTTTAGCTTATCAAACTAGCTTAACACAATATAGGTCGATGTCGCACGTTTATCATCTTCTCACGATTTAGGAAAGGCCACAGTACTGATTGAGTATGTGGCGGAAGTGGACGAACGTCAAACCGGTACGTGAGACTTGCTGGCACAGCGTAGGGTACGTAGCTAGTAAATGCGTTGTGAAAGTGCGGTATTCGTGATAGGCAACCGATGTGCAAGCACGGTACGATAGGTTTCACATTATTATGGAAATTTACACCGTATAATGTCGCCTATGCGCGATGCACGGGTACGTAAGAGTGAATTTCTTGCACTGTAATCATACAACAGAGCTGTAAGTCTACTCGTACGATGATCCGACACGCAGCAACAGGCAGTGCAGTTGGTTGAAAATAGTCCTTTCTAGCGAAAGTGAAAGTGAGCGTATGTTAGGGCTCGAGAATTTGTATTCGCACACTTGTAAGAAGTATGTATGATGAGTCATCATGAATCATCACTAAATGTTCAAGTTCCGTAGAAAAATATGAGTGCTGGCTCAAATAACGTCAAAAAGTGTATGCTTTTCAGCCTCATTGCAATAGACCTCACTGTGCGCTGTGCCTCCGCACTTGTGACGATCAAAGCTCACTGGCTTCACAGCGATGGTCGCCAAGGAAAGGGTGTGCTACTACTATGACGAAGAAGTTGGTAGAAACTACTACGGGCCGAACCACCCCATGAAGCCTCATCGCTTGTGCATGACGCACAATTTGATTTTGGCCTATGATTTGCATAAACACCTGCAAGTTTTCAGGCCACGAGCCTGCACGAACGCGGAATTCACTCAGTTTCATAGCGAAGATTACGTCGATTTCTTGTCAAAAATAACTCCTGACAAGCAGCAACAATACGTTTTAGAAATGCAAAGATTCAACCTTGGCGAAGACTGCCCCATTTTCGATCACATGCTTGACTTTTGTCGACGGTACACAGGTGGATCCATTGACGGAGTCCGGCGATTGAATCAGGGGTTATCAGACGTTGCCATAAACTGGTCTGGAGGTTTACACCATGCAAAGAAGGCAGAAGCTTCGGGATTTTGCTACATCAACGACCTCGTGTTAGCGATACTAGAACTCCTGAAGCAACATGCACGGGTCGTGTACATAGATATAGATATTCATCACGGTGACGGAGTGGAAGAAGCATTTTACATGACTGATCGAGTGATGACAGTCAGTTTTCATAAATATGGCGATATGTTCTTCCCGGGCACAGGTGGTTTGAGGGACATCGGCATAAACTCGGGAAAATACTACAGTGTCAATGTGCCCTTGAACGATGGCATAGATGACAAAAGCTTTGTGGATCTGTTCAAATTTGTCATGCAAGACGTGATGGATTCATTCCAACCAGGCGCCATCGTCCTCCAATGCGGCGCTGATTCACTAGCTGGCGATCGAATCGGTTGCTTTAACCTTTCACTGAAAGGTCACGCAGAATGTGTTTCCTTCATGAAAAGTTTTGCGAAGCCGATACTTGTCACAGGTGGCGGAGGCTATACGAAATCCAATGTAGCCAGGTGCTGGGCGAATGAGACAGCAACTCTCCTAGGTAAACAACTGGCAGAACATATTCCACCGCACGAGAACTATTACGAGTATTACGCCGATGCAGGATACAAGTTGAAGGCACACGCGCCGGTGTGGATAGAAAATTTGAACACACCTTCATACTTGAATCAGGTGAAAGAACAAGTTCGGCAAAACTTGAAATCCCTCACGTTCGCACCGAGTGTTGAATTCAGCGAAGCACCTCCCGCCGTCCTCGTACCGGAGTTGGACGAGAGTGATCTGAACCCAGACGAAAGATATGGCGGGAGTTTGGGTCAAGACAGCGTCGTCATAAGTAAGGAAGAGTTCTACGACTAATACTTTGTTCGCTGACCACGGTGGCAAGAAATTCACCAGATCGCATTTCGTAGATGAATCCCTTGGACCTTTTAAACAAGAAAAGAGCCAAATAGTTGATGTAGGTATGGTGTGACTTTAGGCGATCGTGTAAACACAACGCAGTGAAAATTAATTTCGATGGATACCTTGTACAATCCGACCTATTGCATCTTCACATAAAATACCAGTCTAACTCGCGCACTGCGCGAGATCCTGCGTCCAATTTTGCCGCCTTCTTTCACATGGTCGTTCACGGACAAACTTCAAGTCGCTAGAAACCGTCGCGCGAGCCATTACGGTGAAGTTGGGTTGAACACTCGATAACGCGGTATCTACGCCTAGCTTGTGGGCGCTGACACTTCTAGAAGGCCAGTGCGCGTAAGAAGCTCTCGTTCTCAGACAAGTTCCGAACGAGACCGATATGAGTATGAAAGATTCAGACGAGTAAGTTGAGCGTAGTGTTTTTAGAGGGACCCCGTGACACGAAAGCGACAGTTACGATTATCTCTTCAAGATAGTCCTCATCGGAGACTCTGGAGTTGGAAAATCAAACCTACTTTCGCGTTTCACCAGGAACGAGTTCTGTTTAGAATCAAAGTCGACGATTGGTGTCGAGTTTGCCACTCGTAGTGTGCAGGTATGCATGATATAAATTAGTGAGCGTGGTGAACAACGAATGAGTTTGGTCGTAAACTAGATAGATGGAAAGACTATCAAAGCTCAGATTTGGGACACCGCTGGCCAAGAACGATATCGAGCCATCACGAGTGCGTATTACCGTGGAGCAGTTGGTGCTTTATTAGTGTATGATATAACGAGTCTAGGTGAGTTATGTGCGAGTTAAATCGACTTATGTATTTCAGACATGATGCAGACTCGTTCAATGCCACTGGCAAGTGGCTCACTGAGCTCAGGGACCACGCTGATTCCAACATCGTTGTTCTCTTGGCCGGAAACAAAAACGACCTTGCACATCTACGCACAGTTTCAGCCGCACAAGCACAACAATTCGCCCATGCTGAAGGTTTGGAAATAAATATGTCTGTATATTTTCATCTTGAATATTGCTATGTAGAGTTATCAACCGTTGAGACTTCAGCCCTCGACGCCACGAATGTTGAGCAGGCATTCATCGATCTATTGACGCAAACGTATTCGGTCATGTGCAAGGTATGTTATGATCATTCCTCACTGTGGGTATGCCATTGCACCTTTTTGTACTTACAGTGATAAGAAACAGGCACAAGACGACGTCACAGCAACAACTGCACGCCCGCAAGACTTCATAGAACTTTCTGATGCAAGCAACCAAAACATGAAGAAGTGCTGCCAGTGATCTAAGGTTGTCGCATCGTAGTTACGACTCTCGCGGTTTCCCACGGATTCATCGGCCGAGCCAACACACTGAGAAAGTTTACTCTCAACATTACACGCTTAGTGCTATTTTGTAGGTCCTCAACTACCTGAGCCTACGCGCTTCGCGTTCGGACTCCATCAAAGTCAGGATATCACCTGTCATAAAATTAGCACCATTGTGAAGCGAAGCGACTGTTTCATCTTACCTTCTCGAACCGGACCCTTGACGTTGCGCATGATTTGCCGGTTTTGATCGTCTAAGAATTTGACCCTAACTTGCGTGACCTGTACATCGAATTTCAGTCAGTACAGCTGATCAATTGCATGTGTCATTCAAATATTCGAAGCGGTTTCTGCCCGCCGGATAATCGCATTTCGCACCTGGCCTCTCGAGCCCGTCCGACCGATAACTTTCATGACGATGGCCCTAAAGTCGCGGGAAAAAACGTGGGACACGGTCAGTATTCACGTTCGCCCTTCAATTCGGAGAGAGTAAATATCGCAGATGCCACGGAGTAGTGTGCCGATACGAACAAATTCTACCACCGCGTGCAGGTGACTTCGCCCTCCTTATCGACTGCGCACGTTGCTTACTTTTTTATTACGTCCTGAAGCGCCGCAAAGCAAGCCAAAACACAAGTCAGTCAGTGCATACGTACGCGAACCGCGACCACGAAGAGCGTTGTTTGCACGTACCATGGTAGTGCTAATGCAGTGTCGCCGTCGAGTGCACTCGCAGCGAGTCGCAGCGTGCGGCTGGTGTGTGATCACTCGGGCCGACCCCGGTATGTGAAAATACCCTCGGTATCGTGATATCATATCACACGACGATATACAAGTATGATATCATACTAATATTACTTTTCATAATATGTAATATACCCTCGCAGAAATGTGAGATGAGTAATGTATTCAAGCTCAATACGAACTATCATGTCAGAGGGGTTATGTTGGATAAGGAAACTTGGATAGATCTTCGTGGCGCGTCCGGACGCGGCTTTGATCGGCACACTGTGTTGCACCCGACAGCTGGTGCAGAACTCGCGATATTTAGTTCGTTCCCCGCAAAATGGTAGTGAGCACAATCCGTGCGCAGACTCGCCCGGTTGCGAAGATTCAAGCCAAAAAAACCGCGTCCGCGAAACCTACGAGTCGTCCGCAACGCAGCGTGAAGCTTGCGCTTCCGGTGTCTATCGCAACGGGTAGGTACCGTGCGCGCGCTTGATGGAATTTCGCATAATTCTTTCTTCGCGTGCGCGAGCCGTGCTGACCTTGGCTTCGCTCACTTGCTCGGTCGTGTAGCCTGATCTGGTTGTACAAGATATTGTGACTTATCCTTTTTTTACTTAGGTTGCATGACTCTGGCAAGCGAAGCGAGAGCTGAAGAAGCTGCATATACCATCAGCGCACAGGTGCGTTCGATCACGCGACAACGTTTCGCGACTCCGTTCTTTCTGTTCGATGGATCTCACATGTGTCTTCCCAGGTGGCTCAAATAGCGGCTGTCCCAACCCCTTTGCTCTACTTTGGCTTTCTTACTTCTTCGCTTACCTTTGCGGCCGGGGCGGTGAGTACACATATATTCCTTTCATACTTCTCCTCTAACTTCTTCATCGTCAGTACATCGCCCTCAGCAAGATAAAGTTGATTTAATTTATTTGACGTAAAAGTGCGCGAGTTACGCGTTGATACATCTAGTAAATGCATTTGTAATACCGTAACTACGTGTCGCACTCAAACTGTTCTGTAAGTTCAACGTCAGGTGGTTCTCGCGCGCGTTTCTAGGTTTCAATGCGATTTTAGTGACTAACCGAGAGCAAGCATCACAGTGGGGTTTGTCTGCTTTCTCTCTTGTCGTCGTTGTGAATCACTTCAATTCGATATAACATCGGTGGGTCTAGTAAAGATGTTCTGAGGGCGCACGTGGTTTACCTTGTATGACACGTTTGATCAGAATTCACTGGCAAACATGGGGATGCCAGAGTTGCTAACTGCGAGGTGTGTTGGGTGCTGAATGACAGCGTCAATCAGCCCGTACTCCACGGCCTCTTCCGCCGACATAAAAAAGTCTCTATCTGTATCTTCCATGACGTCTGCAAGCGGTTTGTTCGTGAATTCGGCAAGGTAGCCATTGAGAGTGGACTTGTGATGCATGATTTCGTTCGCTTGAATCTCAATATCTGCTGCTTGACCTTGTGCACCGCCTAGAGGCTGGTGGATCATGATTCGGCTATTCGGTAGACTGAATCGTTTGCCTTTTTGACCCGATGCAAGTAAAAAGGCTCCCATCGAAGCAGCCAATCCGACGCAGACAGTTGACACATCAGGACGAATGTGTCGCATGGTGTCGAACACAGCCATTCCTGCTGTAACAGAACCGCCTGGGGAGTTCACATAAAGTGTAATGTCTTTCTCAGGATCGTTCGCATCCAGCCACAAAAGTTGTGCAACAATAAGGTTGCAGCCGTCATCATCCACAGCTCCTCCCAGTCGAATGATGCGCTGATTCATCAACTGGCTGGCTACATTTTGGAATCTTTCCACGACTAGCGGCGAAGGGCCTTTCCCTTGCTGCGCTTGAATGATGGCACTAAGTAAAATTAGCACACATTTGGTCTGTTCAGTATAAGCCTGCTTACCTGGAATCGTATACATACGACGGGCCGTTGCGTGTGGCGTCAGCGTGCATACTGCGTGTCGATCTGCGAGCGGACGAAACTTGGGTCAGGCAACTGTAAGCATAGAGAACAAATTCGAGGATTGTCCTTTTATCCTATTCAGTGTTTACATTAGATCCCGGATCGTCTTACCTGCTTTGTGTGCGATCGCAACTCTTCCTCTCGGTAGGTTTAACTCGCCGGGACGAAATGGACGACTTCGCCGCGCTCAAGCGCTGAAGCCCGCTCATCGTAAGATCGCCAATCGTGGAATCGCACTACCGGAGAAATAATTTGGATCGAGATTCGTCGCAACGGACGACTCCGTTTGGTCTCGGGCTGCTGCGCTCCGCTATGGCGGGCACTCGTAGTCCGGCGCACGTCAAAATAAAAAGAAACCACCTTGCGATGCCGTGCAATGAAACTGTGAAATGAGCGATAATGTACATGTACTGAACCCAATCTCGTATTGTAGTGATGCTAACGCCTATGCATACACTACATGACCTGGACCTACATATAGACTTAGCGCGTATGAATTTCAGTATGTATTACTTTCCACGTCCCTAATATGTGCGCGCCGTCGAAGTGCTAATAACTCGCGACGACGCCACAACGCGCGCGTGGCGATCGAGAAGTGTTAACACCCCATACATTAGGGCGTGGAAAGTAATACATACGGATAAGCATCAGACAAGCACGCACGGCACCCATCGCGACGTATAAACCCGAGGTTTCTCACAAATGACTCCTTCTGGGGTAACCTATGTGAGTTTCCCGTATTCTAAGGCTAGTTAGTCAAAGTGGTTTTTCATTCTGTGTTTGCTTTCGTTGTTGGCCTCCAATATCATAGCATTGTATAGCACCATGATCAAACCACTCTACATCAGATAAAAAGCTGCGCACACCTGTTGGGACGGCTGGGACGACTGGGACGGCCGGGGAGGAGTCCGCCGAGATACCACTTTGCAACTAGCAAATCGTCACGTTCCGAGAACGGTCCCGGCGCGAACAAGAATAAAAGCTTTGAATATGTCTGGTAAAGGTGCAAAGGGTTTGTCCGGCAAAGGGCTTTCCGGGAAGGGTGCCAAGGGCACGATGTCGTCCAAGAAGGGAGACAAGCGTAAGCCAACTTCGCGCTCCGTGAAGGCTGGTCTTCAATTTCCCGTTGGGCGCATCCATCGTTTTTTGAAGGTAAATAATTCAGAAATCGATCCTATGCGTCGAGTACCGCGTTGGCGCCGAGCGGAGTAGTGACTGGAGAGTGTCTCCTTGACTTGACCGTTTAAAATTTGAAAATCGCGGAGACTTTTCTTACTGTCGTTGAGCGCTTGCGTGTACGTATCCATTCATCCTGACGATTTTACGCCATAAACAGAACCGTGCCGCTTCCGGTGGGCGTGTGGGTGCCACTGCGGCTGTGTATTCGGCCGCCATTCTCGGTGAGTTATTGGCCAGCAGGCTAGAGCAACAAAACTGACTTTACTTAACAGAATATCTTACTGCTGAGGTTCTTGAGCTCGCTGGCAATGCGTCCAAAGACCTGAAGGTATTTAAAATTGTTAGCATCTTGCGACACTGTACTCACACTACTTAAAGGTGAAACGTATCACTCCTCGACACTTGCAACTTGCCATTCGCGGTGACGAAGAGTTGGACATGCTCATTAAGGCTACCATCGCTGGTGGTGGTGTCATTCCGCACATCCACAAGTCCCTCATGAACAAGTCGTCGAAAAAGGGTGAATAAGCACGAAATATGAGAGACACACTATACGACTACAACAACAACACACCATAGAGCTCTATGGGAGAAGTGTGCACTTGTACTTTTTGTAGGGCGGAGGCTTGGCACTGTACACGGTGCCATCGATTCCTGTAATGAAATAACAGTCGAAAACGAACATAACATAACATATTATAACATAACATGTGTGCGTAACGATTACATCTTTCAACTCACAATTTTTTACACCACGAGGAACTTCGAAAGAAAAATGTCACGGTGACGGTTTTCCTCAAGCACGCCCACGGCCAGAGAATCGACCACCTCGACCTCTACCACGGCCGCCGGCGCCGCCACGACCTGCAGTGCGGGCACCTCTACCACCTCGGCCAGCTCCACGTGCAGTTCCACGACCGGTATTGCCCCTGCACGAGCTGAAAATATGCATAACATTTTCCGTCAAAGCAACTTACCTCTGCATCGCAGGTTGCGTGAATCTTTCAATTGGTAGAAGCTTATCTGGACTGATGTAAAATTTGTCACCTAAGATTAAATTCGACTCAATATACACTGTCAAAGATTATTTAAAATCACTCGTACCTTTCTTGTAAGAAGACGCTTTCACGCCATCCGAAAGTTTAACCGTGAATTTCTGTTTACAAATTGAGAAGTTACAGGCGCAGACATTGTTCACACCCACCACTTCGTTAATTGTACCGAAAATTTCCTCAACTCGTCCAATGAGAGCCTTACTTTCGAGAAAAATCGGACCATTGAAATACGGAATCTGTGTTTGTCAACATTTGTCAGGATTTGTACCGGACTACGCGCTTGATGGTACCTTTTTGTTTGTCAAACTCAGAACTAGCTCTCCTTCGCATTCATGCATTAATTCGCCGATTTCTACGATCACAGTTGAGGTTTCAACGATGTCGCTTACACAAAAAGTTGTACCTTCAACGGTGTCGGGAGTTGTATCGGCGATAAAACCACGGCCTCGCCCGCTACTTCCGCGACCGAAACCTCGACTAGCTGATCTGTTTCCCGCACTTCGCCCTCGTCCAGCAGGTGCTCGCATTATTCGTTTGAATAACTCCAATGTTCGTGGTTGTGTCGTCACGCACCGCAAAAGCCAGCCGCCGCACCGTCTGCTCGGAAAGACCATTCCCGCTTCGGAAACTAAATAAAACACAGTGAGGGATCTCATACTATACCAGTAATATTTCTATATGTACAATACATGGCCCTTTATCGAAATAGAGGATAATTCGACTCTTATATGATCCGATGGATACATTTTGCAACAGTCTTGTTTCCGCGGGCTCGACGTCGACGTCCGTGGACGCCGCGCGCCGCAGTGAAGTGTGTAAACCGAATCGTAGAAGCGTGGTATGCTATGTGCGACGAGTGAACATACATCAACTAAAGTAGGGTTTGACTTATCGATAATCGAGGCCGCGTTGTCGAATATTTTCAGTTGTTATTCGTCCTTTTCAACGCTCGGAGCAGCCAAGATTCTGACTCGGAAAAATGGTGCGACGTCTACCTTTTCCTGAAAAAATTGTATGAGCTCGGTGTATAGATATGCATCGGCCCGGTTTGTGTGCCGGCCACAGCAATATTCGGCATGAGTCTGCTTGCGGTTCGACGTCAAGTCGAGAACTTTTCGTGCATCCTTCGGAGACTGTTTGAGTATTACTGGACTAAAATCCGAAGTGAAAGAAACTAAGGAACTAATTGGCTTAGATGCGCGATTGACAACGCAACACACGAGCACATTTGATTGATTCAAAGTTGACCGGAGCGGAGGTCCACCACTATGCAGGATACATTATCTTGTGTACGGCTCTTGATAGCTCTCTCCACTAGTGCACTCGCCACGTCGTGCATCTTACAAGTGCTGTCTCTTTTCATCATGGAACGAACGAAGGTTATAGCCTGTGCACTGTTCATGACGTCCCAAAGACCATCAGTGGCGATGACCAAGAAATCGTCCTCCTCTGAACGTTCATAGACGCGAACATCTGGTAGAGCAACGACTGGTGGTCTCTCAAGAGTGCCTATCCCAGATGCACCGGTTGACTTGAATTCCTGCAGTAGCTCTACCCTACCTCCCTTGAATTCATAGTCACCAAATGCCCTACTGACCGCTAAGATCCCGCAAACGCGCATCTGTGAGACCCATCCACCACTTTCAATTATACGCGATATCTCAGCACGACCTGCTTTCGAGGACCCAACTGGTCGGTGATCGTTGCTCATATCAACTGTTCTTCCATTTCGACCTAAAACGGCCCTACTGTCGCCAACATTCGCAGTGATGATGTAATTTTCGCTCACAAAACAGACTGTCGCAGTGCTGCCGCTCCAACACTCTGGGTCACCAAGAGAGCCGAGGTGGTCAAGTAGAGCAGAATCTGCCCTTTCGAACGCGCTGGCAAGGGGATTTCGTTCATCTACCCCATAATCCTTCAACGCATCATCTTTAACAATCTGATCACACATTTTTATCCCTGCTTCGTCAATGAAATCTAAGAGGTTGCTTTTTAAATATGTAGAACTTGCGGCGCCACCGTGTCCATCAAAAATTCCAAAGTAAAGAAGCTTCCCATTAAGGTTGCGCATACACCAGGAATCCTCCATCTCGTCACGTGGGCCCTCAGAGTCATGACCTCCCCAATCGGTAGCTGCGAGTTTGTTCCTTCCAATCTTTTTCACGCTACTTTTGCCTTCCTTTGTACTTGAGTCTTTTCCTTGCTTACTTATGTACTGCAGGAGAGGCACTGCGGCGCAAACACAAAAGGTAGAAAGCAACCATGAAACGTCGGCACCATCTTCAATAGTGTTCAAAGACATCAGCGCGATATTCATGCGTTTTCGAGCTAGCCTTTCACTTCGGAACCGTCGTTGTCTGCGGGGAGTGGAAGGACGAAACACGCTACGAGCTGAGGCGCTTCCACTGGTTAGCACGGGGATTGGCATCAAAGTAGGAAAGTGTGTCAGATACCGCGGCGATATATTACACGAGTTTGGAGCTCAAGCCCATGGGATGCGACAGTGCACTGTTGAAATCGCTGCCAAGGGTTTTGTTGCGTTTCACACCATCAGACCATTTCGAAGGGAATTTGGATATCGTTTTACCGGATTATATACGTACGTACACGTACACAGACAAATGAATATACCAAATTGGTACAGTACTACTGGTATATTCATGATATGAAAACGCAGAGAAGAACAGTTTGCTGGACAACTTCCGGTCCGTTCCGTCACTAACTGCTTCTCGAGATAGGGCAACATCGCCTGTCGCTAAACTTGCCCTCATGACCGCGGGAGACACACGCTTCTTTCAATCTCAACGAAAAGGTAGATGCCCTGTCATAAAAGAAGCCGAAAGCTGACTTCTTTCTTTTCTAGGCGAAATTGCTGAATGGCGCGACGAACTACGACGTACTGATTTGCTGGTACAAAAACAAGCTGTAAAGAAAGGTAATTTAGTCTGAACGGCCATTTGCTAATAAACGATGGTGATATTCTATCGCAGTCATAGCGGCGATGACCGTCGGCAAGGACGTGTCCTCCCTCTTCCCTGATATGGTTCAGTGCATGCAAACTCCAAATCTCGAGTTGAAGAAACTCATATATCTTTACTTGATCAATTATGCGAAATCAAAACCAGAACTCACAATTTTAGCTGTGAATACATTCATCAAGGTGAGCTGACGCTCGTAGAAAGTTTATTTTGACTAAACTGCTTCAGGACGCCCAAGATGCCAATCCGCTCGTCCGTGCCCTTGCAGTTCGGACAATGGGATGTATACGTGTCCATCGGATAGCAGAGTACCTGTGCGATCCGCTGCAACTAGCGTTGACGGTAACTCTAACGAGAAATAAAGTAAAAAATTATCTCAACCTTCCACTTCAGGATGGAGACCCATACGTGAGGAAGACCGCAGTGCTTTGTGTGGCAAAACTCTTTGAAATCGACCCAGAATTAGTTGAAAGTCGGTAAGTTCACGAATATTTAATAGTCTTTCTAGTCTCATACTTTGCTTCAGCGGTTTCATTGATACGTTGAAGGAACTGCTGTACAGTGAAACCAATCCCACTGTTCTGTCCAACGCCATTGCCGCTATGTCTGAAATATCTAGTTCAGAGCGATCTTTCTACGTCGACGCGAAGCTCGCAGATAGATTGAGTACTTTGCTTACGGAGTGTACAGAGTGCGTTCGTTACACTGATCATACGTTTCTACTAATTATCGAGTAGATGGGGTCAAGTTTACATACTAGATGCGCTTGCAGCGTTTTCAACGTTCAATTCTCACGAAGCATCCGCCATAGTAAAGCGCGTGAGCGCTCACCTACAGCACTCAAACGGCGCTGTCGTTTTAGCGAGTATCAAAGTGTTGACAAATCACTTACAGGTACGGGACTGGGAGCTTTCTAATTTCTTGCTTCTGACCATGTAGCAACAGTCGATACCTGATACTTCGCAACGCACGATCAAGATGCAAATAGCATCATCACTCGTGACTCTCTTGGGGAGCGAAATGGAAGTTCAGTACATCACACTACGATGTGTGCATTCGCTGCTCCGATCCTATAAGGAAGAGTTACAAAGACACTTGCAGGTAAGACCCCCCCAAATCGTTTTGTTGAATTTTGTAAATTTTGTCTTTGTAGGCTTTCTTTTGCAGATATAACGATCCGTTCTGCATAAAGCATACGAAATTAAAAATTCTACTCGAACTCGTTTCAGACGACACAGTCAGTCAAGTGCTGAATGAGCTGAAGGAGTACTCTTCCGAGGTAGACTTGGATTTTGTGCGACACGCCATTCGTGCTATTGGGGTATGCGCAATCAAGTTTGAAAATGCCAAAGAGGAATCAGTTGCGCTACTTCTTGATTTAATTGATAGCAAGATCAATTATGTCGTCCAAGAAGCTATAATTGTCACGAAGGATATCATCAGGACCTACCCCAATCAGTTTGAGTACACTATACCGACCTTATGTTCCGCTCTTTCCTCGTTGGATCAGCCAGAAGCAAAGGCAGCGTTGATATGGGTAGTGGGAGAGTATGCTGCGAGAATCGAAAATACGACTGCACTTATAGAAAACTTTTGCGAAACCTACATGGATGAGCCAGATTCGGTTCAGCTACAGCTGCTCACATCTGCGGTAAAAGCTTTTTTGCAACACAAAGTTGCCAGCACTCAAGGAGTTGTTCAACGAGTTTTGCAGAAAGCTTCTACATCAGAGAATCCTGATGTACGTGACAGAGCTTTCATTTATTGGAGATTACTTAGTAGTGATTCGGCGTACGTTAGCGATGTTGTGTTATAGTTTCAAACCCAGAAGCAACCAGCGTGAGAGAACTTTTTTTGCCCGAAGACAGTACCTCATACCGGTGCGACATAAAAGACAACACAACCGTCAGAAATGTCAAACGTACAAGGTACATATTCGATGACGTTCGCTGCCACTTCACGAAGCGCGCCTCGCGAAAGCGAGGAAAGCGGGAGACCTCTTACTCGAGTATGCCTCGAGATCAGTCGGTGACATAGCTCAGTTGGGAGAGCGTTAGACTGAAGATCTAAAGGTCCCGCGTTCGATCCGCGGTGTCGCCATTCCTTTTTCAAGCTCCATTGTTTTTCTACCTTTTAAACGGCGCAAGGCTATTCCAGGCTCCCCCAACCGAGTACAATTTTGCGTACTTAAGAACACCGAGAGCTATCACAAAACATATGCTATGAAAGCGACATAAAAAAGCACAGACAGTGGTCGAGGCGACTAGCACCTTTTCACAGCATCTGCCGGCGTCAACATTCCACGAACAACAGCTGCAAGCGTTTCGTCTGCGGCTACTCACACTCTCGATGTTACGTACGACGTGTATGCTTCGGCACAGGGTGCGGCATGTTTGCAAGTCAAAAAGAGGAGTCCGCGCTGACAAGAGCGTTCAGAAAAGGTTTGTGCGCAAGCTTAAGACAAAAGTTTGTCCAAACCGCTCAAAATCAGCAAGGCCTTATTCGCATGTTTCGAATGCATCCAGTTATGTAGCAGTAACAGATGGTGACCCTTTGCCGACTTACAGCTTGAAGAAGACGATTGCTACCTTAGTGTCCCAAGGCGTCGCCATTATAAACCCTGTGTTTCACGGAGATGTAAGTGTAAGTGAGACAACAAAAACTTCTTTTGGCGATTACCAATATAGTGGTTCAATGCAGTTATTTTCAGAGCTTTCGACCATGGCAACAGATTATGGAAGTCCACGTGAATTGGCCGTTGCAATTTCGAATTCACTTGATGCCACCGAAGTTTTTCACAAAGTGGAAGTCGCTGGGCCAGGATTCATAAACATCTTCCTTTCCGACAAGTATATCTCACTTAAGGCATCACAAATGTTCAGACAACTGAATCAAGAAGTACCGAAGAATAACAAAAAAGTGATTGTTGATTTTTCTTCACCTAATATAGCGAAGGAAATGCACGTTGGGCATCTGCGTAGTACAATAATTGGAGATTCGTTGTGTCAGGCTCTGGAACATCGTGGCTTCACTGTATCCCGACTCAACCATGTAGGTGATTGGGGAACACAGTTTGGTATGCTGATTGCGTATATGCGCGAGCACGGTGATGAAGGCACAGTTGGCTTATCCGACCTTCAGTCGTTTTACAAGCAAGCGAAAGTTAAGTTCGACGAAGACGAGTATTTCAAACGACGGGCTCAGGTAGCGGTGACAGAGCTTCAGGCTTATGAACCAGAAACTTATAGAGTTTGGGAGCAGATATGTGAAGCTAGTAGAAATGAGTTCGAAGCGATTTATGAGGAACTTAACGTTGAGATAGAAGAACGTGGTGAAAGTTTTTATAATTCTTTCATTCCGAAAGTTCTCGAAGAGCTTATTGAGAAAGATATCGCAGTTATGAATGATGGTGCATTGTGTATATTTAGTGATGATTCAGATGTACCACTGATCTGCCGAAAGAGCGACGGCGGATTTAATTATGCGTCGACAGATCTTGCTGCACTATATCATAGAACACAGGTTGAGGATGCCGACTGGATAATATATGTAACAGACATAAGTCAAAGGCGACACTTTGACGCTGTCTTTAGCGCAGGTAGACGTATTGGATGGCTCAATTCCAAGAAGGATGTTGCCGTTGACCACGTAGGATTCGGTCTTGTGACCGGAGAGGATGGCAAACGGCTTCGCACACGGTCAGGAGAAACCGTCAAACTCAAAGATCTTTTGGTAGAAGCGAAAGAGCGCTGTTTGCAGCAATTTCAAACTCGAGGCACAGACTTAGATATGGAGACACTTCGGACCTCTGCGCATGATCTAGGTACAAGTGCAGTAAAGTATGCTGATCTTCGCAACAATATAAGTACTAATTATGCATTTTCTTTTGCAAGGATGTTGGATTTGAAAGGGAACACGGCCGTCTATTTGCAATACTCTTTCGTGAGAGTGAATTCTATTCTCGAGCGAGCCAACCGCTCAAACGAATCTTCCGCGAACTGCGTGGATCCAACATGCTCGACGCCTCAAGAACGTGCACTACTTCTTCACCTCTTGAAATTTGATGATGCTGTTGACTCTATGCTTACGGAACTGATGCCGTCGAAAATTTGTGAATTTACGTACACTTTATGTGTTCTCTTTAATAATTTCTACACGGAATGCAAAATATTTGGCGTGATCGAAGAAGAATCCCGGCTGACAACATGCTTGCTCACGTTAACTGTGATGAAAAAGTGTTTCAAAATCATAGGGATGCGACCACTTAGAAGAATATAATTATGAAATCAAGTTCACTCGTTTCAAAGAGACAAACAAAAGAGATGTTGATGCTGGGCTAAACTAATTTAGTACAGGAGGCATCAGCGGATGAGCGTATTAGATTCTGTTGAATTTTTGAACGCTCTTCGCAAGAAAAGAATTTGAGAACTTTCTCCATCTTCTTCGTGTCTTTTGATGAAAACAAAGCAGCCAGATCTTCGATACTCCATATATTTGCCAAGGCAAACGGAGTTAGATGCTTCGTAGTGCTCGGTAACTCACGTGCAGTCATCCAGTCAGCTATTCTCGTCATTTGTTCGTGCGGATTTCTTTGCTCTGCTGTGCGCTTAGGTTCTTGTGTAACACGTATTTTATTAATTCGTAGGAAAGCCTCGGCATATGGCGCCCAAAAAATGCGAGCATGTATGTCCAAATTTAATGATGACAGAATCCCTCGCAGCAAAGCAACGACTCGAACTAACATAAAAGTTTCTTGAGGGATTCGTGACAACTTCATTTGGCGAATTTCGAGTGGAAGTTCGTCATCGAAAGGGTTCATTCTTGCCTCTGGTAGGTCCATACGGGTATCGAACAGAATGTAAGCAACAGTAGACTTCAGATGGCGGTGAGCGTTGTCGACCTTGATCCCTAATTCTGTCAATAATTCACCGGCATATGGAGAATCTCTAGCGAGAGCGACGACGAGTTGTGCGAGCGCTATTCGCGTTGATGAACTCAGTACTTTTACCTGACCAAAGTCTAGTAGCGTTAGCGAACCATCGCGACCGATGAGTATATTACCAGGATGTGGATCACTTTGAAATATACCAAGCTCAAAGATTTGATATGCATAAACTTCAAGAAGAGAGTGCGCAAAGGCTGTTAGTGTTGTTTTGCCTAGTTCGATGCGCGATTCTTGCGAAAGAAAGTTTGATAAGCTGCAACCCTCCATGAAAGTCATCGCGATAATATCATTGGAGCTAGCGGTTGGCAATGAAGATGGTACATTTATACACTCAAACTTAGATCGGATAGATGTCCCCAGTAAATCCATCATAGTCCGCTCCCTGTGAAAGTCAAACTCTTTCGGTATCTGCATGAGTGGGTTAGGAACAATCAAAGCGTGCTCTTCAAGGACTCATACCTCATTTTGATACTCCAACAGAACGCTGATGTGATCAAACGGCAAACGTATATTTAATGAGTCCAGAATTTTCGAAACTAAAAGCATATTTGACATATCAAGTTTCATCAAGTTTTCACTGCCAGGGCGTTTGATTTTCAGTACGATATCTCCCTCTACCCCGACCATCGTGCCACGGTGAACTTGCGCGATTGTTGCGCTAGCAATAGGTGAATAGTCTACGTTTGACAATTGCTTGCGGATGCTGCTCGACATATTGCTATCAATGATCCTCCGAACTTCTGTTGGTGACACGGGCTCACAACTTTCAAAAACAAAAGCTAGTTTTCTGATGTACTGTTTAGGCAAGAAATCCTGCTTAGTAGCGAATACTTGCGCCACCTAGGAGACATTAACTTCGATTTCATTCGAACTTTGTCTGACGAACCTTCAAGTAAAACCCTGAAAGCTTTTGAAGCATATCTGCGCACTTCTCGGCGCCCCAGTGGTGTCGCATATCCCACAACAGCTGCAATATGTGTCAGTCTCAAATCCAAATCCAAATTGATGTCGACATGCCTCAGCCGGCTGCGAACTTTTCTTCAGCGGAATTGTGCTTGTGATAACGGACGTCAAGTATAATCAATATCGAAGAAAACACCCTCACATGTATTTAGTCTTCAGGTATCCAAAAACGATCGGTAGGAAGTGCTCGTAAAAAGCCAGCAAACGTCCAATGCCCGGAAAGAAATTTGGGATAAATACCGCCGCAATCTATACGACACTTCAAGTTCGCCAAAATCGAAGTTGACTCGAATCGTACCTGGTTATACAAACACGGTCCGAAGTATTTTTGTGGAAGAAACGCCTGCAAACGTTGAACCTTTACGTCCAAGATGACCCTCTGCACGCAAATATTTGTTTACTGCATTTGGCTATTCGACGACTGGTAGCTCACCATGTACAGGAAAGTCCGGAAAGTCTTGTAGGGCGCTGCGTGATTCGTTCACGATTCGTTCAAACACTTGACCACGCAACAGTACCTGGTTGAAAGCAACGTCCAATCGTGCACACAAGGAAGCGAGCGAAGCCTGCCAACATGTCCGTGGTCGCGTAAACATAAAATTAATCACTGACTTTCTCGCTAGGGTCAGTTAAGGTCGTAAGTAGTTCGCCCTCGACGCTCCGATGTGCGCTGTCGGTCGCTGTCGGTCAACAGGAAGCGGCTTCAACGATTTACACAAAAGCGTCATCACACGGATTCATATGAATAGGAATATGATATGATATTCAATGTTTTGATTATGAATCCGTTCTCGAAAAAAAAGGAAACAGCTCTTTGTCCCCCAAGGTTTGAGTCGTAAACCGTTGATGAATATTCACATATTTACTGCACCATCCGGGAGTCGAACCCGGGTCTCGAGCTTGGAAGGCTCATATCCTAACCGTTGGACTAATGGTGCACACGTTCCACAGCGTGCACGAGGGCTTAATAAACTACGCGTATACTTTAGAGTGCGTCTTGAGCCAGCGCGCTTCAGAGCGTCTTCGGCCATTGATTGCGAGGATTTCGCGTTGAAAATCTACAAAATCTACTGAAGAACATTGACACTGACCTTGAGGATCTTCTCTTTGCGTTTAACGGTATTTAAACTGCCGGCGACCCAACGTCGCGCGGCGGCCTGGAATACGTTAACATATTTTCGCGACTTCATCCTCCACCGCATCCGGCGCCGCGGTGGAACTGCGTGTCCATAGCGAATCAGTGCGGCATCATCAACGGTGACGATCGCCCCCCGTCCCTCGTCTTCGCCGCGAAAGTCGCGCCAGTAGCGACGCGCAGCGACTAGTGATGTCGCGTCGTTGGCGCGATCCGTGTCGCGCGGTTTGCGTACCGTCGTATGGGTAAACATCATACTTGTATAAAATTTCGTTCTACAGCCGAAATCCTTCCACTACGCACTATATACTGGTACCAGTGTTCCACGGAGGCCATTTAGTTCTACCAAAATCGGGTTTTCTCTTACCAAATCCTCTGGCTGCCCCACACACACCCTCTCGCACACGGCGCGCTCCGCTTGAAATATTTTAACGTTTTAACCATGCATCAAGTTCGCCACGGGATTGAAGACGCCGGTCCTTTGCGTGGTATCGATAGGCGACTGCTTGCGTGCGTTCACAAAAAAATACGGGCTCTACTCCCTATACAGGTTTCGAGCTGGCGAAGCCTTCAATCAGGTCCGGCGGAGAGGGACTTTCAAATAATAGCCAGCACTGGTAAAGGGAAAACCCTATCATACGCTCTACCGACTTTGAACACGCTCGCAAAATTTGCGAACAAGGAGAGGAAAGTTCTGGTACTTGTGCCAAGCACTGAACTTGCCAAGCAGGTTGCAACTGAATTTCACCCGTTCGCTGAAGCTATCTTTGCAAAGGTTGCAACTTATAATACTGCGCTTCAACGCAAAAGAAGAACGACCGCGATTCTATCGCGTAAGCGGCGCGCACAACTCGTGACAGAAAGAGCTGAAGTGAAGCTTCGAGGCCGTCATGTGCAGTGCGACATTTTGATTGTCACACCTAGTCAAGTACAGAATCTCTCGAGAGTGCTTTCTCATACTATCTTGAACACATGCATAATAGATGAAGCAGATAAACTGACTCGTCAACTTCATCAAGGTTGGTTGGCTCACGTGAACTCTATCGCCGCTTCGATGAAGCAAACATTGCGCACACACGTGGGTGAGCGTCGGTTTAAAGTGAAGCGTACCATTCTGGTTTCTGCGACTCTTCAAAGCGATGGTAGCGACGCATATCGAGTGAATACACACGCCATGAAGAATGTGTTTGAGTCGCATTTCTGTGATTTGCACCTTCCACTAGGACTGAGGGAGTTATGTGTTCTCACAGCCCCGAAGCAAAAAGTCGGCACGTTACGGAAAATTCTTAAGCTATTTGAAGGAGAGTCGATAATAGTAATTACATCTTCAGTCATAACTTGTTCCTACGTTTGGGAACAGATGAAGAAGCTAAACCGAGCCACAAGACTAGTCAAATACAGCGGTTGCATGTCAAAAATGGAGCAGAAGAGTTCGCTTGAGGCTTTCCGAAGCGGCAATTCCAGAGTAATGATAGCATCAGATGCCGCTGCACGTGGCTTGGATATACCTAGTGTAGGGCTAGTTGTCTTATACGACGCACCTCTTCATGTTGAAACATATATCCACCGTGTCGGGCGGACAGCACGCGCAGGAGCTACGGGCATAGCGATTACTTTCTGCTGCAACTCAGAAAGACAGCAATTCGAGTCACTTTCATCGTCTATACGACGTCATACAGCAGTCGCATACCACGATGCACAAGATTTTCTCGATGAAGCGATATCTGAAGAGCTACGAACAGCGGAAAGTGACCCAACAAAGACACGATAGATATTCCGATTTCAAATCATTGAAACCTTCATTTGTATATTCATCGCAGCAAGTTCTGCGGCTAAATATTTGAAAACATATGGTAAAGCAACCACCTCAATTGAAGAGCTTGTCTCGCAAACTTGGCACCTTGCAATACTCGAAGCAGCTTTTAAGGAGCCCGTTGCTGCTCTCGGCACCGTAGAGATGATGTTACCGCATGTCGTGCAAACACTAGATAAGTGCGTGTCCGATGATAAATGCAGTCGATCGCGAAGTAGATACGCAGCGCCATGTGCAAGAAGAGAATCTCTCTCCATCTCCCCGAAACGCACACCACCGCCAGCTTTGCGACCTTTGATTGGCTGCTTCGTTAGAGGGTTGACTGGCCCAGTTGATCTCACTTGGAATTTATCGCTTACCATATGTCGCAAACGTTGATAGTACACTAAACCAATGTAGATATCGACTTCGAATGGCTCTCCCGTAACTCCATTGATCATAGTTTCCGAACCGGTGTAGTTGTATCCAAGATTTCGAAGCGTTTCACCTTGTGTATCTAATGGGCTCACCTTTTCTGCTTTGAATGCAGACGCATCGACAAAATCACCAGTTAAAGCGCCACTTTTAGAAGCTAAACTTTCGACTAACATGCCGATAGTCATTCTCGATGGAAATGCATGTGGATTTATCAGAATATCCGGTCTAACACCAGATCGTTCGATGAAAGGTAAGCCTTCGTCTGGCCACAAAAAGCTTAATACGCCCTTCTGCCCATGCCTACTGCTGAACTTATCACCAATAACTGGATTTCGATTGTATCGCAAAGTGATACTGATCTCATCGCCTTGAAGACTGCTCTTTGACTCACGGCAAACTCGCTTGATCTTATCCACACATGCTTCGTCAGCACCCTTCAGCTTAACATGGCGATAATGACTTGATGCTTCATCAAAAGTCTCGTATATTGTTGACGCCGTCACAAGTCTTTGTCCCACATAAGGTAGTCCATCCTCATCTAAAGATGTAAGAGCTTGCCGCATTTGTGAGTCATTTCTCTGAAAGCGTTCATTTGATCGCAGCTGAATGACATTGGTCTTGTACAATGTTGAATGCGCAAAACCACGTTCAACAGCAGATTTGTTGACGATCATCGCATCTTCCATATCGTATCCTGTATGCGATAGGACGGCTACGACCGCGTTTGTACCCAGTGGGTAACTGTCTATACAATATTTGTCATACGTCATGGTCAGTGCAATAGGACGTTGTGGTATATGTAACCGATACAACTTTGTATCAGATCTACTCGCGAAAGTATGTAACGGCATCCCCATTGTCTGCTTCGCCATTTGGCATTGGTACATGTTTCGTGGACTTTGATTGAAGTCCGACCAAGGCGTCAAACTTGCAACAATACTCAACACTTGACCTGGAGAAATTTCGCTATGTGACTTTGGTTCATTGTTTGTGGTAACTTCGGGTGAAAGCGCTATATTCAAACTGTTTTGCTCCATTGTGCCAATGAGTTCGACTGTCCCTGTGATTTCATTTCGCACAGGTCGAAGTAGACGTGAACTGCCCGAGAATATCACCAAACATGGATAGGCACCGGAAATTTCGGAGTCTGGCAAGACAGCTATTTCCAACTCTTCGGTGATAATCGATTCGGAAGAAACTTTCTGGTGCCGCAATGTCGACGCAACCGCCCAGACGTCGTTTACTGGTATGTATCCTAAGACGAGACCATCAACTAACACAGGGCACATTTTTATGTCTTTGATGCCCTCAGGAGTAAGTAGCCGGCAGTATCGAGATATAGTTTCTACAACGGCGTCAAAGACCTCATCAGAACGCCTTTTGTAAGCGTTTGAACCTATCGCAACCTGGCATGATGCACTCATGTGAGTCAATAAACCGCACGGTGAACCATCCGGTGTGTGTACTGGACACATGAATCCCCACGACTCAGGTAATAGCTTTCTCACTGTGGTTGTTCGAAGTTCTGCAAAATATGCACCGCGATGGATCGATCGGAAATGGGATATATACCGCAAGTAGTTGAGCTTTTCAGCTACAATTGTGAAACCACTTGTCTGACTCAGGCCTAAACCTGTCTTGCTTACCAAATTGCCCGTTGCAAGAAAGTATTCAAGTTGACGACCTACATCTATACGTTTTATAGCTGCCATCACGAGCGTATTCAATTTATCATCTGATAAGTCAGCGATGTTGACCCGATCAATCCGTTCGAGTTCCGATTTGACACGCAGTAAAGCTTCATTGAGCTTTTCATGCAATATGTTCTGCAAAAGAAACCCTGGGAGTAAAATTTCCTGGTGAACAAGAGAATCAGGATTGTCCTCCCTGCAGTTTCCAGATACCAGCGACAATAGCTTGTTCAGCATGAAAATGAGTAGATCTGATTTTGCTCCGTTCGTTCGTAAGTGAACGAATATACAACTGTGCATAATGCGCTCCCCTACTTCAAGTATGCTAGAAGCACGTCCTGGGAAAACTGCTTTGAACATGGAGCCTACATACTCTAAAGCATCTGTTCGTGTGCGAATCGTTGCTTGAAATGCCGTCTCAAAAATCTTTTCCAACGTTTCCTGAGCATAACCGAATTCTACTTTTCCACCTACAAGTACACCCTTCAAGACTCTTGATTGGAGCTCGTAGTCAGATAGGTCAGTCAGTGCTCGGAAAACAAGTGCCAACGGAAGAAATATTTCCTGGCGCCCTAATGTCACGCCTACATTCACCGATCCGTCCGAAAGATAATGCAGACGCACAGTACTAGATCGCTCACATTCATCAACGCATCGAATTGCCGTGGCATACTTGGTAAATCTTGAGCCTCTAGTTCTAAACGAGCTACGGACAAGTGCCATCACATAATGTCTTCGTTGCTGTATGAGAAGACGAATCACTCTTTCAATGCCACTCACAATGAAATAACCTCCGAATTCATTCGATTCTTCTCCACGACTGACGAGTTTCTCTGCGCTTGCGTCACGTAGCTCACATAGCCTAGAGCCAACCATCACAGGAATTTGGCACATGTTGAATAGTGTGGTCGAGGTCGGCGGTGAGTCGTTGAGCGACCATGATATTGAAATCGCAAGAGGTGCCGTGTATGTACTACCGCTCTCTCTACATGCCTTAGGCGTCGTCCTCAACATGTGTTTGGTATCACGCACTTCTGGCCTGCCTGCTTGAACGTCGTCAAACCAGCATTTTAAACTATTTGAAGAGTCGATCGTTACGGTCACTGGTTCAATACTTTCAACAATTCTCGTCAAACCGACTCGTATAAATGTGTCGAACGAGTCCACGTGTGCTTTTGAAATGTTTTGTGACGCTTCAGCGCTGTCCCTTTTGGTCATGTTGAAGCACCAACTTAGGCTTTCGCTTTCGTTTGCCCTGAGACCTGATCCTGTTGTTCGCTTTGCCTGACTAGAATGTGACGAATCCCTACTTCGAATCCCTCTTTACGTGATGTGTGCCTCCGGACCGAGCAGCAGCCCGGCGTCTTCCCTGCCCGGCGGCGGCGGTTGCGAAGTCACGATTTAGCGCGGAGCTTACTTTATCATATGATATTTATTATACCCGGATATGACACATATATAGATGACATAATAATGTAACTATGCGAAACCTACCCGTTTACCAGTAAACGTTTAGCAGTCAGAAGTATCTATCGGGATGGGTATCACATATGGGCAAACATTGCAGTCCTATGGAAGCCATTGGTTCTGGTTTTCAGTATCTTGCAATACATTGTGCAGTTGCTGTTTGTGTTCCATCAACATATCAAGACCAACAAAAACGAGTTGCTGCAACTCATGTTTCTCGTGGGTGTGACGTCTCTCCATTTCAAGCAACCTCGCCTACAGTAAAACTAATTTAACGTGCAAAATGGTTATCTTTTCTCGTCTTGCCTTGGTCTTGTTGACGCCCTCGACTTGGAGCGGAGTTGCTTCATTCAACTGAGTCGCCTGTGTAAAACTGAACACCTCTGCCTATAATGATATGATACGCAGGCGAACCTGTTTTTCTAGCTCCCGCAATTTTGCTTTTAGTTCATTCAGCGTGAAATCGACCGTCTCTCTCCCAATCCTGTACGAAGTCTCTGCATTCTCGAGATCGGCTCGGAGCTGTGAACACGTATATACTCTGAAATGCGGTTTCATCATTGTTGAATGGGATCTACTACGTTTCGATTTACCTCTCTTTTAAATTTGATGAGATATTTGTCTTCAGTCTTTCTTGGCTGGTCAACTGTTGGCAAAGCTTCCTGAGGTAATTTCAATCAGTTTCATTTTGTTTTTATAGAGGAAAAACATACCTTAGATTTGCATCCTCCATGTTCTGAACGCGGCATGCTTGTGCATTCGAGATTGCCTTTAACTAAGCGTATTTTTGCATAAGCAAGTAGCCATCATCAACTCAAAATAACGTACATAAAGTCTATCTTGCACAACTGAGCTCGTCTCAACTGCGTCAGATATTGGGAGCTCCAGCCGCAGTGACCAAATCGCGTGTTCAGCTGAAAGCTGAGACAAATTTTGTTTCAGCTTTCCAATTTTAGTCCGAAGTGAAGCTGAGACATTCTCAGTCACAGGGGCTGGACACTGAGAAATATGCGTGTCCTATGGATGTAGTGTGACTTGGACTAGAATGTTTGCACCACAAAAGCGTACCGCTGCCTGACTACTCCACCGTAAAGTTGTACTTTTCTGCGAAAGAATAGAAGTAAGACAATCTAAGCAGAGAAAGTTCGTCGAACTTACTCCCTCATGCATGTGCATGTTTCGATGGACTGAAGCACAGTGCGTGCTGTTCTCCTGTAGCTGCTTCATGTACTGTTCGGCTTTCTGAGCGTGCGTAAGCTTTTCTTGTCTTAGAGCGGCCTAAACACTATTAGATTTTCCATATGATGAGTCAAAGTTGTAATACCAGTCTAGAAAGTATCAAATCGTCATTCCGTTGCGTGATCTTTGACTCAAAAAGGGAGCGCTGTAACTCTAAGTTTGCCTGTCAGAGTTTGGGTCAGGTGAACGTGTTTCTCGTCGCTTCATGACTTACATGCTCAAGTTTGGTTCGATCACGCATCCACATATCATTTTGTTTGTGAACAGTTGCCAACAGATTTTCACATGCCTCCGAACATTTCTGATCTTGCCCGCAGAGGAAGAACTGCACAAATAGAGTTACCGTAAGGTGCAGACACCAAGAAGAACTCAAAGTTACCTTGTAGGACGAAGTAACGCGATGAACAAACGATTCACCTTCAATCGCGTGCTTCTATTTTTATTTTGTCACCTCAGTAACGCGATACACGGTTACTTCGAATTACGTACCTGAGTTCTCCCATTGGCTCCGTAGTCACCAAGTTGAAGAAGCCAGCTGAACGCCAGTGATAGTGTTGGCAGATTTGTCGCTAAGTTCTGAAGCAAACTGCATGTCTTCCCAACTTGAAACGGATAATGCAAGTACCGTAGCAGTATCACCAAATCTTCTTCTGCAATGATCTGATTGCCGCGCTGGATGTCGAGAAGTTTGAACGACTTTTCAACAAACGCCTTGAAATCTTTTGCGTCTAGTTGCCGATTTGTCGGTTTACCAGGCAGATCGACTCCGCTTAGACGTTCTGCGATGGATCGCACACATGACTGTATATATCTCTGATCCGATACCGGACGAGGATCGAGTTTCATTGGGCGCAAACGGTGCGTTGTGACGGGCCCAGTACTTACTGCAACGGTCAATATGAAGTACCGACAATAAAGATTCTTGAAGGTTCTTGTTACGAGATGCAAGGCGCGGTGTGGCTCAGCGACACTTTGGATTTCATTTTTTTTGAGACTAATAAGTGGAGTCATTTGGCTGAAGTAGTTCATTCCACACGTCCGCCTCGGCAACAACAGAGCCGATACTTTTTCTACTTGCTCGGAGTCCGCGAGTAAAAGTGTCCGCAACATACGTGAAGCAAACAGAGGAATTGATGTGCAAACGGCCGCGCACGAACTTTGTTTTTGGGGTTTTGATCGACATCCAGTGAATCATCACATGTTTATCTACAACGGTCTATCGTCGCCGACGATTCGGAGTGGCTTTGCTAACGAAAAGGACAAGTTCATGCCCTCGTGGCATTTGCGCGTGGTACTATGATCGCATCACGCCTGATTAGATTGGTACTGTTCAGCCATTCGCTGTAAGTTGGCCAAATTTTCCGGTCCTTCACGGGTGTTAGCGACCATCGCACTGGTTTTGGGCGGAGAAAACGTACCCAACTGATTCACAATGCCCGGTAGAAAGTCTTCCAAACCTGTTCATTCTGTAAGATGTCCGCTGAAATAATAGTGAGCAACGCTTACGCTTTGTCTCAGGGTGTCCACTGACGACATACGCGTTTGCTGGAGGAGACGCTTGCACTGGGCCAAAAGTTAGACCTTAAACTGAGGGTCCAATGTCATGAAAACCCTACCTTTTGGATTCACGAACTGCGTCACGGTATCCGAGTGGAAAATGTTGACCTCTTGTACACCCGGGATGGCGTTCATGCCCATCTTTTTCAAAACTGTTTGCAATCGCTTGTCATCGTTGCTCACGGACTTATGCATAGCCTTCTTCTTCCTACGCACACGGTGATTTTCGGGGTTCGTCTAACTCTGATGTCGCTTACCGTCTCATAGAACCTTTCCCTCCCATCCGGACCGCTCCGGCTAAACGCTGTAATTTTTCGACATCCATGTCCGGTAGCGGCTACGAGCGGCCAGTTAGCGCGTCGGTCAGTATTCAACCGAGTCGGCAGATGTGAACCGGGCCAGTGCGCGGTCTGAAAGCCTCACATACCTCTTAAACGTGCTGATGATAGGCCGGACAAGATGCGGCAAGCTTAATTTCGCACTCTTGCGCTGGGGAAGTTTGGAAAGTCACAGAGCGCCGCGGTATGTGCCCGCAGCGTTTGTCCTTATCGCCCCCGAAAAAAGAGACGGCCTGAAAAAAGAGCCGCTCTCTTTTTTCACATTTACGGAAATACAGTACAATTGTACATCGTACGTACACTTTTGTTTGATCGTCATCGTATCGTACGACGCGGAAGCGTATCATCAAGTGATGCAGGAAACGCTCAATTCGCGCTTAATTTTCAACTCACGACTGCACTTCTTCGCGAACACGACACACGCGACGTCCCGAGCTAAATGTACACGCGGCTCAAGTACGTAACGAGCGCCGCGCGTCTCGTCCTTCGAAGACAGTACTTAAGTGATGCCGCCGTTTCCGATACGCGGCCGTCCACGAGTCGAGTATCGCTCGCAACGTTACACGAAAAGTACAAACAAGGCAAACCCATAACTGCCATAACAGCCTACGATTATCCAAGCGCCGTCCACGTACGTAATTGCCTGAATCTGTGAACGTTGAAGTCTTAACCTAATACACATGTTTCAGGTAGACAGAGCGGGTTTCGATATAGTACTTGTGGGTGACTCAGCGTCGATGGTGGTGCATGGGCAAGATACCACGTTGCCGATGACACTTAGTGATATGATTGTACACTGTCAAGCAGTGAAGCGAGGTTCAAAACGATCTTTAGTAGTCGCTGACCTTCCATTTGGATCATACGAAGCTAGCGCCATGCAGGCTCTGCAGTCGGCTGTGAGACTAGTAAAAGAGGGTGGCGTAGATGCCGTTAAACTAGAGGGTGGAAGTAAAACAAAAATTGAAGCTACTAGAGCTATTGTAGAGGCAGGTATTGCCGTGATTGGGCACTTAGGTCTAACTCCTCAATCAGTCGGTGTACTTGGCGGATTTAAACCACAGGGAAAAACGGCCGCGTCGGCAATAGAGATCTTCAAGTCGGCGCTGAAGTTGCAAGGAGCAGGTTGTGCAGCTATTGTCCTAGAATGTGTGCCAAAACCGCTTGCGGATGCCATTACAGCAACCTTAGATATACCAACGATCGGAATCGGTGCTGGAAATGGTACGAGTGGGCAGGTTATAGTTTTCCACGATCTCCTAGGTTTCCTACAGCATCCACACCACGCAAAAGTTTCTCCTAAATTTTGCAAGCAATACGCCAATGTAGGTGAAACTATTCAGCGAGCTCTAGGTCAGTATATCATCGATGTGTCGACGAAAGACTTTCCAGACGATCAATTTACGCCGTACGAGTTTGATAAAGGAGAGTTCGCCGAGTTTACAAAAAGACTTGCCCAAACAGGTCTGGCAGACACGCGTTAGTAACATTCCACACTTCAGTTCGAATATATTTACAAGTTTCTATCCACACGCACGACCGAGATATAAATGTTGCTTTTTCGAGGCTTGAAAATGCTGCCTCGAAAATGCTGCTCTTGCACTGATTATGTATTCTATTACCTTTCCTCAAAAAGTGACTCGATGTCCTACTGTTCATTCAGTTCTGCAATCTCAGCACCCGTGAAACGCTTGACTGCAATGGAGTTGTTGTTCTCTGTAATTTGTAGTAGCTCCACTGAGTCCCTGGAAAGAGTAGTCACATCCATGATCTTTCTTAGCGCTGTCAGTGCAAGCTTCTTAGCTTCATGTAACGACAGTTCTGGACTATAATCGGACTTTAAAATGGATTGCGCGGTTTGGCTGTTTGCTCCTATCGCGATAGCCTGCAAAAATGTTTTGGAATTTGTTTGAAATTATGTAATAACTAAAATTTACCTTCCACCCGACATAGTTTCCGGAAGGGTCGCTCTGGTAAAGTTGAAAACCCAAATTATGATCCCTATATTGCGTCAGAGTCGTGCTAAATATTACACTTGAATGTCGTACCAGCCAGCAAAAATGAAAGATACGCCGTATGGGCGAAGTCCACCAAACTGAGTATAACCTTGTTTCTGGTCAGCTATCTGCTGAACAAGCAACTCAACTGGAGCCGGTTGCCCATACTTGTACTTGTAACGTTGTGATATCAATCTAAGATGCAGTAAGTAAAAATTTTGAAGTTGTCTCATGGTACTGACACACCTTGCAGAGTTGATTAAGATTTCGGCATCAGCGTTGACGCCAGCAGAAGCTGCAACGATGTGAGCGTCTATTCGGTGTAGCTTCTCCGTGACAGTACTTTCTAGAAGCTGACGCAACTATGAGCGAGCAAGAAACACCTGGAGTGATGAGAATACCTTTGACAAAACCCGTTTTTCTGTAGCCAAGATGACTCCCTTCTCTGTTTTGATTCCTATGGCCGCTCCTGCGTGGTTTATTGCTTCGACCGCGTATTCAACCTGATGCAGTGTGAACATTCCCTGTAGAAGAGGAGAGCCTGTTATGAGTATCACCTGATAAAGTCGACCTTCAGGGCTGAAAGTCGTCGTGCGGGAATCATATCTTAGACGAGCTGGTCAGACTGAACCGCAACACGGTAACAGCAGAACTCACCTGCGCGCCATTCTCTAGATTACAGCGTAGATACGTGGGAACTTTCGTGGTAATGACTGTCTTATAGTTCTACCACGAATGCAAGGGCGCTTGTCGCGTTCGCAAACTGACAACAGATCGTTACGCCGGTGTGGCTTTTTGTTCTCAAATAACGATTTTCGATATTTGGTAAGTGACCGTCCGATATTGGCCCATATTGAATCTGGAGTTGACAGTATATTTTGCAGACTACGACCGGCGTGATTTCTTATCGACGAATAAAAACCTCGACGGTGGCCGCCGCACAACAAAAAGCAGCTCGTCCAGAGTGTAAGTCCAACAATTGGTCACAGCACGAAACTACTACAACCAACTTGAACTTTATAACTCCACGGTGCATGATGCCGGCAGGTTTTAGTACACCGTGTCGCGGGCTGCAAGCCAAAGCACTCACAAAGCCGTATTTGAGACAAAAACACACACGCGGCGCTGTGGATGTGTCGAAGCCGAGCGGAACAACTAAATGTGCCTCATCATTGATTTCTCCTAGCAGCAACCGTGTTCAGAGTCGTCGACGCACTATCACTTTGGTAACAACTGCAACTTTCGTTAGCCTTCGGGACCAACGTTTTCTGTAGGTCATACCCAGCCTTCAAGGCGATGCTTCTTCACAGTCACCACCGGATCTACCCTCTTATATTTTCAAAGAAAGAATTGTTTATCTGGTATTCTTTCTTTGCCTCTTCTGAATATAGTCGCCTTACGAAGACTTTTAGGGCATGACGCTCGTACCTTCAGTGACAGAGCTGATTTTGGCAGAATTACTATACCTTCAGTACGAAGACAGCACGAAACCCATTCAACTTTACATAAACTCTACTGGGACATCAAAGGTATAAGCATTTCTGAAATCTCACGGAAGCAAATGACCGTGTTCATGCGAAGGATGGACAAAAGTACGGATACGATACCGAGGCATTTGCGATATACGACACCATACAGTACATCAAATCACCGGTGCATACAGTAGCAGTGGGTACCGCGTGGGGTGAAGCCGCTATGCTTCTTGCGTCTGGAGCACAGGTAATAGAAGCTCAGCTAGTTACCAATCACGAATAAGTCTTTTGCTTAGGGTTATCGTTCTGCACTTCCAGCCGCAAGTATCATGTTGAAACAGCCAATTAGTTCATACCGCGGACAGGTACGAGCTTGGTCTAGTAATCACGTCATTCTCGTTTTAAATCTTTCATTAGGCCTCCGAATTAGAAATTCATAGACAGGAGATGCGAAACACGAAATCTCAAATGATAGAGATTCTTTCCAAAGCATTGCAGAAAACGGAAGCAGAAATTGCGAAGGATATAAACCGTCCAAGATACTTCGACGCGCAGGCGGCTAAGGATTACGGCATCATCGACAAGGTGAAAAACTTAACTAAACGGGATGATTGATTTACTCTTGAGCTTTCGGACAGGTCCTTGATGGTTAGCGACACTTGACTAAAATTCTTTTCGAGCATCGATACTTTCTGTGTTATCGCGTTTATGACAGTTCTATGTAATGACGTAAAAACCACATCAAAATTACAAAAGGAGATACACCAAAGACTCTAAGATCCGATCATCAGTGGTGATTCATATATCTATTTCAAGACCGGTGCGCTACTCCAGTCACCCAAATGTTGATCATACCAACATGTCCACAAGCGCTGAACGCATACCACTGATCGTTTCGCTAGAACCTCTTCCTTTAAGCCCCAATACACTTTCGATGACCTAAACGCTCGAATTCAGTTGATGGGAACTAATGTCATATGGTTAACTTACTGCAACCTCCGTCGTAGTGGTGTCGAGTCCACAAAATGCGCTCCAGTCATTTGCCGTGAGACCAGACGCAATGACGTCACTACCTCTATTGATCGTGCCCGCAACGAGGGGAATCTGCGGAGGAAGAAATTATACGGGTATTGTTGTCATGGTGCACACCAACCTGCAAAAGCGACGAAAGTTCTTCCAAATCAGCAAGACTAGCTCCTGGATGTACGATTCCACCCTTGTTTGTGAATCTACAATAGCTCCCAACTAGCATATTCCCTGCGATGGACTGATTGCATTGTTAGGTGGAGCCGCAATAGTGGATTATCACTATACCTGTCGAAACACTTCTACACCTAGTACATCAGAAATTATTTCCTCCGTCTCCTGGTCAATGTCGGGGTGCACCAACGCTACGTGATCATTGCACGCAATACAATTGCCAAGAGCTGTGATAAAATGAGTAAAATGGTAATATAATTGCTTTGCTATTCATACCTGAAAGTCGCTCGTGCGTTCGTTGAACGACGATTTCATCGGATAAACTATTGCGAATGTGCAACGCCTCTAGAAAACGCTGTCAGTATTATCGACCAAAGTGCTTTCATAAGGCAAACCTTGATCACTGGCACCAACCGGTAAGAGCAGACCATTTTTGTTCCCTAGTAATCATCAGCTAGCAATACACGGCAACGCACGCGGACACATACCAACCGACATTCTGCCTATCAAGCGAGTTCCACCAAGACTCGCTTTCACAACGGGAATTTCTGATGCCAACTCACTCTCAAAGACGCTATAGAAAGATGTACACTTAGATCAATCACCGTATACATGTTACGTCGCGCATTTTCACCTGTAAAAGTTTTCCGAACCTCCGATAGCTACCAAGCAATATGCGTTCGTCAGCTGACTGAAGACTCCGATTTCATTGCTGTACGAATATAAGTTAAACATGGAAAGGGCTGTACCTGAACACACCTGTTTTCGAAGCAGTGACGAGTTGCCATGTTCTGAACTGTTTTGCGTCTAGAACAAGCTCCGCCCGTCCATTCGACGCCAAGTCTTCAAGCTCAAAGTCGTGGTGGCGGCGCGACGTTCCGATTTTTCGTTTCGGAAAACGCACAAATGATGGAGCACATCTGTATAACTATATGCGACTTTCCGATGATCGGTAGATAGTACAAAGTATGGACTCAGACTCACTCACAGAGAAGAACAACAACCGCCGACAAACGCGTCGCGTGACTTGTACGTCTTGCACGCGACTGCGGCGTCATGTTAATTCGTGGTTAAACGTGTCACGCGTTCAGTTTCGAGAGCTCTGCGTCGTAATACCTTGCGTTAATATCAGTGCACACGTGGATCAGAAATGCCCGACGCTTCTCCAAAGCGGGAACACGTGCGTCCAAAAGGCAGAGCGCACAAGGAGAAATCTGGCTCGAGGTAACTTCGGAAAACAGTCCACTCAAGCTTCATCGAGTACTTCAGTACTTACCTGTAAAATACAGCCCAAAAACTATGTTGAGAGTCAAATCAGCACCTCGAAAGTCTCCCTTCTACAAGAAAAAGTGTAAGTACCGTCACCACGAGAAAAACTCGCACTCACCCAGACGAACTACAGCTGCCATGAAAACGGAAAAGTTGATGGATAAATACGCCCAACTACAAAGGACCGGTAAATTAGACGGTTTTCTGCGAAAACGCAGAGAGAAAAGGGCGAGCAAAGGGCAGAAGTATTTACCCAAGAAAGTCGCGTAGATCGCGAACTTTTAAGAGTGTTTCATCCCGCAGTGCGCACTCTGTCGTTCTTTGGTTTGTCCACAAGCGAAATGGATGTCTTCAAGCTACCCACAACGACCACATCATGAGTTCGTCGCGTAAAAAATTTAGAACGAAAACGATGTTCAAAAGCTATTTCCAATAGAAGTGCAACATTTCCACACTTCTAAGCACGATAAGATATGCTAACAATCACTACTATGGAAGTCACGCTGTTGCTGTACATGGTCTCGAAAGTGCAATATTTTAGACTGAATTCCTGACCTCCAAGATGCCTCGTCTTCGACGTCAACGTCTTCATTGCAGTCTATCACTAAAATTGGAGTCTGAATGGCGCGATTAGTTTTGAAGTTAGATGAGAGAAAGAATGCTGACCTTGATCGTTCTACCGGCGATGTTTATGGTTATGTCAGCAACAGCTGAGTGCTGGGAGTCGCAACGAGCAGAGCCTGCAGAGCACCTGAGAAACTATCATAATATTACTGCGAACATACTCACGGATTCGGTTGTCCATGAGCCATTTTTCGTGTTTATTGTGCAATAATGTCAGGTAACTGATATCGATATCCAACTCCTCGCCTCGGGCGCGCTTTTGTAAACGGCGCAAGCACGTCTCGGGATTGGCGCGCAAGTATACGAAACCATCCGGGATCAGCGTTGGAAAAGCCTGATCTCTAGATCTTTGAATTTGGATGAGTCAGGCTTCAACTGAAAGAATTCACCTGGATAATTGGCGCAAACCATGCGTGATATAAACTGTATTCAAGCTCAGATAGCCAGCCACTTTCACGCAGAGCTTCTGTAAAAACATTTTTATCAGAGAACACGCTTCGTTCTATGACTCGCAGGGGAAAGCCAGACTGTTGCGTATTTTTCTCTTGTATGAATCGCGTCATGAACACAAAGTGTTGAAATGTGTATGCATATCTGTTGGGATTTTTGTAAAACTCATCTAGAATATTGAAGCCTTGTCCGTTCCCATCTGGTCTTTCGACGTGCTGCCAGAGGTTAACAGGTTCCGGAATTAGATTGACAAGGTCCTAGTACAGGATTCAAAATTAATCAGTCGACGCGCTTGGTACCCAACCTCAAGACTGCTGTCGCCAGGAGCCAATATCTCTCTCAAGAAAGTCGTCTTACCCACGCCGATGTTTCCCTCTACACAGAGAGTGATCTCCTGCACGGAACAATATTAAAATTTCATTCGAGGAACGGACGAAGAATAACGCACTTTTGAGGAAATATTTGCCAAATTTCTTGCAGCCCCAACCTGAAAACGACGATATTGTGAGTGTAGTTTTGAGTTCTTATGGAACTGTCTGTTTCCAACTGTCTGTTTCCAACTGCCACCGCAAGAAATGGAAAGTTTAACGCTGACGTGATCTATTGAAGTTGCTCGTAAGCGAACACATGATCGTAAATTACTGTTCATCGTCGTACAGATGCGCGGAAATTGTGCGAGACCATTCACAAAACATTGTGCTTCCATCAGCGTCAGCTACATTTCGAACACCAACGGTAAAATCGTCCGGTAAAATCGCTGTGGCCGGTGTACACAACTGAAATTCTCTTGCTGAAATTCTACTTTTCAATATAATGAGAGTCAATTAATCTATGTATACAACGTGGATATAACTATTTTCAGTTCATTTTAGGAAAGTACGACTTGTGGTTTTCGACTGATTATGGCTTCACGAGTGCGATATTCATCTCTCTGCAGACGCGCTCACTTGACATCGGCCAAAACAAAGGGCCAAACATTCCCAGCCATGAACATTTTCAGATTTGGTAAGACAATCAATCAACTCTGTGCAAACCTTTTTTCTAACAACGCTTTACATTTACTTCCATAGCGGGTGACATGACGCACCTTGCGAGTATTCTGGTACGTCGAACGCCCGATCGGCGAAGAACTCGTGCGATATAGATACGTTCGATCCGTCATCTGAATATTTATATGATAGGCGCTGCTCCTCAAGATCCAGGCAACCAGATCATGTGTAGGAGTTTCATTGCGAACACAAGAGCTTTATGCTATCGTGTTTGTTACTCGATATTTGGATTTGTTCTTCAGTTTCATATCAGTTTACAACACGATCATGAAGTTGTTCTTCATCTGCAGTAGCTGTTGCATAATTTGGTACATGCGACAACACAGAGTAGTCAGTCAAACGTATGACCGGGAACAAGACACCTTCCGTATTATCTTTCTCGTTCTTCCTTGTTCTCTTTTATCTGTGTTCATCAATCACGAGCTTTCAGCGGTCGAGATCTTGTGGACTTTCTCCATTTACTTGGAAGCCGTCGCTATACTACCTCAGCTCGTTTTACTACAACGGACAAAAAATATCGATACTCTTACCAGCAATTATGTTTTCCTACTCGGTGGCTACCGTGCACTGTATTTGCTCAATTGGATATACCGATACTCTACCGAACCCGGATATAGTCAGTGGATCGTTTGGATCAGTGGATTAGTTCAAACTCTCTTGTACTGCGACTTCTTTTACTACTACCTGGAGAGTTGGAGAAAAAACGAGCGCCTTACACTCCCCTCTTGAGCCTCAGTGTGTGTACCTGACTCAACCCAGTCAAATTGTAGTGGATAGCTCGCTCTGTAGTTCGAACATATTCTGTGGAATCCACACACGGTTCACTCTGTGTCGCCGCATTGGGTCAATGTGGACAAAATTACGCACAAAAGAACACAACGACGCGTCGTGATTCGTCGGTTCGAGTCAAACCCCTTAACCACTCGGGCACGTCCGCTTTTGTTCAGTGCGCGGACGGCAGGATTCGAACCTGCGCAGGCAGAGCCTATTTGATTTCTACGCATATTGCCACCGTGTTGGAGTGCTAATGCTCTTTTAAATATGTGTAAAATAGTAGCCGATTTACGATTTATGAAGAAGCTCCGCGAGCGCCGCGAGGACGCGTCACTGGGCGCGTTCACATGCCAGCAATATCTTTCCACCGAAGCTCTGTTTATGTTTTCGTCAAAAAAGTAGAGCATGTTGCCGTATCACGCTACGAAGCCGATCGATCACCCGCTCGAAACTCACGAAAATCGCGTAGATGACAGGTACTTGCTGGCGATATCTTGCGTCGTCGAACTGTCGCTTGTAATGTGCGCAAAGCCACACGGTAAGGTCGTGAATTATTTCCAATATTCGTTATTTCATGTTTATTACTTGTAGGCGCAATGGTAGATTTGATCATCGCTTCGACCGCGGCTTCCTTCTTTTGGCAAACCTTTGAGTGCCGAACGGTGGAATGTCCTTCACAGCTCATCATGGTGTGTGTCAAACTTTCGTACGATTCGTTGGGGTTAGCGTTCCCAGGACTTGAATTTTTGCAAAATTTGCACGAACGTGTATATCATGCGGCCCTGGAAAAAAATACTACACTTGGGGTTGCAGAGCCAAAACCACCAGCAGAAACTTTTTTGGACTGCCTCGCCTCACACGAAATTGAAGTCTTGGAAAAAATCGACTTTGACTGTGTCGCGAATAATTCATTCCAACACTTAGACGTTCTTGATTGCGAGATCGAGAGTCTAACTATGTTCTACAGAGCTCATGCTTTGCTTTTGTGCTTAAATCTTTCGAAAAGTGCTTGGAGGTTCAGTCCACCAAATTTGGCAAACGTTGCGGGTGACATATGGAAGGTAGTATTCGCTAAGTGTACGTTGACAAAAGATCCGACCGATTCGAACGATTTTGTGAGCATTTTGAATGACCTAATCGTCCTATCTGAGATCTTCGATACCCAAAATGGGGCTGTGAAGTTGATCGGATGAACTCAACGTCCTGATTTTAAGTGATATTATTTACTGCAAGTGGAAAGTACTACATGTGTGGAAAGACACCCAGAAAATTCTGTTTCCCATGCACAGAATCTACTTGTTGCCAACAGACCTTGTTTTCGTTCGCATCGTGACGAATTCCTCTGCACTCGATGGATGGATACCGACTGTGCTATCAAAGTGCTTTTTGGTAGCACCACACTGTAGTGCAGTTGCAAAACCTTGGAGAATTTCAGGCGAATCAACCCCAACCATGTGCACACCTAATACGCGATCAGTTGCCTGATCGACGACTAACTTCATGAAAGTCTTTTCTTGTCTTCCTGCTAACGTAGACCGCATCGGTGTAAACTCGGAGCAATATACGTCGCAGCGGTATCCTTGTGCGACAGCCTGTTCTTCAGAAAGGCCAACTGTTCCAACAGGAGGTTGAGAGAAAACAGCGCAGGGGATATTAGAATAATTTGGTTTTGTAAGCTGCTTGTCCACGACGCTACTCACGAAAGCCATGCCCTCCATTAAGGCAACAGGAGTCAGATTCACTCGATTTGTAACATCACCGACAGCCCACACATTCTGAACAGATGTTCGGCTGTATTCATCGACAATAATAGCCCCATCTGCATCTAACTGCACGCCAATACCTAAAAGACCAAGATCTGGACGCGAAGTATTGGGTTTCCTCCCAGTGGCAAACATGATTGCGTCTGCATGAATGTCACCACTGCTCGTGCTTAGTGTCAAAGTGTCATCTTCTGAACGAGTGATAGCCAACGGAGAGCAGTTTTGACGAACGTCTATATTTCTTCGCCTGAGATTATCATTCACCGTCTTACGCAAGTCCGTATCAAAACCTCTGAGCGGTAGATCTTGTCGGAACATCAGTGTCACATTCACTCCGAGGCCCTGGAAAATGCCTGCAAACTCCAGTGCAATGTAGCCGCCTCCAACAATCACAATTCTGTCAGGTAGCTTATCCAAAGCCAAAGCCTCATCTGAAGTCATTCCGTATTCTGCTCCAGGAATATCAGGCTTTACAGCAGTACCACCAGTCGCGATGAGAATCGAGCTCGCCGTAAATATTTGAACATCGCCCTGATATTTGTCAGTGTATCATACAAAAACTTAGAACGAGAACGCACCTCAGGGGAAGTAACTTGAACAGTGTTTTTATCCAGTAGCCTACCAGAGCCAATATGCGTATCAACGCCCGAATTATCAAGCAGCCGTGAATATATTCCGTTTAATCTCACGATTTCTTCCGTTTTCGCTCGCAACAAGCGATCCCAACTGAACTGTGGCTTGCCAGGAAGCTCCCAGCCAAAACCTTCAGCGTCAGAAAACTCAGAAGAAAAGGCACTACCATACATGAGCAGTTTCTTTGGAACACAACCACGTATGACACATGTACCTCCAAGACCACCCGTCAGCTCTGAGCTGATAGGATCGAAGGGTAACTCGCAGAGACCGACCTTTGCTTTTTTCTGGGCTGCCATGCGGGATGCACGCACGCCGCCGGAACCACCACCTATTGACGCCGATTAGTTGACAAGTGACAAAGTTCCCCGAGAATCTACCTATAACGTATATATCATAGTCAAAATTATTCGGCTGCATCGCCGTCGAGACTATATGTGCGTTTCTTCGTAGCGCACGACCAGTTGGAGCCCGTATTACAGCAACAAGACAAGAGCTTCTCGCCGCAAGCCTGGGACCGGAAAGCGGAAACGCCATATAACTTCGTCGCTCTCTGAAAAAAGCGTGTGTAGACCAAAGCTACAACAGCTACAGCCGATGTACAAACTCTTAATATGCTCGAATTGAGCACCGTGCACGCGCGTGTCTGCCAGGTCAAACACAGTAAAATTGTGAGGGTTTTGCAGTCAGACGGGAAGATTTGATGGCGAGGCACTACGCGGAAACTCGACATTGATAGACTAGTAATGATATTTCATTCAAATGCTACGCTAACTTTGCCTATGGTGTACACAAAACTTTCATGCACCCAAAGTTCCAACGTTCCGCCAGTTTAACAAGTCGTGATCCGACCACTGAAGTGAACTTGTCAACAAAAGGAACACGAGTTAAAGGGAGACGTTACCTTGACAAGAACCGTGTCAGGATATGCTCGAACTGATCCTTCAATAGTGATCAATTCGGATGCGCTAGCTCGCTCTATGCCAAGATTGAATTCGTTGATAAGATCGTCTGCGACGTCCACATCGTCGACCCAAATTGGTTCAAACCCTGGAACGGTAGTGAGGCAGGCGTCTCAACAAAACTTGATGAAAATTACCATCGAACCAACTGACGAGAAACTGGTCCCGTGAAGCCACTGGGCGCTTTTGTATAATGGATAGTGGGACAATCTCTTCGAACATGTAGCTACGAAGGGTGGAAGATACTGCTTCCATCGCAAGACGCTTCGAGAAAAGTGACGTTGTTGCGGGAGTGTTCTGCAAAAGTGTTTCCACTAAGGTAAGCGCCTAATAAAATTCAGATCAGAAAAAAGTAAAAGCAATGAGATGCATAAATACCGATCGACCAGAGTTGTCTTCTAGACTAGGATCCGCCCCAGATTTCATCAGGACCGATATGACTTGCTCATGCAGATAACCCGCAGCTATATGCAGTGGTGTATAACCATCTTGATCCTAGTATAGCACGTTAGCTATCACAAAGAGAAGATATAGTGCAGTTACCAGTGCATCAATCTCAGCACCACAACTGATCATGGCTTCGACGACAGCGACGTCGCCGCGACCGCACGCATAGTGCAATCCACTAATAAAAACATGAGTGAACGTACAACTGACGAACGAGATATTTACCTCCGCAGTTGCTTATCTCGAGCCAATACTAAAACTTCGCCTCCCTGCGCCAAATGATCCTGGGCGGCGTCTCCTCCCTGAATGCATTTGATAAAAGTGTGACGAAAATCTTCCCCAATGAACTTACCTCTCGGCAGGTTTTCCACCAGGAAATTTCATAATCTCGGCGAAGATCCTCAGAGACATCCGAGGAGTGAAGCCTGTAAGTTTGGATATCAGAACTGGGAAGACTGACGCGCATTCGTAGCACAACACGACCACTGCGAAGACAACTTACCAGACTGCATCTTCGTCTGCCAGCCTCACTAAGAACTCCAAGGAAGCTATGTCGTATTTGCCACCGCTGTGCATCCGGCATCCGATTATAGACTCTGCATTCGTAAATGTAACCCCACGAGAGCTCGCGCGGGCGACCTGCAGAAGATAAGTCCTGGTTGTAGAGGGAAGTCGTATGCGTACACTGGATAAGGGGCGCGTCCGACACAGTCGACAACGGGAAGATCGTGAGTACAGAACATGCGTCCTCGTCATCGAGCCCGAACCCGGCGTCGACATTATCATATCGTCTCACTGTGATGAAGCAACGTGAGAAAAGCTACGACGTTGATCCGACGCCCGCGCCTGGCGACGTGAAAAGCGAAGATGATAGTTCGCAGCAGCGTAGACAGAATTCGTCAGACCCGTATTTTGGTCTACATTTCCACTGTTTCTCGACTTTATCGGTCCGGTTGGCACAAGGAGTAATCCTTGTATTACATCCAGAATGAGTGGTATGTGTGCGTGGGAAAACGATCGCGACCATAGCGCACTCCAGCATGTGTAACGCCCGCCGCCTCGCTCGTATTAGACCCACCAGTCAGCCCGCACGTGCCGTCACTTCGACACGCGATGACCGCGTCAACGCCGCGCGACAAACGCCTATATCGCGGCGCAGGGCCCATATGCTCGAACAATCGTCTCCTTACCATCGAAGACGGTCCGTACGATTCGACGCAGAGCGCCGTGTCCGCGCTGCACCGCGTCGCGCTGTGCGACGGGTTGCGATTTAAGTCGAGCGGCTGCAAGCGTTCGGGCAGGAAAGTGAACTTTTACACGTGTAGTACGATCGACGACTCGGACAGAAACGCGTCCTCGACGGGGAGATGCGCGTTCGAGGCAGAGATCCGGCATTGAACCGCGACGGACGAGTACTTCATCACCAAGTACGTCGGCCATTCGTTCGGTTGTACCGCGCTCTCGCCGCACATCGACAGAGAAACGCGAGCCGAGCTCGTCGATGACGTGCAAATGCAAGCCATATCCATGCAACGAGGTCACAACGCTGTTCAATCGTGTATCGATTACTTGTTCCGGCGCTACTCGTACGTCGTCGACGAAGCGCCGGCTGCCGCGTTACTTCAGTGCGTGCGGCGACGAAGTTCGGTGGCCACTCGCAGAGAGGCTCTTAAGCGCTTCGCTCAGACGAAAATGCGATCGAAATTACAGGGCGAACTCATGACCTGCATCGCGCACTCGCGCGAAGTCATAACCTCGTTGAGCCTGACCGAACGCCCGACGTCACGCGACATTCGAAAGTATTATCATGTGTTCGGATTGCTGCACACGCACTGCAGTCGTCTTCCAGATTTCGACTCGCTCGCAACCGTATGGATGGCCGCAGATGCGACTAGCAGCGCCGCGCTCATTCATGCTCTCGAGCTCGGCATCAAAAAATTCGACAACGCACTGCGCACCACCGTTCGCCGCGCGACTGCCTCACAAACTGAAGCCTCGCACAATGCTCACGGCCATCTTCCTCCTTACGATCTCAGTGAAGCCGAGGCGTTGACGGCTCTTCGTAGTATATCGCGTTCTGCCCAAACACGTTCGTAGCATAGCTTCTTTGTTAAAGATGTCAAACATCTTTAACTATGTCATCTTTCCATAGTTTAAACCTCGTTTGCCTTTTTCACCATCAAGCGAAGCGAACCTAGTGAGTGGTATACCGGTTAGTGCAGTACCGGTACCGGTATGGTAACGGTACCGGCGCGCACAGCGGGCCCTGCAAACGGTTCGGACAGCGGCGACGGTGAGCACCAAACTTGCACCTGGTCGGCTAGCGGTGTTCAAGTTTATCTTATACGCGCCAATGAATTCTGTCCCAGACGAACGTCCCGTCCGCCGTTTTAAGCGTCCGGTGAAACAAATCACAGATGCTGTCTCGCTGGAGCGTTTTGAGAAGAGTATTGTACGAAGCGAAATCATTGGTTTCCTGGAGGTAAAACATCCAATTCAACAACCCTGAAAGCATGCGATACCAAGCCATACAGCTCGTGAGCGATGTGATGAAAGCTCCAAGTGCAAGGCACCCGTCGCGCAAGACGAGTACGGCAGTGAAACAGACCATAGACTTCTTGGAGACAGTCGCCTCACACCTGGGTGAGCGAGTCGACAATCTTATATTAAAGAAAAGATACGGCGACCCTACCTTTCGAGTATGGTATTCGCAGTTAGATACAGAAACTTCAGGTATAAAGCAGACAGCCGCTTTCTTTAATACTTAGACTTGCGCTGTAGAGTTTTTAGATACTCTGGTAGCAGGAAAAATATTGGTATGTTTGCTATCTTGGTGTACGAACGTATTCTCAGCTGCTCGAAGCTGGCGAAGCTGGAGTTATCGACCTACATCCTAAGCAGGTAACATAGTCGTCCATGGAACTCCCTTCCTGAAATGCTTTAATGCGCTCCACTGTAGCTTCGGTGATCCAAGTCGGCTCGACTATGGAACAGGGCACGAGTTGGCATTTTGTGCGTTTCTACTTTGTTGCTATAAAATTGGAATCTTCTGTCCGGATGATCTACATGATCTTGGTGCTATCATTTTCACCAAATATACCGACGTTGCTCGCAAAATTATCGTCAAATACAGGTGAGACGAAGGAGAAGATTCGAATAATTACCTCTCAAGAGTTACGTAGCCTTGAACCAGCTGGATCGCGAGGCAGTTGGGGACTTGACGACTATTTCTTCCTTCCATTCTACTGGTATGTCGGTCTACTAAGTATCTCTGTTGTCTTACAAAGTAATAGGGGTTCAGCCCAGCTATTAGGTCAAGATAGCCAAGATATGTTCTCGCCTGCAGCCATATGTGACGATCAGCTTATCAAACTTCACATGGGCTCGTACATGTACTTTGCTAGTATATCATTCATCACAGAGGTGCGATAACTAATATTTATTAATAACTGATGATGATGACCATCACCCTACGTAATTTTTATCACAGATGAAGGGAACCCCTCTAAGCATAACTGCTCCACTTTTGTATGATATCAGTCAACTTAAAAGTTGGAGCAAAATAAATGCTGGTCTTTTGAAAATGTACCAGGTGATTGAATATGCTTTGATATTCCCTACTAAACAGTAATTAATGCATGTATTGGATCAGGCAGAGTATCTATCCAGCTTGCCAATGATGCAGCATTTCCTGTTTGGTAGTATTTTAGTCTTTGAATAGGTAAAAAGTAACTGCAAGAGGTGCCCATATCGGTATGGGATGAGAAGCGAATTTGCTACCAGTATTATTCTATAAAAATAACATTACATTGTTCATGTGTAGCAGTCGAACCACGGTTTCAGGCCACAAATGGGCATATGTAATACTAGGAACTAGTTGCGCAACTTGATCTGTGCATTGAAACGTTGCTTCCCTGTCTTCGCATACACAAACGAATCATCATGAAGGACAACGAAAACATCAAGCATGGATATACTCTTAAGGGTACTTTTTTCAACTGTACGCTGTAACTTGACAGATGTCGTTTCTTGTGCATTTTTAGTTCTTGGTGGCTGTGTTTGAAATTTGACGGATATTTCTTGTGCTTGCTGAGACCAACGTAGATACTTAGCTTCCCCTCCTAAGGCAGAACGAACTGCTTCGTTCGTTGCTGATGCTCGCGCTCGATCTTCTTCTTCTTGAAGGACCTGCGTCACCTTTTCTTTCAAATGTGCATCTTCCTCAGGAGCAGCTCTTCCCCGCTTTGCCAAGTTTGCCCCTGCAAGAATGATCGCTTGCCGTTCCTCTTCCACCCGCAGTTTATTCCCGTCGTCCAAAACTGCGTTGCTGTTTCGTACTGTAGTCCTTGGAGAATCGATTCTATGACAACCGGATGAGTCTGATAGATCTTTTCGCCGAGCCGATGCCCGCGTTAGAGCGAGAACAAACTGTTGCAACTGGACAACCGCACTTGTATGAATGAGGTCTACAATACTTCCGGAATATTGCACGTGGTGACTTTTAAGAGAAAGTGCCCGCTGTCTTATGAAGATTTCTAACTGTTTCCGTTGAGCGCCGCTTGTAAGCCACATCACACTCTGCCGCTTCCCGAAAGTGGAGTTGTGAGAAGGATGCTTACTATTGGTACTCTTCGCATGGACGTTCGAGTCATCATGGACAGTCACTCTACGAAGATCTTCATGTGAGCTACCAAACGACAAACTACGTACAACCCGTAACGCCTTTGAACCGCACTCACGAAAAAGTTTGTTGAAAATATTCTTAGCACTCTCTCGTTGGGATTTCATCAACAAATACATTTCAACCAGCCTTCTGTGCGGCTCATCTAAGCCCTGCAATGCGTGCAACACCGAGCTTAGTTGCAAGTCGACGGATGGCATATCATCTCGTCGCTCGTTTTCGATATCCATCTTTGATCTTTGAACTTTGATCTTTTCTCGAAGCTCTTCTGAAAGATACTTGTTCCGTTCGTTCGTGACTGTTATTGAGAAACCTTGGGTTTATAAGTCGCGATGGATGCCGTGCGTGCTTGTCCGATGCTTATTCACACGCTCTAAGTCTATATGTAGGTCTAGGTCATGTAGTGTATGCATAGGCGTTAGCATCACTACAATAGGAGATTGGGTTCATTACATCTACATTATCTCTCAATATCGACCCCGACTATAGATTTTCATATATTACGCAGAATTACACTATATTTTGCAGATTTATAGATATTTATGTGATATCGACCTCAAATGCTGGCAGTGGCACGGAATATTGCGCTGCATAGTCGACGTGCGTCTAAGTCATCGTGTCAACTCAATTAGGCAGCAGTGTTGCGTTACAGTGGTCTATTACCGCCACGGGAAGAATTTTTGCCAAACTTTAAGTAGGATGCATACTGCATCAGGAATTTGGAGGGCTTGGGATGCACAGGTTTCGCGTCTGACGTTTGCGGTGCTAGGCCGAATTGGTTGGAAGGTACATCCTATCAGCAAGCTCACACAGTCATGGCCTGCAGTAGACTCTCCCTGTATTCTCGTCACTTGTCTACTCGTTTATCTGTTGGTTGTGTGCGTCGGTGGTGTCAGGCTTCGCGGAAAATCTGAGACAAATCACGTTAAAGCATGGCTCAAGCCGTTCGTGATATTCCACAACATCTTTCTCATCGTACTCAGTGCTTACATGTGCTTTGGATGCGCATCTCAAGCGTATAAAAATGGCTACAATTTCTGGGGTAACGCATACAACCCTAGCGAAGTGCACCTTGCGAAATTCATATATATATTTTTCATAAGCAAAATCTATGAGTTTGTTGATACCTTCATCATGCTGATGAAAGGAAATATTAACCAGGTCAGTTTTCTGCACGTCTATCACCACGCAACAATATCTTTCATATGGTGGATGATAGTGAGGGTTGCACCAGGTGGAGACGCATACTTCAGCGCCGCACTTAACTCTTGGGTGCACGTATGCATGTACTCGTACTATCTTCTCGCTATTCTGATAGGAAAAGATGATTCCCGAAGAAAAAAGTACTTATGGTGGGGTAGATATCTTACACAAATGCAAATGTTCCAGTTTGTTCTCAATCTGCTACAAGCATTGTACTGCAGTCGATTTTCTACTTATCCTAAGTTTCTCTCAGAAATTCTAATTTTTTACATGGGAACCCTTCTCGCGCTTTTTGGGCAATTCTACTATTCGAAGCACATATCACCGTCGACGAGCACAAGCCAGAAGCAAGAGTAGCTCAAATATCATAGAAATGACGAAAGAGAAGAAACTACAAACCACTATCAAGTCTAATGAAACTATGTCGCACGAGCGCTATCGAGCTTTATCTCGGATGACTATCTACTGCGCTCGCATCCACTAACGATAGTAAACTAGTCTGTAGAGATAGAACTTGTTTCAAGTCACTAGCTTGCCGGGTCTTATGTTTGTGTCCCTATTGGAGAATGCGGGAGCTAAGGCGAGGTTATTTCGTTCTTGAAAAACTCTCACCTCGAAGTTTATAACAGCCCCATACGATAGAATACCGGTGCTATGATTATAAGAAACTGATACTTTCAGCTGAGAACGAGCTTTAGCAAGAGGGTAGAGCGAGAAAGGTAGGGCTGGCATACCTTTGTGGGGCTGTGGGCCGCACAGGCTTGCGCACTTGCAACTAGGCTCTCCATTACGTTTGTGAGGAACGCACACTTACTATGCACGAAGTACCGGACCGAGTTTTGCAGTGTTCCTGAAACCTGCCTCAACTTGTCGTTTCAGTGGATTTCGTCAACCGCGCTACACTAACACACTCGTAGACGCGCGGCGAATCCGCGGCGCCGCCGAAGACGCTAAGGCTTACGCGTATATATAATTGCAGCGTCAAAAGTAATTTCAGGTACTACACTACAGCTGTGGTACCCATTCATATTATAATGTACAATACCGCTATGAAGGGTAGGTTTGAAGATAGCGATACCGAGAGCAGATTCCGGAAGTTCAAAATCTGTCCCCGCTGTCAGGTTCCAACAGCGAAAGTGCACGTACGCACTACACGCTCACACGCTCACACGCTCACACGCTCCACACCTGGGGTTGTAAAACTGACGCGCTCGACTCATTGAAGTCACTACTCGAATATCGACTAAAAAAAGTCGCTTGTTTTCAAGTCGGTTGGTATACCGTGTGACTTTTTTGAAATCAGCAGCAACGGCCTGGCTGGATATGATGGAGAACATCGCATACGACGAGGCACACTTACTAAGTCTAGTATCGAACCTTGGCTTTAAAAACCGAGATGACGTTTATGTGCGTGATCTGGAGTGCGCAGAGTCCCTGCAAGACATTCAGCGGTTCCTGAGACAAGACCAGACACCTGAAAGACGGGTCGCACAGCAACTCATCGCCTGGAATTTGATTTCAAAAGATTTGTTTCCCATCATTAAACACCATGCGCATGAACGGATTTTAATCCTTCAAGTGCTCAAGCTATTAGTGTACGTGACGTTACCGACAGAAGTAGAGCACTGTGAGTTCAAAGCAGCCAGCCGGTGCACATATCAAAACGCAGTTATAAACATCATTTTAGATGACACTGACGCTACGAAGGTGTTACTTGCGCTGATGTGCGATCCACTGCAACAATTACAAGCAGGCGTATTAAACTTAGACCCAGAGAACCTCAAGGTAGTTGAACTTGTGTTTACACTGATACGAAATATCGTATTGGGCGCCACACAGCCGCAACACCAAGCGTCAGTGAACACCGCAGCCAGAGAAGCTTCCCTACTAAGATGGGTTTTTGATTGCTCGATCAGTGATCTTCTTATTGCGGTCGCACAAGATGTCGGAAACGGCAATATGCGTGAGACTGGCTTTCTTGTTGTTGAAACTTTACGATGCCTCTGCACGAGTACAACTGGTACTCAGTTGATGTCGCACTCTCATGCGGAAACACAAGAAGGAAGTCGGAAATCTACTAACTCCAAGGAAAAATCGTGGGTACGCGCAGGTCTATCAACTGTAACAAGATTTACTAGTAGGTACAAGCACAGTTCTTTCAGTGGCGGGCACGTCAGAGATGTGGTGACCTGCGCGCCGCAACAAGTAATGAAATCAACTGTGAAAAGAGCTGGCACCATATTTCGGAGCAAATCGCACACGGATCTCTCGTACTTTCTACGAAAGTTCAAACAGGGACCGCTACCTGTACTAATGGATAGCGTATTTCGGAGCTTGCAGAGCACTACAAGGGAAGCTGGCCTGGATAGGGAGGGCAACATCAGGGCCTACAATTTTATACAGGTTTTGACGTACTTTCTCGAAGGCTCATCTTTAGCTGTGCATCCAGATGGATCTAGCGGTAATGACAGTTGCGTTAATTTCGCACACATTTTCTCGACTTCGTTTGTTCATTATTTGAGTATCATGTGTGACAAGTGGACGGTTGAGAATGATACGTTCGGTTTGGTCGTTCTAGATCACTTTATTAGAGTCTTTTTACAATTTCTCACACGACAGATTGAAAATTTAGACGAGCAGACTAGGCTTGCGAGCCATGCCATTGCCACCCAGATTTTGGGCTCAAAGAATGATTGCTCGGTATTGCAGCACGCACTTCGCCGCCTCAAATCCAGCGAGTGCAGAACAACAAGCCCAGCGCAGTTCGGACTTTTGTTCGAAAATATTCATAGAGCATCGATATTGCAAAAGAAACTCAATCTCAGCCCGAGTTCCGAACGCACAGCGAAGTTATATGTCAACTCAGCTCTGCTTAAGAAACTTGTCAAGTGTTCGACACATGTGGATACCATGACTGACACAGCAGTTCAGTCTACTATCTATTGCCTTCAGTTGATAAGACGAAGTGATCCGATCTATCTACGCCACGCGGATTTATTAATGACGTACAGTTTACTGTCACAAAAGCATGTCTTGCATCAACACAGCGGTGCAAACCAAGCAAAGATGTGGAAATTCATGAAGAGTAGTGCTGCTCAACTCATACGAGACTTGCGAACTCAGGACGCAAAGGGTAGCACATTCATTAACAACTTATTTTCGCCGAACGTGCATATTTGCGTCTGAAGACTTAGTACTAGTGTGCAATACAGTGAAAGACCCTACATGGTTCATATGGGCCATTCCCAGACACACGTGTGAAGACGTTTTGCGACCTCATTGAATCTTAGCTGCGAATATTTCTCATAAACCGAGCATTCTGACGGAGTAATGGCCCTTGTAACGAACATTTTGATGGAGAGAGCACAGTCGGTTAAGCACTCCTCTTCATAGCCTGTATCTGTGCTTAGACGTCTCGACCATGTGTTGCCACTTACCATGGAAGTGCTCAACATAACCGCTGCAGCTGCAATCACTGAAACTCTATATTCGCAAAACGTGCAGTCAAGTAACGTCAGTTCACACAAGTACCTACTGAGGAAAACATCCTCTTGATATAGTTCCCCAACCAAGGTATAATAGTTCAAAAATGTATTCACTGTAGGTTGGCACATGCGGAAACGCAGTGCCTCCAAAACCTGGCGTTCCATGACAAGTATCTGTTCTGCGCTATATGTATTGTCCGTGATATCGCAAAGTTCACTGATTTGGGGTGAATAAATCTCTTCAAATTTCGCCGCTATGAAAATACATGTTATCCCCAAAAGCTGTAGCGATCTACGGGGAACTTCTTCTTCAACTAAATATCTGTCCACGAAGGCGATAGCTAGAAACAAGGTCTCTGGGATGAGACTGAACTCTTCAGACACTTCTACAAGCCAATCCACAAGTGTCGTTCGCATTCTCGATGTTATCTCACGCTGCGCCGAAATCAAAACTGGGCCTATACGCACATACTCTTCCTCTACTTGTCTGAGATGATCGTAGATGGCGCCGGCATCTTTCTCAGGAGACACACAATTAGTGTGCACAAAGCTGACCGATTCCTTTGCAGTGATAGTATCAGTGAAGTCGCAACTATCTGAACTCGATCTAGCTGAGCAGCTTTCGCGGTATTCAGCGAGTGTTGTAGTATTCCCGTGCTCTAACTTCTAAAGGCAAATGAGTCCTGATATATTTCAAACTTCCTGCACTCACCTCGCTCGTTTCATTCGGACGTATGTTAGTTAGATCTCTTAAATGAGTCCGCCGCATCCTTCGATCAATGTGCTCTCCTACGCAGAGTTTCTCTTAAATTGCAGCGTCAAATTGCAGCGTCGCTCGGCGGCAAACTTCGAGGTGACTGTTGCCAACGGGCTGGTTCGCCATTTTCGTGATTTCGAAGCCCCGCAATAGCTTGCTCTTGTCGTTCTTTTTTCTGTCCGATGAAGAGCTCACGGGTTGGGCTGATAGTCTTTCGGCTTTCTTGTATACGTCTATATCATATCATATGATATGGTATACTTCCCGTGTCCACGAAAGGCATATCCTTGCGCGCGTTATCGTATATTACGTGGAATTATCCCATTACGCGCGTGTCGCGAAATTCATAATGGCCGCCCTCCACGGCCAATCGCGTATCGTACTACGGCTGGCGACGTCGAGTAGTCGGTGGCGGAGGTATTCGACGTTCCATTCCTCCGTGCTGTAGCAGCACCTCTTCCATCCGTATTCGACCGACCTCTGTTACCTCTCAGGCGACACCTAACAGCGAGAGTGGGAAGTAGCGACGACTGTCGTACGTTTCGATCGGCTATTATCTAAACAGTCGTATCTCTTCAGCCATCACGATGCGCTGCCGAGTTGCGCCGCGCATACTTTCTGTACCCTCCCACATCCACAGTGGGCGGTATAGAAACGCCCAGTCAGACTCGCGTCTTTGCACGCCCAGGGCAGAAAAAATTGGCAATATATCGACAACAGGTGGACGTGGACTCGTATTGGACGAGAAGGTAAACGATGCTGTTTCTACTAGTGGACAGAACGCATTGAATATTCCAATCGATGGAGAATATCCATGCGAAGATGAGTTTGGCGAGCACGCTGCCGCCTTTTTGCGTGGAAATTATACTCCCGTGGTAGCGGAATGTACGGCGAACTACGATCTAGAAACCGAAGCAGGGAAAGACAGACTGCAACTTCTTGGCGAGATCCCAACAGACTTCCCGACTGGCTCCTTCTCTTACGTAGGTCCGAATCCAAAGTTTTCGCGAGAACACTACAAAAAATGGGGCGAAGGACCTGGACAACGCCCAAGTGGTCTTGGAGATAGCTGGCATCACTGGTTCGAAGGGGACGGCATGCTGTATGTTGTAGATTTTAAAGGTAAAAGTCTAACTTATAGAAATCGGTTTATTCGCACAGAGAGCTGGAAATTAGAATCAATGCTACAGAGGCGCGTGTTCAAACCGTTAATGAATGCCGCAGGTAGCACATTCATGTACAACGCTGTGTGCAACTTTCTTCAAACCGGCTCGTTTTTGAAGGACAGTGCTAACACAGCTATTTTCTTTTATGCTGGCAAATTACTTGCACTTCAGGACACTCAACCACCATGGGAAATCGATATTCGCTCTCTTAGAACGGTCGGAAAGTGCACATTTGACGGCACCTTACCAAAAAGTTTACCGTTCACCGCTCATCCCAAAGCCGCCCCAGACACTGGTGACTTAATATTTTTTGGTTTCAATCCAGTAGCCCCACCTCACTGTACGATTGGCGCTATTTCTCCGTCAGGCTCGGTAAAGTCACTCAAGCCACTATGGAATCATATCGTAGGAAGTGTGTTCATGCATGATTTTACGGTCACAAAAAGTTTCACTGTTTTATTTGAAGGTAGTATGGATATCGAGCCAAGTAGACAGTTCTTCGGACAAAATCCGCTTCAGTACAACCACGAGCGAAACGCCCGTTTCGGACTAATTCCGAGGAGTAATATAGATTCATCGCACGGTGAACCGATTTGGATAGAATGTGAGTCTCCGCAAACTGTTTTCCACTTCGTCAATGCATGGGAAGAAATGGACGAAAACAATGACTTGGTCGTCGTCGTAATCGGTGTTCGAGAAGACGGATTTTTCCACAACGCTCTGCAGGCCAATGGGGCTCGAAAATGGACAAAAAAAGCAGTGCAAGCTGGTGACACGGTGCCAAGACTTCATGAATGGCGAATTAAACCATCAGCGAGAGAGGTGAAGCAGAAGTTCTTATTTGAGGATATTATTGAAATCCCGCGAATTAATGACTCTTACACTGGGAAAAAGAACCGCTATGCATACGCCGGCATTATTCATACGCCGGCATTAACAGAACACGCTCAGTTGAAGTTCAGTGGAGTCATCAAATTTGATTTAGAATCGGGAGATAGAGAGCTATATGAGCACGGAGAATTTTCGTACGGAATGGAAGCCCAGTTTGTTCCGCGGGCAGAGGCAAGCAGTGAAGACGATGGCTGGTTGATAATGTATGTCCACGACGAGACTAAATGCGAAAAATCCATACTAGGGACAAGCTATTGCGTCATACTCGATGCAAAAAACATCAGCGAAGGTCCATTAGTAAAGATACGTTTACCTGACCGAGTTCCATACGGAGCGCATGCCACGTGGATACCAGATGGGTTGTGGTTTAACGAGGTGCAAGATATCATATCCACCCGTATACTTCCAGAGAGATATACTTTTCAAGCGGATCAGGTGAACGATCTCCTTCGAGCGGTCAAGTTGGGGATTTTTCGTGGTGCATCTGGTTTATTTATGAAGAATTGGTGCGTGCGTTTAGGCAAAGATGTACCGGGAAATTACTCCTTCTCACGAGGTTTGGGCTTCATGCTGATAGAGAACGGGTCAGTTGGGGCAGTTCGCGAGAAAGAAGCAAACAAAGAGCTGCAAACGAGTGAGCCTTCCACACCGACTCTCACGTTGTACGATATCGAAAACAATGGTGAGTGTAAAGTCGTCCGAGAAGCGTTAAGTATCTTGGACCTAAGCTGCACAATTAAGCCTTGCCCGTACGGCGCAGTGACGCATAGAAAAGAAATAGAGAACTTGTTGGGACGGAAAAACGTGGCTCTGCCCCTTTTGCTGGACTCCCGTGCTCAAGTCAAACTCTCAGGTGCCGACGCTATCCTTCATTATTTATTTTCTGTCTACGCAGATGGTAGCACAATTCCGGCGCATCTGAATCAGACTGCCGCGCAGGTAGCTCTTGCACTCAGTGGTACTAATAACGCCTCTTACTATGCGGCACCGACGAAAGTGCCATCCAAGCCTCTCGAGTTATGGGCATATGAAGCGAGTCCCTTTTGTGCGATAGTTCGCGAGAAACTATGTGAAATGGAGCTTCCTTACGTCCTTCGCCCGTGCGCGCGAGGCAGCACGAGAAGAGATCAACTTCAGCATCGAACTAGGGCTGTGTTTCAGGTTCCATATCTTGAGGATCCGAACACAGCGTCCAGTTTTTTTGAGAGTGCTGAAATCGTGAAGTACTTACAGACAGAGTACACGACAGAATGAACTCAAACTCGACGGCTAGACGGATTCTAACTCGACCACATTGCAAGAAATTTATATCATTTCGATTTTTCCGCCGCTACTCATAGCCAAGTCTTGTTTGCTCTCGACGTTCCCGACTACCCTTCCTGTCACTACTCAACTCATCACTTCACCTTACCCCTCACGTCACACATAGACGCTGCACGTATAACGTGTATGCGTACGTATATGAAAGCAAGCGCGTCCGTGAAAACGACAAACGTGAGAACAGCTCGTTTTACGCGAAGAGTAGAGATACGTTCGTGCGCCTCTGGATAAATCTTCGCGATGTTGTCCCCAGTGTGTTTCAGCAAACCTACCCGGTTGAATACGCGTATTTTGAGCGCACGACGAACTGCAAAGAATGCGCGAGTGATCAAAATATCATGCGCTTCAGATGGATTTGAAATCACTTCGGTTTATCTCAAGTGCCCAATGGGAATTGTTCTTGCTACTGAAGACGGCACCGGGGCATACGTTGAAGATATTGTACAAGGAGGCTATGCAGACGTGAACAAATGCATAGACATAGGTGATATAATTGCAAAGATTGAAGTCCAAGGCGGACTCATTGATTGTGAGAACATGCAATTCGATGCACTACTTTCCCTCCTAGGAAATAGACAAGAAGTACGACTTGAGGTTCGCAGACCTACCGGTCAAAAAACACTTGGCACAACAACTGATGCCGCCGCCGTATATTGGGAAAAAAAGAGACAGGAACGGACTAGCGGGAAAAAAATACTACGAAGAACTTTTGGGGTGGAACCGGGAGATATAAGTGTCAGCAAAAACGGCCCGCTTAGCCAGGGTAATTTTGGAGTTGTCTTCAATGGGACATGGAAAGGGAGTGATGTCATCCTTAAGACTTCAAGAGCAAACGTCTTATGGGCCGATGATCTGCTGGATATAGAACTGGAAATGAATGAGATCGTACACAAACGTGCCAAAGGGACGTGCGCTAAGTTCTTAGGTTGCTGTGAAATCGACTTCCACAGTGAAGGGCAGCTGTACAACGGCTCGCTACCTGCTGGTCTTTGGTTGATGTGGCAGAATCAAGGGTTGAGCACACTCGGATCCCTTTATGAATATGCCGATAGCTTTCTTATTGAGACTTTGAACAAATGTGTGAGGTCTTCTGCCGATGCATCAAAACATATCATCATAAAGTCTTTCTTGAAGAACTTGGCACTCAAATTGGCGAAGCTTCACTCCGTTGGTATTGTTCACCGTGATGTGAAGCCAGATAACATTCTTTTGACCGAAGATGGTCCAGTTTTCATTGATTTAGGTGCATCTGCAAGCTGTCTGACGAATCTCATAAACTATTACCCTGGATCGGGACCAGCAGATCCTTTATTCAGCGTGCAAACTGAGAACTTTTTGATTCCAGAAGATGCGCCGCGGCCTACAGATAAAAACGCAGCAAAACTTTGGGATGAATACAAGCCAGATCGCTTCGACGCGTTTAGCTTGGGCGTAATTCTGTTGCAGTTGTGTATAGAACCTTTAAGGGACAAAGATAACCTGCGCAACTTTATACGTGAACTAGAAACATGTGACCTTGACCTCTACGTATGGAGAAGTGCGAGCAGATATCCATTGGAAACCTTTTCACTGTTGGAAAGAGACAGTGGCAGTGGGTGGGATCTGGCTTCGTCTCTGGTATGCGCGCGTCATGCTCGACTATCACTCGCCGATACGACATCGCATAGATTTTTTGATGAGTTGTAAAGAGGGTCTCACAGGTTCTGCTCATATCATTTCAATAGTGCATCAAAAACAATGTCCCATCGACAGCTTGGAGCCGCTTTGGAAATGAATTTCACAAAGTTAAAATCTTTATATTCCTGTTTGATCAGCGACAGTGTGTTAAACGCAGCGTCGATCGAAACAACTTTCTCTTCATCTTCATTTTTGTATACTTCTGCAGGAGTCTTCGCATCGTTAAACGATGCCGACTTCAAGTGGCAAACATAGCCCCCTACTTCGCCGTCTGACCATATTTGTTTCTTTTGTACGTCAAAATCATCTACGAAGCAAAGAATCATAGATGCACGACTCTGACCGGTAGTTGGCTGCTGCACAGCAACAGTGTAGTCTAAACCAGGACGAAAGCATCGAATTTGTTCATCAGTAATATCCAAGTCGCAGCCAACAATTTCCGCCAACCAGCGTCCAAAAGATTCTGAATTGAAAACCCGAGTTCTAATATAATGGAGAAAACCAGGAAAATCGTTAACATCATGAAAATAGCCGGCGTCATGTTTATATTTATACCTTATGAATCGACGCACGTGTGGCGGTCCACACAATGCCAGAGAGTAATTAATATTTTTTCTGAGGCAAGGTTTATGAAAATCATGTTCCTTTGGCTCAGATATGAGCCATGTTTTCGCCTCATCCGCGACTTTACTTTTCAAAAACTGTTGAAGTAGCATGTTTCCTTCAGTCACGTATTGCTGGCGCATGCGCGCCATTCCCGCATGATCCAGATACTCCTCGTTGATCCACTCTGCAAGATATCTTCGATCGTTTTCGCTAAAAGTCTTCTTTGATGCGCTTCTACTGACTAGTTCAGGTTGTATAATGTCAACGACCGTGTCATTTGGCCGTTGTTCGGTGAAGACATAGCTGCCATTGAGTAACGTCTGCGCACTTGCATTCTCAGTCGAGAAGGTAGTTTTATCAGCGACATGATACCAGCCAGAAATTGAAACTCTGGCCTTGTGTTTCGCATAAACTTCTTGTACGGCGTGAAAACTCTTACCCGGTTCGATGGAAAATATAACCATGGTGTTCCATTTAGGCAAGATGTTCTTTGATGGGACAGCCTTGGGAAGTTGTGGCGCGGTGGTTGTGGTAGGATATAATTCAAGAGCACCGCCATCCTCGGGTTTCCACGCTTCTCCCGGTTCCGAAAGGTAAATTATGTACGAGATACAACGAGTGCCAATCACATCATCATGGCACAAAAGATGTCCGCCAGGTGGATAAACGTTGCATGAGCAGTCCACCCGTGAGTCTAGTGGCGGGCAGCCTGTAATGGTCTGGATGGACTTGCGAAATTTTTCACTGTACAAGTCATCCCTCAGCGCCATTAGATTCTCGCATGTGACATCTCCACTTTCTGCAGTTATGCTGGCAATGTCCACGGATTGTAGAACCTTGAAGAGGTCAGTCTCTTTGAAGCTCAGTGTCAGGTGTGTCTCCAACTCTTGCAGTACTTTCCTAAGCCTGTCTTCGTCACACGCCGGGTCGATGTATACGTGACGATATGGTGAAGAACGCCCATATTCCAGCTTCTTCTGCTTCAAATTTTCGAGATCGTATAGTCTCTCAAAGAACGCGCCATCGTCCCTCTTTTGTAAGTTGGCCGCCGTGAGTTTTCTTTTCCTCATGGCGTCTTTCTTCGTCTATCGCTCTGAAAGTAAAAGTGTTGCAAATTGCCACTAGCACTTAACAATGTTGCGTGACGAGTCTCTTTACGCTGTCCGTGGCTACGACTCTCGCTCGCAGCGGGTTCGCCCCCGATTTTGGGAAAAACGGTGTGTTCGGACCGAACAGTTCGGTCGCCGGAACGCTGATCGTACAAGGCACGTTCGCACGTTCTGTATCTCGTATTAATACGAGTATTACTCAAGCTTACTTAGCCGTGGTGTCAAATTTTGTCATTGGCAGAAAACAAAACAAAAAACAAAGAGGAGGACACTGTCTGTAAAAACAGTCCGAAACTATTTCCGTGGACTAAAATTTTTGGGTGGGACTGACACCGGTGGGATTTGAACCCACGCTCTTTCGAACCAGGACCTGAACCTGGCGCCTTAGACCACTCGGCCACAGTGTCTTTTTGCCACATTGGCGCGGATCGTACAATAAATAGCGCACCGTGCGCGCGATTCATATGTATAGCAGGGGGTTTTTCGGCGAACAAGTGCTCAATTAACTCAGTGGATAGAGTGTCAGCTTCCTAAGCTGAGGGTCGCGGGTTCGATCCCCGTATTGAGTGACACCTCTTTTCTTTTTTTTCTTTTTTTTTCTTTTTTTTCTTTTTCGTGAAAAATGAAATGGCGACGACTGCGTGACTCTGCGACTGCGCTTTCGTCTGCACTTTCGTTTGATGACGCCCGCTGTAATCGCTCTGCGCGCGCGTGCGTCCTGTCCCACCGCGCGCGCGTCGTCGTCGTTGCCGTCGCGCCGCTCGACTCCCCGCGCGTCGTCCTCGGTGACGCGCGCGCGCGTGCTGACGCGGTCCGCGCCGGACGTCGACGACGCTTCGCCGACGTCCACGCGCGCCGCCGACGACGCGGGCGGTAGCGCGGCGCGCGGCGCGCGCGTGCACGTGCGCGTGGCGACGACGGCGGCGCACGCGGCGGCGGCGGCGAAAGTCTGCGGGGACGCGTTCGCGTACGAAACGCGAGTCGAGGAAAAGTCCGAGCGTCGCGGCGACGCGCTGGACGACGCGGCGGAGGCGGTGAAGAAAATGTTGGACGACGCGTACGCGCGCTCGATCGCGAAGGAGTTGAAGCACATGACGACGCACCAGATTGAAGAACGGAAGAAGGCGAGTCGTGAAATTCGTGAAATGAAGAAACTCGGCGATGAATACGCGAAAAACGACGCGCGAGCGCTTCGCGCGAGACAAAAGGCGCAGTGCTTGACGCTGATCTCGCGCCTGGACGAAGCCGTCGCCGATGATGAGTCTCGTTGGGTAGGAAGCGCAAGCCTTCGCGTGTGTTCACCAGAAGCTTTATTTCCGGAGCCATTTCCGACGACAAAACCACGTGTTCCGTACGTCAGTAACGTCGCCGTCAAAGCCGACGCGCGCGGACGAGGCGTCGCGAGCTCGATGTTGGTGAAGTGCGAACGTGCGTCGCGGCTTTGGGGATACACCCATCTTTGGCTTCATGTTGATGTCGATAATCAGCGCGCACGCGAGATGTATGAGCGCCGGGGATACGTCGCCTGTGGCGAAGATCCGTGGTGGTACGGACTCGGCGGGGTACTCGGAGCAAGACGCGTTTTGCTTAAAAAGTTGATCGGAGAGAAACTATGAAGCGAAAGAAGCGCCTGACTCGAGTCACTGTCCTTTAGCCCGCCGTGCACGTGTCGCGTAGCGAAAGCATGTGCGCATGTTGTAGTATTGTAATTCTAGTCGCAACATCCGTCGCGCGCCTCGAAAGGCACTCCGCACTTCTCGCCGGCGCCCTCGAGCGCGCGACCGATGTCCGTGTTTTCGCGTAAATTGAAATCCAACAAGGCGACGAAATCACCGCCTTCGGCGCCGCCGGTGAAACACGTCGTCGCCCAGTCGGCGCCGTCGCCGTCCGTCGTCACCGCGGGCTTGACGACGCTCCCAACGGTATTAGATAAAGCCGGCCCCGCCCTCGTCGCCGCGAGCCGTTTGGCGGCGCAATCTGAACCCTACGCCGTGGCCACGTTTGAGTTTTGTCGGAAAACCTGGCTCGCGCTGCAACCGTACCACCCGCAAGAGTTTGGACCGGCGATCGTTGGATTCATCCTGTGCTTCTTTGGCGGATACTTTGCCACGATCACGGCGGCGGTGGAGGCGTACAGAATCACCGGCTACGCGAACACTCGAGACGCTTTGGTGATAATATGGCGCAATATCGAAGCTGCGCAGCGCGCGAGCTTGAAGGACGATGAGCTAGATGAAGACCACAACGGCATTCCGGATACGCAAGAGATTACGAAGAAGGCGTTGGTGGTTCGAAAGATTGGCGTCGTCGCCAAGAGTATGGATCCTGAACAGGTTGGAGATGCTCTGGGTGCGATCTACATGGGGTTCGTGGCCGTCGTGGCTACATTACGCGTGCATTTCGCGGCGTGTGTCTCTCTTGGTGTCGCTGTTGGTGACATCGTGCACAACATCGTCGATGAAAATCTCACCCCCGTGTTGATGATGAGCACGCCCAAGGAGTATCAGAAATGGGTTGGACCTGGCGTGAGATATGCCTGTAAAGTCATAGGTGTCATCGCGGCGTGGTTAGTTCAGCAGGCCATCACCGCGTATCACTCTGCAACGCGTGGCGCACAACTCTTTGCTCGTGGGCTGTTGACGTATCTCGTCCGCCACAAGTACCTCGGACCAAACGTCATCGATGAAAAAGGAACGGTTTTCAATTTCGCCATCTTCGTCCTCGCGATGACGGGATTTTGGTCGCAAATCATGTACGGCTTCAAGCTTCCGTTTCCGATCAGCGTCTTTCTCATCCCGATCCGCATGTTAGAGTTTGCCCTTCGCGTGTGCGTGGGCACGATGCGCGACGGCGGGCGCGCGTGAGCGAACCGGCGATTGAATAAACGCTTTAGCGCGATGACGGCGGCACGCGCTCGACATCACCGACGAATCCACACCTAGACGACGCCTACGGTGCGTATTTTACGAACGAATACATTACCAACGGCGCCCAAGCGTCGCGGCGCGGCGCGACGAACCAAAACAAACCAGAATTCAACCGCCCTTCGCTTCACTTCACTCCTCGCGCGTCGCATCACCGAGTCAAACGAAACGAAAGCGAACGAAACGAAACGAAACCGATGGCGCCCGCGACGGGCGCGGCGGCGCGCTGTCGCGCGACGACGTCGACGTCGGCGTCTTCGGCGGTTGCTTTTCGCCGCCGCCGCGTCAGCGTCGCGAGTGGACGACGACGACGCGAAAGGACGCGGCGCGGTGCGAGCGAGACGCGCGACGGTGACGGCGGCGATGACCCGTGGTTGCAAAAGATGATGGACGCGGCGATGGAGGACGAACGGCGCGCGGGTGAGGCGCGAGACGCGCAAGGGGTCGAAGACGCCGCGGCGCCCGAGCGGGACGCGGCGACGACGAACGCGGCGTCGGTCGCAAAAAAAGACGACGAGTGGGAGTACGAACCTGAAACGTCGCACGGTGATTTAAGCGAGGAGAGAGAGGCTGAGATATTGGGCATCACCGCGCGCGCGACGGCGAAGACGGTCGCCGACGCGGCCGCGTCGACGCCGAGCGGACCGCCGGCGGTCATCCTCGTCGGTTTCCGCGCCGAAGAGTGGCCTCGAGTGCGCGTGCTGGTGGACGAACTCGGTGGTTACGACGTACCCGTGATCCCAGCGCGGAGCGAGCACGCGTGGATGACTTTAGAAGAGGTGGCTCGAACGCGAGAACCGGACTGGGAATCGCCGCGCGACGCGGCTCTCGCTCGCGGCGGTGAGTACGGCAGTCAGCGCGCGGTAATTTTCAGCGGTTTAGATCTCGGCGAAGTCGCCGTCATCGTGAGCGCGATCGAGGCGCGAGGTTTACCGAGATTACCCGTCGTCGTCGCCGACGCCGAAAACTCGCGCGCGCCGCTCGGCGAGTCCCTCGCGACGGCTCTCAGACGCGCGCGCCGCGACGCCCGTCGCAAGCGACCCTCCCGCGCCGTCACCACCGCCTCCACCGACCCTCACCCCGACGCCCTCGGCGATTCTCCGCGAGACGTCATCGTCGGCGAGCTCGTCGCTTCGCCCGCGTCTTCGCCCTCGCCGTCGCCCTCGCGCGCCGCCGCCGAGTCCCGTCGCCGCGGTTCGCGCGACGCCGACGTTCGCACCGACGCCGCCGCTTTCATCGTCCCGCATCCCGACGAGTGATATCGTAATAATCGAGCGATCGATCGAGCAGCTTTCGCGCGCGCGCGACCCGTACGCATTCGTCGTCGTCGTCGTCGTCATCGCAGCTGACACGAGATGATACGAGCTGATACGAGCTGGTACGAGCTGGTACGACGGTGGCGAATCGACGAGAACCGCGCGAAAACCGACTCACGTCGCGCGCTAGTCTATCTATTGCAATCTTCTACTCTTACTACGTCTCTTCTTCTCTTGACGCTCTAATGCCTTGCGAGCTGTCTTCTGTGCAAAAGTTTCCTTTGCCTTGTTCCGAGTGGGATGCGAGACATCATCCTGTACCGGCACGGTTTCATCGAGGTTGCCTAAACTTGTCATTTCCGTTCCATTCGAAACGTTTGCGTGTGGCGACATGACGAGCTCGTCTACCTCTTTTAAGTACTCGTCTAAGTCGTCGTCATCTGACGAGAGGATTTCATCTTCACCAACTCCATCATCACTGTCGCTGTCCACAACTACCACAGGACTCGCGGCTACTTGACTTTCTGCTGCGTCGTATGTCTCTGATACCAAACGATGAAAGGGACTCGCGAATAACCGGCGCTCATGCCTAGCATTGAAGTAAATGAAAGACAACTTCTGGACATTCGCGTGGCTCAAGCTGAGCCTCTTGTTGTGCACAAGTTTCTGAGACGAGTTCATGCGTTCAACAGACGCACTATGTGGAACAATCGCGTTTATACGACGTGCGAAAGGAATTAGATCTTTCCATGCAGGCCAGGTTTGCACGCATTCTGGCTCCAAGAAGTTGCGCCACCAGTTGTGTGCCCTGATGTACTCAAGCTGCTCCAGTGTAACGTCCACAAACGTTTTGTCGGCGCAAGCTTGGATGTACGCGTCATTCTCGATGAAGCGAACGCGATAGTCGTCGCGGTAGGGTCGTGCCGCTTTCGGACAGGTGACCGCGTTCAGTTTTTCTAATGCCGTTTTGGCTGCTTCCACGTCTGCTTTCTTTTCCTCCAAGTGGAAATGAATCTTTCCGATACCTTTTTTCGCTTCATATACTTCCGGCACGACGAACTGATGTTTGATACGCATTCTCGCATGCATCATGTAACTCAAATATGATGCAAGATGTACGAGGGGTTCGTCTCGCAACGGCGTGCGCTTCGTGCTTGGGTTACCTGGCTGTGCCTCCAGTCCTTCGAATCGCACTTTGTAAACTCGGTGAAGTACGTCTGATAATTGCTCAGGCGTCGTGAGTCCATCGCGTGTCGGCTGGCGCGTCGCACGTTCAATCCATGACTGGTGAGCACTCGTTTTCACGTTCGCGAGCCACTGTCTCAAGTCTTTTTCTAGTGCCCAGCACAGCGGGAAGACTTCCGCAAGATGAGCGCCAGTAGCTTCCATAAACTTGTTTGCCGCCGCCAAACCTCGGAACAAGGGCTCTAACCTACGGACTGCCATCTGCGAATCCCGGTCAAAGAATACTTTAAAGATTGATTCCGAGTCTTTTTCACACATTTTACGGAAATTTTTTGCGATCACACCGTCGTCTTCGTCCAAAAATCTGAACACGTCGATATTCAGTACGTAGCTGTGTAGACATGCATGCGCGGACGCCCATCGCGTTGGGCAGTACGTCTCAAGTTGTTTCTTACTATTCTTCTCTTTACGCGCCGCGTCGAAAAGCGCGCGCATTCGAGACTGAACACGGAGCTTGTTGATGGCCCGCTCTAGATCCAGAAATAAGAATTTGAACGTCTCGTGGACGTCTCCAGCCAGCAAGTTGAAACGATGTGCATAGCAACCAATCGGAGTAATGTGAGATGTCTCTGGAGTAGCCGCGATAGCTTCCAAGAAGCTGACGACATGCGAGGTGTTGTCCCCAATGATGCATTTGAACTTCTTCAGTGGGAGGTCTTTCATCACTTGCGCGGCGGTCTGTTGCATGAACACCGCGCTTTCTGACTCCGTTTCTATTTCGACGCTCTTCCAGTAGTACTCGCGACCAGTTTCTCTCACCGTTATGGACAAGTTTAGTACTTTCACGCCATCTTCAGATTGCCAACCATCCGCCGATAACGCCAACTCCTCCCAGTCTTCAAGCGCACGGAGGGCGCGTTTCATACGTTTCTCGTACAACCCGTCGACGCCGGCTGTCGAGTGCCAACGGCGACATCGAAGGTTCTCGGGCTGGTCGACGAGCTCTGCGCCGCTTTCGATGCGCGCGCGCTCCGCGGCGCTGAAGAGGTCAGGCCTAAGCGCGTGCATGAACCGGAAGAACGCCGGCGAGCTCGTCCACGCGAACGGGATGGAGCTCTCGACGACGAGCTCGCTTACGGCTTCGTTCACCTCCGCGATCTCCTCCGCCGTCAACGGCGGCGGCGTGTATTCCCGCGCATCGCGTCGCGACGCGCTCTCAGCCGTCGTCGTCGTCGTCGCGAAACTTCCACGCTCGGACGCGCACGCGCTCGACCCGGGCGAGAACGCGTCGCGCGACGCCTTCGCCCTCGTTCGACGCGACGCCGATTCGAATTTCAAATCTTTCCCACGACGCGGTGCCTCCGCGCGGGCGTCGCGCATCTCTCTCGCGCCTTCGCGGCGCCGTCGCGCGTCGCGGCGCACCACTGCGCGTCGCGCGGTGCGACTCGAGTCGACGCCCGTCGTCGTCGTCGTCTCGCGCGCGCGCGCCGACGCGCCGGCGCCGAACGCGGCGCCGCGAAGGCGACACACGGACCGTCTCGAGCCGCCCGTCCGTCGGGCCGCAGAACGACCGTTGGCACCGCGCGACGCGATGCGACGACGACTCGGCGCGATCGCGCGCGACGCGATCGCGCGTCGAACGGTGCGCGCGCGACGCGACGCGAGGGCGCGAACGATCGACGCGCGACGTCGCGCGACGTCGCGCGCGACGCGATTCGAGCGCGCGATTCGATTCGAATTTGGATTGGATTAAATGCGATGCGATCGCGCGCGACGCGATTCGGCGAACGAGCGAACGACGACGCGACGAGGACTGACGAATCGACGACGCGCGAACGGCGCCAGTGTATCCAGCGCTCGCACTATGCGACGCGAACGATGGGACGCGCGACGACGGGAACGACGCGCGACGGCGCGAAAAAGACGGAAACGGCGAACGCGACGACGAGGGCGCGCGCGCGCGCGATGATCGGCGACGGAGGATTCGACGCGATGACGATGATTCGAAGGCACAAGGGCGGGACGGCGACGCGAGAGGAGACGATCGCGGTGCCGTCGATGGGGGATTCGATCTCGGAGGGCGCGGTGGCGAGCGTGACGAAGGCGGTCGGGGACGAGGTGGCGACGGATGAGACGGTGGCGCAAATCGAGACGGACAAGGTGACGATCGACGTGCGGGCGCCGAGCGGGGGGACGGTGACGCGCGTGGACGCGAAGGTGGGGGATACGGTGAACGTGGGGCAAGCGGTGATGGCGTTCGCGCCGGGCGTCGGCGGGAAAAAGGGGGGGAAGGGCGGCGCGGCGGCGCCCAAGGCGGAGGCGGCGAGCGGCGCGCCGGTGAGCGTTGAGGTGCCTTCGATGGGCGACTCCATCACGGAGGGGAGCGTCGCGGCTTTGCTCGTGAAACTGGGTCAAAAGGTGGCGATGGACGAAGTGATCGCGCAAATTGAAACGGATAAAGTCACCATAGACGTTCGCGCGTCGACGAGCGGGACGGTGACGGACGTGCTCGCGAAGGAGGGCGACACCGTCTCCGTCGGTCAAAAGGTGGCGACGCTCGCTCCGGGGGCGGGGCCGGAGAAACAAGCTTCGGCCGCGCCAGCGGCCGCGGCGATGGCCGCGGCGACGCCGGCCAAGGAAGCGCCGAAAGCGACCGCTGCGCCATCGCCCGCGCCGGCGGCGCCGAAAGTCACGTCGGGCGCTCGCGCCGAGACGCGCGTGCCCATGTCGCGCTTGCGCTTGCGCGTCGCGGAGCGGTTGAAGAGCTCGCAAAACACGTACGCGATGCTCACCACGTTCAACGAAATCGACATGACGAACGTGATGCAAATGCGCGCGGAGTACAAGGATGCATTCTTAGAAAAACACGGCGTCAAGCTAGGTTTCATGAGTACCTTTGTCAAGGCGGCGGCGAAGGCGCTTCAGGAAGAGCCCTCGGTGAACGCCATCATCGACGGCGACGAAATCGTGTATAGAAACTACGTTGACATATCCGTCGCGGTGAGCGCGCCCAAGGGTTTGGTGGTACCGGTGTTGAGAAGCTGCGAAGGCATGAATTTCGCCGACGTGGAAAGCTCCATCGCGTCGTACGGTAAGAAGGCTCGCGATGGAACGCTGTCCATCGACGAAATGGCGGGCGGTACTTTTACGATTTCAAACGGCGGCGTGTTTGGATCGTTGACGGGCACTCCCATCATCAACCCGCCGCAAAGCGCCATTTTGGGCATGCATTCAATCGTCTGGCGTCCGGTGTGCGTCGGTGCCGACCGCGCCATCGTCGCGCGCCCGATGATGAACGTGGCGTTGACGTACGATCATCGCCTCGTCGACGGTCGCGAAGCCGTGACATTTTTGAAGTCGATTAAGGAGTCTGTTGAAGACCCGCGTAGAATGATGCTCGAAGTTTAATTCGTAGCAGCACGTTGTCCTCGAATAAACCAAACTACTACTAAGTTCTACATTAAAATATGCGCTATTCTAAAACTAATCTAATCGTCAGCCTTTGAACAAACGCCCGACGACGTCTCCGGTGAGCGCGAACGCCATGACGGATGGCGCGGCGACTTCGAACAAATTGATTTCTGGGTCGAGGCTCGTCGCGAATCCCACCAAAACGCAGAGAGATACGACGAGCGAGGCGTATATGCCGTCGATGCTCACGCCGTGCTTGCGGAAAAGCTGCATGATCTCCTTCAACAGTCCATCCAAATCGACGCGCTGCGTGTACACGTCTCCTTGGCTCGAAACGAGTCGCGCCATGTCACGCCGAAGCGCCACGCGATCGGTGCACGTTTGTTTGGCATCCCACGTCAGTGCGACGTCGGCCGCCTTTTCTCCCTCGCCTCGCAGTAAGAAGCACAAAAATCCGAGAAACTTATTCCTCACGGCTTTCGGGAGTTCGTCTGCGATGCCGAAATCAATCAACTCAAGTTTCACGATCCCCGCTGTTTCTGAGTCGACACTCGACTGGCCGTTCTCGACGCTGTACAGAATATTTCCTGGATGTAAATCTTGGTGGATGAAGTTGTCGCGTAGAAGCATGAGCAAGTATGCGTGAACGCCAAGTGAGCAAAGCTCAGAGTTTCGAGAAGTTTTATGTTTGATGGCGCTGCCCAAACCGTCGCCCTTGACAAAGGTCTCCACCAGCACTGCCTCCGTGACGAAACCTGGCACAGGGCGGGGTGCTCGTATCTGCACCTCACTCTTCATGTTGTGCGTAAATTTCAACAAGTGATCGGCCTCGTTGCGTAAGTCTGTCTGCGCCGTCATGGTGTGACTGAACTGTCCGAGCGTATTCTTCAGCTGCATACCCTTCAGCGCGGGTAACGCGTCTGCAATCCCCGCTATCGCGCGCAAGATTTGAAAATCCAGAAAAATTCGTTTCGCCACGTTGGGATGCCGCACTTTCACCGCGACGTCCATGGTGCCATCCTCGTTCAAATCGAGCTTGCGAGGTTGAGCGAGCGCCGAGCACACCGCGGCGACTTCCTTGCGCAAACGCGCCTTGTACACTTGAGCAACCGAACCCGACGCCATGGGCTTCCGTGGAAACTGCGCAAAAACCAATCTCGGATCAAAACCAAACTCGTTCGCCAAAATACGTAACGTTTGCCCGTACGAGTGCTGTGGGGCATCGTCATGAAGTTGTTCGAGCTGATGACACAGGTCCTTCGGGAAGACGTCCTCACGCGTGCTCGCCCACTGCGCCCACTTGATGAACGCCGCACCGCACAGTGCAATCGCGCTGTGCATGGTGGCCCACGCGCGCTTTCGCATGCTCGCGCTCAACGGTCCAGGTGCACCCTGGCTCAGAAGTAACAAAGGTACGGCAAACGTGAGCACGGGGAGCCACGTGACAAACAGGTACGTCGCGCGAATTAAAAGAGCGATGGAAAAACCTTGAGTAGCCCAAGACGCGGTGGCGAGTTGCCTGTCCTGCCAAATGTTCGCATCGTCGTCCACGATGTCGACGTTTCGATCCTCTGAGACGTCACCGCCGGTATAGACATCGGAAGAGCTACCGGCGCCTTCCTCCGCGGCTGGCGGCGAGTGCTCCAAAGCATCTGCCTCTCGTTCCGGCGCCGCGATGCGACGTTGTCCTCGCGCACCACGCATGGATATCTGCGCGATATTGAGGATATCAATGGGATGGATTTTCGCTTCAGCCGCAATCGCGCGCTTCGAGCCAAACGCACTCTTCCTTTTCGCTCGTTTGGCTTGATTCCAAGACGCCGGGAAGCTCATCGAGAACGAGCCGTTTGGGCCACCCTCCGAGAGGTTCATGCTTCCAACACGCATTGACACGCCTTGCACGAAAGCCATCAATCCCATGAGCGGAGCCGTGTCGATCGCGCGCACGGGGTCACTCGGGATGTGTTTCACCAATCGAAGTGCCGCCCAGCGATATCGCGTGTGCCACAGCGCTATTCGCTCCGCCTCGCTCATCTCACCTTTCGTCCCTTTGATCGCCCGTGCGATGCCCGCACGCAAAGGAGGCTGCTTAAACAACACCTTGACGCTCATTAACGCCGACGCGGCGGTGGCGTGAGCGTGTAGCGTTGGACACAACATCCTCGCGCTCGTCGTCAACGCTCTCGTCGCCAACGCCACCCGCGTCGCTCTCGCGACCACGGGCGCGTCCAACGGTCCCAGACTTGGCGCCTGCTCGGTGTTCTTCAACGTCATTCTCACCAAGCCCAACGCCGCGCCGAATCTATTGACTTTCGTCATGGTCTCTGGAAACGCCACTTGCAAGCACAACGCCGCGGCGAACGCGTTCGCGTCCGCTCGCCGCGCCCACAGCGCGCGCCCGACCCTCGAACCGATCCCATCGCCTTTAATCCATCCATCATAGCCATCATCCATCCGTCCGTCGCCATCGCGCGCGACCGTCGCGCATTCCCAGGCGTCCGCGCGCGCGCACTCAAACGTCGCGTCCGCGCGTCCCATCGTCGTCCCCACCCTGAACCGCATCGGCGCTCGCGCGCGCGCGCGCGCGCTCATCTCCTCCCTCTGTCGTCTCGACGCTCCCCCGAACGCGCGCTCGACGACGCGCGCGTCCGCGTCGTCGCTCGCGCGCGGCAACCGCAAGACATCACCGAGCGTCGACGTTCGCGCGGTCGCCGCGTCGTCCTCGCCCGCGCTCGGCGCCGCCGCGCCCGCGCGCGCGCTCGACGACGACGCCGCGTCGATCGCGTCGCGCCGTCGCGCCGCGAGAGCGTCGAACGAGGACGGTCGACCGTCCATTGCGCGACGCGCTCTGACGATGGCTGCGACGACGCGCCACCGGCGCTCGCGGCTCCGAGCGCGAACGACGCCGATGCGACGAAGCTGGACGTCGCGCTCGATGGTTTAGGACCGATCGTCGTCGGCGTGGATGGGACGATGAGTAGAATCAGCAACTGGACCGCGCTGAGCGAACGCGAACGCGAGACGGCGCTGCGAAGACTGGCGAAGAGGAATAACGAGCGATTGGAGGCGTTGAAAAGTGGTGAACGATCGATTGAATCTTGAGGCGTGCGATAGAGATGCGTCGATTGAATCTTGAGGCGTGCGGTAAAGACGAGTCGAGGTTGGCGGCGTCGGGCCGTCACGAAAAGTGAAGATACGGATCGAGCGATTTCGTCCGTGAGACGGTGGACGTTTCGCTGGCGCAGAACGAACTTCTGCGCGTTCGCGTTGGAGTCGTCGTCGTTCGTTGTAAGCGCTCGGGAGATCCCGGAGGGTGGCGGTCGCTCGTGGATTGGCGGGCCGCCTTGTTCTCGTCGACGGCGGCGAATGTAAAATGCTCGTATCGTCTGCTGGAATTCCGTCTGAGTTTCGCGCGTGGGAACGTCCAGTAGGCGATCGCCAGCAGAAATGCCACCAAGAAGACAAAAACAGTCGTCATCGTGGCGGAAAGAATCGCCGACGCGAGCGTGGGCTTGGCGTGTACCTTGATGACCTCGTTCGTCGGCGTCGCCGAATAAAACGCGGAATACTCTGGAATGGACACCGCCGCCGCGACGGACGCTTCTCCAGTGGTGGCGGTGAAGAAACAACGTCGTTCGCGAAATGTCCTAAGCGCGTGTAGCAACGATTGCGCGAGCCTGCTGGCCGCCGTGCTATCGTCGCGGCCTCGACGGCATCCCACCATGGACGCGTCGATGATTTCCAACCCGCCGATCAGCTCCACCAGCGCGCGCTCGTTCAGGCCAAACATCGAAGTCTTTGCCGTCGTGTTTCCGGCTTCGCAGAGCGCGATGTGACGAGATATCTCATTAATCTCCAAAGATAGAAGTAAACTTCCGTGTCCGCGACTGTACACATCGAGAAAGTGTAATCCAGTCGAGAGCAAGCCGCATTCGAGCGAGAGCTCGGCCATGATGGCATCGAATACATTCGAAACGAAGTACCGCCCAGGTAGTATGTTTTTCGCTTCTCGACAAGCCTCGGCACTTCTCAACACATCGTACGCTGCGTTGACCAGAAACGCAAAAGTGCGAGCGCCACTGGTGTTGTTCGACTCCACACCGCTCAAGCCTGTCAATATGAAATCTAGGCTCGTGTAATGCGCTCGCATCGCGTCAAACATGCTGTCCGACACCGTCGACTTCCATCTCCCAGTGCTCCGGCAGATATCGTACGCCGTAAAAGCCGATATCATATCTCGCGCGACTGTTTCGTTGTAGAACGCGTCCTCCATGTACCTCAACCCCGAGCGATCGAGATCTTCTAGAAGCGACCGTCTGGCGCTTTGCGCGAGGCGTCTCGTGTCGATCACGCCCTGGATCGACGACGTTAACCTCGTTGTGTCCTCGTAGCACAGCCCGGAAGAAATAACGCGATATGACTCACTCATCATCTCACGCAATAACTCAACCGCACTCGCGTCGTCCTCTCTCGAAAGCTTGAAGATGGGTGCGGAACAGGCCCGCGCATGCAGGGCTATAAAGTCGATGAGAATTCTAGCCCGTTTCGCCGCCGCCAACGCCCTCGTGCGCATCTCCTTTTGGATTTCGGATGTCCCAGAGCAGAACTCCTGACTCGCAGTGTACGCATGGGCTACATCCATCGACACGTTCGCACCTCCGAGCTCAAAGAGGCGGTCAAGAAAGCCGCCGAGGCCGCACGCCGCCAATTCTCGTTCGGCGCGTTTCACCGCGTCCAGCACATCTCTCGGCGCAGCGACGTCCATGCTCTCGAGCGCCGATGACCAAGCGCAGGACACGCAAGTTGACGAAGCCAACGCCTCGAGCGCGCGCGCATGCGCGCGGGATGCGATGCTCGCCGAGAAAGCCAACGCCACGGCGAGAAAGCCAACTCGGCGCCGGGGCATGGTTTGAGCGCGCGACGAGAAGGTAGAATAAGACCGGACGAACGAGCGAACGGGGCGTTTCGAGCGCGACTAAATACGCCGGAGTATGCGTTTCAAGATGCGCGCGTCGATCGACGACGGCGTCTCACGAGGTGCGAAGTGACGTGCTTTCCCGCGGCGCGGCGCCGAGACGAGCCGAGATCGAGCGCGCGTTAAGCAACGGTTGTAATGTATTAAAATTTCCTTTCGTCGTTCGTTCGTTCGTTCGTTCCTTATGATGTCGTGCATTTATGAAAGTTAGATTCACCTCTTGATTCATCGCGCCCTTCGACCCGCGTTCGGAGACTTTGAAAAATATGCGAAATGTGTGTCGTCAGATTCACCTCTTGATTCATCGCGCCCTTCGACCCGCGTTCGGAGACTTTGAAAAATATGCGAAATGTGTGTCGTCGCTCTACTTGGTCGCCAAACATCCTCGGAAACCAGCTTCGAGAGCCTTGCGGTCCAGGTTGCGCCCGATGAACACCATGCGGTTCACGCGTGGTTCGCCCTCGGCCCACGTCGACGCGGACGGACCGAAGTTGATCTGTTCGTGAACGCCTTGAAACACAAACTTGGCGTCGCCTTGACCCTCGAAGCACAACACGCCCTTCGATCGGTACATGTTCGTCGCGTTAGCTTGCAACAAGTTCATCATAAACTCGTTCATCGCCGCGAAGTCGAGCTCGCCTTCGACCGCGATCCCGACCGACGACACCCCCGTGAGGTTGTGTTTGTTCTCCTTGTTCTCGTCCAAAAAGCTCGGATCGGTCTCGAGCGTCTTTTCCAGGCTAAACGAGTTCACGCCCAACACGACGCCCAAATCGACCACCGAATTCTGCGTCTTGATCACGTCCGCGCTCGCGTTCACCGATCGTATCGTCTTCTCCAGCGTCGCGATCTCTTCCTCGTTCACTAAATCAATCTTATTCAACAAGATTCGATCCGCGAACGCCACCTGCTGCACCGCCTCGTTCACCGCCCCATCCGGCTTCTCCTCCTCCATGTGCATCGCCACGTGCTTCGCGTCCGCCAGGCACAGAATGCTATCGATGCGATAATGTTCCGCGATCTCCGGATTAATGAAGAACGTGAACGCCACCGGCGCCGGATCGGCGAGCCCGGTCGTCTCGATGATCACGGCGTCAAACTTCTTTTCCCGATCCTTCAGCGTCAACAGCGCGCGCACCAAGTCCCCGCGCACCGTGCAGCACACGCATCCGTTATCCATGCTTATGATATCCTCTTTCTCCTTGATATTTTCGGAGACCAGCGCGTCATCGATGGACACGGCGCCGAATTCATTCTCGATGACGGCGATCTGCAACCCGTGCTGTCCGCGCAAGATGTGATTGACGAGCGTCGTCTTCCCGGCGCCGAGGAAACCGGTGACGATCGTCACCGGGGTCTTTTCGATCGCGTCCTCGGCGGACATCCTCGGTCGCGCTCGGAGGCGTCGCGCGCGGCGGTGAGTGCGGTCGGCACTTCGGCACCCGTCGTCGTCGTCGTCGTCGTCGTCGATGCAGCGCGTCGTCGCGCGCGCGCTCGCGCGCGCGGGCGCGCGCGCGCACTGGGACGGAGTCAAGTCTCGCGCGTCGCGTCGCGGCGCGCGCGCGCCGTTGCGGACGCGCGGCGCGGCGACGAGCGACGACGACGGTGCGCGCGGCGGCGGCGTCAAGTTTGCGCTGACGGTGGCGCGCGATCGAGCGGTCGTCGAGCCGTCTCGTTTGGACGCGTACGTCGCGGCGAACGTGCCAGACGCGAGCGCGTCGCGAGGGCGGGTCGCGGCGGCGATCAAGGCGCGAATGGTGACGCTGAATGGGAAGACGGCGTCGAAACCGTCGCGCGCGCTCAAGCCGGGAGACGTCATCGAGGGCGAACTCGAGCGTGAACGCGCGAGTGAGGCGAAACCAGAGCCTTGGGTGAAATTAGATATCGTACACGAGGACGAGAGCGTGCTGGTGGTGAATAAAGCGGCGGGAATGGTGACGCATCCGAGCGCGGGGCACGAGAGCGGAACGCTCGTAAACGCAGTGTTGGGGCACTGCGATTTACCCGAACTCGTCGTTCCGACCGGGAATCAGGCGCTGAGCGATGACAATGAAGACGATGAAGACGCCGTCGACGAGGATGAGGGGGCGAGAGATGGGATGATTCGACCGGGAATCGTGCACAGATTGGACAAGGGCACGAGCGGCGTGATGGTCGTGGTGAAGGACGCGTCGGCGCATAATTCGTTATGCGAGCAATTCGCGGCGAGAGTGGTGCGTCGGAAGTACGTGGCTATTTTAAGTGGGGTACCGAGTCCGAGTAAAGGTCGAATAGAGGCACCGATCGGGCGAGATCCTCGCGATAGACTTCGCATGGCGGTGACGCAGGGCGGCGGCCGTTTCGCGGCGAGCAACTACGAAGTGATCGCCACTTTAGCGAACGGAAACGCGTCATTAGTGGAATGGCGCTTAGAAACCGGTCGAACACACCAAATACGCGTGCACGCGAAGCACATCGGGCATCCAATACTCGGTGACGATACGTACGGCGGCGGCGGCGGCGCCGCGGTGAGCGCTCTCTCGCGTTACGGCGTCTTCGACGTCAAAGAAGCCAAGGCGTTGATGTCCACCATCGATCGACCGATGTTGCACGCTCGCACGCTTGGATTCACTCATCCGCAATCGGGCGAGGCGTTGGATTTCAGCCGCGACCCACCGGAAGATTTCGAGACGTTTGCGTCTCGCCTCGCCGATAAGACGGACGCGTGAGCAACGTCCCGACGATGTCTACTAGAATATTTGTACAGTCACCACGCACCGCTATCAGTCGCACCGCTGTCGTTGTAAATCGAGAACACATTCCAAAGCGTTTCCGCCGCGGCCCGCGCCGTGGTCCTCGGCGCCGGGCCCCCACGCGCCGCACTGCCACGCGCGTTCCGACCGCGCTCGCGCGCGCGTTCGCGCGCACGCGGGCGAGCGCGCGCGATGTCATTCGCGCCCGCGCTTCCACCGCGCGCCGCGCGCGTGGCGCGCACCGTGGCGCCGTCGTCGTCGTCGCGCGTTTCGGTGACGACACCACCGCTCGCGACGAAAGATGTCGGTCCACGCGCTAACTGCGCCGCGCTCACGCGACGCGCGCGGTGCGACCGCGCGACGTTCACGGTCACGCGCGCGTCCGACGGCGGCGTCGGCGCGAGCGCGCGAGCTTCTCGAAGCAAAGCGGACGGCGACGGCGCGCCGCGAAAGCCGCGCCTGAAAGCGAACGGGACGGCGAACGGAAAGTCTGCGCAGAAAAAATCTGCGCTCGAGTTGGCGCTTAAGAATATATTCGACGATAACGACGAGGACGCGGTGGAGCAAGAACGACTGCGGTGGTGGCGTTTGATGAATAGCATGTGGCGGGCGTTTTTGGTGCTCTTCGTCACGCCGTTCGTGTGCGCGCAGAGCGTGAAGAGCGCGATCGTCACCCCTTGGTTGGGGGCGCATTGGGGAGCGTTTAATGCGTCGTTGAATTTGCAGCAGAGGCAAAACGTGGCGCAAGGGATACAAAAGTTTGAGGAACGTTTGTACTACGACAGAATCATCAGCGGGGCGCCGCGTTTGCACGCCGACGTCGAACGGGGATTGTTGCTCGAAGAAGCGCGACGATTGGAAGACATCGAAAAGAAAAAGTCTTTCTTAGCCACCGGAAACGTCATAGGATCACTCATCTTCATCACCATGACGGTTACCATCGTCACGCTTCAAAAGTCCAACATTTCTCGCCTACTCGGGGACATCAGCGACGAATTCATCGGCCTCGACGCCGCCACTCAAGCCTTCATTCTCATGCTCGGCGCCGACATGGTCGTCGGCTACCATTCCTCCGACGGCTGGCAAGCCTTCTTAGCGTGCATCATCACCCACTACGGTCTCGATTTCCACAAGTTTGAGATGGCGGTTCGCATCTTTGTCGCCGTCGTCCCCGTGACGCTCGACATCGGTTTCAAGTACTGGGTCTTCAACAAGCTTCGGAAGATCTCCCCGTCCACGCAAATCATCCTCGGCGAGATTGAGCGGCATTAATTCGCGTCTTCGCGCCGTCGGCGCCTTAGCACACGCATTTATTCATAGATTATTGTCGCCGTACGAAAAAGTTGCTCATAAAGTACACTTTATGAGCAAGTGCCACGCCAGCACGCCCTCGACGCGCACAATCGCGCGTCACACGCCCTCGACGTCGCGCGCCATGCTCAGCTCGCTCGCGCACGGCGCGCACATAGCCTACCGCGCGCACGCGCCGCCGTCGCGATGCGAGAACGCGCGCACGCGCGCGCGCTCCGTCGCGCTCGAGTTGAATTCGGGACGGTTACGCCGACACCTTCCGGGACGACGGCGTGAAACCTCCGTTTGGGCGCGCGCAGGACGCGAAAACGACGACGGGAACGAACGAAACGAACAAACGCAAAACGAAGGCGATGATCGCGCGCATGCGGTGGACTGGCGCGAGTTTCGCGCGCGCATGGTGGCGCAATACTCTGAAAACGCCGCGCTCGGGGCGAGCATAGACGCGGCTTCGCGAGACGGATCACCGCCGACGTGGGCGCATGGATTGGAAAACCTGGAGAAAGGCGCGCTTTTAGTGGCGGTAGAAGAAGACGCGAGCTCGTTTTGGTCGCACGTGGTGATTTTCATGCTCGGTGAGTGGTTCGGACGACGCGCGCTCGAGAAGAAAGAGGGGGGGCGGAAGCCGAGACGGAGGCGCCGACGCGAATCTCGTCGACTGACTTTTACGCTCGCTCACGTCGATGCAGATCACACACCGTACGGATCTACTGGGATAATTTTGAATCGCACGCAATCGTGGACGCTCGCCAAGCATTGCCCAGAGGTTAAACACGATAATTTGTACTGGTCGCTGTTGTCTGAAGAAATCGTCGGCGTCGGCGGACCGGTGGGGTTGGACCACTCGCTCGATCGTTCCGTCATCGCCTTGACGACGAAAGAGCAGCCAGGCATGACTGAAGAGGTGATACCGGGGATATATCGCGTCATCAACCTAGATCAGTTGGCGAAATTGAACGCCAAACTCTCTGGGCCGGGTACGCTCCGGCCAGAGGATTTGAGCCTCTTTGTCGGCTACTCGGGATGGTCTCCAGGGCAACTTCAATCCGAAATCGACGCGGGATTTTGGACCCTGGCCTCGGCTTCGGGTACGTACGTTCGAGACTGCATGTTCAAACACGTCATGGACACAATCGTCGAACCTACGACGGGAAAGCGCGTCCCCATCGACGCGCACGGTTTCCAAGCGTGGGCGTCCATGCGGGAGAGTCTCGGCATGTGACCGCCCCCTGACATCTGTACTATCACATTGATGACATTGAACGACAACTTTTCTACCCATTTTTT
>Ga0228638_1000001_pt1 | contig 122297 bp, 77 predicted proteins | sample 48DmetaG_FD_182704 | JGI IMG/M metagenome (GOLD analysis project Ga0228638, IMG submission 182704) | Seawater microbial communities from Monterey Bay, California, United States - 48D | ecosystem: Environmental > Aquatic > Marine > Coastal | place: USA: California | collected 2016-10-31 | reverse complement strand
AGGGGGGGTGGGAGATTTCGACGATTTGTGGGTGTTTAACCGCGCCGCGGGACGGTGGAGCGCGATTTCCCCGGTGGGCGGGACGAGACCGCCGAGGCGAAGCGGGGCGGCGACGACGACGCCGCACGGCGAACAGGGCGCGGCGTGTCTCGTGTTCGGAGGGAACGGTATGAATGACGTGTGGGAGTTTAATATCGACACGAACGCGTGGAGTTTGGTGCGAGACAATACGGCGACGACGAGCGCGGGGGGGGCGACGCTCGCTCCGCGCGTCGTGGTCGTCGCATCCACGCTTTTAGCTGCAGCGTTTGCGATGTAACTAAACTGTACTCTGTAAATAATAGCGCTACTCTTCGAGACCGAGCGCGCGCACGACGGCCGCGGTGTCGCTCAAATCGTCAAAAATAATCGGATCGTCTAATTTCGAGCTCGCCACGAGCTCTTCTTTGGAAAATATTCCAGTGAGCAGCCCGATCGCCGTCGCCCCGGCGAACTCAGCCGCCTTGACGTCCGCGGGCGTGTCGCCGAAATGAAACCGTTTTTCGGCGCGCACGCCCAAATATTCCTTCGTCCTGTTCGCCGCAATCGCAACGAGCTCACCTCGATCGGTGTGGTCGCTCCCGAAACCTCCATACCGCGGAGGTGTGAAGAACTCGTCGATCCCCAATCGTTGCATCTTCGCCCAGCCTATGGGCTCCAGATTTCCGGTGACGAGACACACGGCGACGTCGTCCCTCGCGCCCAATTTTTCCAAAAGCGCTCTGACGCCAACCAACAACTCAAGGCCTTCCGCCGCGTCTGCCTTCTTTTCCACCGCGTATCTTGACATCGCCGCCGTGCATTCATCCATGCGCTCGTAAATCACTTCCTCCGGCACGCCGTGAAACCGCGCCACCGCGGCGACGATGAGCATGTCCGTCGACCCGTGATGTTGTACCACGTCGATTCCGCGCGCGTCGTCGATGCCGTAGACCTCGAGTAACCCGTGCGCGAACGCGTCTTTGTGGAACTTGTTCGCGTCGGCTCCAGAGGCGCGAATTAACGTGCCGTCGACGTCAAACGTGACCAGGGTGAGCGGGACAGCACTCGAGGTCGACATGTTCGCGCGCGCGCGCGCGGCTCGTGCGAGTGGTGTCGACGGCGTCGACGCGCGTGCGAAGTGAGGTTGGATGCGCGTTCGTTCGATGGCGTCGAGTCTGACGACGTGCATGGACTCGCGTCGGCGAGTGCGTCGAGTCGTGAGTCGTTCTGGCAACTGTTTCGGCGGCGACGGCGAGCGTTTAGTTCGTGCTTGATTATTTACGTTCGAGAGCGCGGACAACGATGAAAGAGAGATAAAATCATGCCGCGGAAGACGCGACGATTGCGTTCGCGAGACGCGAGAAATCAACCTTGGCGTCGTTGGATAAGACTTCGAAGTTGAGACCGGTGGAGTGAAGCGCTTCGATGTACGGGTCGCCGCCGGCGACACCGGGGGTGAGCACGCCGCCCCTGAAAGGGAGTTTTTCGCGATATTCCGAGCACAGAATCGCGAGTTCGATAGCCATGTGTGCGGTTTCGTCGTAACCATCCTTGCCGGTCAATCGAGTACGAATCTTTTCGCCTTCGGGCGTGACGGCGTCGAACCAGTATTCAGACCAAATGGAATCGCGCGCAGACTCGTCGAGACCTTCGCCCAATTTGAATAATCTACCCTCCTTGCGCAGCTTCTCTTCCTCGGCCTTCGAGCTTGTGTTCGAGCTTTGTAAATCTCTTGCCGATTTTTCCGTCGGCAGGATGAGATGTTCGAGATAGTTTAGGTTGCGACCGTACGGAAACCGTCCGAGATCACGAAGGAGCCAATTCGCTCGACGAATCAAGCGAGTCTCATAGAAGGCGTACGTGAACGGTGCTTTCCACGCGTCGTACTCCGGGTCATACTCAACTTGACTCAAGTTACGATCGGCGTCTTCGGGCCGGCTACCGCCTTCGATTGAGCCTCCGAGCGCGAACGGGTTCGCCATCAAACCGGCGACGTCCTTCATCGCCGCCGTCATCGCGGCTCGAGTCGCAAGCGTCCCCCCAGATGGAGCCCCACCGGCGCTACCATAGAGATACATGTGCATCTTGCTCACTGGTACATCCTTGCCGATTCTTTTGCGAAGCTCACGAACGGTGTAGAAGCACCCGACGTCCGGAATGCCACCGGCGCCCGCGGCGTTTGGGACGACGAGAACATTATTCGCCTTGGCCCAGTCGTGATACTTGATGAGCTTCTTGGTGAACGGTACTTCGCCGTTGACGTCGACGTAATCCGTATCGTACTCTATACAAGCTTCGGCCTACGTCGAGTTGAGGGAAACGCGGTTGTCCGTCAGTCATCGAGTCGTCGTGAAAATAGTAGTCTCAACGCGCTCGCGCAAAAGTCACGTCGCGCACACGCGCACCAACATATCCGCGGGCGTGAGCATGAAAGGTCCGGCGATGTTCACCACGACTCTGGCCTGGAGAACCATCTCACGAATCGCTACTGGATTTGCCAAGTCGCACGTAATGAATCCGGGTTCGTACTCCGTCGGATATCTCGACGTCACATCTGCCCAACGCTTGCGTAATTTCGCCTCGTTTCGCCCCGCGAGCGCAAACGTCACGCGGCTCCCGAGATTCTGCACCGTCTTAAGGATATACTCCAAGCACAGCGACCCCGTGTACCCGCTCGCGCCATACAAGATGAATGAATACTCTCGTCCCGCTCGAAACGTTCCCCCACCGAATTCGCTTATGAAAAACTTGTCCAATTCTTCCTCTGTGAGCGCCTCGTACTCGTCCTCCACGCGCGTCTTGTCCCCTCCAAAGAATTTATCCGCGAGCTTGCGCACGATGATCGGCTTGGACAACAAGGATTTGATGAACGCGTGTGGAGGTTCATCGAACCCATCGACGATGCCGTAATCGCTCTCCATTCAGCGTCGTCGTCGCGTGTCTCGAACTTGTCGTCGCGTTGGATTGGAGTGGATTCACCGAAGAGGCGCACCCTTTGCGCGTTCGGGACGCGCGTCGATCGCTTCGTACTCGCGTCTCCGCACCCTCGTGCGCGACGGCGTGGGATGGACGCTCGTGCGCGTTCGCGTCGAGGTGTGCGAACGTCCGAGCTCGCGCGCGCAAGATTTTGACCGACAAGACGTCGTGGGACGCACGAAATAACGCATTTTTCGAGCGTTTTCTCTCGCTAACACACTGCTACTAGTAGGCTAGACGTGTTTAAATATCGCGAGTATTTAAGACGCGAACGCGAGGTCGAGCTTGCGCGCCAAGGCTTGGAGCCAAGAGCGATCCTTTTTGCTAAAGCCGCGCGAGGCATCGCTCCAAGCGATGAGCACGCCGCCGTTCTCGGGCGATCGACGCGCGAAGACGGTTTCGGCGGTGGGCGGAAGGAAGCCCCAAACGTTGGCGCCCGCGCGATCAATTTCCCAACGACTGGCGTGATATTCTTCTTCCGCACTCGGCGGCGCGCTCGAAGCGATTTTATCCGTTCCAATCGTCGATGAAACCTCGCTCCAAGCCCGACCGACGCGCGCCAAGACGTCGGCTTTGTTCGAGTCTGGGGCGCCGTCGTCCCGCCCGCGCACCGTCCCTCGTGCGAGCCGCGCGTTCCCTCGCCCATCCACGAAAACGACCCCACTCGCGAGCGTGTTCGTCAAAATCGCATACGACGCCCACGCGCAGTCCTCCTTGGCGCTCTCGCTCGCGTCTTCGCTCAGCGCGAACACCGAACTCGCGCCGTCGACATCCGCGTTCGACCTCCCCTTCGCCGCGCCCCCCCGTTCGTCACCTTTCAGCGCTCGCCCGAGCTCAGGCGCCAGCGCGCACGCCAAACACAGCCCAACGCCCACGATTTCACTCCTCGCCAGCGCATCCGACGCCCCATCGGTACCGGCGGCGAATCTGTTCGCGCAAAGCCCGAGCGCCCCGAGCGCGCCCACCGCGCGCGGTATGTCCTCGTCGTCGAACCCTGGGATCCCGAGCGTGAATCGAAATATCGCAAACTCGTCCTCGTCCTCCACCGCGCGCGTCCGCACGTCGATTCGCGCGCGCGCGCGCGCGTCAGAGCGTCGTCTCGCGCCGTCTCGAAGTCCAACTCGCGCGCGTTCGTGCGCCCCGCGCGACGTCCTCGCGCACGCCGCGTCGCCCGCGGGCGATCGACACGATCGCATCGTTCGCGCGCTCGCGTCCGTCGTCGTCGTCGATCGCGCGCTCGTCGCGCGCGCGTCGCTGTGTCGACGCGACCGCGGTTCGGGCGCGCACACCGCGACGCGTCGGTCAACGACGTCGCGCGTCGTCCATGGCGAGCAGCGCCGCGCAAGCCGCGCGGGCGCGACGCATCGATGCGCTGGTCGATCGTTTGATCGAACAAAACGTCGCCGTCGCGCGCAGACCGACCGGGGAGGACGGAGACGACGAAGACGATGACCCGGCGGTTGGAAATTTTAAACTCTGCAAAAGATATTGCGATTATCACCTGCGCGTGCACGCGTACAAGGCGCTGAGCGAGGACGAGGTGAGAGAAGAGATTGATGAATTACGCCGACGGATGGAGGCGATGGCGCAGGACGCGAAGGCGGCGACGTTGGGGAGGAAGATGGAGGCGCTGCGGGAGCGGTGGCGCGGCGGCGAGGACGAAGACGTCGGGACGCGGGTGGCGTTGATGCTGTTGCGGTTGTCGAGACGACCGATGACGACGACATTGGATGAAATGAGTGATGGGGGTGCCGTGAGCGTCGGGGCGTTCGATGCGTTGTCGAGTGAGGACGCGTACGCGTTTGAGGACGCGAGCGATGCGGCGGGCGCGTTTGGCGAAGCGTACGACGACGAACACGACGCGAGTGGTGCATCGACGCTGTCTGAATGGTCAGACGATGATAGTGATGACCAATTGGATGGTAGAGATGGTGGCAATGATGGGTTGGTCGAGGGGTACGCGAGCGAGGGCGACGATCCCGGATTTTCGTGGCGTGACGGCTTACTCGGAGACTGTGTGCCTCCAGAGACTTCGACAGAGACGAAAGATTTGGGCAAAACGGCTTCAGCAGCACCCGAGTTAGAGTATATTTCAGAAATAGTCGCGCAGACGAGACAGTTTCAGAGCGTGCTGCGAGATTCCAACGTTCATCGAGGCGACGAGAGATTAATCGCTTCGATTGCGGCGAAGAATTTACAGAGCGAAACAAGCTTGGTACAAGAAGCTCTGCACGCCCTTCGTAGTGGAAGCGTGGAGCTAGATCGTGTCACGTTACCTCACGTGTCTTGCATGACTCTCGATGGCGCTTTGATCTCAATTCGTCGTATGGCGTCGGTGCTGACTCGCTTGAAAGAGATGAAACAGACTTCTTTGGCGCTCGGACCGACGATTCAGGCGTTCACTCAAGCGCTTGATTCCCGAGCGCAGTGGATTAAGAGTACGCTCGTTCCTCTTGAAAAGCGTCTGGCTGGTGAATCCACGATAAGAGGCCAACCTACGCTACTAGAGCTTAGAACGACTGTCCGCCGGCTCGAAGCCAAAATCGACGCGCTTGAGCGCTGCGCCCTGACTGCGTTTCCTCATGAAGGGACGCCCGCTGCGGAAGCTGCGAGTCATTGTCTGACAACCGTGTATGAACTCGCAGTGGAACACCAAGCAACTGCAAATATCCATGGTTTCGCAGTCACGATGCCAATATTTGTGGATACAATTCAACCGTACCTTCAAGGCTTGCAACGCTGGCTCGCGTTTGGGATCTTGGACGATCCAGCTGAGGAGTTATTCATCGCCAAAGGCCGAGCTATTGATGATTTCGTCGGAAGTAAAGAACATTGGCTTCACGGCCACGTCCTTCGCCACGACATTGAGACGCCGTGCTTCTTTCGGGAGTTTATGTTGGATATTTTAGACGTCGGTCGCTCGCTCGAGTTGTTGCATCACACTGAAAACGAGACGTCTCAAAAAGTACCAACCTTGGACGTACACTTGATCGATTCGTTTTGTTTCCATTTACGCAAGCATTTGAGCGCCATACACGCCTCGCCTGAGACCTTCGGTGGCGACGACGCTAGTGAGCGTGCGAGAGCACTCGTCGATGGTGTCAAAGTCAACACGAGCGGGCTGAACAACATCTTCGAAACTCCCACTTCGCTTGTCGGTATCAGAAATGTGAACACAGACGTGGTGCGAGACATGATTTTATCTCGACCGACTCGTATCGTTCCGACACGTCGAGTTCGATCGAAGACGGCGCTCCAAGGAAGCGCCTCAACGCTCAACGCTTGGCTCGATGAATTTTTGACGACACAAGTTCCCTCTTGCCCAATCAGTCTCGCCGTCCAGCAGTCCATCGGTGTGCACATTCTCAAGCGTGCTAAAGAGGTCCAAGTGGTCTTATCAAGGTCGTTACGAGATAGCTTGGACATTAAGAAGGAGCTCTACGCACTGCGCGCCGTCTTCCTTGGCGGCGCTGGCGACGCGGCGATGCACTTCTTTTCAGCCATCTTCGGCATTCTTGACGACCCGGATAAGATCAACGCCAAGTGGAATAGTACGACGCTGAACGAATTACTTAGTGATGCGTTCGCGGCTGACAACTCGGGTGAATTCCCCGAATGTCGAGGTGTGCAAGTTGAAATCATCCCCGAGGCGGAAGAAAATATTTTTTCGCGCGTCGTCATCGGCACCGGAGCTCTGGAAAAGATTGCCTCTCTTCGATATAGTTTCGACGTTAAGTGGCCGCACAATATCGTCATTCCTCCAAGTACGATGGCACAATACAACGCAGTGGCTGTGTTTCTCGGACAACTTCGCCGCGCGCACACCGCGATGCAGTCCGTTGCGACGGCGCGGTGGTCGGAGCACATTCGTTGCGCTCGAGGGAGCGGTATGGGTGGCGCAAAAGCTCGTCATCTCGAGCCTCGATTGCGACACTTTATCACGTCTCTCCGCGATCACGTCATCGTACGAATTTTGCACGTCGACTGGGACGTCTTGATGAAGAAAATCGATGACGCCATGACGCTCGAAGCCATTCGCGCGGCGCACGACGAGTTTTTACAGGACGCCACGAAGAGGTGTTTGGTTTCCCCGGATCCCACGTGGACTTTGGTGGCGGAACAAATCCGAACCATACTCGCCGTGGCGTGCGAGTACGCGGCGTGTCAAGCAGGTGACGGGGCGGTATCGGAAGAAGACGCGATGAGGTTATCGAGCGCGTTTGAGGAAGCGTACGGATACATCGAACGCGTGCTCCAAGCCAAGCTCGATATTGGCTCGGCGTCCACGCGGGACGTCGAGGATTTGCTTTACGCGATCAAGCTTTAGTTTTAGACGTAGCAAAGCGCATTGTTTAAAAATAGTAGTAGTAGCAGCAGTTCTAAGCCCCCGCGGCGTCGAGAAGTGCTAGAACGCCCTCGTAAAACACTGGCTTCGGCGCGCCTTCAAAGAGAGGTTCTCCCTCGCGCGCCGCCGGCTTCTTCTTCGTCGCGCGCCAGTTATCGAACGCCGCGCGGTTTTCCCACACCGTGTACGTCGAGTAGTTGTACCCATCGTCCGGCGTCACCGCATCGCGACGCAAGAGTAAAAACGTCGTGAAACCTGGCATCTCTTTAAGCTCGGACTCGCGCTCGGCCCACTGTTTCTCGAAAGCCGCCTCTTTGCCCGGGCGAACCTTGAAACGATTCATCGCCACGAACACGTCGGCATCGATTGGATTCTTACCGTCAGCGGGGATTTGTCGCCATCCGTCTTCGGCTTGCCACTTTCTCGAGTTCTCCGACGGCGCCGCGGAGAGCGACAACAACCCGTCGTAAAACGCCGGCTTCGGCCCGCCCTTCAAAATCATAAGCGAGCTCACCAACATGGACATGAACCCAAAAATCGTACCACCCCCGTGCGCTTCCTTAAACGCGTCACCCTTGCGCCAACCATCGAACCCATCCTTGGTCTCCCAGATCGTAAAACTCACGTAGTTTGCCTCGTCTTCGTCGTACGTCGTCGCGACGTCGCTCGGCGGTTCCACTCGTCGCATCAGCGTGAAGTACCTAAATCCCGGCAGCTTGGCCAATCGGCTCGGTCGTTCGGCCCATCGCTTTTCAAACGCCGGTCCCTTCCCCTCCTGCACCCGAAATCGATTGCTCGCCACGTATCGCTCGCGCTTCAGTTGGTCGTCCGACACCGTCAGCGTTCCGACTTCATCCATGATGTCCGCGCTCGCGCGCGTCGTCGTTCGCCGCACCGCGCGTCGCGTCGTTCGCGTCGTTCGCGCGTCTCTCCCCGTCTTCGCGCTCGCGCCCGCGAACGCCGTTCGCCGCGCCGCGATCGCCATCGATGAATCGAATCCAATCCAAATCAAATCAAATCAATCGCGCGTGACGTCGCGCGTCGCCGTGTGGCGTCGCGGTCGCGGTCGCGCGCGGACGGGACACATCACGGCGCATTCGCATCCTTCAATGCGCGACGAGAGGGCGTCTCGACGATCGCTAAAAATAATCGAGGATTCAGCCTGAACCCCAGGTTTTTCGATCGATCCCGCGTCGTCCCGTCGTCGGTCGGTCGGCGCGCGCGCGGGGCTGTCGTCCGCAGTGCGTCGCGTCGCGCGTTCGGCGCGGGGTCTCGAGATGGCGCGCGAGGGCGACGCGACGGCGACGAGAACGAAAACGAAAACGCCGCTCGTGAATCCCTTCCTCGGCGGCCTCGCCGCGAGCGCGTTCTCGGCGTCGTTCGCGGAGTTTTGCACGATTCCTCTCGACACGGTCAAGGTGCGACTGCAGCTGCGAGGCGCGAGCGCGACGGCGACGGCGACGACGCGCGGCCGGGGCGCTGGGATGCTCGGAACGATGCGCGCGGTGGCGGCGGAGGAGGGGATCGGGGCGCTGTGGAAAGGAATCACCCCGGGGATCCATCGCCAGGTGCTGTTCGGCGGCCTGCGCATCGGGTTGTACGAACCCGTGAAGACGTTTTACGTCGGCGAGGAACACGTGGGGGACGTGCCCTTGCACCTGAAAATCGCGGCGGGGCTCACGACGGGTGGGATTGGGATAATGGTGGCGTCGCCGACGGATTTGGTCAAGGTTCGCATGCAAGCGGAGGGAAAACTCGCGCCGGGGACGCCGAAAAAGTATCCAAGCGCAGTCGGGGCGTACGGCGTCATCGTCAGGCAAGAGGGCCTCGCCGCGCTGTGGACGGGATTGACGCCCAACATCATGCGTAACTCGATTGTTAATGCCGCCGAGCTCGCGTCGTACGATCAGTTCAAGCAAAGTTTCTTGGGCGTGGGGATGAAGGACGACGTCGTCACGCACATCGCCTCGGCGTTGGGCGCGGGATTCGTCGCGTGCTGCGTCGGGAGCCCGGTGGACGTGGTTAAATCGCGAGTGATGGGAGATAGCACGGGTAAGTACAAAGGTTTCGTCGATTGCGTCACGAAGACGCTCGCAAACGAGGGTCCGATGGCGTTCTACGGTGGGTTCTTACCCAACTTTGCCAGACTCGGGGGCTGGAACGTGTGCATGTTTCTGACGCTCGAGCAAGTGCGCAAATTGATGCGCGACAACAACATCATGTGACGCGACTCAAATTCGTAGTCCGAGTTATGTCGTAAGAATATATAGCCAGCTTAGCGCGACATCCAAGCGTTTGCGCGCCACCGACGCGCGCGTCGTCGTCTCGCCCGCGCGTCGTCGACTCGTTCGAGGTAAAATTCCAACCGAGTACGCATCGTGTTACAACCCACTACTCATCTCGAAATTCGTCTTCCTAAAAGAACTCGCCCTACTCTTCCCCGCTAAAAGAAACCACGTCGCGTTTACGCAGCGACCTTCTTTTTCGCCTCCGTACCTTCCCGGAAACCATTCTTAAATCTTCTGGGCAAGGTCTTCAAGTAGCGCATGCGGCCGGTACCCGTGGTCTTGCGGCCGATCGCCTTCACGCTCCAGTTGTCTGTGCGTTGAAAACAAGGAAAGGTCAGTCACCAATCTCGCGCGCTTCGAGCTCTCGCTCGCCGTCGCGCGTCGCGAGACGCCACGTCTCGCGGCGCTCGTCGCCCGCGATCGACGCTCCGCCGCGATCGAGTCGAGTCGACTTCGCATCGTGCACACGTACATGAACGCGTCCGCGCGGACGGATACCCGCAGGCCGCGCACGTAGACTTTTGAATGTGGTACGATCGCTTCCCGCATCTGCGCGCGCGAACGACGCGTCGGCGTCGCGTCGTCGTCGTCAGTCGTCGTCATCCCAAAGCCCTACTAGGGTCACCGTCGTCTTCCCGCGTCGTCGCCTCCCTCGCGTCGCGCGCGTCGTCTCGAGCGCACACGCACCGTCGGCACAGAGTGTGCGATTTGTTACGTCGGGAACCGAAGGACCCGGTACCTTTTCCTTTCTTACCCATGTCTCGTCGCTCGCGTCGCGTAAAGAGGTCGATGCGACGGGGCGAGGGCGAGGGCGTGCGCGCGCGATCGGGCCGTGGTGTCCGTGTTTGTGATCAGTGTTTAAGACTTATGACGACGCGCACGCGCGCGTCTCTTGGGCGCGCATTTACGCGGTGTACGCGATTTCGAACGCGCGTCGACCGACCGCGACCGACGACCGACCGACCGACCGACCGCGGTCGTTGCCGCGCGCGAACGATTGGGATTGCTCGACGCGCGCCGACGCGCGAGCGCGCGCGATGGGCAGGCGGATGAAACTGCTCGGGATCGAAGGCGGAGGGACGACGTGGATCGCGCGCGCGATCGAGATCGACGTCGAGGGCGGTGCGAGCGTGAGCAGCGCGTCGAGCGCGCGAGGGGAGGAGCATTTCAACAAGAGGGACGGCGGGCGGGAACAGAGGTTTGAGACGACGACGCCGGAGGAGACGCTGCGAACGATACGAGAGTGGATCGAAATCAACGCGTGGGACGCGGATGCGATCGGGGTGGCGACTTTCGGGCCGTTGGAGCTGAATCCAGATAAAGACAAGTACGGATACATCACGACGACGCCGAAGGCGGGGTGGCAAGACGTCGACGTCTTGGGCAGTCTGTTCGGGAAAAAGGACGCGACGGAGGAGGAGGAAAGGGCGTGGCGAGGACGCGCTCGATTGCACACGATCGATCAGGTGCCTTTGGCGTTTGAAACGGACGTCAATGCGCCGGCGATGTTGGAACATAGGGCGTTGAAACACGAGTTGAAACACGTCCATCTCGTGGGCGGCGAGTCGTGTTGTTACGTCACCGTGGGTACGGGCGTCGGGGTTGGTGTGGTGTGCAATGGCTTACCAGTGCACGGTATGTTACATCCTGAGGCGGGTCACATGTTCGTCAAGATGAGAGCAGGGGAAACGTTTGCGGGAACGTGTCCGTTTCATGGCAACTGCGTGGAAGGCATGGTCGGAAGCGGAGCGTTGGCAAAACGACGGGGCGTCTCAGCCGCCGAGCTCGCATCGCTTCCGGATGACGATGACATTTGGGAACATGCCGCACATTATCTTGCCGGCATGTGCGTCAATCTCATCTTAACCCTCGCCCCTGAGCGCATCGTCCTCGGCGGTGGCGTCATGCAGCGCGAGTGCTTATTCAGCAAGATTCGCGCCAACGTCCGAGACATCTTGCAGGGCTACCTAGCCGTCGATCAAATCATGGACGATGCTTATTTACGACACTTCATCGTTCCTCCCGCGTGGGGCTATCAAACCGGTCTCACGAGCGCCCTGTACTTAGCCGAGCGAGCGCTCCAACGCGAGTGATTCGTGTGTGGATATTTGTAAAAACACGAAGCCCCCACCTGTCGAGAAGCGCCTCAGTCCAGCGCGCGCAGATCGTTATGCACGCCAACGCTGCGATCGCGAAAGTAAACATCGTCCCTAACGCTCGCGTTCACGCCGCGAAAACCTCCGTTCGACGCGTCTGGAGCGTCATGACGGTGCGTTCAGGACGCATCGACGCGACCCCGCCACGCGCCGATTGATTTGCAGTCGTGGATTAATGACTGACGTGTGAACGTCGCGCGCGCAGAACGCGACGAAAGGTGAAGTGATGCCGTCCATTATCATCGGTGGTGGACGCGTCGGGCAAGCGTTGAGGGATATGGGCGTCGAGGGCGACGTCGTCGTGCGCCGAGGCGAGGCGTTTCCGAGCGAGCCCAAGACGGGGCCGATTTACGTCGCCACTCGCAACGACGTGCTGGAAGATGTGATCAAAAATTGTCCGGCCGACCGCAGAGAAGATTTGGTTTTCATGCAAAACGGGATGCTGCAGCAGTTTCTCGATGCGCAAGGTCTTGGGGCGAACACTCAAGCGCTAATTTATTTTGCGGTCGCCGCTCTCGGCGACAAGCCAACCGACGGGGTAACTGAGTTAAACCCCGAAGGTCTCACGGCGGCGACGGGCAAGTGGGCCGACGCCGTCGCCGCGCGTTTCCATAACGGTGATTTGAGTTGCCACGTTTTAGACGCTCCGACGTACGAAGGTTCCATGTACGAGAAATTGATATGGATTTGCGCGATGATGCTGGTCGGCGCTCAACACGAAGGCGCCAAGGTTGGCGACGTCGCGACGACGTACAAAGATGAAGTCGTGGCTTTGATCGAAGAATTGTTGTCTGGTACTACCGCGTGCACTGGGGCGAAATTCGCCCCCGGAGCCGTCGATCGACTGATCGCGTACGCAAAGACTGTCGCACATTTCCCGTGCGGCGTCAAGGAATTTCCTTGGCGAAACGGTTACTTCTACGGCTTATCCGAAAAAGCGATCGCAGATGGTAAATCGGACCCGTTCCCGACTCACACCGCGCTCCTGAAAAACATCGGTGCCATTTAAGCATTTGTTATATTTATTCAAAACGTTGAGAAACGCACACGCCGAGTTCTGTTGCCCTAAGACAGTCTTCATTCCAAAACGTGCACTCGCGTCCGTGCTCGCGACGAGACCACCGCGCGTCGCGACCGCGAAACGAATCGACGTCGGTAGCGTCGGTCGCGCGAGCGATGGATACCGTGGACACCATGCAGGTCGACACCGCGCCCGCGGAACCTGTGCTGTCGAATGTGTCCCTGGAGATTCTCTCGATCATCTCCGCAGCGCAGCGTGAGCACGGGCTACGACACCGCGATTACGCGCGATATCGAGGATACTGCGCGCGTCGTCTTGCTCGTTTGTACCAGGCGTGCAAGATGAAGCACGGTAAAGGACGCTTCGTGAAGAAACCTTTGGTGGCAAACACGATCGCGGACGAACGCGCGCTTTTGGTTCCGCTCGTGCAAAGCGAACGGGCGTGGGCGTATGCGATGGAGATGAAGGATTTAACCAACGTCAAGAGAAGGCGGAGTGATCTAAGACAGCACATGCTTCGTCGTTTGAAGAAGGCGGTGACGCACGCGAACGAGTTGGCGACGTTTTGCGAGCGACTCGGAAACGACCAGACGGCGTTGGAGGGCGACGCATACGCCAACTACATAGGCGGTGTCTGCGCGGTGGAGCAAGGGAAGGATTACGTCGGTGCTATTACAAAACTTCTTCGCGCAAAGCTTGCGTACGCCAAGCTCGGTGTGCTCGGGGATCAGAAGCGCTTGGAGTTGTACCGAGAGCGAACGGAGGACCTCGCGGACCTCGTTCGGTTTGCGCACTACAAACAAGGTCGAACGGCGGATTTGAAAGCCATGGAGAAGGAAGCCGCGATCGGTTTGTCATCAAATAAGGTGTTCACCATGAAAGTTGAGGCACCACCGGAGATTGAAGATAAAATTAGATGGCATGCGATGGACTTCGAGCTCAAGAACCGCGACGCTCGCGTGCTCATTGCTCAAGCGCAAGACTGCTTGGCCAAGGTTGACGCGCTTAAGAACGCCACTGGGCACAAGGCGGGCATGTTATTCGCTAAGGGAATCGCCTTTTACGATGAAGCTCGCATGAAACTCAACGACGACGTCGAGAAGGAGACTGCCAAGGCTCTGTATCAGCAGGGGGATGACGAAGACAAAGCCGATCGCATCAAGTTAACCGAGATTGCGTTATCTCTGATCGTTAAGGATAAACTCATCGATCGAAACAAGTTCGTTTGCGATCAGCTTGACAAAAAGCTCAGTGGTCGCGCGAAGAAAGAGAAGGCTGATAAGAAACTGAATTTTGGCGATCTCGCTCGAATGTACGATGCCGCGACTGTCGACTACGAGGACTTGATGGAAACGGCGCCGATGTTGCTCCGGCTCAAGCCCGAAGATGCCGACAAGCATATCGAGGAATTCGAAGTAGACTGTGAAGCAGAAGTCATGCTGCTCAAGGCGCGACAAAATGTTGCTTTGGCTTGTCACTACGTGCAAGTTGGTAATTCCAAAGAGGCAAAGGCATACTTCGAAATTGCCACGGATCTCGCCACGGATGCCGAGGGACGAGATTGCGCGGGAGAGATCCAAGATGAAGCCACTGAACTTCTCAAAGAGATTGAAGTCCGCGTTGCGAAAGCACAGCGCAAGTTGCAGGAGGCTGACGACTCGGTTACGAAGTCTCAATCGGGCAGCGACTTGACTAGCAAGGTTGCTGAAAAGTTCAGTAAGTTGTTCTCGTTCCGTTAATTTCGAGAAAAGGGCAGACAAATTTAGATAGTAGATGCAGTGTTTTTCAATGAAGATGTTGCGAATTCGTTAATGTCTATGCTATCGTTGCGTGTGCGCGCTAGTCGCTGCGAGCATTGTTAAACCTTCATTGTCAGAGACACGTACGAGTACATGTCTTCCACCAAACCGCCGCCAGATTTCTCATCACCGCCGATTTCGTCATCCCAATGCGACGAGGCGTCTTTGCCGAACTCTTGATTCAATACTTTTCGCAGCTTGCTCACGTGCTTCATATTGGGTCGCATGAGGACGGCTTGAAAATCCGGCGGTAAGCCATAGCGCAAAATACTCTCCACAAATACGCGCACCGTGCACACGTGCATCATAGTACTAAAAGCCTCACCGTAGCTTATCTGACACCACTCTAACAAAGAATCTCTCCTCTGGACAACTTCTTGCTCTAGCGCACCTCGTTGCGATTTCGCCGCTCTCGACGCTTCAGGATCGTGCGAATACTCCTTAGCAGTGCAGCCGATCTCTCGCGCCGCGGTCGTGAACGCATCGACGACACGCCTGAACAATACCACCGTTCGTAACTCGTAATCATCTTCGACGTGAATAATCTTTGAAGAACGCGGCACGACGAAGCTCGCTAGCGTCTCGTACGAGCTCGTCCAAACCTCTGTCTTCAGTTTCGGCACTTGCACCACGAGCGTGGTCAAGTTTTCTGTCTGAACTAAATCCTCGGGATTGACCTTGTCGCTCAAATCTTGTGCGTTCACCCCGCTCCCAACTTTACGAACGATGGCGTTCAGATGATTTTTAGACGTCGCCAACTGCCCGCACTTCAATTTGAACTCTTCGTCGATGCGCGACAAGCGCTCCGAGAGCTTCTCAACCGTCTCCTTCAACGCTCGTCGAGCCGGATTCTTCGCTTCATCCCACTCGAACGTCGTCAGATATCGTTCGACGGATTCACCATCCACGCGCAGTTCTCGTTCGCTCGTCGTCGCGTCGCCGAGCTCGCCGAACTGTCGCCGCACCTTCTCCACCACCTGCTCCGCCAGCGCGTTCACCTTGACCAAATCATCGCTCAGCGCCAACAGACTGTCCAGCGTCCCCACGCGCAGGTCCGGGCATCGCATCTTATAGTTCAGCGACAGATCGTTGCTCCCGCCCGTGTGTCGCTGCAGCGTCGCCCACGCCGCGTCCGCGCTCGACCCGCGCAGAGGTAGACTCACGAGCCAATACGTCGTCGTCATCGTTCGCGTTCAGTCGTCGCTCGTCGTCGCTCGTCGTCGTCGTCGTCGTCGTCGTCGTCGTCGTCGTCGTCGTCGCAAACCGCTTCCGGTCGGTACCGCGCCTCGAATCACGCGCCCGCGTGCGACGCTCGCGCGCGCGTGAATGGCGACGCCGTCGGTCCAAACGAATCGCGCGTCGCGCGTCGCATTCGCGTCCGCGTCGTGACACCGCGTCGCGACACCGGTCGAGCGACGCGCGCGCGTGCGAACACGCGACCGCGCGCGCGCGTCGACGGCGATCCGATGTCGCGACCGCGCGCGCGCGCGACGGCGACGCTCGCGCAGCGCCTGAAGCGGTACCTCGAACGCGACGCGCGCGACATCGTCTGGCCGCGCGCGATGGACGACCCGCCGTGGTATAAAGCGCAGCGCGCGCGGAAATTGACGTTGGACGAACACAAAGAGGTGTGGACGAAGGCGTGGGAGATGTACAAACAGAGCTGGGTGAACGTGTTTCGAAGAGACGAAGGAGAGGAAGAAGAGGCGACGTCGACGCGAGACGAGTCGGAGGAGGACGCGAGACGAAGCGCGGTGCGCGAAACGTCGACGACGATAAAAAGTGATGACAAAGACTCGAACGAAGGGCGATTACTCGCCGATGAGGCGAAGCAGACGCTACGAGCGGGAAAAGCTGGATTTAAACCTTTCGTGACATACTTGTACGAGACCAGAGGGCGGGCGTACAGAGACGGCGTTCGCGAGTTCATTAAGGCGTATAGAGAAGGGTTTCGAGAAGCGAGCGAAGAATTAGAGACGGGCGAGAGCTTTTCTAGCAAGGCCGCGTCGCTGATTTCGAAGGCGGAGGACGTGTTAGAAAAGGCAGAGAAGACTGAGACGGACAAAATTGACGACGATGGCGCGGATGAAAAGTCGTCGTCGGCTGTAAAGTAGGACGCTAGCAATTAAATTAACTATTCAAACAAATTAGACATGAAGTTCAGGAACCGTTTCGCGTAATTCGTCGGATCGATGGAGGAGAAAGACTTTTTACCCATCACACCCATCATCTTGGTCTCTAAATTTTTCGACGTCGTGTATTCCTGCAAGATATCAATGATGCCGAGGTATAGAATGACGTCTTGAGGCTCCGTGTGCTCTTCGATAGGGGACTCAACTGGAGGCTGCTTCGTCAAAATACGCCCGTGCACGGAGACTGCGGCCATAGCGACGCCCAACTTGGACTTTGCTGCTCCAGTAGAGTGCGCGATGAGGTCGTCTGTTCCCGGTGGCGGTCGCAGCGAGGCTCGCTCGCTCGGCGAGACTTCCTCCATCCCGTGCGCGAAGCCAAACTGTTTTCGGTCGTTGTACAAGTCGAGTGCTTTCATATTTCGACGAACCGATTGCATGACGTGATCTCGCCATTCCGCCCCGCCCCAAGGCGAACCAGATTCTTCTTGTACTGGCGAGGTGGCGCCGACTTCGCTGTAACGTGGGGAAGCGAGTCGTCCGCGCCCCAACGCTGGAGGCAGGACGTGTACTCCAACGAGGAGACTGTAATCCATGACACGTAATTTCTGCAGAAATATACAATCTTTGTTCAATTGCTCGATGAGTTTATCTCGTTTCCCTTCTTCAACGCGGAATTTTCTAGAAATATCCAAGTCTTTCAACACGGTGTGTGGCGTCGCGTTTTCCAGCTTCGTGAAACGTCCGTGTGTCGAGCCTTTGAGATCAAAAGTCTTGTGTATCGGGTGCTTGGCGGAGAAGAGATTCGACATGACAACCACCCGTACCTTCCTCGCAGTGCCAGCCGCTTTGATGCTATACAAGCCGTAAAACTTTGGCAATAACGTCTCGGGGTAATCGTGAACGTGTTGGTAATACACATGCAACCAAGACTTGAGTCGCACCATTTCCGACTTTCGCATCGTTTTGATGATGAATTGATCGTCGTGAGATATGTAAAACACACTCCCGGACTTACCAGGCGAAGACAGCTCTCTCAGCGCTTGATCACCACACAGCGACAGCATAAACTGTGCGGGATCTACTCGCCAACGCGCACGTAAATGTCGAAAAACTTCTGGTCTATATTCTTTCCACTTGAACGTTCGAGCGAAGTGCGGCGGCGTTTTCGCAGAGCCACCGCGAGGAAACTGTTGCTTGAGGCTTACGTCAAAGCTACGAGTTTGCAAAGCGACGTCCGAGAACTCTTGCATGCTGCTCACACTCCAACGAATGCCAACGCGCAGCTGTAGCATCAAGTCGTAACTCCCGTGACCTTTGTAAATAGTTTCTCCATGCCGGACTTTACGGACCTTCCGTGATCTACTCGCCATCGGACTCGTCCACAGCGAATGTTTGTGGGCCACACCATCGGCCTCGACGACTTCTTTCTTCAAGATTTGATCCTCAGAGCACTCGCAGAGCAACAAGTATGTGTTGCCTAGATCTGCGGCGATAATTTCCTCGCCTTCGCTGTCATCAAAACTTGTCTTGGGCCTCGCTGATCGGTTGATTTGCACGCTGAGTTTGATATTGTTTCGAGTAACACTAGAACTTTCACCCCCAGACAACATGAACGCACCCGACCCGTCCTTCTTACCGCATTTCCATCGCCCACTAAAAGATGACCCGTCGCACCAAGTCATGACACCGCTGCCGGAAATTTGTCCCACGGACCAGTTACCATCGTATCGATCGCCCGATCCCCACCGCAAGGTGCCCCATCCGTGCATTTTCCCATTAAGCCACTCACCGTCGAACTCGTCGTGTCCTTCTTCGCCTTCGAGCGCCTTCCATCTGTACGTTCCCGGTCCGTGGCCGACCCCATCGTTCCACAGTCCCTCGTAGCAGTCGCCGTTGGTAAAATGCTGTATGCCTAAACCATGCTTTTTCCCCCGTCTCCAAGACCCGTGGTACTTCGCACCGTCCGACGCCGTATACGTCCCTTCCCCGTGCATCAAACCGTGTTCGAAATTGCCCTTGTACACCCCGCCGTGCGCCCACTCGTACGTTCCTCGCCCGCTCGGCTTGCCGTCGTGGAATTCGCCCACGTATTCGTTCCCGTTCGCCCACGAATATCGTCCGTATCCCACCGGCGAGTGATCGTTCCACGGCCCGCGATAGACATCACCGTCGTTCAATTCAACTCGCGCCTTCCCCGCGAGTGGGTGCGCTCTTTGGCTGTCGTCGAGTTTTCCCTTTTCCTCCGCGAGCTTGCTCTCGACGGCGCGAAGCGCGGCTTCCACCTCTCCCGCGTTCGATCGTGATCGCGCGAACGAGGCTGAAAACGCCGGCTTCCTGCGCGCGAACAACGCTCGAGCGCGCGTCGCGGGTGCAGACGAGGACGCGACCGCACCAGCCTCATCTCGCCGGTCCATGACGCGTCACCGGTGCCGCTCGCAATCCAATCTAAAATGTGTCCCTCGTCGACCGCAGTCTGGCGTCGCCGTCGCCGCCGCGCGCGGTCGCACCGAGCGCTGGCTTCACGGCTCGGCTTCCCCCGTTATCGTCTATCGCGCGATCGACGCTCGATCGGCACCGCTCGGCGCTCGACCGTCGAGGCGCGAACTCGCCGGGACGACCCCGCGCGCCGCGACCGCGCCTCGACGCGTCGGCGAAACGGGCGCGTCGCGGTCGGATTTCAGGGCGTCCCGGGTCGAGGCCTAAACCCGCCTACACGCGCGCGGCAACCGCCGCAGAGCGCGCGGGATGTCGACGCGTCGACGGCGCGCGAACGACGACGCGGAAGCGCGCGCGCGTTCGACGTCGCGCGCGGCGTCGTCGACGTCGAACGCGCGGCGCCGAGGCGACGTCGGGCGACCGCGCGAGGGCGACGAAGATGGGCGCGCGGAAAGGCGCGGCGGGCGGCCACCGCGCGTTTTGTACGCGTCGTTATTCGTGATTTGGGGCGCGGTGCTTCATCACGGCGAAGTCTACTCGCACGTCGTAGCGCAGCGTCGATGTTCGTGGCCGCACGGCGCGAACGGGACGAGGGTGATGGTGACCGCGGACCCACAGTTGGTGGACGAGTACACGTACAGGGAGCTCGGCAGACGGTCGCGCGCGCTCGCGTTTGCGGAAGCCGTGTGCGATGCCTACGTGCGACGGACGATGAAGGCAGGGTTGAGAAGATTTGCACCGAGAAACGTGGTGTTTCTGGGGGACTTGTTCGGGCAAGGTGCACGTAGAAACGACGACGAGTGGCGCGCGTTGCGGCGTCGCGTCGACGCCGCGCTCTGGTGGCCGAGAAACGGCGATGGTGGGCCGTTGTACCACACCGTCGCCGGTAACCATGACGTTGGTTATTCCGAAGTCATTCGCCATCATCCCAGAATCCTCGCACGGTTCGAAGAATGGTATGGAAAAAGTAACTTTGTCGAGCGCATCGGCGGCGTTGACTTCGTAGGCGTCAACGCCATGGTCCTCGACGGCAAAGGACCGGCCACAGACGAGACGTGGGCGTTCGTGGATGGCTTAAGCGCTCAAAAGAAAGAGCCGTACGTAAAGAGAGTGCTCGTGACGCACTTGCCGCTTCCCAATCCATCGCAGCGATGCGGGCCATTTCGAAACTCGCAAGCAATTCAAGGCCGCACGCTCGGTTCAGACAAGGAAATTATTTATCAAGACTACCTCTCGGACGAGTCTGCGCAGCGATTGCTCCGGGCGGTTGAGCCGGTGTTGGTGTTGTCGGGGCACGACCACGATCAGTGTGAGGTAACGCACGCGTACGAGTCGGCACTTGCGGGAGGAACAGTCGCAGTGACCGAAATAACCGTCGGCACCGTGAGTGCGTTGAATGGAAACGACCAACCGAGTTATTTAATGTTGACCGTTCCCGAAGCCGCAGGCGAGAGTTTCGACGCCAGCGGATCGGGATTAATTCAACATAAATTATGTTTCCTACCTGAGATACGTGAAATCCTGAGAACGTACGCTCACGTTGGCGTGGTGAGCGTTCTCACGATTCTAGGACCGCCACTCGGAGAATTAATTGCAGCAGCGAAAAAGTTCGAAGGCCGACCCGTGATTGCCCTGTGCTTCAGGTGAGTGTTCACTAAGATCGCTCACACTCGCAGAACGCTCTCCGTAGGATGACTAACAAAATTACGTGCGCTCACAGGCGATTTCTTCACGGACTGATTTATTTAATTGGCTTATTAATTTTCGTCGCGGGTGGATTTATTTCGCTACTCGCGCGAGACTCGATGATTTTGAGGAGTCTCGCAAGGATAGAGTACTAGAAAACTTAGCAAGATAGCACGTGCAATATCAAGCGCGAATGAATTGTTTCCGCCGCGCAATTAATTATTTTAAGCGCTCAGATTATATTTAATTATCGTCATCATGGAACGTGAATGCACAAGCACTGAATCGCGTCAAGGTTTTGTAAAAGTTGCGGCTATGAGTTTCGACACACCATTTACCTCCAACAAATGCACTTTTGGTGGTTCTACGCCTATCGACGCGACATGCATGTGTTTTGACAGATCATCTCGATGTGAGAAATTTTCGCCCAGCAGTCGTCGAAAGTGTGAATTTGATATCAGACGACCGAGATGCGCGTGGTTTCGCGTGAAATTAATTCCATTGGTGATTCGTGATCGCAATATTACGGGCGTCGAGCGCGACGCGCGATTGACGCTTCGCTGGCGAGCCTGTGGCGTTCGCATAGAAATTATTTAATTATTTCATTTATTTCTCGCGCGCCGAGGTAGCGACCGCGACGCCGGCCGAATCGACCGCGACGCGCGTTCATGGTGTGCAGCGTACGCCGTCGGGGATTTCCTTGAATTCTCCGCGATTTGTGAGCGGGCATCGAAATCCATATGGATACCTGGGTAAGACTTTCCATGTTGACGTTCACAACTCGGCCTCGACTGTTTGACAAGTCGTTTCTGGATGTTGGCTCGAGTGGAGCGCAGAGTGATTGATGTCGACATCGCGCGTGGGCGACAGACAGCACACGTCGGCGCACTTGCGAGATCAACCGCAGCGAACATGCGACGATCGTTATCAGTAATCGCACTTATCCTCGCGTTGTGCTTCGCGAGCGAGGTAAGCGCAGCGACGGCGCCTCGAACTCGTTCTCGTATGGCCTTGAATTGATCGACACGATGAGCGCGCGTGGTGAGACTGACCGGAGGATTCCTCGATCGTAGCGGTTCACCGGTGTGCGCGCAGTCGAGGAGTTCGACGCCGAAAGAGACTTGCTCAAATTTGTCGAAGATTCACGCACGGAGACGCTGGCGGTTCTGGCTTTGTTTCGGCCCGGGAGCGTTCATCAAGCGGCGATTGACGCGTTCACCGACGCGGAAAACACGTTTCGCTCGTACGGACACGATGATGTCACTTTCGGCCGAGCGTTGAAATTGAAGTCTGAGCACGCACTCGCCAAGGTGTTCATTCCGGCGCCACATTACATGGACAGCGACCACATGACTGAGATGACCGAGAGCTTGCAACGCAACGTGTCGAGCATAGTGCGCTTCGCATTCTTCACTCTCATTCCGCCGTACGCGAAATGGCCCGAGTTTCCCGATAATAGAGGTACCGTCGATGAAGTTCAACGAGCGAATCTGCACGCGAAAAATGACATGCCCAAAGTGTTTGTGTTCATGCTTAAAGAATTCGCGGACGAGTATGGGGTGCGCATTCACAAAACATTAGAAAAGGTCGGAGAGGCCATTTCTGGCTTTATGGTTCTCATTCACGTCGTGCCGCCGACGACAAAGGATCTCATATATTTGCAAACTGCCGTTTACGAGGGTGAGGAGCAGGAGTACATGGACGTGCTCGCTGGGGGAAGGCTTGCGATCGTCGGTTACGATCCCGTGAGCAAGAAGCGCGACGCCGAGGCGAGGCTGATCGATAGTTTCAACGAAAACACCCTGATTCAATTCTGCAACAAGTATTTGGCGATGTTACCCGAGGAAGCACAACGAGGACGCATGCCGTTTCCCATCAAACGTGCGGACAAGCGATCAAAAAATACCATCGGACTCGGTAAATACGCGACGAAGGAAGCCAAGGCGGAACTGTAAAAAATGATTAATATAGCTACTTCTAAGCCGCTAACAGACTAAAGGCTCGCCTCCGTCGGCATTTTGCGCGCGTCTATTCTTCCATAACCCACCGTATCGATAATGCGGGTGATTTGCGTCACCATCCACCACGCCGCCGCTCACTTTCACCCAACACGAACCGCAGACCATACGCCACCGTTTCGTCGCGTCCGTTTGACATCGAATCAGCTCGTTCACCATCTTCGAGCATTCATCGCACGCCTTTTGCCCGCTCGTTGGATTACCATTGAATTCTAATCGCGCCCTCCGTTCCGCCTTTTGCGCCTTGACCGACTTCTTATGCGCCGCTCGCGCGTCTTCGTCTTCGTCTTCGCCTCGCGTTTCCTTGTTCTCTCGCTGTCGTTCGCTCTTCCTCTTACCGTTGCACGACTTCGAGCACGTCGTCACTTCGTCCCAACAGTTTTCCCACTTTTTCCTCCACGTGAACGGTCTGTCGCACACCACGCACACCTTGCTCGGCAAGTTTTCCTTCTTCACCCCTCGCATCGCGGACGGCGTCGAGCGCGATGCCGCGCGCGTCGTCGTCGTCGTCGTCGTCGTCGTCGGTCGCGCGCGTTTCAGCGCGCGCAACGCGTGCGCCGTCGTCCTCGTCGTCGCTCTTCGCGCGCACGCAGAGGTGAACATTCGATTCGCGCGCCACCGCGTGCGGACGTCGACGCGTCGTCGTCGTCGCGCCACCCGTCCATCGCGCCCGTGTCCCGATCCGGATCCGTCGGACCGCCGATGGATGGATGGTTGGATACGTGGTGCGACGGCGTTCGGGACTCGTGTGATGGACACACGGCGTCGCGCGCGCGTCCGAGACCGGACGAGCGAGTGATGGGTGAACCCACGCGCGAGGCGCGCGCGCGCGACGACGCGGCACCGTCGACGGCGGACGATCGCGCACACCGCGAGGGAGGACGCGCGACGATGGGCGCGTCGCCGACGAATGGGACGTCGCCGCGCGGACGCGACGCGAGGAAGACGACGCGGTGGTTGGATGGGAAAGAGAACGACGCGCGCGGACGACCGTTTCGACGAGGGATCGATGAGGAGGACGATTTCGAAGAGGATTTGTTAGACGCGCGAGGCGAGGACGAGGACGAGGACGGCGTCTCCGCGAGCGCGCGAGCGGTGGGACGACACGGAAGCGCGAGAGGGATCTTATCGCCGTCGGGGAGTTTCGCGGAGAAACGACAGCGGTCGAAGGTGCGATTCGAAAGCTCGCTGCCGAACGGGTTTCCTGAGCGCAAGCCGTCGATGACAAAGTTATCGAGCGGGGCGTTTGACGACTCGAGCGCGCGGGAAGAAGCGGTGACGCCATTCGTCGGACTCGTCATGGTGTTTCTTACCGTCGCCTTCGTCGCGTGGTTCAACGACGTGCTCGTTCGTAGTGTTTCTTCCGTCTCCGCGTGGGCGTGAGTAGTCTATTAGTTTCTTGCATCGCTTAGTCTGACTTTGAAAATTCGTCCCTCGTCCTTCGGCTCGCAATTTTTGATTTTTCCGACCAACCGCCGCGGCTGCACTGCGCGACGCCATGCGGACGTCGTCGTCGTTCGGTGCGCCGTCCCGGTCGGCGGCGTCTCGCTTCGTGCGTGCATCGTCGCGTCGCTCGATCGTCGCGCGCTCGTTCGACGCGAAAGCGCCCGCACCACCGTCGACGCGTCGCGCCTTCACCTTTGTCAGACACGGCCAAAGCACGTGGAACGAGGAAGGACGGATTCAGGGGAGTTCGAATTTTTCCGTGTTGACGGCGAAAGGTCAAGCGCAGGCGAACTTGACGAAAGACGTGATCGCGTTGGATAAATTTGACGTGTGCTTGCGATCACCTCTGGCGCGGGCGCGAGAAACGGCGGAAATCGCGTGGGGGACGCGCTCGGGGACGGCGTTCGTGGACGTCGACGACTTGAGAGAGATTGATTTATACGCGTTTGAGGGGCTGTTGAAGGAAGATGGGATGGAGAGATACGGTCAGAGCTATGCGAATTGGAAAAAGAATCCGAGCGAGTTTGAAATCGACGGACATTACCCCGTGCGAGAGCTGTGGGATCGAGCGACGCGGGTGTGGAACGAGGCGTTGCTCGCGAGACGCGAAACGAAAATTCTCGTCGTCGCGCACAACGCGGTAAATCAAGCGCTGATTGGCAGCGCGCTCGGGCTCGGACCGGAATATTTTAGACGCATCGTGCAAAGTAATTGCGCAGTGAGCAGGTTGATCATCGACGAGTCCTTTGAGCCGAACACAGGGCGAGGGGTTAAGCTAGAAGTTTTCAATCAAACGCCCGAGGCGCCGGTTGGAAAGAAGGACGCCCTCGTTTTGGTCCACGCACCGACGAGCATAGAGGAAGAGGCCAAAATTACAAGGAGTATGGTGAACGTGTTGAAAAATACCTCAGTCGGCGCGCTGTTGCACTCGCCGGACGGACCCTCGGCTCGTTTGGCGGAGAAGATATTCGATCGATGCCAGCGCGAGATGAGCGGCGCGTGCCCGTTTGAAGCCAAAGTCGTGAACTCTGTGGACGATATCTTGACCAGTTTGGCCGAAGGCACTCAAGGTGGGGGCTCTACTTTCGTCATTCACGACAAAGTTGTATGCCAAGATTTCCTAGCGCACGCTCTAGAGAGGAATAGCGGAGAAATGTTTAGTCTTTCGCCCGGTGGGATGTCGGTAATTAATATGAAGGGTGGACCGGCAAAAGATCCCGTCGCCGTATGCATCAACCATTTGTTGCATTTACCATCAGCTGAGCAGGCCGCGATTGATGATACTTACTAGATATATTTGTAATAGACGCTAAAATCATGATATCTCGCTACAAATGATGCTACAACTAGTTAGTCTCGGCTCCGACTGCGTTCTCTGCGACGTTCCTTCTTCTCCTTTTTTTCCTTCTTATGCCGTTTTCTATCTCTCTTCTCATCCTTCTCGTCCCCAGGAATAGTTAGACCTTTCGCCGCAGCCTCTGCACGCGCGATAGCCGCGGCTTTACGCTCCATAAGCTCACGAATGATTCGCGCATCTTCGTCCTCCGCGTCGGCGTTTCGAGGACCCGCCGCGTCAACGACGTCTCGACTATCCTCAACGCGAGTTTCACGACCACCGTCTGCCGCGATGGGTCTTTCTAGTTCTTCCTCTACCGCACTCTTAACCACCGGTCGAGGCGCACCGCACTTAAAACACGCTTCTCGGAACTTGAAATTCTCAGACCCGCACGCGCACTTCCACTCTCTCGCGTTCGCGTCGTCTTCGTTCTTCATCTTGTAATCATCCACGTGATCGACTTTGATCGTTCGTCCCACAACGGTGGCACCGTTTAAGTTATCCACCGCTAACACCGTCGAGCGCTGATCGGCGTAACAAATGAACGCGAATCCTCGACTCCTACCCTTCTCCTCGTCGCGCACCAAGTTGACGTCGACGACCTCCCCAAACTGTGAGAACACCGCCAGAATGTCCCCTTCCGTCATGTTGAACGCTAATCCACCGGCATAGACGTACGCCGAGTGCTTATATCTCGCGTGCCACGACGCCTCCTCCCCCATCCCGCTCTCAATCTCCCGCATCGTCGCCTTTTGCGTATTCTTAATCTGCGTCAGAGCATTCATCCTCGCCTTCGTTCGTCCTTCGCTCGTTCTAGACGCGCGTCGCGCGCCGTTGACGCGCCTCGGTCCGCGTCGCGTCCGCGCTTTCGTCGCGAGTTTTCACGATTCGCGATTCGCGCGCCGTGCGATGACGCATTCGAGTCATCGCACGCCGCAATCAACCAATCAATCGATCCCTCGACGCGCCGAGTGGCGGCTGCGGCGCGCCTCACATCGCGACGGCGCGTCGTCGCGTCGTCGTCCCGGAGGCGCGCTCGCGAGGGAAGCGAGGGAAACGAACGATGGACGACGAAGCGTTCGCCGCCGCGTCGTACGACGAGACGCTGGCGCGAGAGATCGTGAACGAATGCGCGGCGACAGCGCGCGCGCGGGCGTCGAGCGAGGACGCGCTCGGGGCGGTGCGCGAGGCGGTGCGAGGTGCGACGAAGCGAGCGAACGCGCGGTGAGCGAGGAGGAGCCGGGCCGAGGGCTCATCCACGCGCGTCGACGGTCGGTGATGAAGACATATTAATCTTTGAGAACTGAATATCCTCGTGATGTTTACATTGACAAGCATATGACTGAGACCGAAGACGCGCGAGGAGGACGACGAGGACGAACGGGCGAACGAGTCGCGAAGAAACGAGACTGACGAGACGTTTGATCGACGACACACCGACGTAGAGTTGAAAGAGAAGGAAATTAAAGCCAAATCACCGGCGTGGTTTGCGGTGGAGTGCGAGGAGGTGGAGGGGAAGACGTTGAAATTCGCGCCGCCGACGCGGGTCGTCTCGATTGGGAGTCACGCAGAGGGAGGGTGCTTCAACGTACCCATGAATGGTGACGGAGGGGTCGTCGTGGACGTCGCGGTAGAAATGCCTCGGTCGTTCTTTCAAGAAAAGGATTATTTAGATCACAGGTATCACTTCAAGCGAGCGGTGTACCTGGACGTGTTGCATAAAAAGTTGTCGAAGTCGTCCGAGTGGTCGTGCGAAGTGATGGACCAGCACCGCGATGCAAGGAAGCCGTATATCACGGTACACTTTGGAGAAAAGCAAAATAAAAAAGCACTTCGTTTGTTTTTGACGATAGACCCCGAAACTTTCGCATCGGTTCGATTGTTGCCTAACAGAGCAAACGTGCGAAGGCTGGCACGGGGAGACGTGCGGCCGGCGAGCCCGCATTACAACCAGTCCATCGCGGAAGACATGTATGCACGCATGCATGCACAGTTCTTTGCCGCAGCATCGAAGAAAGCGAAGAGTTTGCCCGGTGCGGTGGTGCTATTCAAGCGATGGGCGCAGGGAAGGCGGTTGCTGGACGCAGCGGATGGCGTCAGTGGATTTTTCATTTCGATGCTCTTCGCATACATGCTAGAGCGAGGTGGTCAATTGAGTAGTAGTATGGACACTAGCCAGATGTTTCGGGCCGCGATTAACGCGCTCGCTAAGCCTGGCTTCTTTAAGAAGGGTTTGTACGCAAGCGGTAAACCCGCAGAAGCGGGCGAGTGGCAGCGCGCTTTCGCAAACGTTTTCCTTGGACCTTGTGGACATGTGAATATTATGGCGAGAATGTCTGCGAGCGCGGTGCAGGAGCTAATTCACGAGGCGATGCTTTCAGCGTCTGAGTTGAAGAGATCTAGTCATTCCGCGTTTAGCAACGTGTTACTTGGCCAATGTCCCGCCGCGGTTCGGTACGATTTGCATATGCACGTCGACGTGATGGTTAATGCAGATGAAGGCGAATGTGACTTGGGTGGGCGTCGTACCGCAGAATCAGACGTAGCACGTATTGTTACTCGCGCTTTGAGCGATCGTGCAAAACTCGTTCGTGCGTTTGAGCCGCAAAGTTCGAGCGTCGACACCGTCGGGAGTGCATCGTGCAAGATATGGGTTGGGGTAATTTTGGATCCTGAACACGCGTTGCGACTGGTCGACATCGGTCCGAGTTCGGCTGATGACAAAGAAGCTAAAGAATTTCGCAAGTTTTGGGGCGAACGGTCCGAGCTCCGTCGCTTCAAGGATGGACGAATCTGTGAATCGGTGGTGTGGGATTTTGTTCCGCCGACGAATCGACATCACATACCAGCTATTGTCGCCGAACAAGCGCTGAAGCTCAACCTGGCAAACGTCGATGAGATAGAATGGAGCTCAAAGATGTTCGACGAGCCTCTGAGCAAGATTGCCAGCTCGAAAGAAGGTACTTCTCCGGCGAGTTTGCTTCAGACGTTGGATCGCTTGGCGAAACGAATGAAGGATTTGAAAGAAATGCCCCTCAAAGTGAACAACGTCCAGCCTTTGAGCGGAGCATTTCGTGGAACCGATCCATTTCCGCCGACGCCGCATCCACTAGCACACGGTGCGGGCGTTGGCTTGGGAAAGAGCGAAGACGACATTGCTGTATGTCCCAAAACTCTTGACATCATGGTGTCCCTCGAGGGCAGCGGTCGATGGCCAGAGGACCCCGACGCGATCGCAAAGACGCGATCGATGATGGCCATACAGCTCGCAGAGTCTCTTCGAAAGAGTTACGCGATGCCAAGTGTCATCGCTGAAGAGGCGATTGACATTTTGTTTGAAGGATACGCTTTTCGCATTCACGTAAATGCCTCTGCCGGTGGTCCGCACGTCAAGGCGACGGAGGGAAAACTCATCGAGAGAGCATCTCACGCTGGATTGATTGCATCAATTGCTGCAAGATTTCCGATGTATGGCCTTTCGACGCAGCTCATCAATCGTTGGGTCTCGTCGCACATGTTTTCGCCACACCTTTCTGACGAAGCGATCGAGGCCCTCGTGGCGTTGTTGTTCGTCAACCCAGGCGCAGCTTTGCCTCCGATGTCCCGCGAGGTGGCATTTTTGCGCTTCTTGAATCTATTTGCGTCGCACATTTGGTTCGATCCGGTAGTATTAGATCCCGAAGGTATCGTGAGCGACGCCGAGATTGAGAGCATCGACAGAACGGCGAAAACAGCGCCAGCAATGTGCATAGTCACGCCGCACGATAGGAGCGGGATTCGGCTCACACAAAGTGGGCCAGGCGCAGTCGTTCTGAAACGACTCGTTTCCATCGCAGCTCGAGCGCAGTCGGAGATGCAAGCCGTGCTCGAAGGCGTGTCGAAGCACTCTATGTTTGAGACGGAGTGCTGGGAGCGCTTCTTCAAACCGTCTCTCAGTGGATTCGATGCCGCTTTTGTTCTACGTCGAACCGCGCTGCCGTTCCCAAAACATGCGTTGTTCCCTAGCAAGCGCTTGTACAAGCGAATGCGAGCGCAGTTCGAGAACGAAATGAGCGTCGTAGATGAGGACGAGGAAGAAACCTTGGCGCAAAGCATCAAGCTCGCGAAACTTCCGCCCAAGCTTTTGAACAAAGGTCCGGACAAGGCGCGAGAGGCGTTACTCATAGGATTCGACCCGACCGAATGTTTCATTAAGGATGCCGAAGATCGAGTCGGTGGCACTGCGCTGATGTTTGTGGATAAATACGGAGGCGACGTCGTCGGCGTCGCGTTCAAGCCAAACGCCGTCCACGCGGACGCGGCGCTTCCCGACTCTTTGTCTTGGTTACCCAACCCCGATCCCCCCGCGCGAGAGGATGTCATCGAAGAAATCGCCACCATCGCCGGCGCCGACTTCGTGGAAAAGGTTCTCACGTGAACGACGCGCGCATTAGTCTTTAGAAGTTCGTCGTTCGTTGTAACTCGACCTCAACCGTAACGCCCAAGTTTTTCACCCTTTTTCGCCGCGCAATCACGCCTCGCGCGTCGTGTTTCGCCGGTATTGATTCTTCCGGAATCGTCGGGAGGCGATTCCACGGTTTTATCCATATGATGAGACGGTTTTAACCATTGAATTTTTCGAAATTATGATGGAGACGTCGGCCACCGCCCCACACCTTGTTACTTTCGAGGCGTCAACCCGCTCTGACTCTTCGCGTCGCGAACGATCTACATACGACGTTTGCGAACGAAAACCGTGGACGCGCCCTTTTTTCGCTTTTTCGCGTCGTCGCGTCCGCGGCCGCACTTCGCCGCGTCGCGCGCGACGTGGACGCGCGACGCGCGACGACGACGACGACGACGATGCGCGCGATGCGATGCGTGGCGATGGCGAAACCGGAACCGAGCTCGAGCGGACGTCGCGCGTCCGCGAGCGGGCCCGGCGGCGGTAAATCGTCCGCGTCCAACGTCCCGCGACGTCGAGGCGGCGGCGGCAAGGCGGCGTGGGGGGAGGGGGCGAAGCGCGCGGGGAAGAGGCCGAGCGACGGCGGCGCGACGATCGCGGCGAAGGAGAAACACCTGTACTTTGACGAGGCGCAAATCATCGTCGTCGGCGGGCAGGGCGGCGAGGGCGAGTCGTGGACGGGGACGTCTAAACCGAAAGTGGTCAAGAATTTCAAGTACCAGTGGGGACGCAACTTGAAAAAGTATATCGAGTTACCGGCGGCAGAACCCGCGGATGGGGGACGAGGAGGGAACGTGTACCTGCGAGTCGATCGCACGTGTGATTCGCTGTTGCATTTACACGAACGCAAGACGTGGCGAGCGAAAAAGGGGTATCACGGAAGCGCGGCGGAACACGCGAGCGGCGGCCGCGAGCGGCATCGCGTGGCGCCGGATCAGGAACACATGTACATTCCAGTGCCTCCGGGGACGGTGGTCCGACGCAAACGCACAGGCGAGCTCTTGGGTGATATGACCAAGCACGGGCAGACTTTACTCGTCGCCGAGGGTGGGGGCGGTGGATTAGCCGCGCGCAGACAACAGCGTCAGGTGAATCGCAAAATGCGCAACGGCAAGGAGGAAGACTTTGAGGCTTCAGACATCGCCATCGATACCGCTTCGTTGGTTTCGACGGTGGGCGAGGACGGCGAAGAGCTGTCAATTGAGTTATTGATGCGAGTCGTCGCCGATTGTGGCTTGGTTGGTTTGCCTAACGTTGGGAAATCATCTCTGTTGAAAGCCGTCACGCGGGCGTCGCCGGAAATCGCCAACTACGCCTTTACGACACTCATGCCGAATCTCGGGGTGATTAAGACCGAAGATGATCTCGCCCCGACGGGTGAGTCATCGACTGTCATGGCTGATTTGCCAGGTTTAATCGAGGGTGCACATAAGGGCTTGGGCCTTGGTCGAGCGTTTTTACGACACTTGCGCCGCACGCGTTCAATGGTTTGTGTCGTTGACGCCTCGGGGCAAGACCCGGTGAGCGATTACGTCGTGGTGCGTCAAGAGTTGAAGTTATACAACCCAGAGTACGTCAAAAGACCGCACATCTTGGTTCTGAACAAAACCGACCTCGAGTGGGCGGCCCTGCGTACGGATGAGATTACTCAAGGCATCAAGGCGCTCGACGAGGAAACCATAGGCGACCAGCCTGTGGCAATTCTTCCCATAAGCGCGAAAGAAGGCACGGGCGTGCCTGAGTTTATGAGCACTTTAGATAAACTCATGAAAGAAGAGGACGCGAAGCGATAGACGAGATTGTTGGTTACACTAGAATTCACTTTTAATTCATTGCAGCGCTGCTAAACATATTTTCCTACAAGTCGAACAGTCGGAGCTCCGCCATGGCTTCCTGTCTCGTCGCGTTGTACCACGCTACGACGCGCGCACTACCGATCGTTGGAGGTAATGCACAATCTAAGCCGTACACAACTTCTGGCTTCACGATTTGCTTTTGAATGGACTCGCGAACCTCCGTCATGGTCTTTCGTTCCTTGAGCGCGGAGAGGCCCGCGCGCGTGGCGGACAAAGCCTCCGCGCCGCTGGCGCGCACTTCGGCTCTGAATCGCAGCGGACCGAGAAGTTGCTGTCCAAGACTCAGCGTCACTGAAACCGGATTTGCTTTCAATCGACCCCCCATGGTGATCAAACGATCCGCCAGAGGCAGTGGTGTTTGAGCCGCCGCGTCGAGCGGCTTGTTGGGCGTTCCCATACCGCCCGCGTCGAGTCGCAGATTGATCGACGTGAAATCGAGCAAAGGACGTGCGAAAGACCCAACTTGTGCATTCACAGATAACGAGCCGAAATTTTGCAGTTCAGTTTGCTCGCCATCTTTGTAATCATCATCTAAACTCTTCCGCACGACCGCCCCGTAAATTCCCCCCACCGTAATCGTCGGCACTTGCGGCAGCGCGGTGTACCCGCTCACCGCGCTCGATGATTTCGGTTTGCGGCGTCGACGACCGCGCCATAACACCGCTTGTTGCTCGTACGACACACCAGCTTGTAATTCTTTCCTCGGCGGCGTTCGCATCCCTCCTCCGTGCTTCCTATCGAACGGTACCAAGTCCCCCAACCACTTGCGCGCGCTCACGCGGTAGTTGATCGCTCGACGACCGCGCGAGGACACGCTCACCGACGCCGACGTGGGACCGTCCACGTACCTATCGTCCGTTTGGTACCTCTCATTGTGCGACAAATCCACACTGAGTAAATGCGACGGAAGTTTCGCTTGCACGGAGACCCTGCCGCGTGGATTCAACGCCGCCTCGGCGTCGTCGTCCTTCTCGTCGCTCAGCTTGAACTTTTTCGCAAACGCGCGCGTGACGCCCTTCACCGACCCCAACTCCCCGATCGCTTTCACCGCCACGTTCTCCAACGCGTTTGCCCTGAACCTCCCTCCCAACGCGTACATCGATGGATCCAACAGCGCTCGATGCGCCTTCCCCTCTTGCACTTGTTCCGTGTTCCACGCGCGTTGCGCTCGCGCGCGCGCCGTGAGCGTCGTCCACCAATTCCCCCGTCCCGCGTTCAGCACCACTCGATCGAGCACCATCCCTCCCTCGCTCTCGACGTAGCTCGGCATCGCCGGCAGATTTAAAAACTTTTGCGCCAGGAACACCTGCTGCGACCGCGCCAGTCCGCTCGGCTGCGTCATGACGAAGCTCGATCCGTCGCTCGCGTGCGCGCGCGTCGTCCCCTCGACGTTCGCCGCCGCGCCGTGCTCTCGATCGCCGAACGCGCCGTCCATGGCGCGTTTCATAGGTTTGAACTGCGCGTGTCGCAGCCCATCTCGCGCGCCCATGGTCGTCGTCGCGCGCCGCGAAGTGCGAATCACACCGAATCCACCGAATCGCCGCCGCGATCGAGCGATGCGATCGAATCGCATCGATCGCGACACCGCGACGCGTCGACGAAGACGTGCATGTGACGACTCGCGAGGCCACGGACGAGGACGAACGCGACGCGAACCGGGACGTGCATGCGCGAGCGAGACGCACGCGACGCCGAGAAGAGAGGCGACCGGCGACGACGGCTGGCGAAGGACGAAGGGCGGCGCGCGGGGGCGTCGGCGAGCGACGACGGAACGCGCCGCGAGAGACGAGCGAGGGGCGCGAACGGGACGAGCGACGCGGAAGCGCGAGAGGTGAGGCGCGATGGCGATGATAAACATCGGGGCGTCCAACGCCGGGGACCAGTTTTATCGGTATAAAATGCCAGCCATTCAGTCTAAAATCGAGGGGCGCGGGAACGGGATCAAGACAAACGTGACGAACCTCGTGGAGGTGTCCAAGGCGTTGGCGCGACCGCCGATGTACACGTTGAAGTTTTTAGGGAACGATCTCGGGGCGCAGACGACTTTTAACGAAAAGGAAGGACGCGCGATCGTGAACGGGGCGCACGACGCGGGGAAGCTCGCGCAGAGTTTGGAGAGCTTCATCAAACGCTTCGTGCAGTGCTTTTCGTGCGGTAATCCGGAGACGATGATTGAGATTACCAAGCGAGAGACGATTCACTTGAAATGTAAGGCGTGCGGGGCGCTTTCCGACGTCGATATGCGACACAAGCTGTGTGGTTACATTTGCAAGAATCCTCCGGAAATTAAAAAGGACAAAAAGGAAAAGCAACTGCGCCGCGCCGAACGCGAACGCGAAGAGGCTGGTGCAGCGATCGATGACGAAGAACGTCGACGACGTAAGTCTGAAAAGAAGGAAAAGAAAGAGAAGAAAGAGAAGAAAGAGAAGAAAGAGAAGAAGGAGAAGAAGGAGAAGAAGGAAAAAACCGACGACGACGCGCCCGCCGAGGCGGGCGACGCTTCCTCCGCCTCTGAAGCCGACGACGACGACGATGACGAAGTCCAGTGGGCGACTGATACTTCTGCCGCCGCCGCGAAAGCGCGAGCAATCGAACAGCTTACTGACGGCGCGGCGAACATGGTCACCGTGGTCGCGGATAAGATGGCGGACGCCGCCATCGAGGACGAGAGCTCGGAAGAAGAGGAGGATCCTCGAGTGTCCAAGCTTCGCGCGTACGCGGCGAAAAATGACGCCGTGAAAACGGCCGAATATCTCGTCTCTGATGCCCTTGGCGTCGAATCCAAGGAAATGGGCGTCTTGTTCCTCCTCGAAGCCGTTTTTGACGAAGACGAGGCCATTCCTCCGCAAATCAAAGCGAAGAAGGATTACTTGAGCGCCGCGTGCCCGGATGCTGCGCTTCAACGCGCGCTCTTGTGCGCCTTCGAACGTTACGTCACCGAAACCGCCACTTCTGGTTTTAAGGCGTTCTCTCTTATTCTCAATCAGCTCTACGAGTTCGATCTCATCGAAGAAGACGTCATCAAGGCTTGGAATGAAGACGTGGACGCCGCCTCGTGCATCGACGTCGAGCCCAAAGTCGCCCAAGCCGTTCGCAAGCAAGCCGCCAAGTTCATCGACTGGCTCGACGAGAGCGAGGACGAGGACAGCGACTAATACATCGCACCGCTTTTCATCTCATCTCAACGCTCGACGCACGGACGACAGAGATCTTATACGTTGAAACGCAAACAGTCAGAAACTCGTGTTGACGCGCAAACGTTAAAACGACCACGCCCCCACGCCGCGCCACTCGTCGTCGTTCATGCTTCGTCGCATCGCTCGAGCGTCGACGGCGTGTCACCGCATCGCTCGTGAAAAATCCCACTCGCGCGCACCGCGCGCGACGCACACGACGCGCGCCATGTCTCCCGCGACGAGTCCCACGTCGACGTCGACGTCGCGACGCCTCGTGCGCGGTGTCGTGTTCGACATGGATGGAACGCTGTGCGTCAGCGCGGCGCTGGACTTCACGGAGATGCGACGCAGAGTCGGGTGCGAAACGAGTGATATTTTAGGTGAAGTCGACTCGTGGAACGAGGCGCGACGGACGAAGGCGTACGAGATCATCGGAGAGATGGAGAGAGAGGCGCTGAAGACGACGGTCATCGCGCCGGGAGCGATGGAGGTGGCGGCGACGCTGGACGGGATGGGAATCCCGCGAGCGTTGGTGACGCGGAACGCGGCGAGCTCGGTGGAGTTTTTTCACGACACCGTGTGGACGATGGCGCCGTTTTCACCGTGGTTGAGTCGGGAGTTCAAGCCGTACAAACCGGCGCCGGATTCGTTGCTGCACATTTGCGAGTTATGGGGGTGCTCGCCGAGCGAGATTATCATGGTGGGTGACAGCGCAAAAGACGACGTAGTGAGTGGGAACGCCGCGGGAGCGCTGACTGTGCTCTTGGATAGCGGACGTACGGGGAAATGGGCGGAGGAATTCGGTGTGGATAAAGTTCCCGAGCAGATGGTGCCACATTTCGTGTGCGCGGACATGAATGAATTGCACGTCTTGTTAACGCAAAGCGGACACTTCGAATTTAAAAAATAGTAGAACTACTGTTAGTTATTTAAGCAGCGACAGCTATCAATTTTTTACTTTGCCCAACGTGGAGATCAACTCAGCTTGCACGTCCTGCGTCACAGCCTGGTGAGAGCCGTACTCCATCGTAAACTCTCCCTTGCCTTGCGTCATGCTTCTCAACTCGGTGCTGTAACCAAACATCTGGCTCAGAGGGACCATCGAACTAATTATCACGTCATCACCTTCCGCCGTAGAGTCGTTAATCGTCCCTTTACGTCGGTTAATGTTACCGATGACCGTACCTTGAAATTCAGAAGGGACAGTGATGTCCACCTTCATGATGGGTTCCAAGAGTTTCGGCGACGCGTTGTGAAACGATTGTCGGAACGCCGCGAGCGCGGCGAGTTTGAAAGCCAACTCAGACGAATCAACAGCGTGCGAAGCACCGTCCGTCAGCACGATTTTAATGCCCTCAACGGGATAACCGACCAAGCCACCGTTGAGCGCAGCCTCTTTGAAACCCTTTTCCACGGCTTGAATAAACGAAGGGGCGATGGCGTTACCAATGATGCCGTTCTCAAAGATGACTTCGGTGGTATTTTCTAATGGCTCGATATATCCAACAACCTTACCGTATTGACCTTGTCCACCAGATTGCTTTTTATGCAAGTAATCAAACTCGGCTCGTTTTGTGATGGCTTCTCGGTAGTTTACGCGCGGCTGACCGACTTCACAGTCAACCTTGTACTCTCGCCGCATTCGCTCGACATAAATGTCGAGATGTAACTCACCCATACCACTAATGATAGTCTGCCCACTTTCTTCGTCCATGTGCACGCGGAACGTGGGGTCTTCCTTTTGAAAGCGCTGCAGGGCCTTGCTAAAGTTGCCGCTTTCGGCTTTACTCTTCGGACTCACTGCGAGAGACATGACGGGGTCAGGAACCTTCATCGAAGTCATCGCGTAGTTCACACTGCCATCCGTAAATGTGTCACCGCTCTTACACTCAACACCAAAAAGTGCGACGATGTCACCGTTTGGAGCGGAGTTCACGTCTTCCATGTCATCACTATGCATTCGCACGAGTCGAGGAACTTTGAGCTTCTTCCCAGTCGACGTGTTGACGATGGTCATGCCCTTATCAATTTGGCCTTGGTACACGCGCAAATACGTGAGTTGCCCGAATTTACCCTCCTCGAGTTTGAATGCCAAAGAAACGAGCGGCTTCGATGGGTCGTTGGACAAAACGACCGGTGCTTCTTCGTTCTTCAAATCTAAAGCGACGTTTTGCACCTCCGACGGCGCTGGGAGATAGTCCACGACGCCGTCTAAAAGAAGCTGAACGCCGCGGTTCTTGTACGCACTGCCCATGAACAACGGAGAAAACGTATTTGCGATTGTCGCCCTTCTGATCGCCGCCAACAGTTGCTCCGTCGTTGGCTCTTCACCCATCAAAAACAAGTCTCCCAATTCTTCGTCGACTTCGGAAACGCACTCGATGAGAACTTTGCGCTTCTCATCGGCGAGTTCCTTCAAATTCGCCGGAATTTCACCCACTGTCAGCGTCTGCCCGTTTTCACCGGAAAACACAACAGATTGCATTCGCACTAAGTCAACGACACCCTCGTGCTCGTCTTCTAATCCGATTGGAATTTGCACCGCCGCCGCGTTGAGCTTCAGTTTGTCGCGCACCTGCGCGAGAACCTTCCACGGATTCGCCCCCGCGCGATCGCACTTGTTCACGAAGCACAATCTCGGCACGTTGTATCGCCGCATCTGTCTATCCACCGTGATCGATTGCGACTGCACACCACCCACCGAGCACAGAACGAGCACCGCGCCGTCCAGCACGCGCAGCGCGCGTTCGACTTCGATGGTAAAGTCCACGTGCCCTGGGGTATCGATGATGTTAATATCGCTCTCCTTCCATCGACAATACGTCGCCGCGGATTGAATCGTGATACCTTTCTCACGTTCGAGCTCCATGGAGTCCATCTTCGCCCCCACGCCATCCTTCCCGCGCACCTCGTGAATCGCGTTGATCCTCCCCGTGTAAAACAAGATGCGTTCCGTGAGCGTCGTCTTCCCGCTATCGATGTGCGCCGAGATTCCAATATTTCTTCGCAACGCTTCTGCTGACTCGCTCGCGTACGTCCGTCGTCCCATCGCATCGCTCGCGCGCTCGCGCTGCGTCATCGCGCCGCCGCCTCGCGGTGCGGTCGCGAGCGTCATCGCTCGCCATCGCGCGTCGACGTCTCGCGGTGCGGCGCGTCGCAGCGCGCGAAGCGCATCCAGGGCGCGTTTCGAGCGCATCTGCGTCCGTCGCGCGCGCGCGCGTCCTCGTGTATCGCGCGTCGCTCGACGCGCGCCGACCTCGTCGATTTCAGCCTCAGCCTAGGGTTGACGTCGTCCGTCGTCCGTCGTCGTCGCCGAGACACCGGCGACGCGGGACGACACTCGCCGACGCGCGCGCGTCGCGATGCTCGGCGTGCGAAACGGCGGCGCGGCGGCGTGGGGCGTCGCCGTTCTCGCCGCCGGCGGACTCGCGGCGTACGGTGGACAGCTCGGCGCGCTGGACCAATGGCAAAAGGAGCGCGCGCGCGAGGAACGGTTTCAACAGGGGAAGAAGCTGATGCGACAGGGAGACACCGCGGCGAGGTACAGAAAGGCGACGGAGGAGGCGAGGAAGGCGCGAGAGGCGAAGAAAAAGAGTAGATGGTTCGGTTCGAAGAAGTGAGTGCGCTTTGGACGATTTGTAACAACGTGAACGCGACGTTTTTAGTTACCAAGCCACGCTCTCTACGGTGTACGTCGTGGACTGTACGCCGTGTTGTTCGGGAAGCGGAGAGTTCTCGCCGACGTGTCTGAACGCACCTCCGAGGGCGGCTAAAGAGCGCATCATATCGAGCATTTGGCTCGAAGACTCTCGCAGCGCGCGCACGGGTTCGGCGACGTCGTCTGAGAGACAAAACGTCGTGAACTGCGCGTCGAGCAACGCGGACGTCCACGTCACGACCGCGTGCGCGCTGGGAATCCCAGGTTCGACTAGAGTGTTGATCCGGGCGAAATAGCCGCCCGATGAAGCGTAAAAGTTAGCCCAGACGAGCAAATACTGAAGTAGCGAAACCGCGTCTTGCTTGGAGAGATCACGCAACACTAGCATACCCATCGTTGGATCCAACGGACGAGCGATGAGGGGATGAAGTTGTTGTGCCCATGGTGCAAAACTATCGTACGCACTCACTAAGAGTTGAGCTCTGGCAAACAGCTCTTGTTTAGCTTCGCCATTGAACTTTTCATCAGACGCGCATGCCTCTGCTTCGTCGAGTACCTTTTCTGCGAGCTTTTTGTTCGCTGAAGCGCGCTTCTTCAACCCAGGGTCGTCTTCGTCTCGCATCATTGCAGAGTGTAAAATCGCAACGATATCTTCAGCAGAAACGTCCTTGGCGTACACTAAGAAGTCCTTGACTTCGTCAAGCATGTCTTCCTCAAGAAGCGCCGTCACTAATTGTCTCGCCGTCGAAGAGCCACGAATGTGTCCACCGGCGAGCAAAAGTGTCACTGAATCCCACACTCGATGATTTAAACCACCACTAATGGCACTTTCTATGAGAATTTGCGGAATCGGAAGGGATTTCATCAGAGTCTGTAACGATGAGCCCGCCTTTTTGCTACCGCTCGCCAAAGCTTCAGCAGTCGACCGGACCTTCTTCTCCCTGGTCTGTGCGTCGTCGTCGTCCCAGACATTGCTCAAACTGACGACTCCTTGGCCATCAAGTTTTAACTCCTCTAGTTTCCAGCCAGGTGTCACAGCCGCGTGTTGCGGCGGTACGAGTGCCGTAGATGCTGTCTCCGCACCCAAAACTCGAATTGCCGCTGCGCTCGCCTCCGGTTGCGAGTGTATGCTGAGCGATCCCACGAGCGAAGCTAAAGAGAGTTCAGGAAGATCGAACTGTACCGAAACCACTTGATCAGAAAGACCAACGATCAGATTACCCGAAGTTGCGGCGAGGCTCACCCCGGACGTTCGGCCAACTTTGTGTTCTAAGCCTCGGCTAACGTCCTCCGCCAAGTGCACGGCGCCGTAACGCGAATCAAAAACGGCCACTACCACGGTATTTTCTTCCTTCGAGTTCGCCACGACGGCGTAATAATCCTGAGAAAGGCACAAAGACGCCGCACTTGCTAACGGTGAGGTATCTTCGCTCTTCTTACTCCGCTTCCCAGATGTGGCTTCATCACAATGCACATCGAGCCCGTCGAGTCGCAGCTTGTGCTTGAGAGACCCATCGCTCGCGTCGTGCAGGGCCCAGACGCCATCGTCCCATAATACCATGAAAGTCTCCCCATCACTTGCCGCGCTCGCCACTCTGGCTTTTGCCGCGCCGTCCGGGTGCTCGATGTCCAGCTCCCAAGCCAATGTCACGGTTTGCGCGCGGGCAAGAAATGTGGCTATTTTGCGACCCTGAAAGTTACCATCCGTCGTCACTACGAGTGCACCAACTGATTCAGGTAAAACCGACGCCGTCTCTACTCGTCGAGAGCCTAACTCTCCACTCGTGCGCGCTTTGTCAATGTGTTCCGCCGACATCCCGAAGAGTTGGACCTCCCCCGTTGTCGTCACCACGAGAGCGCCGCCGTCCACCGCCACCAACTCACGCACTCGACCACTGCGTCCTAAATCGAGAGTTGTGACGCACTCTTTCGATGCTTCACCAACCGTCGCCGCGTTTGCGCTTTGCTCCGTCTCCCACGCGCACAAATACGATGAATCACTTTCTTGTTCCTTCTCCAAACACGCGTAATACCTGCCATTCGACCCACACGCCACCGCGCAAGCAAACTTTCGCCCTCGATCGAGCGCCAACGTTCGCTCTCGTTTCTGCGAAGCGTAAAAACGTTTTCATCGTCAGTTCTCGCTCCATTCGATCGCGTTTGCTTCGTTTGAACGCCTCGAGAGCGACGTGCTCGACTCGCCCTTCGCCCTCAGCCGCCACTTTTACGACGTCGCAAACTTCGAGCGATCGGCGCGCGCACAACGTCGTCCGCACGCACGCGACGCAACGCGTGCGTCAAATATTGTCATATATTTCGCGTCGATTGCGTGAACGCTCTTTTACCTCTTCCTCGACGTCGTACGTCACGACGCCGTCTTTTGCTACGGTGCTCACGCATCGACCGTCGCCCGCGCTTGTGACGCCGAGCAGGGCGTTATGCGCGTGCGTGCCGAGCTGCACGGAGCGCATGACGCTTTTTGATCGCTAGCAGCGCGCGCGCTGGACTATAGAACGTGCGTGAACGCCACGAAGTGACGCCCACTTGGTGTTTTAGCACGCCTGGAGACCGGCGGTTGGTCTGGCAAGAGATGGAGATGCGCTAGGAATTTAATGTCTATTAAATGGCATTCGTGTGAATACTCGGCTAAAAGCTAATAGAACTCTGCGTCCGCCCAAGCGGCGCCATCGCACCAAACGGCAGGTGCGTCTTGTCCTGCGAGACCAGGCAAGACGTTGGAACGCCAATACGGCGGGGTGTACTTTGCTGTGGAGAGTGTCATGGTACTGGCAGCGCTGATATCGATGTTGATCTCGGAGTACTTGTTGTTCACCAACGAAGTCCATACGGTAACACCATCGACGGCGATAGTGAATATGGCGCCGCACTGGGGATTATCGTCCGTACATGCACCACAACCGCCCGCATCGATGTCAGCTAAATGCTCTCTTACGATCCCCGCCTTTGCCTTGAAAATAGAAAACTGAATATCCGATGTACGCATGGCGGCGAGGTTGAATGAAAGAGTCGACCCACTGTCTCCAGCGGGTATCATGCCAATGCCGCGAACGATGGTGTCGTAGGACTCTTTCGTGTTGTCGCAAAAGTCTTCGCGGTTCCCAGCAGACGAAGTGCATGGTTCGTCTTCGTAAAAATAAATCCTGGAGTTCGACTCTAGAGTATAACCAGAGCAATCCAAACACACATTACCTTGTAAGTCAGTGATATAAGTCGTCGTCGTGCCAGTCACAGGGCTACCCAATCTTGTACCAAAGAGACATGATGCGTGTAATGGACGCACGCGCAGATCAGCGTCATCAACCTCTCTATCAAGTGCTTCGTCAGTGCACGTGGTTGAAATCAAACTATAGTCCTTCAAAGCGCATCCATATGTTTCATCTGTCACGTAGTGTGTTTCGCACGTACACACACCGGTAAGCTTATTGCACGTACCGTGACCTGCACAATCATTTGCGCAGTACTGAAATTCACAACCGGCCCCATAATACTGCGTCGCACAGAAGCACGTACCGGTTTCAAAGGCACAAGCACCGGCGGCGTTGCACTCTGATGAGCTTTTGCCGAACAAATCTAGTAGCTGTTGCTCACGCTTTACGAAAGTGCGGTACTCCTGCGCAAAATATTGTGCCTCGATTGCGACGCCACGACTGGGGATAGAGTCAACGTAAAATGGCTCCAGTGATCTCGCCGTTTCTCCGTCTTCAGAGCTGGTAAATTCCACGTAAGCCGATCCAACAAGATGCGCCAAGCTAAGCTCGTCTCCTTGAATTGCCCAAGCTGCAGGTTGGTCACCATTGGTTTCGCTAATCTTCACGTCATACACATCGAGACCGAGCGCGGTGTATTTGTCCTTGATAGGTTGCGTTCCGGCCGTGACGTCGAGCTTGTGCGTCGAATTACCTTCAAAAACGATGAAATTCTTCGCACATGTTTTTAACGAGCAATCCTTGCCAAAGTAAGGGTAATTACACGCACACTTTCCAGTTCCACCGGAGCAGTCTGTTTCGCCGCTTTCCGGGAAGTGCGTACATACTTGCCTCGAATCGCAGGCGCCATTATTACTGCAATCATTCGGACACGTTACTTGCGAGCAATCATCTCCGAAGTAGTCCTGATAACACTGACAAACGGGTGGCAGTTGCGAATCTTGGCACAGACCCTGACCGTTGCATAAATTTTTGCACCGTGACGCAAATGTTGAGACATCGTTCGCCAACGCTGCGAGACGACTGGTCAAAGATCCACCAGTTCTCGTCATGGTATTGCTGAATGAAATGAGCGCGTTTTCATAGTCGTACGCCACGTTATCGCAGCTCACAACGCTAATCTCGGGTAATCCATACTTTCCAGGTTCGGGATAAGGATACGAAGTTGCAAGTTGCATGACTGCTTTCACCGGTGAAGACTTGATGGTCATGTTCACGGTTAGCATAGACGTGGATGTATCGAACCATACAAGGTGTGTTTCGCCCAATGTTGCGATTTCCTGTAGCTTTGCTGATTGCGCCACCATTCGTCTAGTTAATTGACCGAGAAAACCTGGAACGTCTTGTGTAAAGACGGCCGACGTAACAAGATCCGCAAACTCAAAATCCTCGGGGAACACGATGACATCCTCCAACGTTGTTCCGTAGTCACTGAATCCGAGCCAGACCTCGTGCTGTGATGACATACCCACAACCGCGTCACATGATGGAATATATCTGTCCGTGTTCAACGCGGTCGAGTTGCAAGGAGTCGATAGTTTGATGACAATTATCTTCTCCCGCGTAAGCATTTTCGTTGCGCCGGCTGGAACGGGGAGCCCAGCAACATTTGTGTAAACGGCAGATCCAGCGCCGAGCGACGTTCCTAGTTTTTTAAAATAATTTAACCAGCCTTTCCAGCTGACGCCTTGCAACGCTGGTGCCGAAGCACCGCTGGATACGTCTCCTCGCTTCTGTACCGCAACTTGCTCTTTGAGCGCCTGAATCATATCAAGGTTTACGGCGTCAGAGTTGTTCGTTTGCAGCCACTGAATGGCCGCATCGACGTCGACTTCATCGATATTCGGCTTCTCTGCAATAGCGATGAGGGCATTTCGGATCGTTTTATCCTCATCATTCAAAGGATTTCTATAATTGAAGCCAACGATTTCTGTCGGACTCGTCACGTTCCTATTTTCCAAGGCTTTGAGCGATTCTGTAACCGACCCCAAAGCAACGACGGCTTCGTATTTTTCAAAGATTTGTAACGCGTTTTCCCAGTGAAAGGACTTATCAACAAGAAGTGAGGTCTCATTCGTCGTCACTTTCACTTCAAAGTTGTGCTGAACTCTGTATATTGAGTCCGAGATCTCAAACTCAACTTGATACGTTGCTCCCAACGCGCAGCGCTCAGAAGCTGGGTGCCAATTGTTGCTCCTACATTGTACATCTGACCGTAATGGCACGCCAGTAAGTAGACGAGTCGTTGGATCAAACTGCAAAAACGTTGGTAACGTAATTGCCGTATACGTCAATAAGTCGTTCTCGTCTGGGTCCGTAGCAATGAGCGTGTACTCGTACTGAATGTCTTGGATCGCACTCGTGACTGGCGTACTTGTCACCGTCGGAGGATCAGCGTAAGTAAAGCCACGCTTTCGCGCTCCAGCGACAGCATCGATTGCATCTATTGCACATTCGGAGAAGGGATGCTCGGTCGATTCATCGCCGCAAAAACCCGCTTGGAACCCACCTCGCGGCCCTGCGATGCGGACGACGGTTGGGTCTCCAATCACCACCGCTACTGTGAGACCTACCCCGGAACCTGCTGGTGTAGTACAGCTCAACGCACCAGCACAAACGGTGGTATCGGACGAACAACGAGAATAACTCATGCGTAAGTCGATGCATTCTTTATCGCCGATGAACACGGTTTTGTCGTCAACGGAACTTCCAAAGTTTTGCCCGCTGATAGTGATTCTCGTGCCACCGACTCGAGGTCCAATCGATGGAGTCACCTCCGTGATGATAACAGGCGCCTGCGGAATTACGAAAGAATCCACCGCGAGCCAACCGAACGAACCCGAACGATAATCGAAAATCTCCAACCTAAAAACCTCCCCGTAATACTGTGCGAGTAAAGACTCCTCCCAACGTAAGGTTTCCCAATATCTTCTCGCGCGCACAGGTTTTGTCAGCACTCGATACCCATCGCTAATCCTCGTTAACGCAACTCCAAGCGCACCTTTCCCGTGCGAAGCTATGGGATACGGGTCTTGAGGTATGTCTGGGACGTTTTTATCTCCGCCGTTTGCCTCAAAGAACAAGCTCCCACGCCCGAGTGCGAATGAGATGCTTTGCACTTGAAGGACGCCGTGAATATCTTCGCGACGCTCCGTCGGATAGGCGCTACACAGCTGATAGTCTCCGCTGTGCGCTTCAAGAAAACATGTCTTCGTCACGGCAAAGTTTGGCAAACCGCTCGAGAGTAGCTTCCAATTCGGCCAAAACGTCCCCTCCTCGAAGCCCAACCGAAGCGGCGGTAATTCGTATCGTTCCACCACGTAATCCGGCAACTTATCTCGCCATTCAGCCAAGGGTAGACGCCAACCCAGAGTGGAGTATCCCAAGTTCGTCGTCGTCTTCTGCACCGTCGTCGTCGGCACGCCACCCGTGTACGGAGCGTAAAAGCAGTGCTCCAGGCCCGCCGCCTCCGCCGCGGCGTACGTCAACGAGTACGTACACGCCGCCACGTCCGCTACATTATTATATGGTGGCCCGTATGATTTTCCTTTATACGCGTACCTCGCGAAACTAAATCCCGGATCACCCACGGTGCCGTACGAATCCTTCTCTGTAATCGCCGGTTTGCAACCCGCGGCGCGAAAAGAGTTCCCATCCTTGGACGGGCCGCAAACCTGCGTCGGGAACTCTGGATTATACCCCAAACCATCGTACACGGTCTCTAACCCCCATATCGCTTCACCACCGCTCGTTCTCACCCGCGCGAGCGCGACGACGACCGCGCACAGCGCGACGACACCACGGCCGCGGCCGCTGTCCCGGTCGTCGACGCGTCGACGCGCGCGACGGTACCTCGCGGCGCGCATCGCGCCGTTCGACGCGAAGACGCGCGCGGACGCGCGTGTTTTACGTTTTGCGCGCGTCGTCGGTGCGCATGGACGCTCGCGGGCGTGATATGCGAGGCGTGCTATGCCGCGGCTCGCACGCCAACGGCCTCGAGATTTCGGGCCACGCTCTCGAGGGCTTGTCAGCGCAGTCTCGACGCGCGCGCGCGCGGTGCGATCGCGCCTAGATTCGCTAGAAAACTGCAATATATAAAAATACACTATGGGCGAGCGAGCTATTCGCCGTCTCGACGCGCGCGCGCGCGTCGTGGCAACTAAGAAGCGTCTTCGCGCGAAGGCGATTCCAGGCGCAGCGCCGGCTTCGTCGCCGCGAGCAGAGCTCCCTCTAAACGCAACCGCCGCATCGTCGCCGCGTCCTCGTCTTCCAACGCCTCCATCGCATTTGCTTCTATCTCCGCGTCCCGCGCGATCGTCGCCGACGTCGCTCGCAACCGCACCGTCCGAACGTCGGCGACGGCGTTCGCCGCGCCGCCGCGATAGTCCCAAACCTCGCACGCGCATCCACCGTCGACGTACACGATCGGCAGCGCGCTCAGCGCCCCGTTTGCCGGCATCACGCCTCGGTGCAATACGTCGCTCGCGATCTCTCGCCACGCCCGGTCGTACTGATGCGTCAGCGCGTCCAGCGCGCGCTGCGCGTGCGCCAACCGGGACGTCCGACGCGCATCGGGCCACGGCGGCACGGGGCGCACGACGAACCCGCTCGGGAGCAAGACCAGGGCGAAGGACGGCGACGATGACGACGACGACGGCTCGGCGCCATCGCGAGCGCCGTCGTCGCCGCGCTCGCCCATCGAACGCGGCGTCGTCGCGATGTGATGACGCGCGAGCGAACGCGCGTGACGTGATTCCGCGACGCGACGCGCGCGCGAACGATGTTCGGCCGCGTGCTCGCGATCGCGACGAGCTCGCAAAGCGCGACGTGCTGCGCCGGACTCAGCGCGTTCGGTGTCGTCGTCTGCGCGGCGCTGTCGCATCTGTTTAAGAAGCACTACGCGCACCTCGGTTCGGATTGGAAAGCGCCGGGAATGACGCACGAGATCGCGAGCGCGAATCTGTCGCAGGCGGCGGGGTTGTATGGGTTGTTTTTAGGGCTGTCCATCGCGAATTTGTACGTCAATCGCGCGCGCGGGCGGTAGACGCGGGCGGTAGAGAGGCGCGAGGAGAGGGGAGAGGCGCTCGCTAGAAGAAAGAACGTGTACAGATAGATAACGACAACAACTATTTCGAAGACAGCGCCAACGCGCCCTCGATGGCGGTCTCAGACATGACGATCGTCATCACTTCCTGCAGTCGCGCGCGATCGACGACGTAGAGGTAGCCCACGAGGCACTCGAGCGCGCTCGCGTTGCGATACGTCCCGTGCCCGCCCTTCCCTTTCCCTTTTAATCGCGTCGGAATGTTCCCGTACGCCGCGTTCCGCCCCCATTTTACGATTGAAACCTCCTCCTCGCTCAACGCGTCGCCGTCGATCAAGAGCCTGAGCAAAAAATCCTGCGCCTCGGCGCGCGCCAGTCGCTTTGTCTTCAAATCGTATTCGAGCGGTTTCGCGGGCGGGTAAAAAAACACCCCTCGCGCGTACAACTCGAACACGGCGTCGCCTAAAAACGCCAACGCGATCGGACTCCACTGCCTCGCCGATTTCCCTCGCAAATCGACCAAATCTTCGGGCACCCAAACCTCCCCCGGCGAGCTCGACCGCGCCGTCCCGCTCGCCTCCACGCGTTCGAGCGCGTCTGCGTCCTCGTCGTCTCCCCGTCAGTCACCGCGTCTTTCGACCAAACCGCACCCCGCCGTTCGCGCGCATCGCATCGCATCGCATCGCATCGCATCGCATCGCGCACCTCGTCCCGGGACGTACCCAGCGTCCACGTCCTCGTCGTCCAAATCCACCCTCGCCGCCGCGCGCGCGCGTCCTCGTCGCTCGCCCGCGTCTCGTCCTCGCCTCGCCGCCGCCTCGCCTCGCCGTCGCGCGTCGCGCGCGCCGCACCCTCGTCCCGCGCGCACCGTCGCCCGCGCACCGCGTCGCGCCGTCGCCATCGCGCGTCGCGTCGCGCCGTCGCCGTCGCCGTCGCCGTCCGCGGTCGTTACGCGCGCGCGTCCATCGATCGACCGATCGCGCGATCGGTCGATCGACGCCTCGAGGTTCGCGCGATCGCGCGATTCGCGGTTTCGCGATCGATCGCGCGTCGGTCGGTCGATCGACGCCTCGAGGTTCGCGCGATCGCGCGATTCGCGGTTTCGCGATCGATCGCGCGTCGGTCGGTCGATGGACGCGGTCGCCGCGGTCCGGCGGTCGGTTTTTTTGAAATGACGCCGCGACGACGCCGCGACGGACGCCGCACTCGCGAGCGTGACGCGCGCGCGCGAGATCGACGCCGACGGGCGTCGCGGCGGTGACGATGGTGGTGGTGTATAAACCCGAGTTCGTCGCGCACGACGGGACGGCGCCGATATTCTCCGTGGACGCCGCGCCGGATGGGTCGAGATTCGCCACGGCGGGAGGCGATCAAAAGGTGAAGGTTTGGGCGCTCGCGCCGGTGCTTGAACGCGAGATTGAGGCGGATGAAAACGCGCCGAAGTGCTTGGCGACGCTGAGCGATCACTTCGGACCGGTGAATTGCGTGCGGTTCTCGCGGAATGGACGGTATTTGGCGAGCGGGTCGACGGATACGAGCGTGTTGGTGTACGCGCTGCGAGAGGGACCGGGAAAGGCGGCGTTCGGGAGCGCGGATGCGCCGAACGTGGAGAATTGGACGATCGCGGCGAGGTATAGGGGACACGGATCGGATGTGATCGATATCGCGTGGTCGCCGGATGATTCCATGTTGGCGTCGTGCTCGCTCGACAACTTGGTGATTATCTGGGACTGTCGCACGGGGAATCCGGTGGCGACGCTTCGAGGGCACACGAGCTTTGTCAAAGGCGTGGCGTGGGATCCGATAGGGAAATTTCTGGCGACGCAGAGCGATGATAAGACGTGCATCATATGGCGTACGGATGATTGGACGCAAGTGGCCAAGGTTGAGGAACCGTACCAGGCGTCCATGGGCGCAACGTTTTCGATGCGCCTGTGCTGGAGCCCGGACGGCAAGGCGGTGACGACTTGTAACTCGTACAAAAAGCCGTCTCACACGGCATCGGTGTTGGAACGCGGGTCTTGGGGGAGCAACTTTGACTTCGTCGGACACAAAGGACCCGTCGTTGCCGTGCGCTTCTCGCCCGTGCTTTTCCACGACGAGAAGCGAGATAAAGTTCACACAGTCATCGCGTGTGGGTCGCAAGACTGCAAACTGACAATTTGGACCACGAACAGGCCAAAGCCAGTGTGTATCGTGCGTAAATGCTTCTCGCAGTCCGTGGTGGACTTGTGCTGGACTCCGGATGGGTACACATTGCTGGCGTGCAGCACCGACGGGACACTGTGCACGTTTAAGTTTGACCCGGCTGAAATCGGTGAAAAGTTGGACGACACCGCCGCTGAAGCCTTTTTGTCCGAGACGTACGGTGATATCAAACGCAACCGCGCGCCCATGCTGGAAGATCCCACGTTGCTTGGATTCGCGGCGGCTGCGCCGGGCGAGTTAGACGACGTGTCCAAGGGTGTGAAGACAACTCCGCCGCCCCCGAAGCGAATTCAGCCCGCGCCGATTCGAAGTAATAATGGCGTAGCACAAAACGGAGTGGCGACAATATCAGCGCAACGCGAGACGGTGAGTAACGACGGTCGTCGACGCATTGTTCCCGTCGCAGCCACCGGTCCATCTGTGGGCACTCCAGTCAAGGCACCGCAACGCGTGCAGCTCCAGCCTTTGCCAGCGAATCCGCAGCCTCAAAATTTGCAGGATGCTACGAATGGATTGAAACGTAGAATAGAACCTACGGCAATGAATGGGGGCAATGGAGTGCAGAGTGCTTTTGAGGCGCCATCTGCGCCCGCACCGAAGCGAGTGGCGCTTCAACCGACGCAAGTGCAGCAGGTTCCACCGACTACTCCGTCGATGCCGCAGCGTTCGCAAATTCCTACTACAGCATTGCCCGCACCACCGCCTCTTCCCGTGGCTCCGGCGCCCGGTTCGATGCACATACAACTCGTTGAGCCAAACTTAGAGGCGGATGAAGGAAGCGAGGAACGCGCACCACTACTTCTCGAGGCAAAGAACCACCATGAGCGCTCTTATGTGGAGCTGGTTTGCTCGCAAGCGGGTAAGATGAAGTGGACGGATCGCATCGATATGAAAGCTACTCATCTCAGTGGAAATAAGAACTTCTGCGCTGTTGCTCTTGAGGATGGTTCATTGCAACTCTACACCCCATGCGGTCGGCGTTACATGCCGTCTCTGCTTTTGCCTGATCGAGCTGCGTTCTTAGTGTCCGGCAAAGATGATTCGTCCCTTTTGATCGTTACTAGAGACTACACGCTCCTTGTGTGGAACGTGGCCGTGGGCAAAGAAACTTGCACGCTCAAGGCGGACTGCTCGGCGCTCGTGCGTAGTTCCTCGCGCTCTGGAGTCGCGCTCGCGACGGTGCGACTGTCAAAGTCCGGGGCTCCGATTTTCACCTTCACGAATGGTTACGCTTACGTCTATCACAGTGATCTGCAAACGTGGGCTCGAGTTGCCGACCAAAGCTTCATGCGATCGGAGTTTACATCTCGGATTCGTCAGCCGGGTAGTTCAGGCTTTGGGGAAATGCAAGCATTGCAAATCGCCGCTGCCCGCGCTGCCGCGCACTTAGGACCAGCTGCACTGCTGCAGACAAGTGGACTGACAGCACGCCGCGAAACTGGCAGACACTTAGAAATTCTAGTTGCGGGTGCAGCCATGTTGCAATCCGCGGACGAATTCAAATCGTGGCTTGCGGCGTACGTGCGTCACTTGGCGACTGAGTGCGGTGATGATCCTCGCACTACGTTTGTCGGGGCAGAATCACAACTTCGCGAAGTTTGCACCGAATTCCTCGGGCCTCTGAGTGCGAGCACGTCAGTCGACACGTGGGCTTCAGAAATCCTCGGCATCAAGAAGCGCACGCTCCTTCGTGAAGTGATAATTCCGACCATCGCGGCGAATGGCAGCGCTCAGCGACTCATCGCCGAAGTTGTTACGCTGTTGGAAGCCGCGGAACAGCGCGAGAAGGACGCAACAAAAATTTGAGCGAGTTCATGATGACTTCTAGATGTTTGTGTAAAATTACAATCAAATCAATACTCTAATCGTCGCCTCTTGGGTGATTCGCCGCCGTCGTCTTCGTCGGCGTCGTTCATCTCAACCGTATTCAAAGTCGTGGTGTCGTCGTCATCTTCAGCGTCTTCGATATCATCGATATCAATATCTCCAATATCTTCTATGGAGTCCTCCCGTACGGCTACGTCATCACTCTCTTCATCTTCATCGCCATCGTCGTCGGCTATGCCAGTTCTATCGATAAAGTCACCCTCTTGTCTGTCGGCGTGGGTCCACACCGCCGATCCGCTCGCGTTCAAGTTGTTTGTCGACCGAGCGCCTCTACCCATGTTCTCGTTGAACTGCGTAACACTCGACTGTCCAACTTTAGTGTTTGCAAAAACAGCTTGATCGATTTCGTCTTGCGTGTACTTGATCCACGACGGACACTCTGCCGAGCTCAGCAAAGCGCCTGGCCAATCGAGCTCTTCGTCCAAACGGTTGAACAAGTCCCATTCTTCTTGAGAGCGAGCGATCTTGCCGTTAAGTTCTTTTAACGGAGGCACGCTTACGCCTGTTCGCGTGCCATTTGCTTGCTGCTGAAGAAGGTTTTCGAGAGTTTCCCGTCGTTCGGCATGCGTCGTCTGACCATCAAATCTACCGGCATCAACAATTTCAGCAGCCATTTCAATCTTTTGTTTTTGAATGACGTTGCGAACGGACGACTCGAGGGATTCGCAGTAGCTTCTATTTGGACCGCCCCAACCAACTTCTTCCTTCTTGCTTCCCTTCTTTTTCTGCACGATGTCATCGTCGACTGCTTCAAAGTGGATCACACGCACTTCTCGCGTTTGGCCGATGCGATGCGCTCGTGCGATGGCTTGTTCTTCATTTTTCGGGTTTGGATCTGGATCGTACACTACCACGGTATCCGCCGTCTGAAGATTCAAACCACGACCAGCGGCTCTGATAGAGAGCAAGAAGATAAACTTATCGCTGTGAGGTGCGTTGAAATCGTTAATAGCAATCTCGCGCTGCTCCAATGAAGTGTTTCCATCGATGCGACAATACTTCAAGTCTTGACCATCCGGAGTGGTCCATCTCCACTGTAAGTAGTTTTCCAACAAGTCAAGGAGCTTTGTCATAGTACAGAATAACAACACTCGATGCCCTGAGCGTTGCAACTTCACGAGCAATCGATCCAATATCCAAAGCTTACCGCCCGCGCGCACAAGGTTCGGACCTCGGAAATCTCCACCCTTTTCAGGAGGGTAACTCAGCGACGGATGATTGCAGAGCTTGCGGAGTTCCATCGCCCTGTTTTGGAGTGGCAAGTACCCACGGAAGTTTTGCTGTGCCGCCAGTCCTATTCTAGTTCCTGGTTCAACGCGAATGGAGGCCGTTTTACGAATCCAGTCGTAACAAGCTGACTGAAAGGCGCTGAACGGACAGTGGACGATGACGGTGACGCGAGGCGGAAGCTTGCTCTCAACATCTTGCACTAATCGTCTCAGCATGAAAGGCTCAAGAATCTGATGCAAACGACTAATGACGATAACCTTCTTTTCTCTCTCGATCCAATCTTCGCCGTCGGCGTCGTTACTAACCTTCGAGTTCCCTCCAAACCATTCTTGAAACACTTTTGACGAGTCGAACACCTCAGGTAAGAGCAAGTTTAGGAGAGACCAAAGCTCGGACAACTCGTTTTGTAACGGAGTACCGGTGAGAAGTAAGCGACGTTGCGCTCTAAATTTATCCAAATCCCGACTCAAGCGACCTTCGCGATCCTTCAGCCGATGCGCTTCGTCGATGATGATGTACTTCCATGCCACTTTGCTCAACTTGGATCGATCTCGCATGATGAACTCGTAAGAAGTGACGAGGACGTTGAACTTGAGCTGCAAAACTTGTTGCTGGAAAATTTTAGCGCGCGCATCCTTTGAGCCGACGTAAAACACGGTGGATAGTTTCGGCAACCATCGCCTGATTTCGGCTTTCCAGTTCACAATCACGGCGTTTGGTACGATGATGAGATGCGGTCCAAAGTTTTGCTTGCTTTCGAACAAGTAAGCAATCAACGCACACACCTGAACTGTTTTCCCGAGACCCATTTCATCAGCTAAAATACCATTTAACTTATTGTTATACAGCGAAATCATCCATTGCAGGGACACGAGCTGATAATCGCGAAGTTTTCCAAAGGTCAACATGCGCGGTTGATGTGTGATGATTTCTTGCGTACTATGCGCCATGGCATAGTATCGCTCCTTCGTGTCTCCACCATCCGCAGCACCGTCTAAAATGGCTTCACCATGATCAATAGCTGCACTGTTTGCCGCTTCTTCCGCGACGACTTTGACTTCTTCCTCAGTAAGACCTTTGGCCTCGGCCTCTGATGCGGCGGCGGCGGCGGCTTCTGAACGCGCTTGCTCAATCTTCACCGCGGCAATTTTCCCTCCAAGCTTGGTTAAGTACGATTCAGTTGCGTTTAAGAACGAAGTCAAAGCTTCATATTTGTCACCCTCGCCTTCAGCTGTCATATCAGTCTCGCGACCTCTCGCCTCTGCGAGTAACTCGCGATATGCGGCTAAATCGTTCGCCTTTAACGCTTCCAGGCGCAACAAACGTTCTGAATTTTCATCGCGAGCCTTTCGCATGAATTCGCGGTTCAACTTTTCGTGCATTTTCAGCACAGCTTTGTTTCTTGCTAAGCGCTCATCGCGAGCGTTGTTCGACTCTTCGTTGATACGTTTACGCATTGCTAGCACACTGCGATAGAACGCTGTCTGTTCTTGCTTCTCCTTCTTCTCAGCCTTCTTCTTCTTCTCAGCGAGTATTTTGATGTTGTCCTTGACCATCTTCTTATACGCTCGCTCCGGCATCTGCATTATCTCCTGTTGCGCAAACACGAGCTCATTTCTTACTCGCTGTTGAACCCTCACCAACTCAAGCTGTTTGATGCGATTTTCCAAGGCGAGCCGTTGTCCGTCGTCGTCCATCTCATTCAAAGCATCTGCTTCCTCTCGCAGCCGTTCGATTTCTCGCAAATGTGCGTGTTCCAACAACCTCTTCCCCTCGCGTTCTAAAATCTCCACCGGTTTCGTCGCCAATCTATTCACGTCGGCTAGATTCAACTCGGCTCGACCGTCACCGTCGCGCTTCCTCGCAAACTTCGCCTTGGCCGCATCGGTCGACCTTTCATCCGAAAGTTGAGAAAACAGCGGTAATTCTCTATACGAGTACATCCACTCGGCGTGCGTGAAGTACGTCTTCGTCGCATCGCTCAGGCGCAACTCCGCCCCGCACCCCAAGTCCAACAAGCCAAAAACGCGCTCCTTCGTCGCGCGCGGCGTCCCTTGACCCGGCAGCACGAACCGATCGCCCGCGCGCAGCCTGCGCAACATCGCTATTTGCCGCTTCAACTCATCGAGCTGATCGCCCGCGAACGAGCTCTGGACGAGGAACCGCACGGTCTCGCCGTCAATCTTGCCGAACAGCTCCGTCGTTCCGGCGGTCGTCGTCGGCGCATCGTCGTGAGGCATCGACGCGATCGCGCCGCGTTCGGCGGCATCCATGACGGCGACGCACGCGCGTTCGACGGACGCGTCGTCCGTCGACGTCGTGCGCGCGTGAGTGAGGCACGCGAGCGAGGCGCCGCAGGTTTTGGCGGCGCGCGCGAACGCGAGCTCGCGAAGTCATCGCGGCGCATCGAGGGTTGGTGTGGAGTCGGTGATACACAATGCGATGACTTTATCTTTAAAACGCATCTAAACATACTTGCGTGCGAATCACGCACCTTTGAGAGCTTCCGCGAGGACGAATAAATCGAGCACGAACCAGTCGGCTTCGGCTTCAACTTTGGCGCGACGCTGGGCGCCGCCGTAGCCGACAACGATGTCGGCACCGCCGGGGATCTTCGCTTCAAGATCGGTGGCGCCGTCGCCGACCATGACCATCGTGTTGTACCCTCGACTCGATTTGATGTGCTTGACCGCCTCGGCTTTGCCACCCGAACGCGAGGTGAACTCGCCGGCGTCGTAACCTTTCAGCGAGCCGTCCTCGTTGAACGTTATCGTATTGGCGTAGATATTTTCGACTGGAATACCCAAACCTTTCGCCACGGGAGCGATCATCTGTCTGAACCCACCGGAGACGAGGTATACTTCTTTACCGCTCGCGCGCAACGCGGCAGTGAGTTCTTTGATCCCCGGTGAATATTTCGGCGGGTTTTTCGCCACGTACGTCTCCAACTGCTCCCGAGTGATCGCCATGGCCTCTAATCTCGCTTGTAAAGCCTCACCGAAAGGCATCCCTCCCTCCATCGCCTTTTTTGTGATGGCCTCTACGCGTTCGCCCGCGCCGACGTACGCCCCGAGCTCGTCGATGCCCTCATCTTCGCACACCGTGCTATCCACATCGAACGCCACCGCATCACACGTGCGCCACATATCCAACACCGAAACGTGCGGCGCTCGCGGCGCGCTCGACGACGACACCGCTCGCGTCGTCGTCGTCCCCGTCCCTCGACCTCGTCCCGAGCGTTTCGCCATCCCTCGTCCCCCGCTCAGCGACTCGCAGCTCGCCGTGCGCAGCAGCATCGCCTCAGTGCTCGCTCACGATCGGCGTTCGCAGCGCGCGCTTCTTCGCCAGCGCTTCGACGCGTCGTTCGGCGTCTTCCAGCGTTTCCACGGAGACCAAGTGCTTGACTTGATTCAACTTTCCTCGCGCGCCGGCGTCGTTCGGCACGATGCGCGCGTCTCGAGTCTTGCGCAGACCGAGCGCGGACAAGGTCTGGAGGATAGTCTTCGGTTTGCCCGCGGTGCCTCGACGTAAGGTGACGAGGAGGTGGGACATGCGTCGCGTCGCGAAGTGAGCCACGGCACTGAAAACACCCGGAAAACCCTCGAGTTCGAAGAGGTGTCCGCGCCGTGAAGACGCGGGACGACGATTGTGACGATGAAGGATCCTCGGCGTCAACACTGAGACTCTAATTAAAATATTGAATCGCGTCATCTAAAGGAGAGCGAAGACGAAGGCGTCGTCGCCGCGGTGCGTTCGAAACGCAGAGTCCGCGACTGCCGACCGTGTTCGCCATCCTCAACAAAACGTTCTGGACGCGCGCTTAACCGGAAATTTCCGGAGCGGTCTCGGCGAGACCCATGGCGTTGAGGCCGTTGTCGACGTAGATGGTCGCACCGGTGATGCCGGAGGCGAGCGGAGAGCACAAGAAGGCGGCGGTGTTACCGATTTCGATGGCTTCGAGCGGCTTCTCCTTGAGCGGCGCGTTGGAGAGAGAGTAGTTGATCATCTTGTCGATGAACCCAATCGCCTTGGCCGCGCGAGAACCGAGAGGACCGGCGGAGATGGTGTTGACGCGGATGCCCCACTTGCGACCGGCTTCGTACGCGAGGACGCGGGTGTCGGACTCGAGCGCCGCCTTCGCGGAGGACATACCACCACCGTAGCCCGGAATGATTTGTTCGGAGGCGAGGTAGGTCAAAGAGATGGCGGCACCACCCTTGTTCATCAACGGTCCGAAGTGTTGGATCATGGACACGTTGGAGTAAGAAGACGCCGAGATGGCGGCCAAGTAACCCTTACGGCTCGTTTCGAGCAAAGGCTTGGCGACTTCCGGGCCGTTGGCCAAGGAGTGCACGAGAACATCAATCTTACCGAAATCTTCCTCGACGCACTTCGCGACTTCGCTCACGGTCCACTTTTCGTTACCCGCGTAGCGCTTGTTCGTCGCGATGTCCTCCGGAACGTCGTCCATCGCGTCGAACACGGCGTCCATCGGGTAAATCTTCGAGAACGTCATCATCGATCCATCGCTCAATTTACGCGATTCGTCAAACTTCCCCCGTCGGTACGACGTCTCGAAGATGTTCAGCGCCGGAACCCAAGTCCCGAGGATCACCTCCGCGCCGGCTTCGCTCAGCGCCTTCGAGATGGCCCACCCGAACCCGTTATCGTCCGCCACGCCCGCGACGAACGCCTTCTTCCCTCGCAGATCGACGTTCAATCCCGCCCGCGTCGTCGTCGTCGCTCGCGGTCGCGCCGCGCGCGCCCCGCGCGTCGTTCGCGCGCGCGTCCCCGTCACCGCGCTCGATTGTCGCATCGTCGTCGCGCGCATCTTTCCTCTTCGCGGTGTCGTTCTCCGTCCGTCGTCCGCGGTCCGGCGCGCTCGTTCGCGTCGCTCGCGGTCGCGCGTCGGTGCGTCGCGCAGTGTCGCCCGCGCGCGCGTCGAGTCGTCGTCGCCGTCGCCGTCGTCGCGCGGTCGCTTTATCCGTTCCGGGTCAGGTTAGTCCGCGGTGGAGGTCCGAGTTTTCAGCTTTCGTCGTGAGACCGACCGACCGACCGACCGACGACGCACATCGCGACGACGACGACGATGATCGCGACGACGACGACGACGACGGCGACGACGACGCGTCCGACGACGCGAACGCGCGCGCGAACGACGCGGGCGGCGACGCGCGCGCGCGACGCGCGACGGGACGAGACGACGACGACGGTGGGACGCGTCGCGACGGCGGTGGCGATGGCGACGGCGACGGCGACGGCGACGCCGACGATGGCGATGGCGATGGAGGGAAGCGGACAGGAGATCTCGCCGTTCGCGGGCGCGGTGGACGTCGCGGCGCTGGCGGTGCTGGCGTACCTGGCGAAGCTCGGGAACGAGAAGGCGGCGAGGGAGTCGTCGGCGAAGACGAAGACGTCGAGGACGACGCGAAGGAAGTGAGCGAGCGACTGGGCGATTTTTTGTAATGATGTGACTAGTGTACTAGTGTCTAAGACGATTTCGCGACGATCGACGCTAGCGGAATTCGCGGTTGCGCAAGACGAAGGGGGCGAGCAAGGCCCACGTGTAGAGCGCGGCGCTCGCGTACGCCGCCGCGACCTTGGCCCAAGCGCTCTCCCAACCGGCGGCGCTCCGCCCGTTCGTCCACTCCGTGAAAGTCATGGCGCAGTAAGAACTCGCGGTGAAGAAGACGAAATGGAAGAAGGTGACGTTGAACGTCGACGTGGGATCTTCGCTTCCCTCGGCGCCTTCGCCGGCGAACGCGCTCTTGGACGAGGCGCTGTGCGCGGTGACGCCGAGCGCGAACAGGGCAAAGACGAATCCGATGACCGAGAGTATTGAGCTCAAATCACCATCTTTTGATGCGGGCGTGCACGCGTAATTGTTCGGTTCGGACGCCAACGCCGAGGCGAGCACGTACATGCAATAAAACGTCATCGCGCCCGACGTGAACAAGCCTCCGTTGACGCGGGCGTGCAGAGAAATCACCGAAAATATCACGCACACGATCAACATGCACGTGATAAGCGCGATGTTTCGATGACATTCGCTCGACGGCGCCCAGAGCTTGTAGAGAAAGCCGACCAGGGTGAACGCGAACGCGTACGTCGCCGCGGACGAAGTCAGCAAGAGCGCGAAACTCCGATTTCCCCCTTCATCCATGCCTGACATGAGCTTATCGTTCAAATCGTACACCCAACCGAGCAAAACGATGAGTTGGATCAGCAGGAACACCGCCGCGAAGAACCGATCGACGTTCACCAGCCCAGAGTAGTCGTTCAACGTCACCGCGAACGCGGCGACGAGCAACCCGAGCCAAATGACCCCTTTCACCAACCAAAAACCTTCGTTAAACCTCACGCGCGCGCTCGTCCGATCGCTTTCCTTCACCATGAACGTCACCACGAGCATGAACGCGAAAAACAACGAGTTTCCCAGTCCGACGCGCACCGCCGTCTCGTGCGCGCAGCTCCTCGCCGCGAGCGCGTCTCGACACGCCCACCCGAACGCCTTCCCGAGCCGCGACGACGCCCCTCTCCCATCTCTCAGCGCCCACGTCGCGAACGCCAACGCCACGAACGCGCCCGCGTACTTCCGCCGCCACGACGCGTCCCCGACGTCGCGCGGCGCGCCCGAATCATCGTCCCCGCGTTCGACGTCGCCGTCCTTCGCACCGTCGCGCCTCTCGCGCGTCCGTCCCCGCGCGAAGCACCCGCGGCACGCGCTCGCGGCGCACGCCCCGCAGCACGCCCCCAGGCACGCCGACATCGTCGCGGCGGTGCGCGGACCGCGCGCGCGTCGCGTCGCGTCAACGGCGTCGTTCGAAAACACCCGGGAGTGCCGGATGTTCAGAAAGATCCGTGTGTAAAAGAGTGAGACTCGCGCGACGCCAAATCCGCGACGCGGCGCGCGACGGCGTCACACCCCGCGGTCGCGGCGACCGCGCGCACGACCGCGGCGAGCGACGGGAGGCGTCGAGAAGAGCGCGAACGCGCGTGACCCGACGTCGCGCGAGACGCGAGCGCGACGCGCGGGGACGGGAAACGCGCGAACTCGCGCGAGGCGTTCGAATCGAGGACTCAACACCCTTCGGCGAGCGCGGCGTCGATCGCGCGTGGCGACGGAGGGTGCGCGAAGGATAGGGCGCGCGGCGCGAGGATAGGCGCGGGAAAGGATGCTCGGGATGATACCGAGCGCGCGAGCGAGCGCGACGGAGCGCGTGGCGTTGCTGGGGACGTCGACGAGCGCGGCGGCGAGCGAGGATCGCGCGCTCGAGGACGAGCCGACGACGAGTCCGGGGCGTCGAACGCGGAGAGATGGGTTGGTGAGCGTGCGTGGGATCGTGAGTTTAGTTTCACTCGTCGCTGTTGTCGTAGCGGTGGCGTTTGGGTACGTGCGAGAGGGTGAGAGACACGCGCGTGCGAGGCGATTCGCCTCGCTCGGGGCGACCGGGTATCCCGGCGACGGGTATCCCGGCGATGGGTATCCCACGAATGAGTACCCGACGGATGGCAAGGTGCATCACTTGAAGGTGAAACCCGTGGGGCACGCGATTTGGCTCGGCTCAGAGCTGCCGAACGTGAAGCGCGCGTTCTTGAACCAGAACAAGAAGATTCTTCACAAGGTGGGATGGAAGATCAAGCTTTGGCGGAGCGCGGACATTACGCCTGAAAACTTTCCGTACACCTATCACACCATCAAGCGTGCGTTAAAGTACAACTTAAAGCATCATGAAAACGTGTTTTCGATGATTGGGGATTTGATGAAGTTTGAGATCATGTATCACCACGGTGGGCTGTACATGGATACAAACATCGAGCTCTTGAGAGACCCGACGGATTTGTTCTCCGTCACGGCGACGCTCGGTAAGGAGGTTTTCTTAGTGGCGGATCCCGGGGGAGACAAACGATTCGCATCAGCTGGTTTCATGGGGGCGCTGGAGAAGCATTCCGCACTGTTTGCGTCGCTGATCACCAATAAGGAATATCTCGACGCCATTCCGTTCGACGAGCACTGCATCGCGAACGCCTGGACGGGGCCGATGTACTTGACGCTCAAGGTGTTACATTTCGATAACGCTGTCATTTTAGATCGCGATACTGCGTATCCATTGCTGTGCGGCCAAGATGGGCGAGACATGTGCTTAGAGCAGGTTGATCACGAAGCTTTAGTGGGCGAACGCGTGTCAAAGAAGGGCTCCAAGCTCGTCGTAGATAAAAACGACCCGGAGAAGATTTGGCGCATCAAAGTTCCTTGCAAGGAGATTCGTAAGCTCTACCCCGATGCGACTGCGCTGGATCATTTCAGTCTCGGCAAGTCGTGGACGGGATGCGATCCCGAGGTGAAAACGCAGCGTTTAGTAGACTGGACGCTCAACTACGTGCACGATCCTTCGTCTTTCATTTTCGATTTCATTCTCGATCAAGTTCGTTGGTCCGAGGCTGATAACGTAGATGTCATGACTGAAAAGCTCGTGAATCGCCGCATGGGCTTGCTCGGTACGGCCGACGTCTCGGCGCAGCTCGTGGTGTTAGCGAACACAGCGCGTTCCGGCGCACAGCTGATGTCTGAACTCTTGCGACAAGCATTCAACGCCGACGAAGACACGGTGGTTTGGGAAGATGACACCGGTTTCCACTCTGATATTCCTTTGTACAACAGATTCTTGGACATTGGAGATTTGTGGTCAGAACGTGCGTTAGAGATGGACTGGGTGACGCGGGACATGAAGCCGAAGATTTTGCAGCTCGGCGTCGACGAGGACGTCTTCAACAACTTGGTGAACCACCCGCGTACGTTCCTCGATCAGCTTTTGTTGGGCGCGGCGAGACACGGTTATCGGTACGTGATGACGAGAATTGGTTGGAACAACGCCTTGGGTGGTGCTCGAGCGACCAGACGCATCGCACGTACGATCTTGGATGAATTCCCCAAGGCGAACGTCTTCTTCCTTGAGCGCGCGAACATTCTCGCCCAATACGCTTCGTTGGCGGCGGCTGAGGAGACGGGTGTTTGGATGAAGTTCTCGGATCCGTTGAAGCCGGAATCGAAGGACGAAACCATACCGACACAAGTTGTGTTTGACTTCGAAAAGTTCAAGCAAACTTTCCAAGAAAGACACGACTGGATTGAGTTCTTCATGAATGAAATGCGAGCGCGCAAGCGGCAATACGTGCACTTGGTGTACGAAGAGCATTTGGCAACCGCGGCTCGCCAAGTACAAACGTTGAAGAGAATCAAAGAAGCATACGGCTGGGACATCGACGTTAACCCGACATACTTGCGCAACTCGGTGCACTTAGTGCCCACGCAAGAGACGGAGCTGCGCCAGCGTTTCGACAACCCAGAGGCGATTCCAGAACTGCTCACGCAAGCGTTCCCGCTCGATGAGCTCGTATAGGGAGTGACACGATTGACTCCACACTATAGAATAACTTAACGCATTCGATGTAACTAGTACATTGCAACTACCTAATCGTCTAATCTAAGTAACCCGCCATGGCTCGCCGGCGTCGTTCGCGGCGTCCTTCCGCTATATGATTTTCGCAAATCGCTATCTCTCGGCGTCGTCGCTGCGCGCCGAGCGGGTGTCGTGACGCGTCGGAGTAAACTCTTCCCCGCTTTCGACAGTCCATTCGGCGTAGGTGCGCCGCGTCGCGTCCGAGGCGTCGGCGTTGCGGAACCGCTCGCGTTTCGCGCGGTGAGTTCGCGCAATTTTCGCTCTCTCGCGCTCGAACCTTTCATCGAAAACTTCCCCGCGCCCGCTAGTTCTTCTTCCGTATCTTCCAAGCGTAATGGCGTCGATATGATTTGACCCCACGTCATAATTGGGCTCCCTTCGACGCCCGGAGTCATGCTCGGTGTGTGCACGCGCTCGTAACGCTTCAGCGCCGCGCGCTTACCTTCGCTTCCGTCTGTGCGTGGCTTTGGCGCCACAAATCGCGTGTTCGCCGCAATCGTGACCTTAGGTTCGCTCGCCACGATGCGTTGGCGCTCTTTTAACGACAAAGCCACACCATTTGGGGCGGTGTACAGGCTATCGTGACCGACGACGGCGACCACCTGTGCTGCGGATGGATCACTTTCGGCAACCTCTGCGCCTTCGACAAGCGCCAACGCGGATGACGGCTGGGGATGAGACGCCAGGGCGGCGATTAAAGCCGCTCGACGCGACGGTGGCGCCGTGACGGCTTCCAAATGCCGCTTCTTTAACGCCCGCTTCGCCTCGCTTTGTTTGACAATTTCGGTAAACGAAGCGTTGTCCTCCGACGTGTACTTGGCCAAAAACCCATTCACGCTCAAGTGACGGTCCTCCTCGTACGCCGTAGATCTCCCACGCATGCCCTCGATCCCGCGTCCTTCGTAGTCTACGAATTCCTCCTCTTCGTCGTCGTCTTCAAAATCGTTCGCCCTCTGCGGCGTCTCCGTCTCCCAGCTCGCCTCCGCGTCGCGCGCCGTCGTCCCCGATCCCCCGATGCTCGGCGTCCCCACCACCCCACCCCGAGAACCAACTCTTCGCATCCTCTCCACGTTCATCTCTCGATGCACCGCCGCGATCGCCCGCGCGTCTCCCCGTCTCGTCGCCTCCAGCAGCGCCGCCTTCAACCGATTCGTTCGCAAATCCGGAAAATAATCCCTCTCGATGATCGCCTCCAACCGCGCCGCGTACTCCTCCTCCTCCAAACCCTCCTCTCGCGCGCCCCTCCCCCCCCCACGCGCCCGCGTCCGCGCGCCCGCGTCCGCGCGCGCGCCCGCGTCCATCGCCGAGGACGATTCCGAAACCGCCTCCTCGTCGCGACGCGCCCTCGTCGCTCGCGCGCGCGCGCTCGCGCGCGCCGTCGTCGGCGTCATCGCGCCCGACCACTCCGCGTCGTCGTCGCGCCGCCGCCGCGTCGCGCACTCGCGCGCGACGCGGTCGCGCGTCGGCGTCGACGCGCGTCGTCGGACGTCCGAAATCACACCGCGCGCGGCGCCGATATCACACGGCGCTCTTCGATGGTCGCACACGCGCGCCGAACGCTCGAGTCGCGACCCGTCGCTCGACCCACGCGGGTTTTTCGCGGTCGTCGCGCGCCGTCCGCGGATCGCATCAGATATCGCGATCGCGCGCGTCGCGCGCGTGGTCGACTCGAATCGCGTACACTGTGCGAAAAACCTCCATGTGCGAACGATCGGACGCGCGGACGCGCGCAAGCCCTAAACGCCACGTCGCGTCGGCGCCGCCGGGACGTCGCGGAATCGCGCATCGTGCGCGCGCGCGCGCGACACTCCACGTCGCGCGCGCGCTCGCGAACGACGGTTCACGCGACGCCGACGGACGCACGTCGTTTTCGCACATCACGCGCTCGCGCACGTCGACGCGCTCGACGGTCGCCGAACACAGCGAACGCGCGCCTCGAGACGCGCCCCGGGACGCGATCGCATCGCGCCGCCGAATTTCTTGACGTTCCGAGCGAACGAGTTTTTGAGGACGACGCGAGATGTCTGCCGCGACGGCGACGAACGTGACGAACGATGCGAAAGCGTCGAACGCGACGGCGAACGCGGATGGGACGACGCCCGCGGCGCAACAACCGGGGGCGGGGACGAGCTCGCTGTACGTCGGGGACCTGGAGACCTCGGTGACCGAGGCGCAGCTGTACGAAAAGTTCTCATCCATCGGACCGGTGGTGTCGATTCGGGTGTGCCGGGATTTGATCACGCGACGATCGCTCGGGTACGCGTACGTGAACTTTCAATCGCCGAACGATGCGGCGCACGCGATTGATGTGTTGAACTTTCAAGTCATCAACGGGAAGCCGATTCGCGTGTTGTACTCGCAGCGAGATCCGGCGGTGCGAAGATCTGGCGTGGGGAACATCTTCATCAAGAATCTCGATAAGGCGATCGACAACAAGGCGTTGCTCGATACCTTTGCGCAGTTCGGGACGATCACGAGCGCCAAGGTGGCGATGGATGGCCAAGGGAACTCGAAGGGCTACGGCTTCGTGCAATTCGAGACCCAAGAGGCGGCGCAGGCGGCGATTGACAACGTCAACGGTATGGAACTGAACGACAAGCAAGTGTACGTCGGTCCGTTCCAACGCCGTGCCGAGCGCTCGAACACCGGCGAAGCCAAGTTTAACAACGTCTATGTTAAGAACTTGAGCGAAAACTTGAGCGACGAAAAGTTGCGTGAAAAGTTTGCCGAGCACGGCGCGGTGACGAGCTGCGTCATCATGCGCGACGAAGAAGGCAAGTCTAAGGGCTTCGGCTTCGTGTGCTACGAAGAACCTGAAGGCGCGGCGGCCGCGGTCGAAAAGCTCGACGGGTACACCGAGGATGAAAAGACTTGGGTTGTCTGCCGAGCGCAAAAGAAGGCTGAGCGCGAAGCCGAATTGAAGGCCAAGTTCGACCAAGAACGCCGTGAACGCATGGAAAAGATGGCGGGCGCCAACCTCTACATCAAAAATCTTGAGGACGGCACCGACGATGAAAAGCTTCGCGAATTGTTCAAGGAGTTTGGCACCATCACCTCTTGCCGCGTCATGCGTGACGCCTCGGGCGTTTCTCGCGGTTCCGCGTTCGTCGCCTTCTCTTCTCCCGACGAAGCCACCCGCGCGGTGACGGAGATGAACGGTAAGATGGTCGGTGCCAAGCCGCTCTATGTCGCTCTCGCGCAACGCAAGGAAGAACGCCGCATGCGTCTCCAAGCGCAATTCGCGCAGCGCATGCCGGGCGCCGGTATGCCGGGTGGCATGGCTCCGTACATGCCGCCGCCGGGCGTGCCAGGTGCTCCTATGTACTACGGCCAACCGCCTCCGGGTATGATGCCGCCGCAACCGCAACCGGGCTTCGGTTTCCAACCGGTGATGCCGGGCGGACCGCGACCGGGCATGCCGGGCATGCCGGGTTACGGCATGCCGATGCCGCAACGCCAAGGCGTTCCGGGCGCCCAGCGTGGCCGTGGTGGCCGAGGTGGCCCGGCCGGTGGCCGTGGCCAGCGTCAAAACATGCGATACAACGCCGCCGCGGCTATGCCGATGCCGCCGATGCCGGCGGAGGCGGCTAACCCGATGGCTATTCTCGCTTCTCAGCTCTCCGCCGCCGCTCCGGATCAACAGCGCATGATTCTTGGTGAAGCCCTCTACCCGCTCATTGAGAGCAAGGACGCCGCCAACGCCGCAAAGATCACGGGTATGTTGCTCGAGATGGACCAGTCGGAGGTCCTTCACTTGATCGAGTCTCCGGACGCGCTCACCTCCAAGGTTCAAGAAGCCCTCGCTGTGCTGAAGGCTGCCGCCGAGGAAGGTGCGTAATCGCTCCGTCGATGAAGTATGCACTTCAAACTCAGTGAGTGAGGATACGTTTGGTATGAGAATTCTTTGGCGAGTCTTCTCGTGCGCGCGCACGAGAAGAGGCACAACATTTTTAGCGAGCTGCGGGCCGCGCGAGCGCGAGCGAGCTGTCGCGATATTTCATCGCGACGTCTCGTCGACGCTTTGACGCGGCCCGCGGCAACGATACGATAGCACCAATAGGCGGGCGCCATTGGGGGGTGCGAGACGGTATTTCTTTTGTCTATGCGCTCAACCGCGACCATGGTGTCCACAGCCGCCGCGAGAATCACGAATGCTCTCGCCGCGAGCCGACTGCGGACCAGAAACTAGCGTGATGGACTCCATCACGTGCATGAAAAAAACGAAAAAAAAAGGGCGACGCTGTTGCGCTTTTGAGCCAAGAACAGGTCGCAGTATCAAGACTTTAAGACGCATACGTTGCTGTCTGCACTTTTGACTCTCGAAATCCACCAATACGAGCAGCAAATTTTCAAAATATCGATACAAAAAATACAACTCTCTACGTCGAGCTAAACTATTTCGTCGCTATTCGCGTCGTGCGCCGCTGATTCCGTCAACAACTCGATCGCACGCTGCGAGTCGCCGTCACATTCTTGCAACGCTCGCCGCGCGGCGTGTTCTGCGAATCCCAGCTCTACTAACGTATCCAACGCCCGAGGATCGACCCGAACGAGATTCGCCATCTCACCCGTCGTGGACCCGTCGCCGCCAAGTTTCCTTCCTTGGCCCGGGAAATTACCCGCGAACGCGTTGCGCGTCACCTCACTCATACGAGTCGGGATCGCTCTAACCGTCGAAAACGCGGGAAATGCGGTCGAACTCGCCTCCGCGTTCGGCCGCGCGCCCCGATCGGCGTTTGACGGCACGAACGACGCCAGGGCGCGCGCGGGCGCGCAAATCGCTAATTTCTCTAAATACTCCACGTGCGTCTCCTTCAGGAGCAAAAAGTTCAAGTATCCGCGAACGTACAACCATCCAGCCGCGATACCACCCGCGTGACCGATGAAAGAGACGCCAGGCATCAAAAGTTGAATGAAAAGCAGAAGAGCGATCGGGTAATACTCGCTCGACACGGTGAACAACCCGAACACGCTTCGCCGCTCCACGTCGTTCACGTTCGTCTCGCACACGATCAGCGCGAACACCACCCCAGACATTCCTATGGCGCAGCTCTCGTACGACGCGCGATATCCGAGCGCCATCCAAAGCGCCGTCGCCGCGCTCGCCGAGAGCGCGTACGCCGCGTGCGCGAACGTCGCGAATAACCACGCGAAGTGCGTCGTCCCGATCGATCGCTCGAGCGCCGACGCCATCGGAACGAACGCTAGACAATTTAGCAGCGCGTGCGGGAAGCTCCCGTGCGAGAACGTCGACGTCCAGACGCGATGATAGCTCGACAGCGGATGTTCAAACGCCAACCGCGGCGACGCGCACACGCGCGCGAAATCGCCGTTCGCGGCGAGCGCGAGCGCGAAAGATATCGCGACCGCGATCACGACGGCCGTCGTCGCGAGCGGCGCGCCGTCGAGCGGCGTGCCCTGCGCGCTTCGCGCGACCGCAGACATCACAGCGCGCCTCGGAGTGCGACGACGACGACATGATTTCGAGCGCGACGACGACGACGACGCGATGCGCGACGCTGACCAAGGCATCGCATCGCGCGACGCCGGGGACGCGCTCGCGACGCGGCGCGGCGGCGACGACGCGAACGAAGGCGCAAAAGTTTGCGCGTTTATCCACATCGAGCGGGGACGACGACGATCGCTCGCTCGCGCCGGTCGCGGCGGCGCCGGCGCCGCGTGAGGACGAGGTGCTGCCGGATAACCTCTTCGACGCCGTCGGGCAAGCGGCGAAGGCGACGCGAGACGCCATGCAGCGTGGGGTCGCGGGAAGCATCGTCGAGCTGCTCATCCCAGAGCTCTGGGACCCGATGAGCGGAAACGTGATGAGCGAATCGGGTGATCAACTGAAAGTGTGGGAGATCTCTCGAGAGTTTTTGTCGAAATTGAGCGCGAGTGGTGCGACTGGGGTGAAGGCGGTGTTCCCGGACGCGGGCGCGGCGGCGATGTTGCGAGCGCGGTGGGGAGACGACGTCGCGTTTGAGGTGGCGAGCGTGGACGATAGGAATTTGGTGACGGATGATTTCGAGGGCGTTTTGGTGTTCGCGGCGCCGGATCCGATGTCTTTAGAGAAGGTACAAAAGGCCACGGGTCGAGCGAACGAGTTGGGGTATCCGGTGGTGCTGTTGAATCCGAGATTGGCGAGCGGCGACGCCGGGGTTGGATTGAACGTTCGGCGCATGAGAGACAACTTTTTAGGAAAGATGACGGTCACGTACTCTTTGAGACCTCTGCCGTGGTGCAATGGGAGTCTGTACAAGTCGTATCCGAGCGCGTGGAAACTTTTCTTGGAAGACCCAGAGGAGCCGGGACGGTTCAAGCTCATTGATGAGTACGCGCAGCGACCGGCGGGCGAGGAACTTGACGATATCGTCGACGCAGCGCTTCGACCCGTGGGCGAGGATGGCGAGGCGACGGAAAAGACTGCGGCTGAAAAGGTTTTGGGGATGATGCGTGAGATGCAGCGATTTGCGAAGTCGTTATCGAACTAAATAGGCTCTTTTAAATACGTTTACTAGTTTTCTGGCCACTAAATCTTGTGAAGTTTGGAAAAGCTTTGTCGCTACCATTACCGAGGCTCGCTATCGTCGTAAGACTTTTCAGACATACGCGCGCGTTCGTACTCTGCCTCGTGTGCGACGGATTCTAACAACGTCATGCGCGAGCTGGTGGAATGTCTCAGCTCCATCGACGACGACAGGCGAACGGGACTAGAGAAATCCTCGCTCAGTGTGCGATTCCTCGGACGAGCCACCGGTGGACGTAGCGGCGATCGGTGCGGTCGCGGCGGCGTACTCATTCCTCCGTCCAACCCTCCGTCGTCGAGCACGCCGCTCGAAATAGTCGTCCTCGCCACCATGTCGCCTAGTCCGTCCAGCCCGGCGCGGTTGTCCCTGGCGAGCGATTGAAACGCGCTCCTACCATCTTCATCGCTCACTATCGACACGTTCGTGCGCGTGTCGCCTGATCGTGTCGCTTTCGCTCGTAAAGTCGTCCACTCCGTGCCCTCCACGCTCGCGCTCAGCGGCCGCCTCGGTATCGGCCTGTGTATCACCGACCTCGCCGGCGAACGCTGCGGCACGAACAACGAGGACATCGATTCCCTCGCCACCAACGTCGTCGCCATCGACGAGCGCATCGCGCGTTCTTCTTCCACCCCATAATCATACTCTTCGACCTCGACGTCCTCCTCGCTCGCCATCGCCATCTTCACGCCTCCGTCGTCGTCCGACCGCCGTCCTCTCGAGCCTTCGCCTCTCGCGCCTTCCCCTCGCCGCGTCGCCGCCGCGCTGTCTCGCAACCACTTCTCCACGCGTTCCGTCTCTTCCCTCGCGAGCATCGCTCTTTCCCTCGCCCGCGCTAACCGCGCGTCGAACGCGTCCAAACTCGTCGTCGTCGTCGTCGTCGTCGTTCCTCTCGCGCGCGTCCCCTCGCGCGCGTCTCTCTCGCCTTCCCCTCGCGTCGTCCCGTCCCGCATCGTCCTCACCGCGCCCATCGCGCCTCCGTCTCGCGCGTCCAGCGTCATCATCGGGCGCCACGCGTCCATCCGCGCGCCTCCGCGCGCGCGCGTCGCGTCCATCCGCGCGTCGTCGTCGTCGAGCGCGTCTTGAATTTCAATTCAATTCTCGCGAATGCGTGCCGTTTTACGAACGCGCGCGCCGCGCGTCGCCGCGCGGTCGAGCGCGCGCGTGGCGAGCCGCGTCGAGACGCGCGTTCGAGTCGTCGTCGTCGTCGACGCGCGCGCGCGCGTCCGTCGTCGTCGCCGCGCGCGCGAGCGGCGCGGCACTTCGATGTGACGAATGTGACGAATGTGCCGCGGTGCCGTGGTGACGCGGCCATCTGGAGACGCCGCGGCGGACGCGAGCGCGGCGGACGCGAGCGCCGAACGGCACGCGACGAACGATGGATCGAAGACGAAACGAAACAGAGCTAAACTAGGGTTATTTGGTTACGCGGTGACGCGGCGATCTGGAGACGCCGCGGCGGACGCGAGCGCGGCGGACGCGAGCGCCGAACGGCACGCGACGAACGATGGATCGAAGACGAAACGAAACAGAGCTAAACTAGGGTTATTTGGTTACGCGGTGACGCGCGAGCGCGGGACGTCAGACGTAGTGACGGACGATCCAAGACGCGACCAAGGCGAGCTCGGCGCGCTCGGCGGACGCCGACGACGCGCTCGGCGCGGTTTCTAATTCGACTAAATACTCCGTTTCCGCGCCCGCGGCGTCGGGTAACGCGCGCGCGGCGACGATTTTGATCGCCCGCGCGCGGACGCGCGCGCCCGCGCGCACGGGTCGGACGAAACGGACGCGATTGAGGCCGTAATTGACGGCGCGCGTCGACCACGCGGGCGTCGTGCGCGCCGCCGTCGCGGGCGTCAGCAGGCTCAGCGTCAAGAATCCGTGCGCGATCGCCCCGCCCGGGGCGTCGCGCGCGTGTATGTATTGATGATCGTTCGCGCACGTCGCGAAGGCGTCGATGCGGCGCTGATCGACGTCGATCCACGGCGTCGCGTCGTCGCTCGCGTGCACCACCGCGCCCGCGGCGTTTTCCGCGACGTACGCCGCCATCGCGCGCGCGCGCGCGTCGCGCGCGTCGTCGCGAGTCGCGGACGACGCGTCGACGTGACTCGCGACGCGCGCGACGCGGTCGAGCGCGCGGTCGACGCTCGAGCGCGCCATCGCGCGCGTCAGCGAGTGTCGATTCGACGACGACGCCGCAGAGTCGAGCGCGGCGCGATGGAGCGCGCGCGCGCGCGCCCGGTCGCGTCGACGTCGTCGTCTTCGACGACGACGTCGTCGTCGCCCGCGTCGCGCGTCGCGCGCGCGTCGCGCGGCGCGTCCGTCGCGCCGCGCGGTCGTCCAGAGCGGCACGGTCGGCGACGACAACGCGCGCGCTGCCGCGCGACGCGGGCGCCGAAAAACCCGGACGATTTCGACAACGACTACGACGCCATGCGCGCGGCGCTGATGTCGGAGCGCGCGCGCGGATTCCAGCCCGGGATCGCGACGACGTTGAATTGGCTGAGCGAGATTTCATTCGGCGCGCGAAAGACGCGCGAAAAGTTTGTGAAGGGACCGCTGGACGCGCTCGCGGCGGCGTACGGGGAATTTTTGTATGATTTACCGTATCGACGACAGGATGGGAGCTTACCGCCGGGAGGCGAGCGGACGATCGAGGACGCGGTGCGCAGGCTGAAGCGAAGCGAAAAGGCGCGTCGATTGGACGCGGAGCGAGAGGTGCGGGATTTCTGGCGAGCGGGGGGGGAGACGCGAACGGGATTCGATCAGATGGCCGCCGAGTACACGATGGCGCTCGTGATGGATCTTGAGCGAGGGGTGATCGCGTGCGAAATGGAGGAGGATTCGAGAGCCGTGGAGGCTATGCTCGGCGAACCGACGTTGAGCTCGCTGTGCGAAGCGCTGGAGCGAATCAAGCAAATTTGTCTGTGCTCGTCCGCGGCGGATGCGGCAAAGATGGCTTACGGGTATCCAGAGTTACTCCTGACGAGCTCGAGCGCCATCGTGGCTCGATTGTCGCAGCTGAAGACTATGATTCCTGGCGCCGACGTCGGCGCGATTTTGCGACAAGACTCTAAGAGCTTCCTTCAGCGCGACATTCCAGAGATTAAAGAGCGCTTCCGCGCCCTTCGCGACGCCTTTCCTCGCGTCAACGTCGCTCGCCTGGTGGAGTACGATCCATCCTTGCTACTGCTCGACGTCAACGTCGGCTTGAACGCGCTGCGAGAGCTCTGGACCGAGGAAGAGTTCGCGCAATCGGACGAAGACAACCCGTTCTTCGCCGAGGAGTTGAGTTTAGCCATCAAAACCCTCGCCGGTCACGGCCCCGAACGATTCGGCGGCTGACGCGCGTGTAACATTATTCTTAACCGTCGCCGCCGCCTCTCCGCCGCGTCTTCTCGGCTTCCCGTCGCCACTCTCTCGCGCGCATGCGCATCGCGTTCGCCGCGTCAACACGATCGACGTCGACCACTGACCGCACCGCGCGCACCGCGCCGTCACGCACCGTCCTCCGCGCGTCGTCGTCGCCGTCGCGCGCCTTTTCCCGCGTCACCGCCGCCTGCAGTCAACGCCCTCGGGCGTCCACTCGAGCGTCGCCGCCGTCCTTCTCTCGCGTCCTCGTCCCCGACAGTCGACGACTGATGGGAGGTGCGCCGCCACCGCGCCTCGGGCCGTCCGCCAAGTCGCAAAAGCGGCTGAAGCTGGACGTGTTCGGGGGAGATCAGTGGTTTAAAAGAAAGTGCGAGGATGCGTATCGCGAAAAGCCGTCGTTGGAACTTTGGCACGATTTGAGCTCGCGGTTGATCGAGGCCGACATCGTGCCGACGCGATTGCGAGATGTGACGCAACAGCACGTGAGCACGAGCGATGTGGAGATGCACGCGTTGATCGGGGATAAGATATTTGGCGCGGCGTTGTTGGAGGAAATCGTCGGGAACAGACTGTGCAAGGATACGGGAGAGGCGACGAGGCAGTATTCAGAGGTAGCGAGTAATGCGTCGATGGCGCAGTTGGTGTCTGAATGTCTGCCACAACACGTGCAAGGAGGCAGAGAGGTTGAAGAACACAGCGCGGGAACGCTCGTCGAGGCGGCGGTGTACATGGTGAATCAAATGGCCGGCGGACCTCAGGCGGTGCAGCAGTTGGCGAAGTGGTTCGTTTATAACGTCGTCGTGGAGGGAAAAAAACAAAGGAGATTCACCAACCCGAAAGGATTGATTATCGAACTCAACGGTCACACGATGTCGCATCGAATCGAGGGCACGGCCGATCACGAGCCCGCGTTCCAAGCGCGATGCGTTTGGCCAAAAGAAGCGCCGAGAGAACAGCAGCGGGAGACGACAGCCATCGGGAAGAGCAAAAAAGAAGCCGAGGCGAACGCGGCGAAAGAAATGCTCGAAATCTACGGTCACGAGATTTACAACGCCCCGGCGCAAGAGTCGGCCAAGCTCAAGGAGAAAAAAGATTTGAAAATGGAAAACGCGTACGGACATCTCCTCACCTTGGGCGGCGTCCTCGTCGGAGAGTGCATCAACACCGCCTCAACGAACGAAACTGCGCGTTACGTCGCCACCGTGCGTTTAGGCAACGATGAAGCTCGCGCTGAGGCGACGAGCAAGAAACAAGCCATTCGTTTAGCGTCGCAGCAGATCTTAGAGGCCAACGGCGAGTACGACTGAGACGCGAGCCGTCGCGCGACGCTCCGCGCGTCGCCGCGCGCTCCATCCGACGAACGAACCAGCGTTCGTCCATCGATTAGCACCACACAATATTCCACGCGAGTATTTCCTCGCGTTTGCCAATGTCGTAGACACCCCGACACCGATGAAACGAACGTCGCGCCGCCGACTCCCCGCGCCTCAGGGTAAACTGTGTCGAGAACCGAACCGCCACCCGGGTTATCTCGCGCGTTTCGACACACGTCCGCGCGCGCGCGCGAAGCGCACATCGCGCGCGCGAAGCGCGGCGCGCGCGACGAACGCCGCGCCCGATCGTTTCCCGCCGCCGCGGCGCCGTTCGCGTCGATGTGCGACGTCGTCGCTCGAAAAGATGCGATTTCGACGCGTCGGGACGAAGGCATCGACGCGTTCGCGACGACGACGCGCATGCGCGCGCCGCACGTCTTCAGAGGCTTCGCGAGCGAAACGACGGCGGTGCGAACGTGGCGCGACGCGAAGCGCTTCGCCGACGCGGGCCAGGGAGCGCGGACGACGGTGCTGACGTCTCGGGAGGGCGCTCGCGGCGCGTTCATCAAAGCGGACTGCGACGCGAATGAATCCGGCACGTTTGAGGAGGCTTGCGAGGCTATTTTTGAGCACGGTGAGCGCGTGTACGCGCGCGCGGAGTGCACGACGACGCTCGCGGTCGAGGCGAACGTCGGGGCGGTGGGTGAGGTGTTCGCGGAAGACGTCGCGTTGAGAAATTGCGGCGTTTGGTTCGGCGCGGCGGGTAACGTGACGCCTTTGCATTATGATTTATGCCATGGGTTTTTGATCATGATTCGAGGCGTAAAAACCTTTACGATTTTTCATAAGGATGACTTTCGCGCGATGTATCAGCGGAGTGATCGCCCGGAACTGTCGCGCGTGAATTTGGACGCGTGGTACGCGGGCGACGCCGACGAGCGAGATCGGTTTCCAGACTTTGAAGACGCGACACCATTGACGTTCACACTTTATCCGGGCGACATGATATACACGCCGCCTTTCTTTTGGCACCACGTGCGAACGCACGACGGCGAACCGGCGATTTCTGTCCTGGTACCGTTTGACCTCGACGCCGAAGAACCCGTGCACGTCAGCCACTTGTATTAATATTGATATATCTATCTCCTATCTACGTTTCTTGTGCTTAATATTGTTCGCCTTGCGACGAGCTGACGTGGCTGTCTTTTCGTACGCCGGTCCTTGACGCTGTTTCTGCCGCTTCTTGCCGCCGGCAGGCTTCGCGTACGGCGCGTCGCCGTCAGAGTCGGAATCAAACCGACTCGGCTCGCGTTTCGCCGCGGGCTCGTGCTCTTCGGGAACGACTTCGAAGTCATCGTCGCCACCGATATCTGGACGCTTCTTTTGCTTCATATCATGTCGCTTCGATGACGCGGGTTTGTTGTCTTTGGATGTCGAAACCTTTGAGCTTTTGTCCGCCTGCTTCTTCGCCGGCGCGTCGGCGCGCGGCTTCGGCGCGGGCAACTTTGGCTTTGGTGCGTCCGGTACAGTCTCCGCTGGCATCGCGCATAAGCACGTGTATCGAGCACCAGAGTTGATCTCGGCGACGGGAGTTCCTGGGTTTTCGTCGCGCGGCCCAGAGGCGCGACGCAAATCCCACGCGCGCACGACGCCTTCGGAACCGGCGGTGACGAGCGCGCTCGGCCCAGAGTCTCCCACGGTCTCGTCACCCTTGGCCGAAGTGATCGCCAATCCGCGCACGCGTTGCGGATGTGCCTTGGCAATGCGACTCACCGCTCCCTCCTTCGCCGCCATGCGCGCGTCGTACACGAGCACGTCACCGCCCTCGCACCCGACGTACACCATTCGCCCGCGCGCGTCAAACGTCAACGTCTTCGCCGGCGTCGTGAACGACGTCACCACGCTCCCCGCCTCAACATCCGTCAGCGTGATCTTCTGCGTCAGTCTACTCACGTATTCCGACCCATCACACGTGAACGCCAACCCCTCCACGCGTTCCGGCGTCTTAAACTTATACGCCACGCGTCCCCTTCGCATGTCCCACATCGCCACGTGCGCGTCGCACCCGCTCGTCAGCGCCACCTTCCCGCTCCGATGCGCGCTGATCGCGCACACCCCTCCCCGATGCGCCCGCATCGTTTTCAACAATTCAAAATTATCGCTCGCGTCCCACACCATCAGCGCGCCGTCCGCGCCTCCCGACAGCAGTCGCGTCGGCGCGTACCCGCGCGGCGCGTAAAATTCCAGCGCCCGCGCGTCCCCTCCGTGTCCCACGCACGTCCCCAGGTCCGCCATCGCCCCCGACGCGTCGCAGTGATACACTCGTATCAAGTCATCGCTCCCCCCGCTCGCCGCGAGTCCGCCCGCGCACGCGACCGCCTTGACGCTCGCGAGGTGCGCGTCCACGGTGAAGCGCTTCGCGAGCGTCGTCGTCGTCGCGCCGTCGCTCGCGTCGCTCGCGGCGCCGCGCGCGTGCGCGTAGCCGAAGACGAAGCGCTCGTACGACCCGGCGAGGACGGTCGCGCGCGGCATCGTCGCCCGTCGTCGCGTCGCGGTGCGCGGCGCGCCGCCGCGGGCGCCGGGACGTCGTCGAGATGCAGACGGATAGCACTACGATACATCATTATACACATTATGAGTACGTATAATGATGTATCGTTAAGGGATCAGTGCGCGCGCGATCTGGATCGACGCGCGGGCGCATGAGAATTAATCGACGATTGGCGCGCGCGCGCGCTCGGACGCGCGCGCGACGAGCGATGATTCGGTCGTTCGGCAAGGCGAAACGCGCGATTCGCGGCGATGACGACGACGGCGACGTCCGCGCGAGCTGCGACGCCGTGACGCTGCTCGCGCTCGAGCGCACGTTTTACAGTTCGCTCAACTTTCTCGGCGTCATGACGCTGACGGGCGTCGGATTAACGGCCGTCGGCCGCGGCGGCAAGGTGCCGATCGCGTTCGGGGCGATCATCTACGGATCTTGCATCTTGGCCGCGATCGAGCTCGCGGTGCTGCACCGGAGGCGCGTGGACGCGTGCCGACGCGTCGACTTCGACGGCGACTTGCGCGTGGACGATTCGAGGTCGATCGTCGTGCTGTACGCGGCGTTGGTGCTGTTCACGTGTTCGGTGGATTTGGTGTACGCGATCGTGCATCCCTTGCTCGATCGCACGCAGGCCGTCAGCGTGCACTCGTGAAATCACTCGACATCCTCCGACGTCTCGAATCGGCCGCGACGTTCCATCCCATTCGACGCCCGCCCGCGCGCGTCACGTGTGCATCATCATTAATAATTAACAATTAACACACGGACTAAAATATCGCGCACGAGAACACGCAGGGTTCGCGAAATGCGACGCGTCGGCGCGTCGGGGCGTTGAATTTCGACTCGTTCGCGCGATTGCGTGCATTCAATCGAATGAACTCTGCGAACATTAAGAACACGGACCCGATGACGTGTCCCGACGCCGATCGCGCGCGCGACGCGACACACGACGACGCCGACGACGCGACGCCGACGACGACGCGCGCGCGCGAATAAAAACACGCACCTCTCGAAGACGCGCGACGCGCGACGATGATGATGCGCGGTGCGATGACGACGCCGCTGGTGAAGATGACGACGACGAAGGAGAAGATGCGAAAGACGACGACGACGACGACGACGACGACGCGAAGGACGATGCGAACGACGGCGCGAGGGACGAAGCGCGAGGAGGAGGCGACGTTTACGCTGAACGCGCCGTTGGCGGCGCTCGTGGCGGCGAGCGTGCTGGTGACGGGAGCGATCGACGCGGACGAGGCGGAGGCGGCGAGAAGCGGCGGACGCGTGGGCGGCGGGAGCTTTCGAGCGTCGAGCCGGTCGCGAGCGTCGCCGAGGATGAGCGCGCAGAGCCGCGCGGCGCCGCCGATCGGAGGGTACGGGTACGGGTATAACTCCGTGTTCATGCCGATGCCGATCATGCCGATGTACGGGTTCGGATTCGGGTTCGGGGGGATGGGATTCCTGTTCAACTTGATGTTTTTGTTCTTCGTCGCGAATACGGTTTTGGGATTCTTGTCGCAGTTCGCGGAGAACGCGGACGATCGACGCGACGATGGCGAGGACGACGATTTCCCGCCGTACGATCGTCGGTATTAATGCGATGCGATCGACGCACTTGAACCAATTTTAGCGCTCGGCGGCGCGCGTCGCCAACCACTGTCTTACTACTTATCCGGCTATTAATCTTACACGAATACTAAGCTACTACTTCTTACTGAGTCTTCTTAATGCCACGCCATCCACCAGATGTACATCGAGCCAAGATTTGAGAGCGACACGGCTTCTTCGACCAAACGTCGCGCTTGTCCCGACGGGCTCAGCGGTAACGACGGCGCGGCGCCGACGCCGACGACGACGCCTTCGAGTCTCGAACGAATCTTTTCGAGCGCGTCTTTGCCACGCGTGGACGACGACGTTGAACGTCCACCACGCGAAGCGTCGCGAATCGAACTCTTCGTCCATTCTACCAAAGGATCGTGCACAAAGGTTTCGAGGACACTCATGAGCGCCTCGCGATGCGAACGCAAGACGGTGAGCGTAATCTCGCACACTCGCATGAACACGCCTTCGTAACCACCGACGCCGAGACCGTCGACGAGATTTTGCGTCAACCTGAAAGGAACGCGCTCGGGCATTTCTAATTCTAAACCTTTGTCGAACAAGCACGCGAAATCGACGTGCACGGCGTCACCCGTTTTGCAATCAAACAAAATATTTTCTCCGTGTCGATCGCCCAAGCCGACGACGTGGCCGACCATACTCCATACCGCCGCAGTGTGCGCGAACGCAGTACGAGCGGTGAACCAAGCCGCGGGTTCTTTCCAACGTTCTAAGAACCAGCGATGGAACACGGGTGGGTGTCGACTCAAAACTTCTCGAGACCAAGACGTCGGGTTGCGGCCTTTGCATTTTTCGTAAAGTTCCTTCACCTCTGTGTGAGAGTTCTTGTGGTACAGCCCGTCGTCTGCGTATAAACCTTGAATAATGTGTCTAAAGCCAGTGGTGTTCGGCACCCATTCGATGATACCGCAATCTTCGGTGAGCGGGATGACGCTAAACGTTCTGAGATACAGTCTGCGTTTGCGACTCTCGGCGTCTCGCGCCAGCAAGCGATTCAACATCGTGGTAAACTCCATCATTCTCAAATCCTTACGAAGGTCATCCTTGGGTTTACACAAGAATGCATATTTTTCCCGATCACTTCCAAGCATCGTGAGCTTCTTCGGTCTTTGCAACGAAGGTAGCACCGATACGGCGTCGCCCAACTCGAAGAGCGTCGCCGTGCCGGGCGGAAACGGTCTGTGATCCGTCGGGTTCGTGCCAGCCGGCGGAAGCGTCGCCGTGAGCGACTTCTGCACGGGAATCATCACTCGAGTCGGCATGAGGGCGGCGAGATCGGGGAAGGTTTTCATCAAGCTGAAGGTCCTAGGAGGTCGACCATTCTTTGCTTGCGTCTTCGGCGCGTAATTGCACAGTTTGACGAGTTGATCAGCCACAAGGGCAAACTGATTTATGAGCTCTCGGTCAGCACGCATGCCCGTCTTGTCTTGCTTTCCATGTTTTGCATTCGTAAGCACATCCTTGGCGCTCTTCGCGCGAACTGCGTCGCGCGAACGAGCCATCGGTACGAGCGCCCACAAGACTTGATCAGAGTAGTTGATGAGGAGTCGAGTCACGAGCGTTTGCACCAGCTCTCGCACCTTTCTATCGTTGTGCGCCAATCTTGATGTAAGCTGAGGAAGAGCTGTGAGCCATTTGTACAGCGGCAGCTGATCAGAAAAGGTGTTTATGGCGAACAAAACTTCGGCAAACACTTTCTTAAGCTTTGCTGAATTTCGATTCTCCATGCCCTCCGCCTCCGCCTCGTACACTCTGTCGCCGATGTCGAACCAAAGCGTCAACATGCGTGGGAGTGATTCGTAAATGTGCCTATGACCATATTTTATACTCGCCCCGTACTCGCGCACAGTTTCACTCAAGAGGTCGATCGCTTCCTCGTCATCGCCACCTATGCCTTTCCGTCGGACTGAGGCGGGCAAATTTGCGCCGATTTCGCCGTTGAGCTCTCTCTTCGTCGCGTCCTTCATCCACTCATCCATGTATCGAGCGACGTGGAAATGAGATTTTTCCCAGCTCTTATGACTTTTAATAACACTCGCGTAGAGCGTGAGAATCTCTTTCTTTTGCTTTTGACCGGTGACGGTAGCCCATCGCGCCAATCGCAAAACAGCCTTGGCGGCGTGTTCGGGATGCGCCGCAACGGCGTCTTGATCCTTCAAAGCCTCTTCGATTTCCAACACGGCACGTTGGTGACTGTCCCCGGCCCAGAGTAGCTTGGCTTGCTCCAATGCGAGGGGCAGGGACATTCCAATCTCCGAACGCGCTTCCAATAACGCGAGTTGCGCGGCGCCGTAGTGTCCTGCGCTTCGCGCCACCTTGGCTTGCTCCAACCAAGTCTTCGACGCCGCCAATTTTGCGCCGAGAAGCTTGTAAATCGTGCGACGGAAAGCCAATATAGGCTCTCGAGTGGCGACGTTCGGAGGCGTGCGATCGAGTCGGTCGTGCCAAAACTGAAATTCTTTCACCGCGCAGAGCGGAATATCTGACGAATCTGTCGGTATGCGCGTCTTCGCGGCTGCGGCAGCCTTACGGGCTTCTTCTGTCAAAACTACGGCGTTGTACGAAGACTCGGCTTCTTGAAGTAAATGCAATTGAACCAAAGCGGCGTGTGCGCGTAAGTAACTCCCTTCCATCGACGCCGCGCGGAGAGGTGTAATGAGTGCGTCCCGTGCCGATGCGCACGCCACCTGAAACGCGTGACCGTCGTTCTTGTGCAAAGCGAGGAGGACACGCCCTATGGCGGCATCTGCGCTTAGTTGCGGGACATCGGCATTTAATTGAGTACCCACTCCGACCGTCAGTGGCATTCCACTGGGTGTGAGCGCCGATGGTGCAACATGCATCTGCCTGTGCGAGCGCTTCATTCCGCTGTTGACGTGACTTGAATTTTCAGAATCAATCTTCCCTAAAAGCGAGTCCAGATCGTCCCATTGGCCAAGTCGCCAAGCGGCGGCGGCGCCAGCCTCGGCCAACGTCGGTGGGGCGTCAGGGCGCGTTCGAATCAGGTTTTCAACCTCGCGCTGTACAGTTCGAAGATGCCCCAAGCCTTGCAGGCACCGCAAGCGTCCCCATTCAGCGACAGAAATGCCGAGATTATTCATGGGCTCTTCGCCGCGCTGCAAGGCGCTTTCGTAATGTACCAATGCCTCTTCCCATTCTCCAGCTTCTTCGTGCTGTAAGAGCTGATCTTCAGGTTGAGGTGTGGCGCGCAAGCGCGGAATTGATACGAGCGCGTCTGGTTCAGCCAAGCCTTGATAAATCGTCGCCAAGAAGCTCACGTCGACGTCCATGATGTCGTGCTGCTTCACGCACGTAGCTTGATTCAACACCATCTTATTCGACCGTAAATAATCTTCAAAGTACATCAGCGACCGTGCACTTGCACCGCACCTTTGCGCAGCCTTGGCAAGAAGTGTGAAGGACAAGTCGCGCATCAAGCTATGCACAGGATTGACACCGCTAGCGTCTTGCTGTGCATCGGCCCAACCTTTAAGTTGATCGAGTAGAGAGAATATCGTCTGCGCGGCGAGTTCAGTGCGACCATGAGACGTACTCGATCCTGAAAAGTTCTGATCTTCGCTCGCGCGATCTCCACCCGCAGCATCGGTCAAAGCAGCGACGATCTCCAAGTACACCTCGTTTTTGCGTTCTTCATTGTCAAGAATTGCGTCGAGTACCATGTATGGTAGAAGAAACAAAGCGATACGAATATCGTGACGAAATACGCTAACTGCTGCCTTGAACAACGGAGCGTTTTCGCCAGACGCTTCGAGCGCGAGTGTTCGGCACCAAAACACGATCCACTTGTTGAAAGTGGTTCCTGCAGTCGGGCTACCGTACAGTGGCCTCTGCTTGACGTTGGATTCCTTGCTCATGCCGCTGATGGAATACATGGATGTCAGGCATGGTGCCAATACCACGCGAGCTTCATCGGGTAATGATTCCCAAAACTCAATGCCGTCAGCGCTGTGCCCTTTGGGAAGTTCAAGACCAACTGCATCGTCCTCATCCACGCTTTCTGGGCGGCAACCGACGTGAATGAGCACGCACTGAACCGCGTACGCTGCGGCATCGAGCATATCTGAATCGTTCGCCCCGCGCACGGTTCGCGCGAGATGATCGACAAGCAGAATACTCGCAACCGTGATTGACTCACTGTTAAGCGCTTGTACTTGTTGCGAAGCGATGAGCAAACGACCTGGATCGATCGCGCCGAGTTCGCTCAAACACTGCGCCGCAGCGCGTTGAACGCGACGAGACGCCTCACTCGATCCTTCACCTTCGCAACACTTCAAAAGCGCTGCAACTAATGCACTCATGATGGGGTCTGCCGCCGTACCTTCGACACCTTGGATTAGTCCCTGGATCTCCATCCCGTTATCGGGATTGCTCACGCGCCGCCGAATTTCAGTCAAAGCGGTGGTGCGAACGGCAAGAGATTCGTCCGCCAGGCTTTCCGTCAAACTGCCGAGAAGTTGGCGAAGTGACACGAGACCTCGTTCTTGTGCTATACGCGCATTCGAGGCTTCTAGACGCTGAACGTCAGGTAACATCGGTAATCTAGCCAGATTGCCTCGCATGACGTCTCCTCGCCGCAAGACCAGTTCGTCAATCACCGCCGCCGCTTGATTCGCGTCTTCGAGTGCTCTCGCTTGAGCGATTTTGTCCGAGCCATGCTCGTCATCCTTTTGCGCGTTCGCGTCCAAATATGGCAACATGGCGACGACTATCTGATCAGCAGCACGCTGCAAGTGCGCAGGACGCTCGGACAAGACTTGAACGAGTATTTTCCAGCTCTGTAACGCAGTCCGACGCAGCTCTGGATTGTTGAGCGCGTGCGCCAGATGCGCCATGACTTTTGGTGCGAATTGCGGCAAGTGTTTACCGATGATCCAAACCATGATGGTCAATGAGCGAATATATCGCTTGTGTGAGAGCGTATCACCACTTTTATCGAACAAGACCATCTCCATCCGTGTGAAGTGAGGACGGAAAAAATCACTGACCTCGTGGGCATCCGACTGCGCCGCGTCGGCGAGCGCCTTGAACACTGTCATCATGGTTGCTGCGGACGTTATCATGTCTTCTTGTTCGTCTTTCATCGCCGCACCGGCTCGTGTGATTAGAGCCTTCATGATGTAAAACTTTTGATTGGAAATAAGCGTCAAAAGATCATCCTTGCTGTACTTCTGCAAAAAGGATTTGAACGCGTTGCTTTCTTGTTCACTCAAAGGCTTGAGCGTCCTTGGGTTGATCAGCTCTGCGATGGCTTCGTAACTGTAGTCCGCTACAAGCTGGTGCAAGTCCTTGTTCAACAAATGCGCGTACGCCTGTAAAATCGACAAATCTTCTTGCTTCTCGCTACCGGCGCCGATCGCGGTGCGAATCAGGCGCATCATGGAGAGAGGCAAAATTTCTTCCAACAGCTGCCGCGGCGACATCTTCGCTAGTTCGGCGAGCGTCGCTATGGAGTGCTCGTGAAGCGGAAGTAACGTGCCAATTTGCGCCGCAACGTCCTGAACGCCAAACAATAACTCTCTCGTTCGAACTTGACGCTTTTTTGCAAGACGCCGCAATAAGTAAATCGCACAGTTTTGCGCGGTGAGATCCATGTCGATAATGTTTTTGAAGTACACGATGACGGCTGCCGAAGTCGCACCCGGAATCGTCAAAGTTTCTGCCACCGCGGCAAACGTTCGCAGCGTGGACTCCTTAATGAATGAATCTGGGGCAGTGTCTATGCTTTCCTTCAAGTTGCGGAGAATTTGAAGACCTGACGTGAGTTGGGCGTTAACCACAGCCTCCGCGTGAAGTAACGCCGCACTACTACTGCGCCTTCGATCCTCGGGACGCTCATTCTTTGGCGGCGCCATCTCGAGCAAGATATCATCAGAGACGATCGCAGACGCCGCTTCGCATAACGCTTCGCGAACGTGCGGCGACTTGTGATGTGCAGTTCTCAACGCCGCTTGCGCGAGCGCACTGGCACCTTTCAATGTTTCACCATCTTCGGTAAAATCTCCCGCCGCGCTGAAAATCTCAAACGCGTAGCGCAACGAACGCAAACCGCTCGCGGCGACCAAACCGTCTGGATCGGCACGATCTAAAATAACGCCTTCAAGCTGTCCTGCGCTGTTTAAATCTTGCAGAGTCAACGCCGCATTCAGTGAAGGCGCCTTCTGCGCGTCACTCCTTTGCCTATTTGCATTTGGCGTACCCGCAGTGAGACGTCGTTTGTTTCTGTTAAACTTTCCGGGTGTCTTTGGCGCGCCGGCGGCGACGTCATCACCGTCGATTGAGTGCACAGCTTTAATGACCTCTCGCTTTACGACTTCATGAAACGCCTGCATAGAGTCTGCGAGAAGTTTCATCGCATTCTTTGCTTCATCGCTCCCAAGTTCGTGGCTGCACGTCTTGAACGCCGCGGTGACGGCTCTGTTACCGTGAAGTCTCGCGGCGTTGCGTATCGCTTCATTTCCGGCAGCTTTCTGAATACCATGCAAAACCCCGGCGGCAGCGAGCCCCCCGAGTGCGGTCGCAAATGCATTCCGCACTGAGATCTCTTTGGCATCCTTCAACGAGCTGAGACGCTGCAAAGCGCCGATACCCGAGGGCGGATTGGACGCGAGGACGTGCACGAAAGACACCGCAATTGCCGCTGACGAGCGAACGCCTGCATCCTGATCCGCAAAGGCTCTCGTGAGAACTTGCCGAGCTGCTTCAGAGCTCACCTTTTCCCCCGAAGTTTCCGATGATGCGAGAGAAACTGCGAGATTAAGAGCGGCGAGTTTCGCCATTCGATCGCCTTCAATCGTCTCGTCGTCGAGCAGAGCGCTCGGGTCTCTCTTTGCGATCGAAGTCCACGGCCAAGTCAAAATATCTAAAGAAATGTCTTTCGTGCTCAACAGTGGTGGAGCCTTGTTCTCTTTATCTGTTTGAACGTTTACTAGACAGTTCGCAGCCTCGGCGAGGAGCGCGTACATGCGCGTCGTTGGCGCGTCCGAAGCGTCGCCATCATACGCTCGAATCCATCCGAGCCATTTATACGTAACTTGTGCGGCGATGCGTCGAATACGCATAGATCCCGTTGATGCAGCGATAGAACGCACGATCACCGAGATCGCTAAAATTCGTTGGTACTCGCTCGGCGCGGAATCCCGAAGCGAGTTTTCTAATTCCATTGAGTCGGCACGTTGCAACTGACTGCCACCGCCCTCTCTCGCGTATGCAGAGTCTGGGCCACCTAAAAACTCCATTGACGTTACGATGCAACTTTCGATCCACTCCGATCGAGTGTCGTAATCGAACGTCACCGTGTGCACGTCTTCACCTTCACCTTCGTTCAGTCTGGAGCGTTTTTCAACCTCGTCCTCGTCGTCGACGTCTTGCTCGCGCGCGTTGGAAAACGCCATCGCCAGGCATTCAACCAAAGCGTCTGAACCTTTCGTCGCCACCGCATGAGGAAGCAGAGTTATTGCCTGGATTGCCAACGAAGGTCGCATCAACAGACACATCCGAAGCACGTCGAAAAGGACTGCGCGAACGGATTCATCGCGCGCCGATTCGATCGCAGTCAGTATGGACGTCGCCAACACGTTTACGTGCTTTCGCAAGACATCCTCACCCGCGAGTTCTTTCAGCGCGTATACCAACTCTAAAATGACTTTATCGTCGCGTCGTAGCGATCGCCCCGTGAGCAACGTTGCGATCGCGGCTAAAATGGTGTCGCACGGCACCAGCACTATTGGAATGTCCGCTATGAGATTCTTCAGCACCGCCGCGGCGGAGAGCTGCACGTCTCGCGAGCCGATGACGAGCAAGCGCGAGAGCGTGAACAACAACTCACTTGTCGTTAACGGTGCGACGTTTTGAGGATTCGTCAACAACGCGCACTCCAAGAGTTTGCACGCCGTGTTCGTGACGTTCATCGCGCACTCCAAACTCTGCACTTCAATCATCAGCCCCGTGCTCGTGGACGACGACAAACCGTTCGTTCCCGCCTCACCATTCCGCCCACTCGTCTCTTCGCTTCGCTTCACGTGCGCCAGCGCGGTGTCGAAGCAACACAACACGATCGTTTCACGACTCGCTTCGTCTTCGAAATCGTCGTCCGCCGCGCCGAATTCGCCCCCGTACCGCTTCCCCGGAAACAACTCCAACACCTTCTTCGAATCGCTCGCGAGCTCCACGCACCCCTTACACAACTCATGCATCCCAACCAAATCGCTCTTCGACGCCACGGACATCAACGCGTACAACACCGAGTGCACTTGTTCGTGAAACTCTGCGCTCGCGTCCGAAACCGCCGACAACGCGAAGACGTTCGCGAACACCCTCACCGCCGACGTCCCCGCCCCGAGCGCGAACGCTCCTGGATGTTTTTTCAGCGCCCCCTTCAGCAGCGCCAGCGCTTGTTTCACCTCGTTCTCCTCCATGCACACTGCGCGTCGTTCGTCGCGTCCCGCGCGTTTCTCGTCAGTCTCGCGTTCGATCGCCTCGCGCGCCTCCACCGCGTCGTCGCTCTCGTCGCGCGCTCGAACCGCCGTCGCGCGCGCGCACCGTTCGTGGGATTTATCACCGACATCAGCGCCGGCAGCTGCGCGCGCAGATTCGCGGCGAAGCCATCGCCGCCGTCGCCCTCGCGCGCGTTCGTCTGCGCCTTCGCCCCGCTCAGCGCTCTCAGAATCCCCTCCATCGCCGTCGTTCGCGCCGTTCGCGCGCCGTTCGCGCCGTGACCCTCGCTCCGCGTCGCGCCTCGCGCCATGTCGCGCCCGCGTCCGGCGCCGCGCCGCGCGTCGCGCTCTGCCGTCGATCATCGCGCGCCAGCTGACGATGAATCATTTAAATTCAAACGCGCCGCCGCACTCGCGCGCGCGCCGGACGCGATCGAAGCGCTCGCGCGCGCCATGCCCGCGCCCGCGAACGCGTACGACGTCCCGGCGCTGCGCCGGCTCCGCGGCGCGGCGAGCGCGAGCGAACGAACGGAGAAACGGAGCGCGGCGCGGGCCGCCGCGCTGCTGCCGCTCGTCAAGGGCGTGTCGGGATCGTTCGGAGGCGTCATCGAGGTGCGAGACGCGCGCGACGACGGGCGATGGCGCGAATTTTGACGGCGCGCGGCGCGGTCGAGCGCGGCGAATCGACGCGAGCGCTCGACGGGGTCGACGCGGGACGGGACGGGCGGGACGCGCGGGACGGGACCCCGAGGCGCGGACGCGCGGAGGGCGATCGAGCGATGACGACGATCGAACGCCTCGACGACGAGACTGACGAAACGCGCGCGAGCGCGGCGAATTTTGCAGGCGTGCTGCCTGCAACCGGTGGACGTGGTGAAGACGCGGTTGCAGTTGGATAAGTCGGGGCAATACAAGGGCGTGGTGGACTGCTTCAAGAAGATTCACGCCGAGGAAGGCGTGGGGGCGCTTTGGAAGGGGTTGAATGCGTTCGCGACGCACTTGTGCTTTAAGTACATGCTGCGAATGGGCACGAACGCGACTTTTCAGGCGGCGCTGAGGGACGAGGAGGGGAAATTGACGACGGGTAAGCGCATGGCGGCGGGGTTCGGCGCGGGCGTCGTCGAGGCGCTGTGCATCGTGACCCCGTTTGAGGTGGTGAAGATTCGCTTGCAGCAACAAAAGGGGAGCGTGAACTTGAAGTACAAAGGCACGTTACACGCCGCGCGAACGATCATGAAGGAAGAGGGTGTGATGGCGATGTGGAACGGCGCGGGGCCGACCATCGCGCGAAACGGAACGAACCAAATGTGTCTGTTCACCGCCAAGGCGCACGTCGACTCATTCTTGTGGGGGAAACACGACGGCGATGGCATGGCGTTGCATCCGGTGCAATCTTTAATTTCCGGTGGGTTGGCGGCGACGATTGGGCCGGTCGCCACGGGACCGTTCGACGTCGTGAAGACGCGTCTCATGGCGCAGAGCAAAGCGGGCGTCATCAAGTACAAATCTTTCCTGCACGCGTTGTATCTCATTCCGAAGGAAGAGGGGATGTTGGCGATGTGGAAGGGGCTGCTACCGAGGTTGATGCGCATCCCCCCCGGACAAGCCATCACTTTCATGGTAGCGGACGGCGTAGTTTCCCATTTCGAAAAGTCTTTTTCCCAAGAAGACGACGACTAGGCTTAGATTTGGCGAGAGCGGCGAGAAGACTTCTCGCGACGAAGAACAATATTTTCGTCGCACGCGCGCCGACGCGCGCGCGCGAGGTATTTAATACACGTATTATAATCGTATCGCTGCGTTCACGCGCGGCGCTCTCGGGCCGTCTCCCGCGCGTCGTCCTCGCGCGTCGTCGCCGCGCTTGTCGTCGTCGCCTCGCCGTCCGATCGCCCATCAATCATCGTCATCACGCGTCGCTCGTCCGATGCCGCGCGTCGCGTGCCAACGCGCGTGCGTCCGGGCGCTCGCATCGCTCGCGCGTCCGCGTTCCCGCGCGCGATGCGTCGTCGCCCGCGCGCGCGCACCGTCGAACTCGACGCGCGCGCGACTCGGCGATTCGCGACGATGCGCGTTCGCGTCGACGCGCGCCATCGCGATGCGCGATGAAGAGACGTCGGCGACGTCGTCGAGCGCGTCGTCGCTCGAGTCGTCGAGTTCGACGGTGCTGTTCGCGATCGAAGGGATGCGGTGCGGCGGATGCAGCGCGGCGGTGCGAAACGCGCTCGACGCGCGAGACGACGTGGAGGCGGCGGCGGTGAATTTAGTGACGGAAACGGCGGCGGTGCGGTTTAAAACGACGTCGATGATAGTAGGGAGCTTAGACGCTTCGATCGAAAGCGCGGTGGCGGAGATAGGGAAGAAGGGATTTAAGATGACGCGACGCGAGCTCGGACGCGCGGCGGAGGCGGCGGCGAGAGAGGCGAGCGCGCGACGAGAGGAAGAGATGGAACGGACGAAGTGGGATTTATACAAAGCCTGGGGATTGACGGCGGCGTGTTTAGGGACGCATTTGACACATCACTTACACGCGCTTGGCCTGCACGAGTACGCGCACACGGAGGTTTTGAACGCGTTGGCGCAGCCGTGGATCGGGGCGACGCTCGCGATGGGGGCGCTGTTGGGACCGGGGCGGAAGATTTTAGTAGAAGGCGCGCAGGCGTTTGCAAACGGGGCGCCGAACATGAACTCACTCGTCGGCGTGGGCTCGCTCGCGGCGTTTGGGTTGTCCACCGCGGGGGCGTTGAATCCGCAGCTGAACGAGTACGGGCAGTGGACGAATGATTTCTTTGAGGAACCGGTGCTGTTGATGGCGTTCATCTTGCTCGGGCGCGCGTTGGAAGGTCGCGCGCGCGCGCGGGCGAGCGCGGATTTGCGTTCTTTAAGTTCGCTACTGCCGTTGGATGCGCGCTTAGTGGTGCCTGATCGCGCGAGCGAAGAAGGCGAAGATCCCGCCGATCACTCGGTGATGCTCGACGTGGACAGAGCGGCGGTGAAGCCCGGAGATTTAGTGCGCGTCGTTCCGGGTGAAATTATCCCAGTAGACGGTGTCGTCGTCGCCGGAAACGCGGGTGTGGACGAGGCCACGCTTACGGGCGAACCTGTGCTGGTTTACAAGACGCGAGGGAGCGACGTAAACGCGGGCACGGGCGTGTTCGAGGGCCCACTCACGATTCAAGCGACGAGCAGCGGGGACTCGTCCATCGTCGCCGGTATCACGAGAACGATCGAGGAAGCGCAAGGGCGCGCGGCACCGGTTCAAAGACTCGCGGATGCCATCGCGGGCCCGTTCGTGTTCGGCGTCATGGGCATCAGCGCGGCGACGTTTGGGTTTTGGACGCTCGCGGGCGACGCCATGTTTCCGGGCGCGCTCATGGAAGCGGGATCGTTCGGTGCGGCGCCGTGGATGGGTCCGTTAAAGTTAGCGACGGATGTCCTCGTCGTTGCGTGTCCATGTGCGCTTGGTCTCGCGACGCCTACCGCAGTACTCGTGGCGACATCTCTCGGCGCGCGCAACGGCGTCCTCCTCCGCGGCGGCGACGTGCTGGAAACCATCGCCGGCGTCGACGCCGTCGTGTTGGACAAAACGGGCACGATCACTCGAGGGAAGCCGAAATTGAAATCGGTCTACGCTACGAGTGGTGACGATGATTGGAATATTTTAAGCGTCGCCGCTGCGGTAGAGGCAACGACGACGCACCCGCTCGCCAAGGCGGTGGCGCGTGCGGCGGATTTGCGATTCGAGACGACGGATAATTTAACCCCCGTCCCGCGGGCTTCGGCGTCAGAGACCGAACCGGGTCGTGGAGTCAGTGCGACTGTAAATGGCGAACGCGTTTTCGTCGGCGCACCATCGTGGGTGGACGAGAAGGTGCGAGGCGTCGGACCGTCGAGCGACTCGTTCGAAGAAGCGTGGGCGGAGAGCGAGACGTGCTCGCTCGTCGCCGTCGGCGTCGAAGGTCGAGGCGTTATGGGTATGCTCACCGTCACGGATGAGATTCGTGAAGATGCAGCAGCGACGGTCCAACGATTGAAAGAGTCCGGAATCACCGTTCACATTCTTTCTGGCGACAGACAAGCCGTCGTGACCGCCGTCGCGGGCGAGCTCGGCTTGGGCGCCGACAGCGTTGCACTCGGCGGCATGCTCCCCGGCGACAAAGCAAATGAAATCGAAAAGCTTCGCGCCAAGGGTTTGAAAGTGGCCATGGTGGGCGATGGCATCAACGACGCCCCCGCCCTCGTCACCGCTGACGTCGGTATCGCGATGTCTCGAGGAATGGAAGCCACCGGCAACGCCGCCGGCGTCATCCTTCTGAACGACGCCATCTCCCAAGTCGCTGATTCCGTACAATTAGGCAAGAACGCCCTCGGAAAGATTCGCCAGAACCTCGGTTGGGCGCTCGCATACAACGCCGTCGGCATTCCACTCGCCGCGGGCGTCTTGCTCCCCGAATACGGCTTCACCCTCAACCCCTCCGCCGCGGGCGCCATGATGGCGGCGAGCTCCGTCGCCGTCGTCACCAATTCCTTATTACTGCGCGGTCCCGACGCCTGGGCCGCCTTCACGACCGCATCGCCTTCCGCCGAGCGCATCGCTCAGAAACTCACGGATTCCGCGCTCGATCCTCCGACGCCGACGCGCTAGCCCCTCCTTGTATTCGCATTCCCATTCGCGTCGCGTTTCGAGCTCGAAGATGAATCGGCACGATTTCGTTCCCCTAAATCGCCATCTCGCGACCCGCGCGCGCGATGCGCGCCGACCGCGCGGCGCCCGACGACGCCGACGACGACGCGTGGCGTCTCGGCTTCCCTCGCGAGCCCTCGCGCGAGGTCGCGTCCTCGCTCCGCGAATCCGACGCGCGCCTCGAGCGGCGCTGGCGCGCATTCGTCGCGAACGGCCGCGACGCGCGCGCGCGCGGCGAGCTCGTCCGCGCGTTCGCGCGCGCGAACGGCGTCGGACGAGAGGCGCGACCGCGGCTTTGGTTCGCGTGGAGCGGCGCGGAGGCGGCGAAGCGCGCGAGCGACACGACGTACGAAGAGTACCTGAGGGCGGCGGAGCTGAGCGACGACGCGGCGGCGGCGACGACGCGAGACGCGCAGATTGAGATGGATTTGGCGCGAACGTTTCCCGAACACGCGAGGTTCGCGGAGACGGGCGACGCGCTTCCGGCGTTGCGTCGCGTGCTGCGAGCGACGGCGACGTCGGCGGCGGCGGGATACGTGCAGGGGATGAATTATCTCGGTGGATTTCTGCTGTTGGTGATGGAGACGGAGGAGGACGCGTTTTGGACGCTTCACGTCGTGGTTAACGTGATGTTTGCGGGGTATTTCACGGAAGGTTTGAAGTCGCTGCGCGCGGACTTGGACACGCTCGATCACAGGTTTCGGTGCGTGTCGAGCGAGGCGCACGCGAAGCTCGAGTCCATGGGGCTGGCGGTGAAATACTTCACCGCGCGGTGGTTGATGTGCGCGCTGATCGGATGCGCGTCGGTGCCGATTGTGCTGCGGGTGTGGGATTTGATATTCGTCGACGCCGATAGAGAACCGCGGGAGACGATCATGCGAAGCTCTTTGGCGATTCTTGCGTTGCAAGCGCCGTGGATACGAGCCGCCGAAGACATGAGCTCATCCGTGGAGTGCATTCGCGAAGCGGGGTCGACAATCGACAACATCGAAGCCTATCTCCAACGCGTCTCGCTGTTGCGCGAAATGCACTTCCCGTCGAAACCGGCGCCGGCGCCCGCGGTGACGTCGACGTCCCGAAAGAGGACATCCCGCTACGAACCGCCGCCGACGCCGGCGCGAGCGGCGATGACGCCCGTGGCGAACACTTTGTACGCATCGCTCGTGTCGTTCTTCTCACCCACACCGAGCAAAACGGCGGTCTCGACGCCGCGCGCGAGCGGACTCGCGCCGAAACGTTTGTGGAGCTTTGAAGAGACACAAGCCACGCCGAAGCGTACGCGCGTCGAGGCGGATGGGAGCGGTTCGCACGCGCAGTCGTCGATGTTCGCGAAATCAAAGACGCCGCTCAAGTCGCCGGCGCGCTCGCCGTTGCTCGCGGCGCGATAGCAAAATTTTAGCCTATGTTCGTGGTTCACAATATTCTCAACTAAAGACGGCGATGTTCGAATGTTCAGACGTTCGCCGTTCCTTACTGTCCGAGCGAGATGTGTTGCAACATCCTCAGCAACTCTTGGCTGCTGATGACGTTGGAGCCCATGCCCGAATCCATGAACGCGGGCGACTTTGTCGGCTTTGGGCCGCACAAACCGCCCGCCTGCTCTTCGTTTAGCTTCGCCAAACTGTTGTTTTCGCCCTCCACGGTGGCGCGCCACGCGGGATCCTCTTGCAGCGTCGTGCGAACGCTCGCGCGCTCGACGTCGTCGCACGCTTCGAGTTCACAAAGCGCGTTGGCCAAGATGATCACACTCCCCACGTTCCCCAGACGCGTTGAAATCGGCTTGGTCGCCAACGCTTCCTTGATGGATTTCGCGAGCGAGCCTTGAAGACTCTCTTCACCGCCTTCAAACATCGGCGCCCACAGAGGTTCATGTGGGCTCACCAACGCGGCGAGAATCAAACGAATCACCGTCGCGTGCAGAGCCGAACTCCAATTGTACTTGAAAAACATGCGCACGAGCGACACGAGGACAAACTGACCGTCGCTCGGAAGCTTGAGCTTTGCGATGCGCTCATCGATGTCTTGACATCCGATTTGCAAGAGCACGGCCAAAATCTCCGCCGCCGCGACGCGATGGGACCCAATCGCCGGAATCTTTTGTCCGCTTCGCTGCGTCACGGCGTCTTCGGGTTCAAACGTCAACGCAATCACCAAGGTTTCGATGTTTGCCATGATATCTCGCACCAATTCCACCGGAAACGTCTCGAGCGAATTTCCCGGCACTCGCAAATCATCCCTATCCGTCAAATCTTCCAATAGCGCGTTACTCAGCGCCCACAACAAGCTCCCTAACCTCGCCGCGTCCAGCGCTTCGTCCCCGTTCGCGACGGACTTTATCATCTCCGTCGCCGTGGACAGCGCCTCCTCTCGCGATATATCCTCCTCCAGCGACGCCTCGTCCTCCTCCTCCGCCTCCTCTCGAAGTTCACGCGTCAGCTCACCCGAGCGCTGCATCGCGCCGACCGCGCCGTCGACGACGATCTCCTCGACCTCCTCCTCGACCTCCGCCTCGACCTCCGCCTCGTCGCCGTGCGTCTCCACCGCGTCGTCGTACGCGTCCTCGTCCGCGCCCGTCGCCGCGCTCGCCTCCGGCGCCGCCATCGCGTCGCGCGTCGCCGTCGCCGACGCCTCGCCGCGTCCCGCGTCGTCGTCGTCGTCGTCGTCGTCGTCGCGCGTCGATCCCATCGCGCGCGTCTGAGTGACGACGACAGTCATGCGCGCGTCGACGACCGCGCCGGCGTTCGCGCGGCCGGCGCGCGCGCGACGCGCGTCGCCCAAGTCGCGCGCGAACGCCGGCGTCGACGTCCCGACGCTGCTGAACAACGTGCCGCACGCGCGCGCGACGCGGCGATGGTTTTACGAGGACGCGACGAAGTCGATCGTCGCCGCGGTGACGGCGCGCGAGCGACGCATCAAGATCAAGAGCGAGTTCCCGGAGCTGAACGTAAACGGTGACGTGTATCGCGTCGGGACGACGCTGGAGCTCGTGCGCGAGACGGCGGCGGCGCTGGCGCGCGACGGGTTGCGAGTGAAGATTTGCGTGCAGCGAAGCATGGGACAGGGAGTGTTTCAAGCGCTGCCGCTGAGCCTGAGCGGGGTGTCGAAATTGCTCGGGATGATGGATTGGGAACCGGGGACGGAGGGAATGATCGACCCGAGCGGTGGGATCGGCGCGGCGGACGGCGAGGGGGCGGATTGTTTCATATTGGTGCAGCCGCAAAACATCGTGGGGTACTCGGTGCTGCCGTACATCGAGGAGATGGAGGCGGTCGTGGGCGATAAGCCGATGATCATGATTAATCCGAGGTTGGACGACGTGCAGTCCGCGGGGAACGTGATGTCGGTGCGAGGGAGGAAGGAGCGCATGGACGCCGTCGCGGCGTGGAAGGAGGTGTACCATTTTCGGCTGTTGTATCGCAAGCCGTATTTTTTCCCAATTTACGGCGCCCTGCGCTTCGCGTACTACGAAAACGAGTGGGAGTTGTACAAGCGCACGGGAGCTCGTGAATTAGAACAGTACGTGTTGCTGGGCACGTACCCGAGCGAGCCGACGCCTGACGAGATGACCAAGAAAATTTGGGGCTGACGCCGCGCGTTTGTAACAGAATTGAATTCGTCGAGCGCCGCACTCCATGGCCCACGACGCCGATGACGGCGACGTCGTTCGCCTCAACGCGCTGCTCTCTAAATGGCGAGAACCGAAGATGCAGCGCGTCTTGCCGCGTCTCGTCATCCCCGACGCGACGAACAGGGCGAACAGCGGCGTCTCGCTTGAACACGCCCACGGCATCGCGATGTCGATTTGCGAGGATGGATTCAACGAAAACCACGACGTTCCGGTCGTCGTGCGCGAACGGGCGCGAGATATGCTGAAATCAGACGCGTATCGACGGTGGGAGGCGTTCTCGCGGGCGAACGCGCGCGTGCTCCCGGAGGTGTCGGCGCGAACGTGGGCGTCGCGGCGGTGGGCTTACGCCACGCTCGGGTCGTCGCACTTAAATTTGGCGCTCAAGTTGATCGAGTACGACGTGCCGAGCGTGTTCGAGCGACGATGGGAACGATCGAGGAGAATTCGTTACGGCGACGCGCTGACGCGAGACGCCGGGCTGAGAGAGGCGATCGTGAATGGGTTGCCGAGCGTGGTGCTGAGGTCCGAGACGCCTCCAGAGGCGCGAAGGGAGATTTCTTTGATGTTGAACCGCGCCGAAGACGTCGGTTTTCGCATCAATGAGCGCGGGGAAGCGGTACGCGTGCGAGATGGCGGCGACGAAATCAAGGAACTCACCGTGTTCGAGGCGTTGTCGCGAACTTTAGACTCTGAAGAGTTGTCGTCGCTCGCGAGGATCAAGTACGGTTTGGATTTAGACGACGCCGAGGCGGGATACGTCGCCGACGCCGCGGCGAACACCGCATCTCTTAGATCAAGATTATAGTACATAGCGCGCAGTAGCACTAGTCATTTGGAGATATCATCTTTATTACAAGGACGCATTTTATTGTAAGAGTTTGGGATTCATCGTCGACTGGCGATGACTTCTTGAGAACAAAATTCGCCAGGGATGGCGAGACTTAGTACGCATCACGCGGCAAATTTACGCCGGGCAAGCGGAGACATCTCCGGAAGCGTCGTCTGGCACGACTGGGATGAATTCAAACTGGGCGTTGACGTCCGCGATGTTGTTCTGCCGTGCGTGGCACGCAATTGAGCTGCCGAAATCCCGGCACAGACCTTTGCCCGATTCACGACTCGCGAGATCTTTGTTCACGAACGTGTAGAGGGTGCCCATATCATATTCCACGTTTTGGGTGTGTTTCTTGGCCGCGGGCACTTCCGAGATTGTTAACTTCGCGCCTTCGGGAAGACTGGTGCTGTTCGTCAAAACAGCTCTGGATCCGCTCGTCGGACACTTCATGACTTTTCTGTTCCAGCCATTATTCTGGGACCAGTCAGAATAACAGACGTACATATTTCCATCTTCACCCTTGCGGCTGATGGTGCGATAGACGTTGCCGTCATCGTCCGCCGGCGTGCTGCCGATGTAAAAGACTTCCGGCGCGTTAGAGCCGTTTTCTTCGTCCTGGCGACAATTCACGCCGCATCGAAAGTTTCCGTTGCTCGCGACATTACGAAAACGGCACCAGTTCACAACGTTCGCGCTCTTCTGCGCGTCCGTCATCTGCTTCATCGGCAAACCGCTGAGGAACGGGTCTCGAAGTCGGTGCTTCCCGCCCCGCGCGTAATACGCCCCGTCCGCCAATCCGAGCGCCGGCACGAGCGGCGCGCGACCGAGCGACGCGGTGAACATCTCCGGCGCGCGCGCCCGCGCCACCGCGCCGACGCCCGCGAGCGCCACCGCGGCCAATCCGAGCGTTTTTCGTCCGCGCACCTTCGCGGCGAGCGTTTCGCGTCGCGCCCGCTCGCCCTCGAGCGGCGTCGCCTCGACGTCGACGTCGCGCGCGATCGCGCCGTACGCCGTCTCGGTCTTCGCGTCTTCGCCCATCGTTTCGTCCTCGCGTCGTCTCGGGAAGTGAAGTCGAAGGTGTCGAAAATCGCTCTTGATGGTGTTGGCGCCACCTTTCGCAATCGTCCCGTCATGGTCGTCTGAGACGTTAAATACGAAGACACACTCGGACGAGTCGCGAACCGACGACGGCCGGGACGCGTGCGGTCCCGCCGCCGGCCGGCGCCAGAGCGCGACGCCGCCGTCTCGAGATGTCGCACGGCGTCCCGAACGCCGCCGCGCAGGCGGTGCTGGTGAAGTCCGAACCCATGCCCGCGGACGCGAGCGTCGTGCGAGGGTACGATTTCGAGGGCGCGCTCGATTACGACGCGCTGATGCGGTCGCTCTACACCACCGGGTACCAAGCGACGTCGCTGGGACAAGCGATCGGGGAGGTGAATCGAATGCTGCGGTGGCGGTTGAGCGACGAGGCGGTGACGGAGGAGACGGACGAGGACGAGCGAGGGGAGGCGCACAGGGCGAACGTGCGAACGAAGATATTTTTGGGATGGACGAGCAACCTGACGAGCAGCGGGACGCGAGAGACTATTAAATATCTGTGCAAAAATAAGATGATCGACGTGCTGTGCACGACGGCGGGTGGGGTTGAGGAAGATTTCATAAAATGCATGAAACCGACGTATTTGGGGGATTTCGCGCTTCGCGGGAAAGATTTGCGGGGGAAGGGATTGAACCGAATCGGAAATTTGATTCAGCCAAACGACAACTATTGCGATTTCGAGGATTGGATCATGCCGATATTGGACGCGATGCTCAGGGAACAAAACGAAGAGGGCGTGAAATGGACGTGCTCATCGGTGATCAAGCGGCTTGGTATGGAGATTAACCACGAGGATTCCATCTTTTATTGGGCTGCGAAGAACGATATTCCTTGCTATTGTCCGGCGCTGACGGATGGTTCCATCGGCGACATGTTGTACTTTCACTCGTATAAGAACCCAGGCTTGGTCATTGACGTCGTCGCGGACGTTCGAGCGATGAACGATGAGTCGATCAAGGTTAAACGGCCGAGGAAGACGGGCATCATTATTCTCGGCGGCGGCGTCGCCAAGCACCACATTTGCAACAGTAATTTGATGCGAAACGGCGCGGATTACGCCGTGTTCATCAACACCGCGCAAGAGTTCGATGGAAGCGACTCCGGTGCACGCCCGGACGAGGCAGTGTCTTGGGGAAAGATCACCATGGATGCCAAACCAGTCAAATGTTACGTCGACGCCACTATTGCTTTTCCCATCCTCGTCGCCGAAACTTTCAAGAAGAACTTCGAACCTCGCGCGTGAGGGCGAGCGAGCGACGCGACGCGACGCGACGCGACCGACCGGTCTTGTTACCATTAAAACCTTGTAATCACTAATTGAGTTGCTAGTTTCCTTTCCTCGGTGACGACTCCTCGGCGACGCCACTGTTTTACAAAAAATGCAGACGGTTAAAAGCATCACAGTCACGCGCGTCGCTTCTGGAGCCCCCGTCGCCCCCCCGTTCGGCGCGCATCACGATGCGCGCGAAGACATCCTGGTCGAAGTGTTCGACGAGCGGCTCGCTCGCACCCGAAGACGTCAGCGCGTTCGAAACGCATGGATACTTGGTGCTCACTGACTTCGCGAGCCCCACCGAAATCTCCGCCATGCGCGCGCGCGCGGCGGAAATAGTCGACAAATTCGACGCCAACGCAAACAGAGAGTCGATCTTCTCTACCGTGAATCAGTCCGGGCAGAAACGGGCGACGGACGAGTATTTTTTGGGGTCGGCCGACAAAGTCTGTTGCTTCTTTGAAGAGGGAGCGTTCGATGAACGGGGCGAACTGCGCGTGCCGAAACACCTCTCGATCAACAAAATCGGACACGCGCTGCACGATTTAGATCCAGTGTTTCGCGCGTGGAGTCGCTCGGAAAAGGTGAAGAATCTATTCAAAACGCTGGGCTCGCCGCGGAATCCGCAACCGGTGCAGTCCATGTACATATTCAAACAACCGTCCATCGGCGGTGAAGTGGTGCCGCATCAAGACTCAACCTTTTTGAACACCGACCCACCGACGTGCGTCGGAATTTGGCTCGCCCTCGAGGATTGCACGCTGGAAAACGGCTGCCTGCACGCGCTCTCCGGCACGCCCGATGTCGCGCGACGCATGGTCGTTGACCACGACGGCACTCGCGCGGTCGAATTCATCGGCGACGCCCCGACGCACGACCTCACCGTCGCCGAACCCTTGGACGTCCCCGCCGGAACCTTGGTCGTGCTTCACGGCCAAAACGTGCACTACAGTCGCCCGAATCTTTCGCCGGCGTCTCGCCACGCGTACTCGGTCCACTACGTCGACGCCACCGCGACTTGGCGCCCCACCAATTGGCTCCGCCGCTCCCCCGACTTTCCTTTCGTCCCGCTCTAGCGATGTAACGCCCGTCGTCCTCGCGCGCGTTCGCGCGCCGCGCCCAGTCTCAATCTCACACACGGATTTCACCCCGTCGTCCCCTCGTCCCCGCGTCGCGCGGCGCCGCAGATCGAGCCGACGTCGCGCGCGCTCGTCCCGCTCGCGCCGCCGAGCGCGCGCGCGCGCGCGCGACCGCATCGCTCGCGCGTCGACGCGCGTCCAATCAAACGACGGTTCGGTTTCCGCGCCGGCACCGGGCGCGCAGACTAAAAAACAAATTCAAAAAGCGATTCACCGCTCGAACGCGATTGACGACGCGGCATGGCGCGCGAAGAAGAGCTCACCGAGTACGAGCGCGAGCGACAAGCGAAAATCGAAAGAAATAAAGCGCTGATGGAACGCTTGGCGCTGGCGAAGCTGGCGAGCGAGGCGGGGATCGGTGGAGAGGGAGACGGGCCGGGCCGCGGACGAGGGCGAGGGCGCGGACGCGGCCGCGGAAGAGGACGAGGACCGAGAGTGAAGAGAGAACCGGCGAGACAGAGCTCGCGAGTGGAGAAATTACGGAAAGAGTCGAGGCTGACGTCGTGGCGCGGCACGCGGATCGAGCGACCGTTGAGGACGCATTGGGCGTTTGAGGTGGACGCGGACGTGGGGAGTCTCGGCACGGCGACGGAGGAGGATAGAGGTTTGAATGGAAGATTGGTGCCGAAGAATTACTTCGTCGAAGGGTACTGCGGTGATGAACCGTACGCGGCGTGGACGGATGACGTGGGTTGGCACCATTTGATATGGGGGAATGATCGTGTGAAGGAGAATAAACGACACGTGCGAACGGATGAGAAAGGAAGCGCGACGGCGAGCGGCGCGGCGGTGATCATTTTGCAAGAGTGCGCAAGACGTCGGCGGCGACTTTACGAAGACTTCATTGTTGAACGCGCGGAGAAGGCCTTAGATTTGTTGATGGGTAGTCCAACGCCGAGCTGGTACCGTCCGTACTACCCGACGTACATTGACGAGCGCGCGAGGGCGTTGTGGGCGCCGATTGTCAAGCACGCACCGATTCCCGTCGTGAAAGAAGATGAACTTGACGAAGAAGAAAAGACACGACGGGCGTTTCGCAAGCAGTTCAAAGAGAACAAGTTCCAGAATTGGGAAGTGGACAAGATCGACGTCTTAGACGGTGAAATCGCCTCCCACTGCGTACAATGCGGCATCAGCAAAGAAGAGACACCAAAGATGCGTCTCGGTCCAGATAAGCGACGCTCTTTGTGCACCGCGTGCGGATTGTTCTATGCTTGCATGGGTCACACGTATCGGCCGATGGGATTCGCGGATAACTTGAACTCTACTGTTGAATTCAAGGACCTTCAAATAAATGGGTATGTCGAGGTGAAAGAGGAGAAGAACGTCGAAGTCACGGACGATGCGGAGGCGCGATGCGAGCGCGTGGCGGTCACGTTATCCGTATCCGACGCTGGCGACCTAGTGTTGAACGTGGACGTCGTCGAGGATGACAGGATGGAAGTGGACGTCGCCGCCGATGACGGTTTGAGTCGCTACGAGCGAACCGAAAAGGATTGGGAGCGACACTCAGAACCCTTATCGACCCAGTATCCGGCTGTCAATCGCTTCTTACCAGGTGCACCGGTATCCACTTCCACGATGCTCATGAGGACGACTAGAGGCGTGGTCGAGGACTACCCCATTGACGCTGTCGATTGGTCGTCCTTGCCGCACTTCACTAAACTCGTCACTCTTGCGAGTACGGGGTTGATTACCAATAGACAGGTCATGGCGGACGAACTTCCGGAGGAGCGACTGTACCAGCGAGCGGTACCCTACGCCGCGCACTCTCACCTCAAGCGCATGGTTGAAACGGGGAGATACGAAAAGTATCAACTCAATCTCACCGAATCGGAGCGGTACAAACCCGTCGAGTACGAATGGAAGCCAGACCAAATAGATGGTGACACGCTATTCGGGTACTCGGAAGAGCAAGTGCAAGACTCCCTCGAAGCGCACATGGAGCGGAAAGTAGAAGCTGCGGCCATGGACGACGCCGACGAGACGAAACGAGAAATGCTCGCAAACATTGCTTTGGAGGATCTCGACGCAAAGCGAACGTTTGAATACCAGGTCCTGCGAAGCATCGAGTCTTTTGAAAAGGCTGCAGAGAAGTCAGAACGCGATGCTGAGCGCGAGCGTGAGCGCGAACGTCGACGTAGAGATGCTGAAGAGGAAGAGGTTCGCCGCGAGGCTGAGATGGAATTGCACGGAGGGAGGCGCGTGGTGTGCATGAAGGAATCCATCGGCTACAGCGCCGAAGATCTTGCGGCCTACGAAGGCGAGGAAGATATTCCGGATCCAATCGCCATTACCTGTGCCGGTCACGTAGGCATGTTACAAACAATGTGCAAATCGCGCGCTGAACGCATACACGATGTCGCTTCAGACAAAATAGTCGGTGGGGGCGAATTCGAACGCATGTCTGGCTGCGGCAGCTCAAAAAAATGGCGAAATTCGTGCCGCGTTCTCAATCCCGACGACACGCCTGGCATTACTATCGGCGCGCACTTGGTCGAACGCGGCGATGAAAAGGGCGATGATGTCATCGGACGGCGCATAGCGGTCTGGTGGGCGATAGAGCAGCTGTTCTACCTCGGGAATGTTGAAGCTTACAACGTCGCGAACGGCGATCATTCAATTAGGTACGACGATGGTCAACTGGAGGACGTCGCGCTCTGCATGCAACGCGTGAAGTGGCTCGATTCGGACGTGCTTGTTCCGAACGACGAAGAGGAAGCCGAGGACGAAAAAGCGCCCTCTCGTCTCCACGTGCGTCCGCCAGGCGTTGCAGGCTCTGAAGAAGCCACCGTTCGAGTTCCACTAGGAGGATTTAGCGTTTACACGCGTTTGAAACCATCGACGACGACGATGAAGCATAGCGAGCGTCGTAAGTGCTTCGAAATTCTACAAGCTGTTCGCAAAGTCGAAGCCGATGGTAGAAGCTTATCTGAACCGTTCGAAAGGCTCCCTTCGCGCTTCACCCTACCTGATTACTACGAAATCATCAAGTGTCCGGTCGACTGTGCGGCGATCGAGCGAATGCTTCGGAAATCCATGGCTGGTTACCCGAATGTCTGGTTCTTCCTCGTCGCGATGGAGCTCATGTTTACCAATTGTCAGCGCTTTAACGATCCCGCTTCGATGCTCTACAGAGACGCCGAAGTCCTGAGAGGCGTCTATCTCAAGGCGGTTCAGGAACGGTTTCCAGGCCACCCGGTGCCATCAAAGAACATTTACGACAACGTAGATGAGCCAGCGTGGGATAAACCAGTCGATGATGGCGTGATTGAAGACGAAGACGATCCATTTCCGCAGAAGTACGTTCAACCAGAGCTCAGACAATCAAACACACAAGCCGCCCCGCAAAGGAAGCGTCGTGCGCGGTATGATTCGGATTCTGAGGAATATGTACCAAAGCGAAAGTCTCAACGCAGCGCGCCGAGAGATCGTCGCGTGCCGAAGAACCCGCTCGACTGCGCGATTTACGTCCTCTCTCGTGTTCACGGAAACGCAATGCCATTAAATTCGCTTTATGAAATCATGGTCGAGAAAGGTGTGGATTGTGGTCTTTGGGGACGAAGACCACTCGCGGCGCTTGGCGCGCTATTGCGACAAAACCCGCTCGTCTTTCGTGACGCTCGAGGTGGGGAAGTCTGGGAACTGGTGAACAAAGTGGATGTCGATACCGATGAAGAAATCGATTACCTCGCGGATGACGGTCGAGAAGAGATGAGCGAAGACACCGCGGAGGCGTCTCCGCCGCCGGAAAAGATAGAGATGACAAAGCAAGAAACGAGCGCGTGTCGGAGCGTTCTGGCCGCTATTCGCGCGAGCAAGGACAAAAAAGGACGCAAACGCGCGGATCCTTTCGAGTTACTTCCTACGCGTAAGGCTTTACCCGAATACTATCGCGCCATCTCTGCGCCCATCGATCTCGGCAGCATTCAAAAATGCTTGAACGCGGGCGGTTACCCCTCGACGTGGATGTTTTGCGTCGCCCTCGAGCTCATGCTTTCCAACTGCCAAAACTTCAACGAATCGAGCAGCACGCTGTACAAAGATGCCGAAGTCTTACGCGGCGTCATCGCGAAGACGATCCAATCTTTGTACCCTGGTCATCCCGTTCCCGAGCGCGACTCTCCGTACGACGCCGCCAAGTGCGTCGAGCCGCGCTGGCGCCCGCCCGCCGACAAAGGCGCTCCCAAGCCAAAACTTCGTTTCACCATGAAAACCGTCTCCAAGTAGCCTCAGCGCTTAGCGCGTCGTTCTTTCTCTGTCACATCACTCACCGACGAAAGAATCAAACCTTCCTCCCGCGCCCTCGATTTCAAACGTCACTCACTCGACCGCGGCGCGTAAAAAAGCCGCGGCCGTCGCGCGTCACCGTCGCGCGCGCGCGATGTACGCCCAGCCCGACGCCGGCGGCCTGTCGAAAGACGACATCCGCCAAGCGTTCCGCGAGTTCGATCTCGACCGCAACGGCTACGTCGGCGCCGCGGAGATCGCGCACGTCCTCGCATCCATGGGCGAGAAGGTGACGGATGACGAGATAGATGAGATGATTTTAATGGCTGACACCGACGGCGATGGGCAGATATCGTTCGAGGAATTTCACCGGTTGATGGCGCAGCTGAGCGGCGCGCCCGTGGCGCCGCGCGCGGGGGGCTACGGCGCGAACGTGGGGCGACAAGGAGGACAGTACGGGCAACCGCCGAATATGGCGTTGAATCGCGGCGGCGCGCCGGGACCGGGAGGAGGGTATGGGTACGGGAACGCGCCGGGAGTGCAGTATGGGAACGCGTACGGTGGAGCGCCGCATCAGATGGGCGGAGCGTACGGCGTGGGAATGGGCGCGGGCGGTGCGGGCATGATGGGCGTCGGCGGCGGCGGAGCGCCGATGGGCGGGATGGACGACGTCGGCGTCGGCGGATCGGGCGGGATTCATGATTTAGAGTCGTTCCGAAGGTCCCAAGGGCTCGGTACGGACGCGTTAAAAGCAATATACAAGGCGTTCTTGGAGAGCGATAAGGATGGGAGCGGGCGCGTGGACGTGAATGAATTCGTGCGCATGTTGCGCGTCGATCGCACGCCGTTTGTCGAGCGTCTGTTTTCCATGTTTGACACCGATCGCACCGGTCTCATCGACGTTAAGGAATTCATCGTCGGTATGGCCAACGTCGGTGGCGAGGCACGCGATAATAAGATTCAGTTCGCGTTCAGCGTGTACGATCTCGACGGTTCGGGGTACATCGACTCGAGCGAACTGCGCAAAATCATTTGCGCGACGAATATGAGCACCGACAAGCAAATCGAACGCAAGGTAGAATGGCTCATGCGTCAGTGCGATACCGACGGCGATGGGAACATATCGTTCGAAGAGTTCACGACGCTGTCCAAAAAGTTCCCCAACATCGTGTTTCCCGCGTTCAATCTCGCGGGGAGCATGGCTGGAATGACGTAAGGTCACGCCGACGCGCGCCGAGACACTGTAACAATCAACCCAAATCACCACTCCGCGACGCGCGACTCGCGCGCGATGCCGGGTTTCCAGAGCCCGTTCAAACGAACCGATACCGACACATCGGATCCACCTCGCGCTGACGACGCACCCGCGTCGACCGCGTCGCCCGCGGCGTCGAAAAGCGAAACCACGCACTCTGGGAGCGATTCCGGACCGAAACGCAAACGCGACGAAACGAGGACGGCACCGCGCGATGCGACGCCGACGGGCGCTCGAAAAGGCGCGGAAGCGCTGATGGATATTTCTTTGAGCGAAGTTTCTATAGGCGCGGGGCTGGAGCGGCGCGAGAGCGACGGAGCGGGTGCGGAGGATGGTGGCGTCTCGGAGACGACGAAGACGCGCGGCGCGGCGAGATCGGAGACGCCGGAGCGCGACGCGATGGATGATGTCTGGACGACGTTTCATGATTCTTTGAAGCGCGCGGAATTGGCGAAGAGAATATCGAGCGAGGATGAGGTGACGAATACGGTGAGTGAGGTGCGGCGGGTGAGTGAGCGATTGCGAGATTTGTGGTCGACGAATGCGACGAAGGCGAGCGATTTAGCGAGGCACATGTCGCAACGATGCTGGAATTTCGCAATCGAGAAAACGGCGTTGGAGACGACGGCGGAAAGCGGGATTGTGAAGAAGGAAATGATTGGTCCGTTGCTTGATTTGAGGTACTTCGCGTGTGAGTTGCTGGACGCCGCGTTGGGATTTGCGGATGGCTTCGCTGTGAGCGCTGGGGCGCCTGAAATTTCGAGTCTCGCTGTCGGCATTTCAAATCACTTGACGCTCGCAAAGTTGCTGCACGATGCGGGTGAGTTCAAGGCGGCGGAAGAGCAGTTCGTGATCGGTGAATCATACGGTAATTCGTTCTTGAACCGAAATGGCGAATTCGACGCCGAGACAATGTTACAGACGATTGAAGCCGCCACGTCACGCGCAAAGAACTGTTTTTATCTCGGCAACGTCGCCGGTGCTCGGGACTTTTTTCAAGACGCCAAATCGCTTTCTGAAAGCGAAAAGAATAAAGGAAATGAGACTATGTGCGTAACGACATTGATCAGCGCGAAGATAAACTTGGCTGAGAATTTCGTGGTTTCAGAAAAGCTTCAATCAGCAGATGACGAAGCCGTGTTCGACAGAAAAGTTGGTTTCCTCGTCAAAGAGCTAATCGCAGCATACTACGACTTGTTCACGATCACTCCGAATTCTTGGTCGACGTCTTCCCATCAAGATAACGCGGCGCACTTTGATTTAGATGAGAAACTCGTGTGCGAGGACCACCGCCTGGTTCGCGCCGATGGTTTGTACATTCGCATCTTGCATAACCTTGCCAGACTATTCATTCACGGAAGAAGGTACAACGAGGCTCTTAAAGTGTTGGATAAAATGAAAATAATCAAGTCTTACGCGAAAAAGTGTGAAAATAGTGATAACGTCTTGGCTCGCGATTTGCAGGCGTTAACCGAATCGTTTCTCATGGACAACATGCTGATTGAAGCGTTCTCAGGGAGTGGTGAGATTTCGAAAGCGTGCAGCATACTCGAAAATGTACTCAACGATGAAAACTCTGTTGTGAATGTCCTCCATACGTGCTGTGTCAATCTGGCGAAGAGCGAATGCGGCGCTGGCGCCGTTGCGTCGTGCATCGCTCCGCTCGCCAAACGACTGAGCGGCTGTCCAAAGGCGAGACGACAAGAAATGATTACTGATATCTTTGAAGCTCTACTGGATACGACGCTCACTGTAGATGAACAAGTAGCAAACGATGTTCTGTCTTATATGGATCGACTTCTTACAGATACCGATAGTTTCAAGGAAATCGGTTTTTCTCGCGACGGGCAATCTCGTGCATACGCCATCATCTGGAACGCTGCATCTGACATGTACATGCAAAATAAGTACTCACTGGCACGAAAACTGTTTGGTATGACGCTCCCATTATCGTCACAAAGAAAGTCGAAGACCGTGAGCAACGCAGCGGTACCGGTTATCCGGCTGCAAGTGATGTGCGATCTCGAGAATGGCGATATCGAACAAGCAAAGGAGTCGCTGCGAAGTTTGCTGGCGGACAAGACCGCGACGGATGTGTCCACAACATTGTTGAACGTAAAGTTTCAGCTCATTTCTGACGACGTCTCGGGCCTGGGAGAATCGATTCGAACGTTTGCAAAGGCAGGTGAATCTGATGCGTTGTTATACGTTGCGGGAGAACTCGATGGCTCAAAGCACCACGCCACGGCCGCAGACGCTTTTCGTAGCCTTTACGATATGATTTTGAACAATATGGGTACCGATAATATGATGAAGCAAGAGACTTTTATATTTTGCAGTTATCTGCGACACGTAAAAATGGCCAAGATGGGTGACTTTGACTCGAAGACGTTTTCTGAATCAGCCGAGTTGTTCAGCGAGTTCATGAAGCGAGCGTCGAATTTGAATCTTCTCACAGATGTTCGACAGGCACGGTATCTCGCCGACTTTTCGTGGAATACTGGCCTCGACGCGTACGAAAAGTCGTCAGAAACAGAAGCGGCCTATCAGTTTATGTTTTTATGTGCGCTTGTGATTTCCAAATTAAACAAGATTCCAGAAGGTTTGGATGCAGACGATCGTGCAGAGTATGGCTATCGACAAGCAGTCGCGCTTCTGTTGTCCATCGCATCGCTCACCAGCTATAACCCAGCTACTGATGTAGGAGACGAACAATCTCGGAAAGAACGCGAAGCGAAGAATATCGCCCGCTCAAAGGGTGCGATGGCCAATCTCCACAGCTTGTTGAAAAACGCTGAAGAGGAAAGGTACGAAGAGTTGCGAAAGGTTGCGAGTGTCCTTGAATATGAAATCGCTTGCGCCCAGCGTGACGTCGCGTTGCAAGGCAAAATAATCGAAATATTATCGACAAAGACGTTGGATGACGAAGCTTCAATAAACACGCTCTTGATGATTGCCGACCGCGGCGCGGCGATGAGAACGTCTGATTTGGTCACCGTTTCGAGAGCATATGAAGCGGTTGGGAAAGCTATGAAGAAGTATTTGATTCAAGACGTTGCTCTCATCGCGCGATTAATGCGTAAACGAATTCAACTCGCTTCGCGAGTGTACAAAAGCAAAGACGACGTGATTCACTCGCTTTACGACTCGGCCGAAGAGTTCCTCGCACTGCATCCTTCATATCCCCCAGTGGAAGCGCAGTGGTTGCTCTCAACTTGTTTCAACCGTGCCGTTCGACATGAGAGATCGATGCGAACGAAGGAAGCAATCGACTGGCTCAAACAAACGCAAAAGCTCATTTCAGCGCTCGAAGAGATTTTGCCAGATGCCGTCGAAACGTACTCATCAATCATAAACGACAACCTCGCCGTGTTGACTGTTGAATTGGACGCAGCGTAGATATGAAACACGATTTGCTACGACTACATAATGATATATCACACCGCTACTCTGCTGTTCTTTCGCGTTTTTGACGTCTAACTTTTGCAAGCGGTAATGGCGCTCGACAGTGCGTCGAAAACCGACTGGGCTTCAACGAGCGTCATCCCCGTCAAGCGCAACACGGGTTCTTCGTAATGTCGTATCGGGATGATGATATCAGCATTCTTCCAACCGAATGGCCGCAACTGTGGCATCCTCTTCGTTGACGTCATAGTCTTATACAACACTCCACGACCTGACCCGTTGACTGGTAAAAACACGCACGATTGGCTCGCCACCGTAAACTTCCCCAAGTCGCGTGCTAAGCCGTTCGCACGCGCGCAGACGCACGTGGCGATCACTTCCTCATCCGCCGGCAGAGTGGGTGGCTCCATTCGCTGCGCCGTTTCTACGCTGACAACCTCATCTAAAGTCTCGCACGCATGATCTGAAATTTGTGCGACTTGAATATCGTGCATGAATACCGGACGCTGCAAGAAGCAAGGATTCGTGCGAATCACCGCGACGCACGAATCCCTCTCTCGAGCTTGAATGTTTAACTCGGTGTGCATTCCACCGAATTCACTGAAAGTGAATGATCGACGATCGTCGAATGTGATGCGAAGCCCAGGCGTACCATCAGCAGCATCGATACGCGAGATGTTCGCGATTCTGCGAATCTCTCGGACGACCGCTGTCTGGCTGTCGTGCGGGTGATCGATGCTCATTCCAGATGTCGAAAACGCCAATTGCGTAGCCGTGATGTAGAATCGTCCTATTAAGCCAGAACCATCGCGGCAAACCCAGGCACCGAGTAAAGAGTCGATACTCATTAACTGTGAGCCAAAGAGTGCTTTTAGACTCATTTTCGTAATCAGCATGCTCTGTTCGTTGTAAAGATCCATTGCTGTTGCGTCGTTTGAACGCTGACGCAAAAAGCGCAAGATGTCTTGAACGGCCACTCCACCGATCGACCGCAGTCGGATTTGTTTGCCATGCGCCGAAACGATCGATCGGGACAATACTTCTTTCAACTGCCAGAATTCTCGCATAATCTCGATCGTGGGCGTAAACCATAAATTCAACAAACGGCGCAGTCTGCCTTCGCCATCCTTGAGAATTGACTCAGGCTCGCCGGCACCGTCGCAGTGGAAGAATTCTCTGACATCTGCCATGAGCTCGACGACTAAGGAATGTTGCATTTCTGTGAGCGTTGGTAATCCTCTCCAACGCTCACTGGCTTCTAGCGCTCCCTCCTCTATCGGTCTGTGTAGGATGAGTTGTTCGATCGCATCACACACCCCTTTGTGCATCGAAGACAACGCCAGTCGAAACGCCCCTGGCGCAAGCCTCTCGTTCATAAGCTTGAGCTCCGAGTCAATCATCATGAAGACTATGCGTACCGCCGCAGAACGTGTCTTTTCTTCCTTGTCAAGAATAGCGACACGAATAAACGGTGCAATCCGTTCTTCGATCAACTCCGTTAATGACGCAATGACGTTTGCGCGAACGGTGCGAAGTTTCTGTACAATTCTGTTCGCGAAGAAATCAGTATCCAGCATTCTTTTCTCGTCGAAGACATGGACTTCATCGTCCTCAAACAATATCACTTGATCGTCATCGATACCATACTCCGAGCTCGCTTGACGCTTGAGTGTCTCGTCGAACTCCGACTTTGACGAACACCACAGTAACGGCATCTCTTCCATGAACGGTTCGATCGCGAGGATGCACTGATGAATATTACTTAGACGCGTGTAAAAGTTACCAACCATCAGAGACTTTACGTCCGAAACATTCGCCGTCTTCGTATTCTGCCCCTTTGAGTCTTGCATCAAATGCAAGCGCGCGTTCTGGATCGCCTCCAAGCACGCTCTTTCATAAATATTGACGTACGTCTTCAACACTTCATAGCACATTTGACTCAACGATGTAGCGTTGAACGCCGCTCTTTCGCCGTGAAGAATGTGATCTTGCGCTGCTCTATCGATGTTGTAGAGTACACAAAAAAGATTGACGCACGACATACTGTGCATCGCTCCTCTTTCGACGTCCACGGGCTCTAAATTTGTTCTTTCGCCATCAATTTCTTGCTTGACCCACGCAACCAGCGCATGGTGTACTGTGCCTAGCGTTTCATCCAAAGCCGGCTGAAGGAGCCGATCGATGAACCGGGACGAAATCGGCTGCATAGCAAGCACCAAATCATATCGCTTTAATGCCCTCCTGTGCGCGCACAGCGCATCGTCGAGCGCCATCATCCCGGAGTCGTAATCAGGCGGGCTACGCATGCTCGCGATCGCCTGAAATACTTCAGTAATAATGTTTGCGATGAAAGCACTCGACGCCGACGCAGCCTCCGAAAGAGCTTCTACTTCGGACGGAAACTGCGATAAAATCGCAGCGTCGAGCGGCAAACGTTTGGTGAGTTTGCATATCATAGACGTCACGCACGCAACCGTGGGAGGGCCCTTTGTCGGATTTTCCCTCACCATGTGCTCGACACAACGTTTACGCATGGCCTCGCGAACGACCTTTTTCAACCGCAACACGAGCCGAGTGGCTGAAATGCTCCCAAGGGTCAAAGCAAATAATGGAATGATCGCGCGGGCGATACTGGCAGAATACTCCATGTCAAGCACATCGACGAGTTCTTGCTCGGCGACTTTTGCCGTCGGCAAAATATTGCACAGCTCTGTTTCTAGTTGTTTCGACATGAGCGCGGAAAGTTCGTCAAACCGCTGCTTCTCACTCGCCGTAATTCGATTCACCGCAATTGCCGCGAACACTTCCATTGTGCAGTGGCGTAATCTATCAAGTTGCGGGCGTTCGAGTCGCCAATCAATGCAAAGCGTAATCATTTCGGCCAGTGCAGCAATGGACGGGCATGCGCCGCGCTGATCCACGAAGCTGCGCACAAGCTGTTTTACATTTGGCACACTCGACTTGTCGAGCGCCGCGAAAAGCACGGCGGCATCTTTCAGAACGTCGCCCTTCGCCGTCGCGATCTGCGTCGTTCCGTCGTCAAACGATTCGACGAACTTGTCAATGCGTACGATTGCTTTACCGTAGACCTGACTCGGTGACCCTCCACTCTTCGGCCGCTCGATGAAAATCGTGAGCACGTGCGGTTCGTCTTTTCTCGTCGTCTCTGCTAAATCTGCGACACAAATGGTGGCGCTTCCTCTAATCTTGCCACTTGTTTCCCCGACGTGCGGCGACATGACGGCGTTGGCGCGCATCCTATCATTCGCATCGACTGCACTCTCGTCGACGGATTCGTGCGCGTCGCTCGCGTAAAAGTTGAACTCAATCGTGTCATCTTCGGAAACGGTCAATAACGGAGTCGTGGCGTTGAACAAAACGCCTCCTTCTCGCGAAGATGCGCGAGATGTCGACGAGTATGCGCTCGCCGTTTCTTCCCCAACGCGTGAAAGACGTACGACGCAAGTAAGCGGTTCGCATTCAACGGCTGCACTTTCCGAAGGCGCGTACGCGAGCTCTTGAGCGTCGTCATCGATCGCCGTCGAATCTGCGCCGCAGCAAGAGAACATTCCACCGCGGCCTTTCTTCGCGATGGGCGTAGACTTTGCCGCGACGGCCGCGGTGGTGGACGCCGCGGCGACGGACGCCGTCGCGCTCGCCACACACGCCCGCAAGCCGACCCTCGAACGAGCTCCACTCGTCTTCAAAACCCTCAACCGCGCCACCGCACGACGCAAGATGTAATTCAACGCCTCCTCGTCCTCGTCTCCCTCGAGCAAGCGCGTCTCCAGCGCGTCGACGATTCGTTCGCGTTCTCGAATCTCCCCTCCCCACGCGTCCATCGCCCGCGCCATCACCGCTTTCGTTTTCGCTTCATCGACGCCCAATCCCCTCAACATCGCGCGCGTCGACGCCAACCGCGTCTCGATGTTCGAAATCGTCGCCGCGTCGTCGCTCGCCGCGCTCGGCGTCGTCGTCGCGCGCGCCGTCTCCTCCAACATCTCATTCGTCAACCCGCCCTCTCCGAGCGTTTCTCTCGCGCACGCCTCCAACGCTCGCGCGCGCGTCGTCGTCTCCTCCTCCGCATCGCTCGCGAAGCGCAAACCGAACCCCTCCAGCGGCGCGTTTTCCCATCGCGTCGCCGCGCGCGCCGTCGTCGTCCCGCTCGTCCCCCAAATCCCTCCCTCGGACGCGTGAAACGTCCCGCATCGCCGCCATCGCCACGGTCGCGCGTCCGCGGCGTCATCCGCGTCGTGCGCGCGCGACATTCGCGACGCATCGCGCTCCCGTCGCGTTCCCACCGCCATCTTTCCGCGTCTTTTGCGCGAATTCCAAATGCGTCAATGAATCACCGCTTTTCGCGCGCGTCTCGCGTCGCGGCGACGCGCGACGCGCGTCGTTCGCCGCGTCTGCGGCGCATCCACCGACGCGTCGCGTCGCCGCGCGCGCGTCGTCGCGCAGCGTCGCGCACTGTCGTCATTCGTCGACGCGAATCGATTCTTACATTAAATGTCCGACGACGACGACGACGACGGCGCGCCGCTGTGCTGCGGCGAGATCCTCGCCCGCGTCGCGATCGACGGCCACGACGCCCTCCGACTGCTGACGATCGACTGCGGCGGCGACGCGCCGCTGAAGATCGCGACGAACGCGCCGAACGTCGACGTCGGAAAGAAAATCGTCGTCGCGCGCGCGGGCGCGACGCTGCGCGACGGCACGCGCGTGACGGCGCGACGCGTCGGCGGCGTCGTGAGCGAGGGCGTCGTGTGCGACTCGACGATGGTCGGGTGGTCGGGCGGCGGCGCGGGGACGGCGGCGCTGCTGCCGAGGGATCACGCGGTGGGCGCGCGAGCGCCGAAGACGCGGCCGCGACTGGACGGGAAGACGACGGACGAGGGGGCGCGAGACGCGGCGGCGAGGGAAACGCAAAAGGCGAGGGAGAGGGAGGAGAAGAAGGCGGCGCTGGCGGCGAAGCGCGCGGCGAGGGACGCGAAGAAAGCGGCGAAGAAGGATGGGGAATCGTAAACGCGCGGCGAGCGAACGTCGAAGTCGCCGCGACGACGCGTCGACGCGTTGTGATGATTAAAATGAGTGATGCGCGCGAGCGCGAACGCGCGCGCGACGCGAGCGATGCGCGATGAATCGCGCGGTGGCGTTCGGTGGAGCGCGTCTCGATCGGCGCGCGGCGCGCGCGTTCGACGCGAGTCGCGTCGTTTCGTCGGAGTTTGAGACGACGAGAAACGCTTACGTGGAAGATTTCTCACACTCGCGCGCGTCGACGCTCGAGGTGAGCGCGAGCATGGCGTACAAAATGGTCGGCCGATCTCGCGCGGGTCTCGCGCTCGCGCTCGCGCTCGCGCTCGCCGCGCTCGCGGCGTCTCAAGATACCGATGGAACCAACTTTGTCGGTTCAAGTTCCGTTGTACCCGACGATTCAGCGACGACACCCGACGACACCATCGATCCATTAAACGCCGAGGCGATCGTGACCTTGACGATGATCGAAGACCCTTTTCGTTTGGACGGCGCGGATTGGTCCGAGTCGTCGATGGACGACGCGTCGCGGGACGTCACCGTCGACGACGCGACAGTTCTCGAAGTTCTCGATTTGGCGTTTCACGGGGGATCGACAATCACTTCCCACGAGCACTTTCCACGTCGATTCGGGCCGCGTGATATTGATTTCGTGACTTCGTTTGACGTTGAGCCTTTCGGTATCGTCGATCGGCGATGGTGGGACGGGGACGTCATCGAATTCTCTTACGAAATATGCGACGGTGCGCTCGGGCAATTGGCGCTGGCTTTTACGATTTCATTTCTCGTTTTACTCGGTCTTTACTTGCTCACAGCGAATGACGACGACGAAGAGTGCGAGTGCTGTCGGCGTGGACGCCGATGTGGAACCCTCGTCGTCGATTCGCGCGCGCTTGAACAAGAGCTCAAATTGAATGGGAGCGCTTTCTTCCCGCACACGCACGCCTTGGACGACTCCAACGTCACGAAGCAATGCTCGGGCGGCGTCGAGTACGAGTGCGCGAAAAAGTGAATTCAGCGAGCGCGGTCGCGAGATCGACAAGTTTTACTGTCTCGTTTAGAGAGTGCAACTTTACCGGTACTGTTTATTATCTCGCGCGAATTAGAATTATTTATGCGACGGCGTCGCCCTGCTCCGTCATCAGCCGTTCCGCGATGAACATGTCCTCCGGCGTCGTGACCTTCAAGTTGAAATAACTCCCCGGCGTCACTTGCACGCGCTCACCTAAGGCTTCGACGATGGATACATCGTCCGTCACCTCAAGTCCCTTACTATTCACGAGATCGTATCCCGCTCGCAACAACTCGGGTCGCATCACTTGCGGCGTTTGCATCTCCCAAAGCCGACTGCGATCGAGCCCCTTATCGATGCTCAAATCCTTATTCACTTCCTTAATCGTCGCCTTACTCTGCACCGCCAAAACCGCCGCGCCGTACTTTTTCGCGTCGTTGAAGCACCGCCTCGCATCCGTCGCCGCGCACAGCGGTCGCGCGCTATCGTGAATCGCCAACAACTCCGCCCCCGCCCGCGCCGCTTGCATGCCATTATACACACTATCTTGTCGCTCTTTCCCCGGTCTCGCGAACACCAGCGGCTTATCGATCGCTTCGCTCTGAAACACGTCGTCGTAGCTCGGGTCGCACACGACGACGATCTCCCCGACCTCAGCCATCTTCGCAAACTTCCGAAGCGACCACAGCGCGATCGGCGTGCCCATGAGCGGCAGGTACTGCTTCGGCATGTCCGCTCCCATGCGCTTGCCCACGCCGCCCGCGAGCAGGACGAAGGACACGGCGCCGTCGGCGACGTCCTGCGTGACCTCGCTCGCCGCGCGCGTTCGGACGTTCGCGCCGCGCCGCGCGCGCGTCCGCGCGACGCGTCGCGCGCTCTCGGGCGCCGCGCGCGCGGGCGCGATCACGGTCGCTCTTCGCGAGAGCATGGTCGCGAGGCGTGCGCGCGCGCGCTCGGCGAGGCGACGAGTGCGGCGAAAAGTGCGAGTGCGAAAAGTGCTTTATCCATTATCCAACGGGACATCGGCGCACTGTGCGACGCGCGCGCGCGTCTCGCGCCGCGAACGACGCTCTTTCGCCGCGAACGAAACGCATGTCGCTCGCGATGTCGCTCGAAGCGCGCGCGACGCGCGCGCTGACGGTGCGCGCGCGCCGAAGCGCGAACGGGAGTGGGACGGTGGGCGCGGTGGGACCTCTCGCGCGACGCGCGACGCGCGCGCGCGCGAGCGCGGGGGAGGGAAGCGAGGACGCGCCGCCGCGCGCGCAGCCGAATCCGAATCAGATGCTCGTGCTCGTGCCGCCGCATCCGCTGTTGAAGCACTGGTTGGGGGTGGCGAGAAACGTGCAGACGCCGACGCCGATTTTCCGAGCCGCCATGGCGGAGATTGGACGGATTCTGATTTACGAGTGCGGCAGAGATTGGTTGCAAACGTTCGAGGCGCAAGTGCAGGGACCGCTGGCGATCGCGGACGTTGAATTCGTGAACCCCGAGAAACCGGTGGCGGTGGTGCCGATTTTACGCGCCGGGTTGACGCTCTTGGAGGAATCGGCGAGCGTGCTTCCGTCGAGCGTGACGCATCATCTCGGGTACGTGCGCGACGAAAAGACGCTCGAACCGAAGATGTACCTCAACAAGCTCCCCGCGTCGTTCGCGGAAGACGCGCAAGTGTTGATTAGCGACCCGATGTTGGCCACGGGCGGCACCATCGTCGCCGCCGTCGAAGAAATCGTCTCCCGAGGCGCATCTCCGTCCAACATTCGAATCATCTGCGTCATCGCCTCTCCACCGGCGTTGACTCAACTTAGCGAGCGATATCCGGGCCTCCGCGTGTACGCGGCGATGATCGACGAGGTCTTGAACGACGACGGCTACGTCGTCCCCGGACTCGGCGACGCCGGCGACCGCGCCTTCGGCACGTAACCTCTCCGCGTTTTCCCATCATCGCTCGGTCGCGTCGTGGATTTTAATCACCATCTCTCACTCTTTTCTCGCTTTTCGCGTCCGAGCGCGCGTCGACGGCGATTCCTCGCGTTTCATTCGCTCGCGTTCGCCGCGTCGCCGCTCGGCGCTCAGCGCGGGCTCGGGGCGAGCAGCCGCCACTTCGCGCCCGCGCCCGCGCGCGCGATGCCGCCCTCCCGCGCGCCCGCGCGCTTCACCGGCGCCAAGGACTTCCGCACGCGCATCCTGATCAGCGTCCTGAGCGGTAAGCCGTGCGTGATTCGCGACATTCGCGTCAAAACCGCCGCGCGAGGCGGCGGCGACGACGCCGTCGGGCTGCGCGATTACGAAGTCTCGCTCCTGCGCCTGATCGATAAGCTCACGAACGGCACGCGCGTGGACATCAGCGAAGACGGCACCGCGGTGCGGTTCGACCCGGGCGTGGTGAAGGGAGGACGCGCGCTGACGCACGAGTGCGCGACGAGCCGGGGCGTCGGGTATTACGTCGAGCCGACGCTGGCGTTGGGATTGTTCGCGAAGAAACCGATCGAATTGACGCTCATGGGGGTGACGAACGACGACGCGGACGTGAGCGTGGACGTGTTTAGGACGGTGACGCTGCCGATGCTGAAGAAACACTTCGGCGTGGACGATGGATTGGCGCTGGAGGTGGAACGGCGAGGGTGTCCGCCGAACGGCGGCGGTCGCGTGCGGTTGACGTTGCCGATTGTGAAAACGCTGCCGACGCTGGATTGGTGCGACGAGGGCTTGGTGAAACGGGTGCGAGGGGTGACGTTTACGTGCAAGGTGTCGCCGCAGAATGGAAACCGCATGGTGGACGCTGCGAGAGGGGTGTTGAACGCGTTCATTCCAGACGTGTACATTTTCACCGACCATCACGTCGGTCCGGAGGCGGGGAAGAGCCCAGGGTACGGATTATCCCTCGTCGCCGAAACCACCACGGGTTGCGTGCTCGGCGCCGACGCCGCGTCCACGGCGTGCGCGTCCGCGATGAGCGAGGCGGCGGATTTAGAATGGGCCGACGACGCCGAGGCGCGCGTGCCCGAAGACGTCGGCCGCCGCGTCGCCGAGGCGCTCGTCGCCGAGATCCAACGCGGCGGCGTCGTCGACAGCACCCATCAATCCCTCGCCCTCATCCTCCTCGCCATCGGTCCCGAGCAAGTGTCCAGAATCCGTCTCGGTCAGCTCACCCCTCGAGCGATCGAAACCTTGCGCGCGCTCAAAGCCTTCTTCGGCGTCACCTTTCACGTGCAGCCCGAGCCCGAGAGCGGCACCGTGTTCTGCTCCGTCGTCGGCGTCGGTCTGAAGAACGTCGCCAGGCGCAGCACGTGATCGCACTCATCTCTCTTCGTCATCGTAGCCATCAGACGTTGTGATTAGCCGTAGCCTCGCGCGTCCGCAGCGCTCCGCGCGCAACCGCCAACCGCCGCGCGCGTCGCCGAGACGCGCGATCGCCCAATCCTCGACGACTCTGCGCCGCACTCCCGCGCGCGCGTCGCACGCGCCCGCCCGCACGCGCGTAAACGCGCCCGCACGCGCGCACGCGGCGCGCACGCGCGCGTGAACGCGCGCGCACGCGCGACGCGCGCGACCGAAGCCTCGACGATTGACGCCGCGATGGGTTCGAGCGACGACGCAAAGTCGCGCGATGCGCGCGAACGCACGAACAACTTCATCCGAATCCAACACTCGGCGCACATCCCGGTCGGCATGAACTTTTTGCGCGACGCCGCGCTGGAGATGATTCCCGAGGGCGATCGAGGCGCGGTCGGGGACGTGATTCGCATGGTTCGGAGCTTGTTTCACTACGGCGCCATGGAAAAACGGGATCGAGTGAAGAAGGATTTCGCGCTGGCGAACGTCAAGGTGGGCGAAGAAAAAAGCGTGGGATACGATGGCGCGCGATTGAACCCCACGGCGTTCGAGGCGGCGAGCGTGGATTTTGTGGGGCAGTTTTGTACGATGATGGCGGACGCCGAGTACACGTTGTTGACGCAAAAGGAATGGGAGTTGGCGAGCGCGGAGGACTTTTTGTTCACGCTACCCGTGCACGTAGATTGGTCCTGTCACGATAAAGCGTTGCTGAAGACGTTTTTGAGCAAGAATCCGGCGCTCGCCGCTGGGTTGTCGCAGTTTAGCGAAAGAGCGTTGGTGTTCAAGCGAGGCACGGGCCTCGCCAAGGCGAAGGGGTTGTTCATCATGCAAAAGATTGAGATGCTTCTCAGCATGCTCATCAAAGAACCACTGTTGGCAATTCTCGGGCAGAAGCAACCGGTTTTCGTGAACGCGAATTCGAGCGATTCGAAGAAGACGTTTGGAGACGGGAAGACGGTGGAGGACAGAAACGCATCTGTGATAGAACGTCTGACGCTGCGAAGGTTGATGCCGAACATCTTCGTCCTCTTTCGCAAATTATTCTCGACGTTAGAAATTCAAGAGCCAACTTTCAAAGAAGTCGTGCTGCTCTATCGCATGGCGAGACCGCTCGACGACGATGCAGCGGGACCTTCTGGATGCGGCCCGCTCATCATCAAGTCGTACGTCGACATTCCTATGGCTGACCTCGAGATGATTTTCCCGGAGAAGACGGTCTCGGTCAAGCTCCAAGAAATGATCCAGAACGGAATTGCCATCGTTGTCGCCATCGGCACTTTGCTGTGGGCGTTTGTTACCGGTGAGATTTGGACGAAGAAGATGCAAACGCTCCTCATCGCGTGCGCCGGTAAGCTCGGGCAGTCGTACACCGCCATCAACGTCGCCAGGACGCGATACTCCGGCATGATGGCAAAGGATCTTATTCAAAAGAGCAGGAACGCACAAGAAGGGATGTTGATGCACCTTTTGGAATCTATGGAGGATCAAGAGATCAAGGAAATGATGCTCGCCTTTGTGATTCTCACCGTCAGAGGTAAGAGCATGACATTGAAGGAAATCGACATCGAATGCGAAGATTTCTTGCGGAATGTGTTCGGTGTCGATTGTGACTTTGACATCGAAGGTAGTATGATCAAGCTCCTTCGCGAGGGTCTCGTGGAACAACGCGCGGGCGTCCTGTACGCCGCGACGCCGCTCAAAACGGCGCTCGCGCTTTTGGACAACAAGTGGGACAACATCTTCGACTACAACGTGGATGCGGTCGACGGCGGCCGCGAAGATGCGCTCGCAAGGTACGCCAACTTACACCCCGACACCGTCGAGGCCAGTCTCCGCGATGCGCTCAATTCCACCGATAAAGAGCGCGCCAAGGTGGTGAACGACTTGAAGGCGCAAAACGACGTCCTCACCAAGGAAGTCGGCGAGCTGAGCAACAGCCTCAAAGGTTTCAATTGGCGCTACTCGTAGAGTGTTTTTGATCTCGCCGCCTCGCCGTTGTAATCGCGCGTCAGTCGCACCGTGTACGCGAACCTTCGCTCGCCTCGCGCTTCGCCTCGCGCTTCGCCGTCCCTCCGATCCGCACACGCGCGCGCGCGTCGTCCGCGCCCCGATCGCTCGCGATGGACGAAGACCTCCCCCGCGCGCACATCAAGCGCCTCGTCAAGCACAAGCTCTCGACGCTCGATAACGTCGACGCCAAGGGCCAATCGTTCGAACCAAACATTCAAAAAGAAGCCCTGACAGCCTACGGCGAGTGCGCGAAAATCTTCATCCACTACCTCACCGCCACGGCGAACGACGTCTGCCGCGATCACAAGCGCTCGACGATCAGCGACGCGGACGTGCTGGCGGCGATCGAGGAGTGCGATTTCGGCGAACTGGTGGACGACGTCAGGGCGACGCTGGACGCGTTTCGCGACGCCAAGAGGACGAAAAAGGCGAGAGACGCCGAGGCCAAGGAAACGAGGGACGAGGGCGACGACGACGAGGTAGAAAAGCGGGACGACGGCGGCGGCGGCGACGGCGGCGGCGACGGCGCGGCGTGAGCGCGGCGATTGATTTGACGTTGTAGTAGAATTCGTAGTCCTCAGGCAGCGCAGGCGCGGAGACGCGCGAGCGCCACTTCGCGCCGCGCCGCGCCGCGCGCGCGAACGTCGACGCGCGACGAAGACGAGACGCGCGAACGTCGCGCGCGTCGTCGTCGTCGCGAGCGTCGTCCCGAGATCGTCTCGCGTCGTCCCGAGGGTGTTGACGCTGACGCGAGGTGTTGGCGACCATGTCGGCGCTTAAAGCGCTCGCGCGCGAGATCGCGGGGCGTCCGAGCTCGCGAGCGCCGAGCGCGGAACTGACGCGAGCGCTGTACACGCTCAAAGCGACGCTGTACCTGCTCGCGTGGGGGACGTGCAGCGGGCTGATCATCTTGGTGAACGACGCGGTGTTGAACAGATACGACTTCCCGTACCCGATCGCCGTCAGCGCGACGGGACCGCTGCTGTCGTGGATGATCGCGGCGATTTTAGTGTTGACGAATTCGGTGAAATTGGAGCGCACGCTTTCGCTGAAGGAGTGGCTCGTGACGGTGTTTCCGATCGGGTTCTTCACCGCGGTGACGTTCGCGGCGGGGAATCAGTTATATTTGTACCTCAGCGTGAGCTTCATACAGATGATGAAGTCGCTGTCGCCGTGCGTGGTGTTTTTAATGTTGGTCGTCGTGGGTCTAGACACGGCGACGAAGGAGAAGGTGATAGCGGTGGGTACGATGACTGTCGGCATGGCGGTGGCGTGCGCGACGGAGGAAACGTTTACGTTGTTGGGGTTGTCGCTCATGATCATAGGCGAAGGTGCAGAGGCGATGCGCATGGTGTTGTTTCAACATTTCATGGGCAATCGTGGGTTTGGGTTACTGGAGGGTTTGTTTTACACGTGTCCCGCGAATTTCTTCTTTCTCTCCGTCGGCGTGGCGATTTTCGAGCAGCGAGAGATTACGTTGAGAGGAGACTTGGCCATCGTTCGCGCCAACCCTTGGCCGTTCGTCGCGGTGTCAGTGTTAGGGTTTCTCGTAATGGTGACCACTTTGGGGGTGATCAAGACGTGCGGGTCGCTGACGTTTAAAGCCGCCGGTCAAGTTCGCAACGTCGCAATCATCATGTTTAGCGTCGTCTTCATGGGCGAGAAGACGACGCCCGTGCAGCTCGTCGGATACGCGATGAACGTCTTGGGATTCGCGTATTATCAAAAGTATAAAACAGACGAGGATGTGAGCAAAATCACGGCTTCGAGCGACGGCGAAGTCGAGCGCGAAAAGCTCTTGGACTCGCCGCGTTCGAGCAACGGCTCGGCGGATTTGTGAGTCCATTTAGCAATTATTTCTACTAGTATTTCTTAGACGCGTTGTAACGACGTATTGATGATAGTAATGGTGCATCGTCAGCGTAATAATCTTCGGTTTGGTACAACAAATTCTGACGCGCTCTACGGTTTCCGCCTGCGTCCCTATTTTCATTTCGCTCGCGGCGGGTTCAAAATGGCTTGAGCCCGGCGCTGTGTTCTGTTTATTGTTTAGATTGTGAACCCATCGGGGATCACGGCGCCTCCGAGGATGGTGACGATGCCTTCACTGATGATGTATCCATCCTCGGTGCGATCGAGTTCTTGAATGCCCGCCTCGTTGAGAATGCGAACGTTGGCTCCGATGACGGCGTCGGAATCAACCATGCACTTACGAATGATGGTATTCGCGCCGATATCGGCGACTTTGTCCCCTCCGGACCGCTTCAGGATTTCGTCGCGACCGACCACGACGACTCCTTCCAAATCGACGTTTTTGTCGATCACAGTGCACGGACCGACGATGGAGTTGATGATTTTGGCGCCGTCGCGAATGACGCACCCGTCCGAAATGATTGAACGCTCGGTCAACGAAGATCCGTAAAATGTGTTAGGCGGCAAAAAGTTGGGTTTCGTGTACACTAATCGATCAAAGTCGATCAGTGACGCGGCGTCGCCGCCGGTGGCGACTGAGATGTTCGCCTCGTAAATGTCGGCGAGCGTTCGAAGCGGCTTCCAATAACCAGAGTGCTTGTACGAACGTACGTCGTAGCCCGCGTTCACCGCGTGCGGAATGATGTCCCTGCCGAATTCGTGTCGTTCTTCCGCCGGATTCTTTGAATCTCTCAAAAGCTCTTCCAGGGCTGAGTTGTTGAAGACGTACACGCCCATGTTGGCGTTGAGCTTGCACTCGAGAAGCTCATTCTCCGTCGAGCACTGCATAAACTCGAGCAACTGATCGGCCGAAGGCTTCTCGATGAAGGATAAAATGCTCGACGTGTGCTCGTCGACGTCCATGATGCCCAATCTCGATGCGTTCTCCGCCGTGACTTGATCGCACGTCGCGACGGTGACGTCTGCTTCCGACTTCAAGTGCGCCTCCAAGAGCTTGTTGAAGTCCATCGTGTACAACTGCTCGGCGGCCAACACGATGGTGATCCCGTCGGTTTGGTTCGCCGCGCACGCTTCGAGCGATCCGTGTCTTTGCAAACACTCGTCCTCCAAGCGCATGTCGAAACTATGCTTGGTGAGCGAACCGTGCGTGAGGTGCCTCGCGACGCAATCCGCGCTCCCCATCGACCACGTCTCCCCGTGCTCGCGCGTCTGCGACGTCGGCAACACCTCTACGAACCCTTCGTTGTTGTTTCCAAACATCTCCATCGGGAACGCGCGGTTGACGTGCGTCACCAGCGAGTGACTGTTGTATTGCGTCAGCACGTACACCTGACGCATGCCCGAGTTGATTAAATTCGTCAAAGGAAAATCAATCACTCGATACGCCCCCCCCAGATGCACCGCACTTCGCGCGCGCCCACGCGTCAACGGATTCGTCTCGTCCGCCCCCCCCGCGAGCACGACGCACCTCGCGTCCCGCGCTCGAAAATCCCGTCTCGTCGACGCCGCCTCCCTCGACTTCCTCGTCCCGCGCCCGCCCACCCCACCATCTTTCAGCGCCTCCATCGCCCGCACGTGATCCTCCGCCACTCTCCGCACCGCCTCATTCGCCCCATCACCGTCCTCCGCGACCGTCTCTCGCGTCGCCGCCGTCGTCGTCGTCTCCGAATCCGTCGCGTTCGCGCTCTTCGCGTCGAATCGCCCCCCCGCGCTCCGCGTCCGCGTCCCCCCCCGTCGTCCCTCCGCCCCCCGG